>Ga0180220_1003052_pt1 | contig 10011 bp, 10 predicted proteins | sample eDN5th37CBELigBY_FD_151335 | JGI IMG/M metagenome (GOLD analysis project Ga0180220, IMG submission 151335) | Enriched backyard soil microbial communities from Emeryville, California, USA - eDNA 5th pass 37_C BE-Lig BY (version 2) (version 2) | ecosystem: Environmental > Terrestrial > Soil >... | reverse complement strand
AACCACCGATCCTCGCAATCGCAGCGACCATGCGAAAGATCATCATAACCCTCAACGCAAGGCTCAGAGACAATCAAAACCATCAGAGTTGATGACGACGACGAGATAAGCGGAACGCGTCTACACGAGCGAGGTGGATGAAGATTGGGACGAGCGAGGTGGATGACGGTTGGGTGTAAAAAAAAACCGCGCAGGCAATTGCTGCCCGCGCGGTCGCTCAGACACCTAATTGGCCATCAGATATCCAGATTGGCGACGCTCAGCGCGTTCTCCTGGATGAACTCGCGGCGCGGTTCCACCTCGTCGCCCATCAGGCGCGCGAACAGCTCGTCGGCGCCGGAGGCGTCGTTGACCTTGACCTGCAGAAGCGAACGCGCATTGGGGTCCAGCGTGGTTTCCCAGAGCTGTTCGGCGTTCATCTCGCCAAGGCCCTTGTAGCGCTGCATGGTCAGCCCCTTGCGGCCAATGGCGAAGACGGCGTCGAGCAGGGCCAGCGGCCCGGAGAGCGTCTGGCTGCCTTCCTTGCGGCGCAGCACCGGCTGCCGGGCGTAGACCTCGCCAAGGCGCGGCGCAAGGCGGTCGAGCTGGCGTGCGTCGGCCGAGTTGATCAGCGCCATGTCGAGATGCACCGCCTCGCGCACGCCGCGCACGGTGCGCTCGAACAGGTAGCCGCCCGGCCCCTCGTTGGAGCGCGAGGTCGAGCCCTTCCAGCCACGTTCGGTTTCTTCCGAGATCAGGTCCAGCCGCTCGGCGATCCGCTCGGCCATGGCATTGGCCTTGCCGAGATCGTCGAAGACCCCCGGATTGAGGCCGCCGGCGATGGTCGCCTGCTCGACCACGGCATGGCTGTAGCGCGTGTGCAGCCCGTTCAGGAGGTGGCGCACGGCCAGCGCGTCGTCCACCGCCGCGCGCAGGTCCTGCCCGGCGCGCACCTCGCCCGAACCCAGCGTCAGGGACGCGTCTTCGAGGCCGGTGCCGATGAGATAGTCCTCGAAGGCCGCCTCGTCCTTGAGATATTGCGAGCTCTTGCCGCGCGTCACCTTATAGAGCGGCGGCTGGGCGATGTAGAGGTGGCCGCGCTCGATCAGTTCCGGCATCTGGCGGAAGAAGAAGGTGAGCAGCAGCGTGCGGATATGGGCGCCGTCGACGTCGGCGTCCGTCATGATGATGATCTTGTGGTAGCGCAGCTTGTCCGGGTTGAACTCGTCCTTGCCGATCGAGGTGCCGAGCGCCGTGATCAGCGTGCCGATCATATCGGACGACAGCATGCGGTCGAAGCGGGCACGCTCGACGTTGAGAATCTTGCCGCGCAGCGGCAGGATCGCCTGGTTCTTGCGCTCGCGCCCGCCCTTGGCGGAGCCGCCGGCCGAGTCACCCTCGACGATGAACAGTTCGGACTTGGCCGGGTCGCGCTCCTGGCAGTCGGCCAGCTTGCCGGGCAAGGAGGTGATGTCGAGCACCCCCTTGCGGCGGGTCAGCTCGCGCGCCTTGCGCGCGGCCTCGCGCGCGGCGGCGGCCTCGACCACCTTGCCGACCAGCGTCTTGGCCTCGGACGGATGCTCCTCCAGCCAGGTGCCGAGCGCCTCGTTGACGAGGCTTTCGACCACCGGGCGCACCTCGGAGGACACCAGCTTGTCCTTGGTCTGCGAGGAGAATTTCGGGTCCGGCACCTTCACAGAAAGTACGGCCGTCAGCCCCTCGCGGCAATCGTCGCCGGTCAGCGATACCTTTTCCTTCTTGGAAATGCCGGAGGTTTCGGCATAGCCGGTGACCTGGCGCGTCAGTGCCCCACGGAAGCCGGCCAGATGGGTGCCGCCGTCACGCTGGGGAATGTTGTTGGTAAAGGCCAGCACGTTCTCGTGGTAGCTGTCGTTCCACCACATGGCCACCTCGACGCCGATGCCGTCACGCTCGGCGCGGATGGCGATCGGCTTGTCGATCAGCGGCTTCTTGGCCCGGTCGAGATACTTCACGAACTCTTCCAGCCCGCCCTCGTAATGCAGTTCCTGCTGCTTCACGTCGGCATGGCGGTTGTCGGTCAGGATGATGCGGACGCCCGAATTGAGGAAGGCCAGCTCGCGCAGCCTGTGCTCCAGCGTGCCGTAGTCGAATTCGGTGACGCCCTTGAAGGTATCCGGCGACGGCAGGAAGGTGACGGCGGTGCCGCTGCGTCCCTCATAGGTGCCGGGCTGGTTGGCGGATTCATAATCACCGACCACGGCCAGCGGCGCGTCCACCGTGCCGTGCGTGAAACTCACCTCATGGACCTTGCCGTTGCGACGGATGCGCAGCTTCAGCCACACCGACAGCGCGTTGACCACCGACACGCCCACGCCGTGCAGGCCGCCGGAAACCTTGTAGGAATTCTGGTCGAACTTTCCGCCCGCATGAAGCTGGGTCATGATCACTTCGGCCGCCGACACGCCTTCGGTCGGATGCAGGTCGGTGGGAATGCCGCGTCCGTTGTCGGCCACGGTGCACGAACCATCGGCATTCAGCGTGACCGAAACGAGATCGGCATGGCCGGCCAGCGCCTCGTCGATGGCGTTGTCCACCACCTCGTAGACCATGTGGTGCAGACCCGAACCGTCGTCGGTGTCGCCGATATACATGCCCGGCCGCTTGCGCACGGCATCCAACCCCTTCAAAACCTTGATGGAATCGGCACCGTACTCGGCCTGTGCGCCGGCCTGGTTCTCGGTCGTATCGCTCATGAAATACTTTCGTCTCTCTGTCGCGGGGGCGGGCGCATGAAACCGTCCCGAATCGAGCGCCCGCCGATCCACCAGATATAGGCGTTTCGGGCCATTTTTCCAAGTTTTCCAAGGAGTTTGCCACTGAAAAACGGCCCTGCCGGAGATCCTCCGGCAGGGCCGTTCAGCGGCCGTCGAAGCGGCCTCTTGCGCAACAGAACGTGGTCAGGCCGCGGCGGCGGCCTTGGCCTGCGGACGAAGCACCTTCAGGGCACCGGCCCAGCGGTCCAGTTCGTCCAGCATGGTCTTGGCGCCGGCGGTGATGAGATCGTTCGGCTTGAACTCGCCGTCGACCAGAAGCTGCGGGTAGTTCGGCACCGGCACGCCTTCGGGGATCGGCACAACCTTGACCGTGTTGAGCAGCGGCTTGGCCGATTCCACGGCGCGCAGGCCGCCGGAAACCCCGCCATAGGAGAGGAAGCCGGCCGGCTTGTAGTTCCATTCCGTCGACAGGTAGGTGATGGCGTTCACCAGCGGCGCGGGGATGAAGTAGTTGTATTCCGGCGTCACGAAGACGAAGGCATCGCCCTCGGCGATCACCTGCGACCAGCGCCTGGTGTGGGCGTTCTCGTACTGGCCGAGGCGCGGGTGCTTCGGCTCGTCGAACAGCGGCAGGTCGAATTCGGCGATGTCGACCAGCACCGGCTCGAACTTGCCGTGCTCGCGGGTGAAGTCGGCGAACCACTTGGCGAAGATCGGACCGACGCGGCCGGGCCGGGTGCTGCCGACGATGATGTTGAGTTTCTGTGTCAATGTAGGATTCCCTTGATCTCGGTCACTAAAAGTGACTGGCCCCAAATGGGCCTTCCCCCGGCGATCGGCAAGAGAAGATTTTTCCTGACCGGCGGGATGCCGGGGGTGACAGTGCGTTCACGATTCATGAACGCCGCCTGCCATCCGCCCCGGCGGTGGACGCTGGCGCACCCCTCGCCTACATATCTGCAATGGCCACCATCGTCGAAGCCGCCCCTGCCCCGTTCGTGCCGCCGGCGCCGAAGCCGCGCAGCAGCCCGCCCTCGACGCTGGAGATGATGCGCATCGTCTACCGCAACCCGCTCGAACTGTGGGGCGAGCCCTCCTACAACGAGCCGTGGATCTCGATCAGCGGCATCGGCGGGCCGCTGGTCATCGCCAACGACCCCGGTCTCATCCGCCATGTGCTGGTGGACAACGCGAAGAACTACAAGATGGCCACCGTGCGCCAGATGGTGCTGCGGCCGATCCTGCGCGACGGACTGCTGACCGCCGAGGGTGCGGTGTGGAAGCGGTCGCGCAAGGCCATGGCGCCGGTGTTCACGCCGCGCCACATATTCGGCTTCGCCGCGCCCATGCTTGCCTGCACGAATGCCTTCGTGGAGCGCTACGAAGATGGACGCGTCTCCGACATCGCTAACGACATGACGATGCTGACCTACGAGATTCTGGCCGAGACGCTGTTCTCCGGCGAGATCGCCGGCGAGCCGGGCAGTTTCGCGCAGCAGATCGACCATCTGTTCGAGACGATGGGCCGGGTCGATCCGCTCGACCTGCTGCGCGCGCCGGACTGGCTGCCGCGCCTCACCCGCATACGGGGCCGCCGCACCATGGCCTATTTCCGCCAGATCGTAGCCGACACCATGGCCATGCGCCGCGCGCGGATGGACCGCGAGGGCGACAAGGTGCCGAACGACTTCCTCACCCTTCTCTTGCGTGCCGAAGGGCCGGACGGGCTGACCCGCGCCGAGATCGAGGACAACATCATCACCTTCATCGGCGCCGGCCACGAGACGACCGCACGGGCGCTCGGCTGGACGGTCTACTGCCTGGCCGAAGCGCCGTGGGAGCGCGAGCGGATCGAGCAGGAGATCGACGCAGTTCTGGCGCGGGAGCCCGACCCGGTGAAGTGGCTGGACGTCATGCCGCTGACGCGCGCCGCCTTCGAGGAAGCGCTGCGGCTCTATCCGCCGGCGCCCTCCATCAACCGCGAACCGGTCGAGACGGATCATTACAAGGACCTCGAACTGCGCAAAGGGGCGCAGGTGCTGGTGATGCCGTGGACGGTGCATCGCCACCGCAAGCTGTGGGAGGCGCCGGACGCCTTCCTGCCGGAGCGCTTCCACCCCGAAAACCGCGACCGCATCGACCGCTACCAGTACCTGCCGTTCGGAGCCGGGCCGCGCGTATGCATCGGCGCCAGCTTCGCCATGCAGGAGGCGATCATCGCGCTGGCCGTCATGCTGTCGCGCTTCCGTTTCGAAACCGTCAGCGAAACCAGGCCGTGGCCGGTGCAGAAGCTGACCACGCAGCCGCAGGGAGGCCTGCCGATGCGGGTGAGCCGCCGATGAGCGCCCGCACCGTCATGGTGCGCATCAGGGGCCGGGTGCAGGGCGTCGGCTTCCGCTACTGGACGCAGGACGAGGCCGAGCGGTTGGGCCTTGCCGGCTGGGTGCGCAACGAGCCCGGCGGTTCGGTCAAGGCGCTGCTGAGCGGCGCGGACGCGGCGGTTGCGGAAATGCTGGAACGACTGCGTGAAGGACCTCGGGGCGCGGTGGTCAGCGAGGTCGAGATGCTGCCGCCGGGCGTTCAGGACGTGCCGGCCGATTTTCGCATCCTGCGCTGAGGACCCCTCATCCGACCTCGCGAAGGGAGGTCGGATGAGGGATGCTCGCCAAAGAGTTATCGTCCATAGAACACATTCTCCACATGCACCGGCCAGCGCCAGGGCAGCACGGCCACCATGTCGAAGCGCACGGAAAACCGGCCATAGTCCGGCTGGCGCGACAGCCAGATGTCGGCGGCGGCCTCGATGCGGCGTTCGGACTGGCGCGCGATGGCCTCCATCGCCTCGACCAGCGAGCGCCGCGCCTTGACCTCGACGATCAGCACCACGTCACCGCGCCGGGCGATCAGGTCGATCTCGCCAAGCCGGGTGCGGTAGCGGCGGGCAAGGATGCGATAGCCCTTAGCCATCAGCGCCAGCGCAGCCAGCCATTCGCTGTGGTGGCCGCGCCGATAGGCCTTGCGGCGCCGCGTCGAGGCATCAGCCACCGCTTTCCTCCTTCAGCGCGAGCAGCCTGCGGTAAAGCTCCTGCTTGGGCTGACCGGTCATGCGTGCCGCCTCGGCCGCAGCCTTCGATGCCGGCATCTCCGCCGCGAGACCAATGAGCAGCGCATCGACATCGGCAGGGGCCGCGTCCTCATCCGCCGGCGGGCCGACGCAGATGACGACCTCGCCCTTGGGCGTGTCGGCGGCGGCATAATGCGCCGCCAGTTCCTGCAAGGAACCATGACGGGCCTCCTCGAAAGCCTTGGTCAATTCGCGGCATACGACCGCCGGGCGCGCACCGCCCAGCACCTGCGCCATCGCGGACAGCGTCTCGGCCACGCGGCGCGGCGATTCGAAGAAGATCAGCGTGGCCGGCACCGCCTGCCACTGTTCCAGCCGGCTGCGCCGCTGGCCGGCCTTGACCGGCAGGAAGCCGGCGAACAGGAAGGCGTCCGAAGGCAGGCCGGAAACGGTGAGCGCGGCAAGCGCCGCCGAAGACCCCGGCACGGGCACGACGCGCAGGCCGCGTTCAAGTGCCTCGCCGACCAGCCGGTAGCCGGGATCGGAAACCAGCGGCGTGCCGGCATCCGAGATCAGCGCGACGCTCCTGCCCTCCTCCAGCGCCGCGAGCAGCCGCGGCCCGGCCTCGGCGGCATTGTGCTCATGATAGGCGGTGGTGCGGCGGCGGATACCGTAGCGCTCCAGCAGGACGCGCGACACGCGCGTGTCCTCGCAGGCCAGCACATCGGCGGCGGCCAGCGTTTCCAGCGCCCGTATGGTGATGTCGCCCAGATTGCCGATCGGCGTCGCCACCAGATAGAGCGCCGGCTCCAGCGGCCGCGCCGGAAATTCGGCCTGCCCGATCAGGAAGGAGCGTCTGGAAATTCCGGAATCCATGCCATGTCCTTTTTCAGAAGCACGGTTTGGCATGGCTTGCGTGCCTTGCAAAGCCCGTGCCACAAGCCGCCACAACCAAAGCCTGCGGAAAGACCTCCATGACAGCCTCCCTCCCCGTGATTTCCGATCTGCGCGATCGCCCGGAATTTGCCGGCACGATTGCCGACCGTGTGTGGCAGGCATGGTGGCGTGAACAGGGAGTCGCCCTCGGTGAGATCGAGGCCATGGTGACGGAATGCATGGATGGACCGGACATCCCGCTTTCGCTGGTTGCCCATGAGGGCCCGGATTTTTACGGCTGCGCGCATCTGATCGCCAGCGATCTCGACGAGCGCCCGCAATACACGCCATGGGTCGCCGCCGTCTGGGTCGAGGAAAAGACGCGCAAGAGCGGCCTTGGCACGAAGCTCGTGCTCGCCGCCGTCGAGCAGGGATTTTGGCGAGGGTCCGACGCGGTCTATCTCTGCGCCGAACCGCATCTCGCGCCTTTCTACGAAAAGATGGGATGGCGCTGCATCGAGGAAGGCGTCGAGGGGCTCACCGTCTTCTCGATCTCGCGCTGAGCGGCAAATGCTGTTGTGGGCTCACCTATCGATAAGCCACCAGCACCGCGCCGGCCGCTATGAAGGTGACACCCAGCCAGTTCGCGGCCGACAGGCGCTCGCCCAGAAAGATCATGCCGAACACGGCCACCAGAACGACGCTCAGCTTGTCGATGGGCGCCACCTGCGCTACCTGTCCGAGCTTCAGGGCGCGGAAGTAACACAGCCATGACGCGCCGGTCGCCAGACCTGAAAGCACGAGAAATGTGTAGGTCTTGCCCGATATGGAGCCAAGCGGCTGCGCCTGCCCGGTCGCCATGACGATTGCGGCGATCACCAGCAGGATGACGGCGGTGCGGATCAGGGTGGCGAAGTCGGAATCGACATTTTCCACGCCCACCTTGGCGAAGATGGCCGTAAGCGCGGCAAAGGCAGCCGAAAGCAGCGCCCAGAACTGCCATGAGGAAAAGGAGAGATTCACGCCAAGCCCCATATGTTGTGGGCCGCCATACCGGCTCCGCCGCCAGCGAAAGAAAAGCCGTCAGCGAGCCAGTTCGGCCACCAGCGAGTTCAGCACGATCATGCCGGAGGGCGTGGCGCGCAGGCGCGAATTGCCGACCGGCGCGACCAGCCCTTCCTCCTGAAGAATGGACAATTGCCGCGCCGGAAGCGTGCGCCCTGACAAGGTTTCGAAACGGGCAAGGTCGATGCCCTCGACCAGACGCAGGCCCATCATCAGGAACTCGTCGGCTTCCTCATCGCGCGTCAGCCGCTCCCCGTCGACGATGCCGTGGCCCTGCCGTTCCACCAGTTCCGCCCATGTCTCCGGGTGCCGTTCGGCAATGGTGACGACGCGCGTGCCGTCTTCCACGAAACGGCCATGCGCGCCCGGGCCGATGCCGACATATTCGCCATAGCGCCAGTAGACCAGGTTGTGCCGGCTTTCCGCGCCGGGGCGGGCGTGGTTGGACACCTCATAGGCCGGCAGGCCGCGCGCGGCGGTCACTTCCTGCGTGAGCTGGTAAAGATCGGCGGCAAGGTCAGGCACCGGCATCTCGAACTTGCGGGCGGCGTGGAGCTTATGGAAGGCCGTGCCTTCCTCGATGGTCAACTGATAGAGGGACAGGTGGTCGGCGGCATGGCCGATCGCCTCGTTCAGTTCCGCCTCCCACGCTTCCGGTGTCTGGCCGGGACGGGCATAGATCAGGTCGAAGGACAGGCGCGGGAAGATTTCACGGGCCAGCCGGATGGCATGCAGCGCCTCCGAAACATCGTGCAGGCGGCCGAGAAAGCGCAAGTCGGCATCGTTGAGCGCCTGCACGCCTAAAGACACACGATTGACGCCGGCGGCGCGGTAGCCACGGAAGCGTTCGGCCTCCACCGAGGACGGATTGGCCTCCATCGTTATTTCGATGCCGGCCGGCACGGTCCAGTTGCGCGCCAATTCTTCCAGAATCGCGCCGACCGTCGTGGGTTCCATCAGCGAAGGCGTGCCGCCGCCGATGAAGATCGACGTCACCTGGCGCGGCCCGGTGCGCGCCCGCATCGACGCCATTTCGGCGGCGAAGGCGCGCACGAAACGCTCCTGATCGACCTTCTGGTGGCGGACATGGCTGTTGAAGTCGCAATAGGGGCACTTGGCCGCGCAGAACGGCCAGTGGAGATAGATCCCGAAACCGGGAGAGCGGTCGACGGTCATCTGTCCCGCATCCCCACGTCATCTGGGCCAAGCCCGAGCGGAAGGCGGCCGACAACCGGAATGGATCCCGGCTCGCGGTCGCTATCGCTCCCTTGGCCGGGATGACGGCGGAAGGTTGCCATTGCCATTGTGGCCGGCACGGTCACTTTGCTCCCACCACTCCCAGCCGCGCCTCGGCGAATTTCCGGAAGGCGCGGGCGCGGTGCGAAAGTGCCTCGGTCGCGCCGGGCTTCCAGCCGTGCTTTTGCTCAGCCGTCATCTCACCAAAGGTCCTGTCATAGCCATCGGGCAGGAACACCGGGTCGTAGCCGAAGCCAAGCTCGCCGCGCGGCGGCCAGACGAGATGGCCTTCGACCTCGCCGCGATAATACTCCGCCTCTCCATCGGGAAAAGCCAGGCAGATCACGGCAACGAAGCGGCCGGTGCGCTGTTGCGGCTTCACGGCCCCCGCCTTCTGCATGGCCGTCTCAGCCTTTTCCATGGCCATGCCGAAATCGCGCGTGCCGTCCGGCTTCTCGGCCCAGTTGGCGGTATAGACGCCCGGATCGCCGTCCAGCGCATCGATGCACAGGCCGGAATCGTCGGAAAGCGCCGGCAGGCCGGTGGCTTTGGCAGCCGCGAAGGCCTTGATATAGGCATTCTCCTCGAAGGTGGTGCCGGTCTCGTCCGGCTCCGGCAGGCCGAACTCGCGCGCCGACTTCGCCTCGAATCCGAACGGCCCCATCAGGTCCGCGAACTCGCGCAGCTTGCCTTCATTATGGCTGGCGACGACGATCTTCTTGTCCAAAGGATGCATTACAGGCCCCAGATGCGCGGTTCGGCGAATTCCAGCGAATTGCCGGAAGGATCGCGGATGTAGATCGAACGGCCGCCATTCGGCCACTCGAAATCGGCTTCGATTGCAACGCCCGCCGCTTCCAGCCGGCCCTTCCAGGCGACGATTTCCTCGGCGCTTGCCGAAAAGCACAGATGCCCCTCCCCGACCGTGCCGTGCGGCGGCACCGGCAGGCGCGCATCGGGGCGTGGCGGCTGCTTCGTCGCTTCGGCAACGAACAGCAACAGCACGCCCTGCCCGCAGCGGAAGAACAGGTGCCA
>Ga0180220_1003051_pt1 | contig 10015 bp, 11 predicted proteins | sample eDN5th37CBELigBY_FD_151335 | JGI IMG/M metagenome (GOLD analysis project Ga0180220, IMG submission 151335) | Enriched backyard soil microbial communities from Emeryville, California, USA - eDNA 5th pass 37_C BE-Lig BY (version 2) (version 2) | ecosystem: Environmental > Terrestrial > Soil >... | reverse complement strand
AGCCGGCCGGTTATCCGGCCCGCAGCATTCTCGACCGCCACGGCGTGCCGTACGGCATGATCTTCCACGGTACCGAGCTCCTCCTGCTGAAGGAGAAGATCTCCCGGTCCGGATGGAAGCTCCGCACGGCGACGCGGCTGATCGGCGGCGCGTCCGCTCTCGTCGCGAACAGCCGTTACACCGCGGGGCTCGTCCGGGAAGTGCTGGACATGCTCGGGCTCCCGGAACGTGGCGACGAGGTCCACGTCATTCCGCTCGGCACCGACCCGGCCATGTTCCGGCCGGGGCTGGATACGACCGAGGTGCGAGCACGCTACGGCCTCGACGGCGAGGGCGTGTGGCTCATGACCGTTGCGCGGCTCGTCGCCCACAAGGGGATCGACACCGTGCTCCGTGCGCTGGCGCTGCTCCGCCACGAGCACCCGAACATCAGGTACGCCGTCATCGGCGAAGGTCAGCGGCGTGCCGCCTTCGAGGCGCTCGCCCGTGAGCTGGGTGTAGCCGACACCGTCCACTTCGCCGGCTTCGTCCCCGACGACGACCTCCCCGCCGTACTCGACTGCGCCGACATCTACGTGCACGTGCCTCGCCGGGTGGAGGGGATGGTCGAGGGATTCGGGATCGTGATCTCCGAGGCGTCGGCATCCGGACTTCCGGTGATCACGGGGAACGATGGCGGGATGCCCGACGCCGTACGTGACGGCGAAACCGGGATCGTGCTGCAGGACACCGAGCCGGAGACCGTGGCCCGCGCCATCGCCGGGCTCGTCCGCGACGAGACGCACCGGCGCCGCCTCGGTGAAGCCGGTCGGCGCGCGGTGGAGACGTACTTCAACTGGGAGCGGGTGACCGCCGACCTCCGACGGATCCAGCGCGAGGCGATGGCCCGGCAGGGGCGGTGACGCTGCCGGACGATCGACCGCTGCGCCTGCTGTTCGCCATCCAGGAGGGCGGTGGCAACGGCGCCGCTTACTCCTCCCTCCACCTCGCCATTGGCCTGGCGCGCCGGGGCGTGCACGTCCGGTTCGTGTGCCGGGCAGGGTCTGAGGTGGAAGCACTCGCGCGCGACGGCGGCCTGGAAACACACCCTTTCGAGTTCAGGAAGTGCCGCCGGGAGAACGCTGCAGCGCTGGCCGCGCTCATGGCCCGCCACCCGGTGGATCTGGCGAGCAGCCAGAGCTCGAAGGACCGGAACGCGCTGACCTGGCTCGCGCTGACCCGGCGGCTGCAGGTGCCGTACACGGTGACCCGGCGCCAGATGCCGCACAGCAGCCCCATCGACGTCTGGCTGACGGGGCGTCTCGCGGCCCGCACCATCGCCGTGAGCCGCGGCGTCGCCGACGCTCTGATTCGCCGGGGAGCGCCTCGGGAGAAGGTGGTGGTCATTCCCAACGGGCTGATCACCGCGCGGGTCGACCGGCCCGTCGATCCGGCGGAGGTGCGGGGCTGGCGCGAGCGCATCGGCTGGACGCCGGACCGGCCGACGCTCGGGATCGTTTCCCGCCCCAAGGACCAGCACGTGGTCATGGAAGCGCTGCGCCGGGTCCGGACGCCGGTCCGGCTCGTCATGGCCGGGATCCCCGCCGACCACCACCTCAACCAGTTGGCCGCCAGCGTTCCGGAGCCACACGCAGTCGTCGCATTCCCGTTCGACACGAACATCCGGCCGCTCTACGAATTGCTCGACTGGGTGCTCCTCCCCTCACGCATGGAAGGGCTGTCCCAGGCGCTCCTCGAAGCCATGGCGCTGGGGAAACCGGTCATCGCCTCCAACGCCGCAGGCAATCCGGACCTCGTCCGACACCACGAAAATGGGCTCCTCGTGCCGCCGCTCGACAGGTCGGCATGGGCGGCAGCGATCGAAACGGCGGCCACGGACCAGACGCTGGGGCCGCGGCTGGGGGAGGCGGCTAGGCGCACGGCAAGGGAGGAGTTCGCGCTGGACAGGACGGTCGAGCGCACGCTGGCGTGTTATCGCGAGGTGGTGGGCGAGCGCCCGCAGGATTAGTGCAATTCGATCGGCTGGCCGGCGCTGGGCTCGTCGTGCGAAGCCTTTGAGAGCGTGCCGGGATTTGACGTCTCAAAGCCGTCCACCGTGACGACCGTACCGGGGCCGTTCGGGTATCTCAGCAAGGCGTGACTCCCAGTGACGCGCATGGCCTTGAACCAGCCCTCATGGAGCCCCCCGAGCTGAAGCTCCGTCAGGCGCGCTGACGCAGCATTGCTGCGGCGATGATTGTTAGGCGCACGCCCGCGAATCCAGTGGCTCGAGGCCGCTGTCCTCTAATGCCATCCAGAACTCCATCGATTCCAATGCAACCGGCTAAGGGGAGGGTCGCCTTTCGTCCTGTCCTTCGAGCCGCACCGGGGAAACCGCGGTCGGCGCCAGCAGCAACCGGGAGCCATGGCAAACCCCTTGCACGCGTCCCGCCGCCGCACCGCGCGGTCAGCACCGGCGCGCGCCACGGGACCACAGCGGAAGGTGAGGGCATGGCAGGCGAACGATACCTGACGACAGATCACGACCGGATCCGGGAGTGGGTGGAGGCCCGGGGCGGCTGGCCCTCAACGGTGGCGTCGACGTACCGTCCTGATGATGCCGGTCTGATCCGGCTGGACTTCCCGGGTTACAAGGGCGACGGGGATTCGCTGAAGCGGATCTCGTGGGACGAATGGTTCGCGAAGTTCGACGAGAACGACTACGTCCTGCTCTACCAGGAAACGCTGGCCTCGGGCGAGCAGAGCAACTTCAACCGGATCCTGAGCCGGGAAACGGCGGAGGGCACGACCGGCGCCGAATGGCAGGGTGAGCGGCGTGCAGCGGGGCGAGGCCGGAAGGCCGCCTGACCGCCGTCGCCCCGAAGCCCTGCGGCCGCCTCGACATCCTCGACGTCCTGGTGTATTCGCCGGAGACTCGCGCGAGGCCATTACGCGGACGTCCTCACCCGTCCGCCAACACCGCACCGCACCTCACAGAGGACCCGTGAGCAACGACTGGAAGCCGGCCGGCTACACCTCCGTTTCGCCGTACCTGATCTCGAGCGGCGCGCAGGGCGTCATCGACTTCCTGAAAGCGACATTCGGCGCAGAGGAATTGCGGCGCCATGATGGGCCCGATGGCCGGATCGTGCACGCAGAGGTCCGCGTCGGCGATTCCGTGGTGATGCTGGCGGACGCGACGGAGCAATGGCCGGCGGTCCCGAGCCACATCCACGTATACGTCCCGGATGTGGACGCCACCTATCGGGCGGCGCTGGCGGCCGGCGGCACGTCCATTCGGGAACCGGCGCATCGGGAGGGCGACGACCGGCGAGGCGGCGTGCTCGACCCTGCCGGCAACTCCTGGTGGATCGCGACGCAGCTCTGAACCACCATTGCGCTCTCCGACGTCGCGGCGCTCGGACAAACTGAGCCACATGGATGGCGAGCCGACGAGGTGCGGGAGGCCGGCAGCCAAAATGCCTGAGCATCGGGACGACGACGGCTGAAGGGAGCGATGGGGCCGGAGCCGCCCCGGGCGACGGCTGCCCTCGACCCGGTCACCTGCTGGAGCTCGGGCGCGCCGGGCCGGATCTCCTTTCACCGCGCCGCAATGAGCGAATCCAGCACCGCCCGGACCCGGCTGTCTTCGAGGACGGCGGCCGCGGGTGATGACCGGACGACGATCCGGCCTGTCGAATCCAGGACGTAGATGTCCGGGCTCCCGTCGAGCGCGAAGATACGCAGGAACAAACGGGCGCCGTCCGCGGCGAACACCGCGCCCGGCCGGAGCCGCTCCGCGTTCCGCCTCGCCCACACCTCCGCCTCCGAGCGGCGCAGCGGAACCAGGTAGACGAACGCTACGTCCGACGGGTGGTACGCCGCCTCGAGAGCCGCGAGGGGCGACTCCGTCGCGGCTCCGTCCTCACCGACGGGCCACCCGGCCAGCACCGACGCGCTGCGCCGGCTCCAGTCGATGGCGCGATCCTGTCCATCCCGGGCATCGACGTAGGAGAACGCCGCGATCCTGTCGCCCGGAGCGCCCGCGAAGCCGGCGATGGCGGCGTCGACGACACGGCGCTCCGTCGCCCAGCCGAGCACGGCGAACGCGATGACAGCTACGCCAAGGACCATGTTGGTGAAGTACGCTATGCGGACCATGCTTCAGCAAGAGCAATTTCGAAAGCGGCTCACCGAGTTCGCGGCCCACACGTCGAGTGAGCCGGTGGCGGCACAATGGACGATGGTTCCGTCCGTTGAACCCCCGTGTCCTCGCAGCATCGTCTAGTCCGGCGCTTCGGTCCCGACACCGGCATGCACTCTCTCGCGCCGGGGCCGGGGGCTGGAGTGCCGCACGCTGGCGGCGTGCGCGTCCGACGGTTGGCGCTCGATCCGGACCTCGAGTCCGATCCCGCTCCGCCGGGCGTAGTCGAGCATGGCGTAGAGGAAGACCACCAGGCCGGCCATCTCGAGGAACTCCTCGGCGTGGAACGCCACCGCGTAGCTCCAGCGGTACTGCGTCTCGATGATCCACGACCCGACCATCTCCATCCCGATCGCCCCGCCGATGTAGATACCGCCCGCGATCACGAACATCGCGGCGGTGATGCGGGGCAGGTGCAGCAGGAACCGGGCGTAGAACAAGCCGAGCAGCGCTGTCGCAATGCCGACCGGAATGACCCAGGCGAAGTAGAAGACGCCGCCGAGTTGGAGCGCCCCCCGTACGGGATCGGTCAGCATCTCGTGGAACGACGTGATCTCGTCGGCAGAGAGGAAGACGAAGACCGCCGCGAGCCCGAGCCAGTGCGCCGCGTACCTCCGCCTCCCGGCCCTGGCGGCTACGCCGATGACCGCAAGGAGACAGGCGCACGAGAAGAGGAGCATCGACCCGAACCAGGTGGGAACCGTCTGTTCGGCGCCGACGTTGAAGCGCGGGTAAATGCCGAAAACGTAGTCGTGACCGAGGAAATGGCGGGCGAAGTTCGCCCCCATACTGATCAGCATCAGCGCCAGGACCACGGTCATCAGCGGCGCGGCAACCGCGCGCGGAGACACGTGTAACGTCACGGCGTCCTCTGGCTCGGGTGTGTAGCCGCGAGGATAAAACGCTGCCCCGCCCCCGTCAATGGTTTTGTTCCGCGCTGTCGAGCACCCAAGGAGTTGTCGGTTGCGGTATGCGAACGGAAACGTCGCCTGCGCACTGCGGTACGCGATTGGAAGCGTCGCCTGCGCATCGCGGTGGGCGAGTGGAATCCATCGCCAGCTCATCGCAGTACGCCGGGCAACGCAGGGTGCCCGGGACGCATCAGCGCCCGCGCGGGGGAACGTGTCTTGCCACGCCGCCCCGGGTCCGAGCCACTGACCACCGAACCCAGGAGGAGTCCCGTGGCAGAGCAGGAACGGGAGCGACACGACGACAGGGGCATGCGCCAGCAGGCCGAGGGCAAGTTCGAACAGCTGAAGGGGAAGGCGCGGGAAACGTGGGGCGAGATCACGGGCGACGAGAGCGAACAGGTCGAAGGTGAGGGCGAGCAGGTCAAGGGGAAGGCCCGCCAGAAGATCGGCGAGGTACAGGAACGCGTTGACCGGGAGAGCGAGCGCGCGTCACGCCCCGCGCAGCGTCCCGAGCGGGACCCGGACGTGCGGCAGGACCGCTGACCTACGCCGCCGGGCGGCTGCCGCCCCGGCCACATCCGCATCAGAAGATGCGGTGAAACATGTTGCGGCCCGCAGTGGTTCTCCGACCACCGCGGGCTGCTCATTGTCGGACCCCGCGATTATCTTGTCGGCCATTCCCGATCCGTCACGGGCCACGGGCCCCGAGCAGGCCGACTCGAGATGTCCGAACGCATCAGCAAGGTCCAGCGCTGGCTCGATCTGATCGCCTACCTGGTCGGGCGGCGGCTGCCTGTCACCGCCGAGGAGATCCTCGAACAGATCCCCGCCTACGCCCGGAAGTGGCGTACGCGCGACGAGACGGCGCGCGCGAGCGTGAGGCGCATGTTCGAAAGGGACAAGGACGAGCTCCGAAAGGCGGGGATCCCGCTGCAGACCGTCCCGTACAGCATCCACTTCGGGCTGGAACAGGTGGAGGGGTACCAGATCACGAAGCGGGACTTCTACCTACCGTACCTGAGGCTCGTGCGCGAGTCCATCGCCGGCGCTGCCCCGGCGCCCGGACGCCGGGGCAGTGGCGCAGCGCCCGGGACGCGTCGCGATACGACACACGGCTCGACCGAGCGCGCGCGTGTGGCGGAGGCGGAAATCGGCGTTGAGGACGCAGCGCTGGCGCTGGAGGCGCTGCGTCGCGTCGCCGACGTGCCGTCGTTCCCGTTCACGAAGGAGGCGAAATCCGCGTTCAGGAAACTGGCCTTCGACCTGGACCCCAGCGCCTTCCGGGACGCACCCGTCCTGTTCGTGGAACGCCCCGGCGAGGCCGAGATCTCCGACCACCTGCGCCGCGTCTCCGACGCGCTCCTCGCCAGGAAACGCCTGCGCTTCCGTTATCAGGGGATCTACCGCGGTGAAGCAACCGAGCGCACGGTATACCCGTACGGCCTCCTCTTCCAGCACGGCCACTGGTACCTCTTCGCACACGACACGGATCGCAATGCGGTCCGGGTCTTCCGCGTCGACCGGATGGCGGATGTCACACCGAACCGCAACTCACCGGGCACCGCGGACTACGAGATCCCCGCCGATTTCCGACTCGACGACTACGTGAACCGGCAGCCGTGGGAGCTGGGAGATGAGCCGCCGATCGTTGCCAGCGTCCAGTTCGCCTTTCCCCGCTCGCTCTGGGCCGAGCGGAACGGTTACGGTACGCTCGAAGAGGAGCTTCCGGGCGGTGCGGCCATCCGCCGCTTCGAAGTGCATCAGGTGAACCCGTTTCTGCGCTGGCTCCTGAGCATGGAGAACGACGTGATCCTGAGACACCCGCCGGAGCTTTCTGCCGAGCTGCGATCGCTGGCGCGGCAGACGGCGGCGCTCTACGGGAAGGGGGACTTCGATGCCTGAAAGGGTAACGGCGGAGACGCAGCTCCAGCGCATCTTCTACATACTCGCCGTCGCCGCGCGGCCGAACGGCGCGACCCTCACCGAGCTGGCCCGCGCCCTGGACACCAGCGAGGCGGCAGTGCTCCGCGACATCCAGGAGGTGATGACACGGTCGTATTACCACCCGGCCGGGTATGTGGACTCCATCAGTCTGTGGGTGGAAGGCGATCGGGTGCACGTCTGGAGTGCGGACGAAGTGCGGCCGGTCCGGCTGTCGCCGACCGAAACGCTCGCGCTCGGCCTCGGTCTTCGACTGATGGCGTCCGAGGCGGAGGAAGAACGTCGCGCCGCAATCCTCGAGCTCGCGAAACGGCTCGAGACGGCGCTGGCCGCGCCGGGCGCCCCCGCTGAAGGAACCGTGTCCGCCCTGCGCGGGGAGGCGCCGCCGCCAGCGTCATGGCGCCGCTCCGCTTACGCCACGGATTGGTATGGCGACGACGCCGAAGACGATGTCCGCCGGTCCGAAACCGGACACGCGCGGGAGTTCGCCGGCTACGCCATCGCCGCCGGCGAGGACGAGCTGCGGGCGCTCCTCGCGGACGCCGCCCGCGACAGGCGGCGTTGTCGCATCCAGTACGCGAAGCCGGGAGATGAAGCGCCGACCGAACGCTCCATCGCGCCCTACCTGCTCGTGTACGCCGAAGGACAGTGGTACGTCCTCGCGCACGATGGTCTGCGCGACGCGGTACGGGTGTTCAGGCTCGACAGGATCCTGAGCGCGGATCGCACGGCCGAGCCATTCGAGGTGCCCACCGATTTCGACGCCTCCGCGTTCATCAGGGATGGTCGGGTCTACCACGCCGATGACGACGTGCAGGTTCACGTCCGCTATTCACCCCGCATCGCGTCGTGGCTGCTCGAGCGGCGGATCGTTGTCGCCGGGACACGGCCCGACGGCAGCGTCGTCGTCCGGCACGATGTCGCGGACCCCGGCTGGCTCATCCGCCACGTCCTCCAGTATGGCCCCGACGCCGAAGTGCTCGATCCTCCCGAGCTCCGGCAGGCCGTAGCCGACGTCCTCTCCCGGCTCACCTGACCACCACTCCGTCTCCGGCCCGCGCTCTCCCCACTTTTCATATAAACCTATTGACTTACTTGGGCCAGCGGCGCAGATTGGCTGCGCGGGCGGGAGTCGGTAGGGGTGCCGCCCGCCTGGACACATTGACCTGTTCAGGAGGAGAGAGATGTCCGGGAGAAAGAGCGGTGGCAGGGAGTATCCGGCGGGCCGGGGTCGCGCCCCGGCGGTGTTTACGGCGCTTGCGGCGGTATGCGTACTCGCCACGTCGGCGGCCGCGCAGGAAAGCAGCCTGAACGACGCGCAGATTGCGCACATCGCGGTAACGGCCAATGCAATCGACGTCGAGATCGCGGAACTGGTGGCGTCACGCACGTCGACTGAGTCCGTCCGCCAGTTCGCGTCGACGATGATCCAGGATCACACGGGCGTAAACGAGCGGGCGGCAGCGCTCGCGGCGAGGCTCGGCGTCACGCCGCAGGAGAACGCGGTCAGCCAGCAGCTCAGGGCGGAAGCCGATTCGGTTGCCGCGGCGCTGCGACCGCTGCGTGGCGAAGCTTTCGATCGCGCCTACGTGGCACGCGAGGTAGCGTATCACGCTGCGGTACTGTCGGCGCTGGACGGAGCGCTGATCCCGAACACGTCGAACGCGGAGTTGAGGCAACTGCTGGTAGCCGTCAGGCCGGCGATCGTCGCGCATCTGGAGCACGCGCGAGAGCTGCAATCGAGTCTGTCGGCCGCTGAATGAACCCGGCTGCGAGGTGGCGGTGGCCGGCAGGTGTGCTCGTGGTCGCCGCCGTGGCTGTAGCTCTGGCGTTCCTGTTCCACGGTAACCCGGGACGCACTCAGCCCCGTCGTCACGAAGTGGAGATCAGCGGCTTCGTCTTCGTTCCGGAGCGTCTCGAAGTCCAGCCGGGCGACACTGTGGTGTGGCTGAACCGGGATATCGTGGCGCACACGGCGACTGCCAGCTCCTGGACGACGGGCGAAATCGCGGCCGATTCGGCGAGCCGGGTGGTCGTCGCCGAGCCCGGCGAATACCGGTACACGTGCGTCCTCCACCCCACCATGACGGGTCTGCTCGTCGTAGTGCCGTAGGCGTGCTCGGGCGGGGCGGGTCTTCGGAATCGTCGCCGAGGCCCGCCCCACCGCCACGCCGGCAATCTTGCCCGCCCCGAATGCGATTCCTACCTTGACGCCCCCAATCGTTGAACTCGTTGATGCCAGGCCCGCGTAACTTCAGCAAATGCCGTGTGGCACCGTGGCGTACTGTGGGAATGACCCGGGGCGCAATGTGTGGCGGTTCCGGTCTTCACGGTGAGCGCGGGTCGATTCCGGGGAGGTCATGCAAGGCCGAGGGAATGGTGGAGATTCCGATGTCGCGGCGGGCGGTGACCGTCGCACCGGAACGGCAGCGGCGGAACGACCACCGCTCGTCGTCCTCTCCGGCGTCAACAAGTACTTCGGGAAGCTGCACGTCCTGAAGGACATCGAACTCGAGGTCCGGCGCGGCGAGGTCGTGGTAGTGATCGGGCCGTCGGGCTCCGGCAAGTCCACGCTGTGCCGCTGCATCAACCGGCTCGAGCCGATCGACTCCGGAACGATCGTAATCGATGGGGTACCGCTGCCTGAGGAGGGTCGCGCGCTTGCGCGGCTCCGCGCTGACGTGGGGATGGTCTTCCAGTCGTTCAACCTCTTCGCGCACAAGACGGTGCTGGAGAACGTCATGCTCGGCCCCGTAACGGTGCGCAGGGAGCCGCGGCCGGAAGTGGAGCAGCGCGCCAGGCAGCTCCTCGAGCGAGTCGGCGTCGCGGACCAGGCGGAGAAGTATCCGGCTCAACTTTCGGGTGGCCAGCAGCAACGGGTCGCCATCGCAAGGGCGCTGGCGATGCGCCCGAAGCTCATGCTTTTCGACGAGCCGACTTCTGCGCTCGATCCGGAGATGATCAATGAAGTGCTGGACGT
>Ga0180220_1003048_pt1 | contig 10024 bp, 9 predicted proteins | sample eDN5th37CBELigBY_FD_151335 | JGI IMG/M metagenome (GOLD analysis project Ga0180220, IMG submission 151335) | Enriched backyard soil microbial communities from Emeryville, California, USA - eDNA 5th pass 37_C BE-Lig BY (version 2) (version 2) | ecosystem: Environmental > Terrestrial > Soil >... | reverse complement strand
GACGCCGTTGATGCCGCCGTCACGCTCGTTGATGAGGTTCCAGTAGTCGGCGACGCCGTTGGCGAACGGAATGCCATTCGGCGCGTACGGGCCGGTGCGATAGACGAGCGCTGGCAAGAACTGCTCGTCCTGCGCTTCCGCCGGCAGGGCTGTCGCCGCGCCGGCAAGCACCGCAGTCGCTGCCAGACCCCACTTCATGAAGTCCATGCTCTTCTCCTCCTTGGTTCGGCCCGGATCGGCCGGGCTCCTCCGCGCGAGCCTTGTTGTTGTTCCAGGATTCGGCCTGCCGCTCCGCCCTGCAGGCCTCCCCCTCTTTCTCGAGCCGTCCTAGTAGGGGAACGGCCAGAGTCTCAGTTTCTCCTTCGCGATCGCCCACAGCCGGGCGAACCCGTGCGGCTCGACGATCAGAAGAAAACAGATCAGCGCACCGGTGATGATGAATACGAGATGCGACACCGTCTCGACGGATACGGGAATGCCCATCGCATGGGGCACCTGGTCGAGAAAAATCGGCAAAATGAGAATGAACGCCGCGCCCAGAAAACAACCCAGGATCGAACCCAGGCCGCCGATGATCACCATGAACAGCAGCTGGAAAGAGCGGTCGATATTGAACGTCAGCGGCTCCCACGAGCCGAGATGTACAAAGGCCCACAGCGCGCCGGCCACACCGATGATAAAAGAGGAAATCGCGAATGCCGATAATTTCGCGTAGAGGGGGCGGATGCCCATCAGCTCTGCCGCGATATCCATATCGCGGATGGCCATCCATTGGCGCCCGATATTCCCACGCGTCAAGTTCTTCACAATGATCGCGAACGCGGTCACGAACATGAGAGCCAGCATATAACGCTCCGCCGGCGTATTCACGACCCAGCCGAAAAAGTTGAGCTGCGGGGCGTTCACGGAACCAGAAGGCGTGTAGTTCGTGAACCACTGCACGCGCAAAAATAGCCAGTCGAAGAAAAATTGCGCAGCCAGCGTCGCGACCGCGAGATAGAGCCCTTTGATTCTCAAGCTGGGAACGCCGAACAGAATGCCAACGAGCGCTGCCATGCCGCCGGCGAGTAGAATGGAAACGAGCAGCGGCAGCTCCGGGACGCGCAGCGCAAAATTGTAGGCAGCGTAAGCGCCAATCGCCATGAAGGCGCCACCGCCGAGCGAAATCTGCCCGCAATAGCCGGTGAGGATGTTCAGGCCGATGGCTGCCAGGGATAATATGAGAAACGGAATCAGAATGGCCTTGAAAATGTAGTCGTGCCCGAATGGGCCGATCTCGAATTCAGCAAGGAGCGGGATGCCGATGAACGCAATTGCAAGCAGGATCCCCAATGCGATCCGATCCTGGCGGATCGGTAAAATCGCCATATCGGCTGCGTAGGTGGTTTTGAACTGTCCGGCTTCGCGATAGAGCACGGGTTCCTGCCCTCCTCAGATCCGCTCGATGATGCGCTCGCCAAACAGGCCCTGCGGCCGAACCAACAGCACGGCCAGTGCCAGGACATACGCGAACCAGTATTCGATCCCGCCGCCGATGTGCGGCCCCAGATAGATTTCCGCCAACTTCTCGCCGGCACCGATTATGAGCCCACCGATGATGGCGCCCGGGATCGAGGTGAAGCCGCCGATGATGAGCACCGGCAGTGCCTTCAACGCCAGGAACGTGATCGAGAACTGCACGCCGAGCTTGGTGCCCCACACCGTCGCCGCGACCACCGCGACGAGACCGGCCACCAGCCACACGACAAACCAAATCCAGCTGATGGGGATGCCAACAGATTGCGCCGCGGCGTGGTCGTCAGCCACGGCGCGCAGCGCTCGCCCAGTTCTCGTCCATTGGAAGAAAGCGGCAAGTGCAGCGACGAGGATGCCGGCGATAAGGCCGCCCCAGACATCGAGTTTGCTGATCAAAATCCCGCCGGGAAACACTTCGTCCATTATGATCCAAGCGTCCGTCGGATAGAGTTCCAGCGGATAAACGTCCGACCCGAACAGCATCTGCGCGGCACCCTCGATGATGAAGGTTGCGCCGATAGTCGACATGAAGAGGGTCATTTCGCTCTGATTGAGGAGTGGACCCAGCACATAGCGCTCGATGAGCCAAGCAGAGACGGCCATAATTGCGCCGGCGAACAACAGAGCACCGACCACCGCCATTTCAAACGGCAAGCCATTCGCGACCAGAAGATCGAGCGATCGCACCAGCGCCAGACCCGCCAGCAACACCATGGCACCCTGAGCGAAATTGAAGACGCCGGATGCCTTGTAGATCAGCACGAACCCGAGGGCGACGAGCGAGTAGAGCACGCCGGCCAACAGTCCGCCGATCAGCACCTCAAAAAACGGCCCAAGACCTTCCACGCGATCTCCCCGAAGAATCGATTGCGGATGTTGCACCCTGCCTAGCTTGGAACTCCGTCATCGTGCCACGCCGAGGTAGGCGTCGATCACATCCTGGTTCTTCTGGACCTCTTCCGGCGTTCCATCTGCGATCTTCACACCGTGATCGAGCACGACCACGCGATCGGACAAATCCATGACAACACCCATGTCATGCTCGATCAGCGCTATCGTCGTCCCGAGCTGGTCGTTCACGTCGAGAATGAAGCGGCTCATGTCCTGCTTCTCTTCGAGGTTCATGCCGGCCATCGGCTCATCGAGCAGAAGAAGTTCGGGCTCCGTCGCGAGCGCGCGTCCCAGCTCGACCCGTTTTTGAAGGCCATAGGGCAGCTTGCCGACCGGTGTTTTGCGAATGTGCTCGATTTCAAGGAAATCGATGATCCGTTCGACAGCCTCGCGGTGGCGGATCTCTTCTTTCTGCGACCAGCCCCAGTAGACGGCCTGCCCCAATATTCCGGCGCGCATTTTGAGCGTCCGCCCGGTCATGATGTTGTCGAGCGTGGACATGCCTTTGAAAAGGGCGACGTTCTGGAATGTGCGCGCGATGCCCTGGCTGGCGGCAATGTAGGGTCGCATACGAGGGCGCCGCTTGCCCTTGAACGCGATCGTGCCTTCCTGCGGGTGATAGAAGCCGTTGATGACGTTCAACATCGACGTCTTTCCCGCGCCGTTCGGTCCGATGATCGCGCGGATCTCGCCTTTGCGGATATCGAACGACACGTTTCGGATAGCTTTGACGCCACCAAACGAGAGGGAGACGTTTTCGACCGAAAGAAGGACTTCTCTTTCTTCGACCTTGGGCACCGCAGCCGGATGGTCCAGAACTGCCGCCACGGCCGTCATTCCGCAGCCTCCTTGAGCGCCGGCGCATCGGGCTCGTGAGTTTTCATATCAACGATACGAACTTTCCCCTCGATCATGCCCTTGCGACCGTCCTCGAACGTCACTTCCGTTCGGATGTGGCACTCCTTCGATCCGTCGTAGAGCGCACGAATGAGCGGCGCATAGCGTTCCGCGATGAAGCCGCGCCGCACTTTCTGCGTCCGGGTCAGCTCGCCGTCGTCGGCATCAAGCTCCTTGGGAAGAACAAGGAAGCGGCGGATCTGCGAGGAAGCCATTTTCGGCTCCTTCGCCAGCATCGCATTAACCTCGTCGACGCGTCGCTCGATCATGGCGTAAACTTCGGGGTGAGCGGCGAGCTCCTGATAGCTCGCGTACGTTACATTGTTGCGCTCGGCCCAACTCCCGACTGACACGAGGTCGATGTTGACGAACATCGCCACGTAGTCGCGCCCATCGCCAAACGCGACGGCCTCCTTCACCTCGGGGAAAAACTTCAGCTTGTTCTCGAGATACTTCGGCGCGAAGAGCGAGCCGTCCCTCAGCCGGCCGACATCTTTGGCGCGATCGATAATGACAATGTGCCCGCGGCTGTCGAAGAACCCGGCGTCGCCCGTACGGACCCATCCATCAGCTGTTTTGACCGCGGCAGTCGCTTCGTCATTCTTGTAATAGGCTTGGAAAACGCCGGGACTGCGAAACAGCACCTCTCCATTTTCAGCAATCTTTATTTCCACCTCGGGTGCCGGAGGTCCCACGCTCTCAGCAGAAATCTCGCCATCGGGCTGCATCGTGACGTAGACGGTGGCTTCCGTCTGTCCGTAGAGCTGTTTCAGGTTGATTCCCAACGCCCGATAAAACTTGAAAATTTCCGGCCCTATCGCCTCGCCGGCCGTGTAACCAATCTTGAGCCGGCTCAACCCCAGCTGGTTTCGCAGCGGGCCGTAAACGAGCTTGTCTCCAATCCAGTAAAGGACCCGGTCCGACACCGGTACCGGCTTGCCTTCCAAAATCTTCTCACCGGAGCGGCGTGCGACACCCATGAACTTGTCGAACATCCACTGCTTGGCGCGGCTCGCATCCTGCATGCGAACGAAGATATCGGTCAGCGCCGCTTCGAAACGGCGGGGCGGTCCGAAGAAGAAAGTGGGGCCGATCTCCCGCCGATCTGTTACTGCCGTTTCCATGCTTTCCGGGCAGGCGACGCAGAAACCCGCTTCGTATGCCTGTCCGTAAGAGAAGATGTGATCGCCGACCCACGCCATGGGGAGGTAGGCGATGATCTCCTCTTTCTCGCTGAGCTTGTCGAACTCGTTGGCGTTCTTTGCAGTCCGGATCAGGTTTTCGTGGCTCAGCACCACGCCTTTGGGCTGGCCCGTCGTGCCGGACGTGTAGAGTATGACGCTGGTGTCGCTGCCCTTGCCCTGTGCGATTTCATCGAGCCACCAGTCAGCAGTCGAGGGGTTCGCCTTCAGCTCCTTCCGTCCGAGGTTCTGCACCTCCTCGAATGCGTGCAGCCGAGTGTGATCGTATTTCTTGAGCCCGCGCGGGTCCTCGTAAATCACCCGCCGCAGCGTCGGGATTTGATCAGCGACCGAGAGAACCTTGTCGACCTGCTCCTGATCCTCGACGACCGCGAATGCGATTTCGGCGTGGCTCAGGACGAAGACCATTTCGGCTGCAACCGAGTCCTGATAGACGGGCACCGGGATTGCGCCGAGGCTCTGAACTGCAGCTAACGACCAGTAAAGCTGCGGCCTGTTATCGCCGATAATAGCGACCGTTTCACCGCGCTTGAGGCCAAGAATATAGAGGCCGATGGCGAAGGCACGGACCTCGTCCAGCACCTGCGACCAGGTCCAGGTCTGCCATATGCCGAGATCCTTCTCGCGATAAGCCGGTCGGGTGGCAAAGCGCTTCGCATTCCGAAGCAGGAGCTTCGGCATAGTGTCCAGCTCAGGGCCGGGTCCTCCCGATGGACTCCTCCCTTCCACGACGGCATTCCCTCCCTGCCGGCTTTTGTGCCGGCATGTCATCTTTCTGGCGCCAGTAAATAATTTCCCGCTCGATGATGCAAGTTCGGCTTTGGGATGGGGTCTTAATGTGATCGGCTAAGCTTCACCATTCCAGAGGACACACAACGTCGCGCCCTCCGATTGCTGGATGACAACCTGCTGGATTATCGACCGCACGGCTCCTAGGATGCGCAGCAAAAGCAACTTCGGGCATCGGAGACGAGACTATGGCGGACGAGCTCTATCACTTCATCGGCGGAAAGAAGGTCAAAGGAACGAGTGGCCGCTTCGGCGACGTATACTGGCCGATGACGGGCGAGGTCGCAGCCCGGGTTCCACTCGCCTCGAAGGACGAGATCCGCGCGGCGGTCGAGAATGCGAAAGCCGCCCAGCCGGCCTGGGCCGCAACCAACCCGCAGCGCCGCGCCCGTGTGCTGATGAAATTCATCGAGCTCGTCGCTCGCGACAACGACAAGCTGGCCGACAAACTCGCCCGCGAGCACGGAAAGACGATTGCGGACGCCAAAGGTGATATCCAGCGCGGCATCGAGGTCGTCGAGTTTGCGATCGGTATCCCGCACTTGATGAAAGGTGAGTTCACCGAGGGTGCCGGGCCGGGCATCGACATCTACTCGATGCGGCAGCCGCTCGGCGTGGTGGCTGGCATCACGCCTTTCAACTTCCCTGCCATGATCCCGATGTGGAAGTTCGCTCCGGCCATCGCCTGCGGCAACGCCTTCATCCTGAAGCCGTCGGAGCGCGACCCCTCCGTTCCGTTGATGCTCGCGGAGCTGATGATGGAGGCGGGCCTGCCTGCCGGTATCCTCAACGTCGTCAACGGCGACAAGGAGGCCGTCGACGCCATCCTCGACGATCCCGACATCATGGCCGTTGGCTTCGTCGGCTCGACGCCAATCGCCGAGTACGTCTACACGCGCGGCTGTGCTGCCGGTAAGCGCGTCCAATGCTTCGGCGGCGCCAAGAACCACATGATTATCATGCCCGACGCGGACATGAACCAGGCCGTCGATGCCCTGATCGGTGCCGGCTATGGCTCCGCAGGCGAGCGGTGCATGGCTGTTTCCGTGGCCGTGCCTGTCGGGCAGAAGACGGCGGATCTCCTCATCGAGAAGTTGATCCCGCGCGTCGAGAACCTGAAGATCGGCCCGTCCACGTCGCCTGACGCCGACTTCGGCCCGCTCGTCACGAAGCAGCACCTGCAGCGCGTCAAGGACTATGTCGCCCTCGGGGTCGAGGAGGGCGCCAAGCTCCTGGTCGACGGTCGCAACTTCCGCATGCAGGGCTACGAGAACGGCTTTTACATGGGCGGCTGCCTTTTCGACGAAGTGACGCCAAACATGCGGATCTACAAAGAGGAGATCTTCGGCCCGGTTCTCTCAGTGGTACGGGCTAAGACCTATGAAGAAGGCCTCAAGCTCGCTTCCGACCACGAGTACGGCAACGGCGTCGCAATCTTCACGCGTGACGGTGACACGGCTCGCGATTTTGCCAGCAAGGTGAACGTCGGCATGGTGGGCGTCAACGTACCGATCCCCGTGCCGCTCGCCTACTACACCTTTGGCGGCTGGAAGCGCTCCGCGTTCGGCGACCTCAACCAGCACGGCCCGGACAGCGTGCGGTTCTACACCAAGACCAAGACAGTCACCTCCCGCTGGCCGTCCGGCGTGAAGGAGGGTGCAGAGTTCGTCATCCCGACGATGAAGTGAGGCTCGGCGTCCCCGGAGCACTGGCGGCTCCGGGGACTTACGCTCTCCGGAATAGACCGGCCAAATCGACTCTCAGGCCCGGTGGGGCAAGGTCCAGGGACGCTCCCTCACGATCCGGGTGATGATTTCCTCGCCGCCACTGCGGCGATGATGGATGACGACGCGCTTGTCGGGGTCGATGATCAAGTAGTGCCAGAGACTCGGAAGGCTGAAATAGCCAGCCAACTTGGCTGCCGCATCGACGTGCCGCGTGCTTGGTGAAAGCACCTCGACGACGATGACCGGTGCGGGGACTTCAAGTGCATCTTCTGCCAGTCGCTCGCCGCAGTAAACAAGCGCATCGGGCTCATAAGCGGTATCCTGATCGATGCGCACCGTCATGCCGTCAGGAAGCGCCCAGCAGCTCAAGCCGGCTCTATCGATGCCCGATTCGAGGGCCTTGGTGATCGCGAATTTCGTCTCTGCGTGAACGGCCCGTTCAGGAGCCATGGTATAGACGACGCCGTTGAACAGCTCGTACCGGCCCGGTTGACCCTCCGCCCAGGCCAGGAACTCATCTACAGTCAATTTATGCTTAGGCAGCGCAGTCATGCGTTGATGCTACCATCTGCCGTGGTAATCCTCCACTCGACGCCACAGCCGAGGACTACGTATGCCCACCTATCGCCTCCACTGCTTCGCCCAGTCCGGCAACGCCTACAAGGTTGCGCTGTACCTGAACTGCGCCGGCATCGAATGGGAGCCGGTGTTCGTCGATTACATGGCCGGGGCCACGCGCGATCCGGACTGGCGCGCCCGCGTCAACCCGATGGGCGAGGTGCCCGTGCTCGAGGTGGACGGCAAGCGGCTGACGCAGTCGGGCGCCATATTAACCTGGTTGGCCGAGAAGACGGGCAAGTTCGCTCCGAAAGACGACGAGCAACGGTATGAGGCGCTGCGCTGGATCCTGTTCGATAACCACAAGTTCACGAGCTATCTGGCGACTTACCGCTTCTTGCGGTCGTTCACGCCGCAGCCGCCTGATCCTGCCGTCCTCGCCTTCCTCAAAACCCGGGCCGATGGCGCCCTCGGCATCGTCAACGAGCACCTGCTCAAGACGCCCTACTTCCTTGGCGATGAGCCGACGATCGCCGACTTCTCCATTGCCGGGTATCTGTTCTTTCCCGCGTCCGAGCTCGGATATGACTTGGAGACCTCGCACACGAACATCTTCACCTGGACGCAGCGGATGAAGGCGCTACCGGGTTGGAAAGACCCTTACGACCTCCTGCCCGGCGAGCGCATCGCGCCGCGCTGGACGGCTCAATCGTAGTACGCGAGATCAGCCCCTAGTGCGCCGATCGGCTGCGGGCGGTTAACAGGAGAACTGCGCCCATCAAGAGCGCCGTGGTCAGGTATGGGTGCATCGCGGCGCGGGTATAGAGGCTCATGGATGCGACATGGCCTGGATGGGAGCCGCGGACTTCGCCGCGACTTTCCGACTGGAACAGGCTGCCCGATCGGTCATGGGCCGGTTCATCGCGATAGCTTTGGCCAGACAGCACATTGGCTGATACCCAATCGGTAGCGCTCGGGGCTACGGTACGGATCGCGCTCGCAAAACGGCCGCCCCCGCCGACGTAGAGGTCGCGTGGTCCATGCTGCGCGGCATAGAGCACTGCATTCGCGACGTCCTCGGGCGGATACACGGGCGCCGGAAGCTGTGGTTCCTTCTCGCCGTAGTTCTTCGCGTGCTGGGGAAACGGCGTATCGATCGATCCCGGTTTGATCAGCGTCACCGTGACCGGCGCGTTCTCTTCTTCGAGCTCGACCCGTAGCGCGTCCGTGAACCCCTTCAGGGCATGCTTGCTGGCGCTGTACATGCCCTGGTACGGCAGAGCGATGTCCGACGCGACGCTGCCGATGTTGACCAGCGCCCCGCCGCGCTGCTTCAGGTGTCGGACGGCGATGAGGGAGCCGTTCACGGCTCCCCAGAAGTTGGTCTCGAACAGCCGCCGATGATCTTCATCGCTGACCTCTTCGAGCCGGCCCCAGATCGACACCCCGGCGTTGTTGACCCAGGTGTCGAATCCCCCGAAGCGCTCGATCGCCGTGTCGGCACCCGCTGCAGCTCCGCGCGACTTGCGACATCCGCCGCAACGTAAGCTGCCTCGCCGCCGGCCTCGGAGATCCCTTTCGCAGCTTCTGCGAGCGCCGTTTCATTGCGCGCAGTCAGCACGACCTTGGCGCCAGCACGGGCCGCGGCCTCAGCGGTTGCGAGCCCGATGCCGCTCGATGCGCCGGTGATGACGATGACCTGCTCGCTGATCGGCTTGAGAGAAACGGCCATGAGGAGCCTCGCCGCTGTGTGCCAATGGCGACCAACGGACGAAACTTGCGCCGGTTCCTGATCTAGCTGCCGAGGCCCGGCTGAGCAACCTACTCAGCGCCTTCCACGACGACGATATCGATGACGCCCGCGTTCTCGCGCAGCTTGCGAGCAGCCGCATATTCCGGCGAATGTGCATACTTCCGAGCTGCCTCGAAGCTCTCGAACTCGATCACCACGTTGCGGGCGCGCCCTTCACCTTCGGTCACCTCGACGCGGCCGCCACGGACGATCGGCTTGCCGCCATAAATCTTCATCGCCTCACCGGCCTTGGCCGCATACTCGGCCCAAGCTGTCGGGTTCGTGACGATTGCGCGTGCGATGACATAGCCCTTCGGCATTCTGGCCCCCTATGCCTGCTTCAATGCTGATAATGCGTCTCTGATCTCGCCCTGAATGGCAAGCGCAGCCTTTTTGCGGTCGGGTGCATTGAGAATTGGCCTCCCGACAACAAGGTGATTGGCGCCCGCAAGAATAGCGCCTCTCGGCGTCATTGCCCGCGCCTGATCGTTCGCGGCACTGCCGCTGGGGCGAATACCAGGTGTGATGATGGTGAAGTCGCCGCCGATCACCTCCCGGATTGCCCGCGCTTCCAGTCCCGAAGCGATGACGCCATCGACACCTGATTCGTACGCCAAGCGCGCTCTGCGCAAAACGAGATCTTGTGGCGTTTC
>Ga0180220_1003046_pt1 | contig 10025 bp, 6 predicted proteins | sample eDN5th37CBELigBY_FD_151335 | JGI IMG/M metagenome (GOLD analysis project Ga0180220, IMG submission 151335) | Enriched backyard soil microbial communities from Emeryville, California, USA - eDNA 5th pass 37_C BE-Lig BY (version 2) (version 2) | ecosystem: Environmental > Terrestrial > Soil >... | reverse complement strand
TTGCAAGGGAGCGTGTGTGCCATGTTGACCGATACCAAGCTGCGGAACCTCAAGCCGACGGGCAAGCTGTACAAGGTGGCGGACAGGGACGGCCTGTATGTGGCCGTCACCCCCTCCGGGACCATTTCGTTCCGCTACAACTACGCCCTCAACGGGCGCCAGGAGACCATCACCTTCGGCCGATACGGGCCGGGCGGGATCACGCTGGCCGAGGCCCGGGAACGCCTGGCCGAAGCCAAGAAGATGATCGCGGCGGGGAAGTCTCCGGCCCGGGAGAAAGCCAGGGAGAAGGCCCGGGTGCGCGACGCCGAGACGTTTGGTGCCTGGGCGGAAAAGTGGCTTCGCGACTACCCGATGGCCGAGTCCACCCGGGACATGCGGCGCTCGGTCTATGAGCGGGACCTGACGGCCAGGTTCGGCAACCTCAAGCTGACCGAGATCACCCACGAAGACCTGCGGGCCCTGACCGACGCCATCGTCGAGCGGGGCGCGCCGGCCACCGCCGTCCATGCGCGCGAGATCGTGTACCAGGTCTATCGGTGGGCCATCGAGCGTGGGCAGAAGGTCGAGAATCCCGCCGAGCTGGTCCGCCCGGCCAGCATCGCGAAGTTCGCGCCGCGCGACCGCGCCCTGACGCCGGAAGAGATCGGCCTCATGTACCAGTACCTGGAGCGCGTCGGCACGTCGCCGTCGATCCGCGCCGCCGTGAAGCTGCTCCTGCTGACGATGGTACGCAAGAGCGAGCTGACCAACGCCAGGTGGAGCGAGATCAACTTCAGCGAGGCCCTGTGGACCATCCCGAAGGAAAGGATGAAGCGGCGCAACCCGCACCTGGTGTTCCTGTCGCGGCAGGCGATGGACCTGCTGGTCGCGCTGAAAACCTTTGCCGGTGGTTCGGAATACGTCCTGCCGTCACGCTATGACCCTAGCGTGCCGATGAGCAGCGCCACGCTCAACCAGGTGATGAAGCTGACCTATCAGTTGGCCCGGTTGGGCGCAATCAGTTCGATGCCTCGCTCTTAGGCGAGTTGCTCGTCGAGAGCGTCGCTGTCGAAGCCCTTGTCGCCGATCAGGCGCTCTGGGAGTTCGAGGGTGAGGCAGGCGTCGAGAGTCTCGTCGACAAACGTGACTTCATGAGGCGAAGCGCTTGCAACCCATACGGCGACAGGGAGGCCAGAGCGATCGGTGATGGCCATGATCCTGGAGCCTTGCCCCTCTTCGTCTTGCCGACGTGGTCCAGGCCGCTGTCTCCCATTGTGGGCTCACACCGTAAGGCCGCCCAGGCGCTTGGCCTGTGGGCCATCCATGAGACCACTTCCAGGCGCGGTACCGCTTGTCGCACCTCATCCCTGTCCCTGACAGCTGTTTCAGGCCGTTGCCTCGTGAGGCGACACCGACCACGCCGCCGACAATGCCTCAGCCTGCCTCAGCACCGTCTGCACGGCCGCGTCCTGCAGATCGGGCGGGTAGCCGTACTTGCGCAGGATGCGCTTGACCAGCACCCGCATGCGGGCGCGGGCGGATTCGCGGTGCGCCCAGTCCACCGTCACGTTCTCGCGCAGGCTCATCAGCAGCTCATGGGCGATCACCTTGAGCTGGTCGTCGCCCATCACCTGCACCGCGCTTTCGTTCTCGGCCAGGGCGTCGTAGAAGGCGATTTCTTCGTCCGACAGTCCGGACTCTTCGCCGCGCTGGCGGGCCGCCCGGATGTCCTTGGCCAGCTGGATGAGTTCCTGCAGCACCTCGACGGTCGTAATGGCGTTGGCGTGATAGCGAGCAACAGCGTCCTCCAGCCGCTCTGAAAAGGCCTTGGTCTGCACTACGTTAGCCTTGCTGCGCGAACGAATACTGTCGTTGATCAGCTTGCGCAAGGCTTCCAGCGCCAAATTCTTCTTCTCCATCTGCTGTACCTCGGCGAGGAACTCGTCCGAGAGGATGGAAATGTCGGGGCTCTTGAGCCCGGCGGCCTGCAGGATGTCCACGATCTCGGTGGACACCACCGCACGGCTGACGATCTGCTGGATCGCCAGCTCACGTTCCTGCTGGGAACGGCCAGAGCCTACGCTGCTCTTGACGAGTGCGGCGCGAATCGCCTGAAAGAAGCCGACTTCCTCGCGGATCTGCTGCGCCTCGTCTGAGGCAGATGCCAAAGCGTACGCTTTCGATAAGGCGAGCACGGCGTCCTGGAAACGACGATGGGCCTTCTTCTTGCCTTCCGGCGTGGTCTCCTGCGCCGCCAGCCGCTGCTGCATGTCCAGCACCCACTCGATGGCGCCGGCCATCATGGCCAGGCGCTCCTGGGGCGAGCCGTCCAGTCCGCTGCGGTAGTCGAAGCCGTGAAACATCGCGCGCACGACCTCGTACTTCTCCATCATCACCGCGATGGCCTTGGCCTCGTCGATGCCGGTGTTTTCGCGGTCCTTCGGCGAGTACTGCGCCAGCGCCGACTTCAGGTTCTGCGCGATCCCGATGTAGTCCACGACCAGGCCGGCGGGCTTGTCACGGAACACGCGGTTGACGCGCGCGATGGCCTGCATCAGGCCGTGACCGCGCATCGGCTTGTCCACGTACATGGTGTGCATGCACGGCGCGTCGAAGCCGGTCAACCACATGTCCCGAACGATCACCAGCTTCAGCGGATCCTTCGGATCGCGGGCGCGTTTGGCGAGCAGATCACGTCGGGCCTTGTTGCCGATGTGCGGCTGCCATTCGGGCGGGTCGCTCGCAGAGCCTGTCATCACGATCTTGACCACCCCGGCGTTGTCGTCCGGGCTGTGCCACTCCGGGCGCAGCTTGATGATCTCGTCGTAGAGTGCCACGCAGATGCGCCGGCTCATGCAAACAACCATCGCCTTGCCATCCAGCGCGGCTATGCGGCTTTCAAAGTGCTGCACGATGTCAGCCGCCACGAGGCGTAACCGCTTCTCGGCGCCCACCAATGCCTCGACCGTAGCCCACTTCTGCTTGGCGTGCTCGCGAGTGGGATCCTCTTCGTCTTCCAGAATTTCCTCGATCTCGGCGTCGATCTTCGGTTTCTCATCTTCGTCGAGTTCGATGCGCGCCAAGCGAGACTCGTAGTAGATCGGTACGGTCGCGCCGTCCTCGACTGCACGGCTAATGTCGTAGATATCGATATAGTTGCCGAACACGGCCGGGGTGTTGACGTCATCCGCCTCGATGGGGGTGCCGGTAAAGCCGATGAAGGAGGCGTTTGGCAAGGCATCGCGCATGTACTTGGCAAAGCCGTAGGAGACTTCGCCGGTCCTGGCGTCCACCCTGGCCCTGAAGCCGTACTGGCTGCGGTGCGCCTCGTCGGCAATGACGATTACGTTGCGGCGGGTGGTCAGCGGCTCCGTGACTTCGCCGAATTTCTGCAGAGTCGTGAAGATCACACCACCCGACGCGCGGTTGAGCAGGGACTGCAGGTGATCGCGGCTTTCGGCCTGCACCGGCGTCTGGCGGATCAGGTCGCGGCACATGGAGAAGGTGGCGAAGAGCTGGTCGTCGAGGTCGTTGCGGTCCGTTAGTACCACCAGCGTCGGGTTCTCCATCGCCGGGTGCTTGACGAGCAGGCCCGCGTAGAAGGCCATCAGCAGGCTCTTGCCGGAGCCCTGCGTGTGCCAGATCACCCCCGCGCGCCGGTCGCCCGGGCGCTGGGACTTCACGCTGGGCAGTCCGTACTTCGCGGGGTCTTCGGCCACCCCCTGGACCTGCATGGCCGCACGCACCGTGGAGGCCACCGCCTTCTTCACCGCGTGGAACTGGTGGTAGCCGGCAATGATCTTCACCAGCCCGGAGCCGGTTTCGCCAAAGACCGTGAAGTCGCGCAGAAGATCGAGCAGCCGGCGGTGCTCGAACACGCCCTCGATCAGCGTCGGCAGTTCCGGTGCCCCCTTGGGCGCGACCTCCTGGCCGTCCGTGGTACGCCACGGCATGAACCGCTCCAGGTCGGCCGACAGCGACCCCACCCGGGCAGAGATGCCATCCGAAGCAACCAGCAACGCGTTGGTGTGGAACAGCTGGGGAATCTGCTGCTTGTACGTCTGCAGCTGGTTGAAGGCACCGGCCAGCGTGGCATTCTCGCTGCCCGGCGCCTTGAGCTCGATCACCGCCAGCGGCAGGCCGTTGACGAACACCACCACGTCGGGCCGGCGGTTGTTCTGGCCGTTGATCACCACGAACTGGCGCACCGCCAGCCAATCGTTGTTCTCCGGATGCTCGAAGTCGAGCAGCGCCACCTTGCCGGCGGTCAGCGTGCCGTCGTCGGCGTAGTACTCGACGTCCACGCCCTCCGTCAGAAGCCTGTGGAGACGGCGGTTTTCTTCGAGTAGGGCGGGCAGTTCGGACTGCGTGACCTTGCGGATCGCGTCCTGCCGCGCTTCCGGCGGCACCCCGGGATTCAGGCGTTCGACTGCATGCTCGAACCGCCCGCGCAGCACCACCTCGTCGTGGCTCTCTCGCTCCGGCCGGTGGCCGTCGGGGCCGATGTCCTCCTCACGTTCGATGCGATAACCGAGCGCACGCAGCTGATCCAGCAGCGCGCTTTCGATTTCGGCCTCCGACAGAAATGCCATTACGCTTCTCCTTGTTCATCTGCGGAAGACCGGGTGACCGCCTTGATCAGCCCGTCGTAATGATCCTTGTCGACAGCCTCCATCAGCTCTAGCACGTCACGAAGAACGGGCTGCGTTTCAGCAAGAAGCGAAAGGTCGTGCTCAGGATCGGAAATCGCGCCTGCGTGTGAGTAGGTATTCAGCAGCCGCAAAATGCGGGTCTTTTTCGCGTTATCGAATGAAACACGATCGAGGCGGGGGTGCAAATCGCCGCTCATCTCGGGGAAGCGGAACGCCAAGAACGCCTCAAGCAATCGACGGGCTACATTGGGCAACCCATAGTGGTGTTCGAGTTCGACCACATCATCACGGTGGGCCTCTTCGTAGACGCGCTTGAACAGATACTGGTACTCCGACTCGTGTTCCTCGAGGAGGCGATCAAGATGCCCTAGCTCGCTGGTTCGTGATCCGTTGGCGTGCCGGCGAGAGCGAAGCAGAAAGAACCGGGCCGGCCTGTCTTCTATCTTCTTCTTGCGCTGTCCCGGCAAGTGATGGAACCAGTTCTTCACCAGTCTGAAAAAAGAAAAACTGTGCGTGAAGATGAAAATCTGCCCGGCTTCCTTGGTGCGCTCCTTCATATAACCGAAGGCCGAAAACAGCGCATTGTCATCTAGACTCGACACTGGATCGTCAATGACGACGATCCCGTTCTTGAGATCGAAAGACTTATCCTGCAGCGACTTGAGGAAATAAAGGAACGCTATCGCCGTACGCTCCCCCTCACTCAAATGCGCTACGTACTCCCCGTTGCGGGTCAAAGCGTAGCCATTGCCTTTCGTTTCAAAACGCAGTTCGTCGCGGCCAAGATAAGCGCGTAACTCAGCGGTCAGTTCATCAGCAGCACGATGATGTTCGAGGATGTCACGCTCCAGCTCCTCGATCCTCGCTTGCACATTTCGGAACTGCGTTCTGACAGCTTCTAGCGCAGTGGTTGCGGTCGTCACAGCATTTGAGCGCTCTGCAAATTCAGTCTGAGCCTCTGCAACGTACGATGCCTCCAGCTTCTTGCAGGCTTCATCCACCGACGCCTTGAACTTCGCTGAGATCTGGTTGTGCTTCTCAATGATCGCATTGAGCTCGTCGACAGCACCAGTGAGCGATGGCGGTGTCAAACCAGGAACAGGTGTCGCTGCGGGAGCAGGTGCGAATGGCTGATCGCGTTTCGCAGACACGCACGCGATGAGCGCATCAATCGCGGTCTGTACTTCGGCGCATGCCGCTGAAACCTTTCTGCTCGATGCTGACGCGTCAGACGCGAGCGTCTCGTAGAAGCGAGAAACATCAGGAAGCAATAGCGATCCCAATGCCTGCTTGCTCGACTTCAGCTTTTTCAAGAGAAGGTCAAGTTCCTGCTGAAATCTTGCGAAAGCCTCGTTGAAATGGGCTTCAAGAGCAGCACGGCGTGTCGTTTGGAAAGGTTGCAGACAAAAGCGGCAAGTGTCCGAGGCATGTTCTCCAGAGTGCAGCACTAGCCCCTCTTGTAGCCATGCGGCAAGCCTGGAATTGCTGGTCAGCTCATCGAGCGTCTGCGCGACGACGGAACGGCCGACCAGTGCATCAACCTCCCGCGTCAACGCGCCCAAGTCGATCGCCGGCGCAGCGATCTTGTCGATATTGGGTTTGGGCTGGGCGTCCTTCTGGCTGCGAAGCCGCGCCCTTTCGTCGTCGGTGAGCATCGCGGCTGCGGCGGTTTTCGCATCCAGCGCTTCGACGGCACGCCTGAAATGGCGCTTGTCGTAATTGTTGTAGGACGGGCTGTTCGCGGTGGTGAGCAGTTCCTTGATGAACTTGGCCTTCCCCACACAAAAATCGTCGAGATCCTTTTCAGCTCCTCTCTTCTTGACTTCCGCCTTCCCCACTTCGGCCTGGATGTCGGCAAGTTCTTTCTTGAGCACATCGACCTGCGCTTGTTTTTCGACGCTATCTTTGCCGAAAAAGTAGATTGGTGCGATGCCACTGGTCTGGGCGAGGGTGGAATTTATGAAATCTCGATTGAATACACGTACCTGAGGAAGAGTTTCAGACGAGAAAGCTGTCCCTTTCACCCTCTCCGTTTCGTCGAATTCCAATTCGACATCACCCTCATTGAGCGCCTCTTTCCTTTCAACGTGGGAGAGCAGCCACGCCAACGTCGTTTTCCCACAGCCGTTCCAGCCATAGATCAGATTGAACCGTGCAAACGGATGCAGGTCCTTCGGCCAGGCAAAATCACGAAAAACTCGCAGCTTCAACTTGGTGATACGAGTCAGCTTCATCCTCGCCCCCTTGTTCTTCGTATTCGAGAGACTCCACTGCTCCCCGTGCAGCGTTCAACGCCTCCACATAGGCGTCGCGATCTAGCTGGTAAAGCAAACGGCTGACCTCGACCTTCAAAGGCAGCTCATCGCCACCCGGAAGCAAGAAGCGCAGAGTTGGAGCATCATCCTCGTCAACATCCACTGACAGCCCCACGTGCGAGTCGATCAGTGCGTTTTCTTCCGCGAACCGCTCCCACGGTTCGCGGGAGCGAGTTGGATCGAGCTGGGCGTCCAGATATGCCTTATGCAGAAAAGCCACAATGGCATCCGCCGCCAGTACAGCGGCACGATGGTGATAGATGGTTAACACATCTATGAAGCCGTCTTTGCCATGGCTCAATGGCCCTGCATCATTTCGAAGCACCCGCAGGGATTCGGCCAACCCATTGTGGTGTTTGATCAGATCGGCGAACTTTCGATGCCGAACATCTCCAAGTCTAAGAACCCGTGTTGCGATGGATACCCACTCGGTAATTGGAGCATCATCCTTTTTCGGCTTTAACGGCGACCTTGGATCGTCAAGCTCATCAATGATTACGCGACAGACACACTCCACGATTCCCTTTGCAGCATCAATTGAAGCATCGCTTTCGCTCTCAAGACTTGCTTGCAACGCCTCAAATGTGTGCTGAAGCATCGGCGCGTCGCGCCAATGAGCACAAGCCTCACGAATGCCGGGGAACCAATCGGAGCTCATTGCGCCAATCCACTGACAATGCGCTCAGCATTCGGCACCCGCAGCTCGCCGGAGATCAGCTTCGGGAGGAGGGTGTCGCGGAGCTGGGCGAGGGTTCTGGATTGCAGGCTATTCTGCAGAACCTGGTTCATCAACGACTCAGCCATTTTGGAGAACGCCGCGATAACGTTCTCGTTGGCAGCAAAGACCCGGATTTCACGAAGCTGATCCGGTTTGACGCGTTGGTGGCTGTTCGATGTCCCTGTCACCAGTTGACACATGGATTCGACGAACTCAGACGATGATGCGAGGCAATACAGGAAGGCACTATTTGCGGGAGACTTTGGAGTCCAAACAATAAACTCTGTCGAACAAACCGCCCTATCGCCCGCCTGACCAACCAACCAGACACGGGGGATGTGTGGATTGAGCTTTGATACCAGTACAGCCCCGTCTGGAACCGGCGTCTTGTTACTCTTGATCGATCCGCCGAGTTCAATGACAGGAATCCTGCCGGAATCGTAGGCTGGAATGCTGTAGTGCGTGAATCTTTCCTCAGGTTCGTCGGTAGGATTCACAGCCCCCTTTCCTTGCTGCGCCACATCGCCGAACGAGAAGACGCGCCACCCCTCCGGAATCTCCCCCAACTCCGATTCGACGAGGCGGTCGGGGAAGAGGTCGTAGAGGTGGGCGGGGAGGCCGGGGAGGGATTGGCCGCGCTGCCAGCGGCCTTCCATCTTGGCGCGCACGGGTTCGAAGTCCACGAACCACGCCTTGAACAGGGCGCGGGCCATGGCTTCCAGCGTTTCGTTCTGCTTGCGGTTGAGTTCGATCTTGTCGTCCAGCGTGCCGAGGATGTGGGCGATGGCGCGTTGTTCGTCGCGGCGCGCGGGAAGCCGAATTCGGATTTTCCTCAAGGAGGTTCCCGAAATCTCCTTAAAGGTCGATCCGCTGGCGTGGTGCTCGAGCTCCTGCACGTTGGCTACAAGCCAGTAGTACACAAACTCGTAGTCGTACTCAGGCCTGACCACCAAGCTCCGAAAGCCTTGGTTCGTGGCGATCGGATTTGCCGCGATCGCGACATATCCGATGGGAGCCCGGCTCGACAAGAGTACGCTGTTCGTGGGCAGCAACTGTGCGGAACAACTCCGCAGGCCCTTCTCTGAGAGATTCCGCTCGCCGCGTTTCACGTAGCGGGGGTGCGGGCCAGAGAGGTCCTTGGGCGTGAGCCAAGGCACCTCACCGTCAAAATTGTCGGGATCCTTCGTTGAGGGCGTACTACCGCCGTACACTTCGGCGACATCGCCAATGGTTGTTTCGATCCACTCACCCGCCATATCCCGCTCCCTCAGATTGGCCTCAATCGCCGCATCCAGCCGCACCGCTTCCACCCGCTGCCCGCGCCGCTTATCCGCCATACCCGTCTTCCCTCTGCTCATCAAACAGCCTCAGGTACGGCTCGAACACGAACCGCCGGTTCCGCGCGTAGCCGGTGATCTCGCGCAGCAGGCCGATGCCTTCCAGCCTGCTGACGATCTGGTTGGCGCCGGCGGGGGTGAGGTCCAGCCATTCGCGCACGGTGGCCACGTTGACGATGGGGTGGTCGAACAGGCGGTCCATCACGCGCTGGCCGTTGGCCGCGGCGCGGCCCAGCCCTTCGGTGATGCGGGCGCGGAACTCCTCACGCATGCGCAGGATGGCGGCGGCGGTCTGCGCGGCTTCGCGGCTGACGCTGACCACACCTTCCAGGAAGAAGCCCAGCCAGCCTTCCCAGTCCCCGGCGTCACGCACGGCCTGCAGGCGTTCGTAGTACTCGCTGCGGTGCTGCTTGAAGTAGTGCGAGAGGTAGAGCACCGGTTTGCTGAGCAGGCGCTTTTCCGTGAGCAGGAAGGTGATGAGCAGGCGCCCCACGCGGCCGTTGCCGTCGAGGAAGGGGTGGATGGTTTCGAACTGGGCATGGGCCAGCCCCACCTGGACCAGGGGCGGCAGGCCGGCGCCGTCGTGCAGGAACCTTTCCAGGTCGGACAGGGCGCCGGGCACCTCGTGCGGCGGAGGCGGGACGAAGGTGGCATCGGCCAGGGTGCAGCCGCCGGGGCCGATCCAGTTCTGGCTGGTGCGCAGCTCGCCCGGTGTGAGGCGCCCACCGCGTACGCCCTGCATCAGTTCGGCGTGGATCTCGCGGATCAGGCGCACGGAGACGGGCAGGTCGGCCAGCCGGGCCAGGCCATGGTTCATGGCGCGCACGTAGTTGGCCACCTCGTTCACGTCCCTGGGGGTATCCGGGTCGAACAGTTGCGCCTCGGCGGCCAGCAGGTTCTGCAGGGAGCTTTGCGTGCCCTCGATCTGGCTGGAGAGCACGGCCTCCTTGCGGACATACATGAACACGAACAGGTCGGGATTGGGCAGCGTGAGCACGGCGCCGTCCAGCCGCCCCAGGGC
>Ga0180220_1003044_pt1 | contig 10034 bp, 7 predicted proteins | sample eDN5th37CBELigBY_FD_151335 | JGI IMG/M metagenome (GOLD analysis project Ga0180220, IMG submission 151335) | Enriched backyard soil microbial communities from Emeryville, California, USA - eDNA 5th pass 37_C BE-Lig BY (version 2) (version 2) | ecosystem: Environmental > Terrestrial > Soil >... | reverse complement strand
CGCACATCTCAGCTACCCGCAACCAATCCTCTCGCGCGAGCGCCGCAACGGCCGCATGGAATAATGCTTCTGGATCACGAAAAAGCATGAGATTCAGAGAGTGCCTATAGCGGTCTAACGCCCCGCCGATAACCTGCGGGCGCCGAAGGCGACCGTCAGGTTCATCGGCTTGTTAGGCTTCCCGCCTCCGACGCCTCGTAGGTCAGGCCGAACACCGTGTCCGTCAGCCAGCGCCGGAACCCCTCGTTGTCCATGAATTGTTTGAACAGCTCGGTGTCGTCCTTGAGAACGGCCGTCATGACGCGAGCGAGCGCCTTGTCATGCTCGATGCGCGCGTTCTGTTTGTCAGAGTGCTGCCGCGCGTTTTGGTAGGCCTGGTCCGCCGCCACGCGCTGAGGGATGTCCTCGGTAATCAGCTTGTGAATGCGATCCGCGTCGGTCCACGGGATGTTGCCGAACTGGTCGTTGAATGCCTTGATGATGTTCGAGAGCCGGTCGAGTTCGGGCTCAGGCTTGTGTCCGCCGCCCGTCGTCGGCACAGGCTCGATCTCCGCATCCGCGTCGGGAAGCTGGATCTTGACCGCGGCCCGCTTCTCCAGCCGGTAGCTGTCCATGTCGATCGCTTCGAGGATGCCCTTCGACAGGTCTTCCTCGACGGGGGCCGGTAGTTTTGGTACGAGAAAGGTCAGGAAGATCGAGAGTTTCTCCCACTCGGCGTTGGTGTAGGGCAGGATCGACGCGAGGAATCCGTACGCACGCAGGAATGCCTTGGCCTTGCCCTTGAAATCGACCTGACCGTCCTCGTCGAGCCGCTCGCGATAGTCTGCGACGCAGGCGTCGAGGATGGGATCGAGCCGGTCTCGGTCCGCGCCGCCTAGGTAGAGCGTCACGAGTTCGTCCACCTGGGCGGGGGCATAGACCTGATAGCCGTCGAGCGCCGCCTTGAGGTCGTGCAGCTTGTTCGGGTCGGTCTCCTCGGCGAGGATCGTCGTGCGGTAGTAGTCGGCGAACGCCTTCTGGATGGTGTCGGCGTCGTTCATGAAGTCGAGCACGAACACGTCGTGCTTTTTCGGGTGCGCGCGGTTCAGTCTCGAGAGTGTCTGAACAGCCTTGATCCCCGACAGCACCTTGTCCACGTACATCGTGTGCAGTAGCGGTTCATCGTAGCCCGTCTGGAACTTGTCGGCGCAGATCAGGAAGCGGTACGGGTCCTCCTGGATCTTGCCGGCGATCTGGCTCGACGGGAAGCCGTTCAAGGACGCCTCGGTGACCTTCACCCCGCCATACTCGTGCTCGCCGGAGAACGCCACGATGGCCCGGTAGCGGCTCTTGCGCTCGACCAGATAGTCGCGGATCGCGTGGAAGTACTGGATGGCGCGTTCGATGCCGCTGGTCACCACCATCGCGCGCGCCTCGCCGCCAATCTTGTTCAGCGCCAGCACCTGCTCGTGGAAGTGGTCCACCATGATCTCGGCCTTGAGCCGGATGGCATGATCGTGGCTCTCCACGTAGCGGCGCAACTTCTTCTTCGCGCGCTTCGTGTCGAACTCGGGGTCACCCTCGACCTTCTTGACGAGCTTGTAGTAGCTTTCGACGGGCGTGTAGTGCTTGAGCACGTCCAGGATGAAGCCCTCCTGGATGGCCTGCTTCATCGTGTAGCTGTGGAAGGGCCGGTGCTTGACCGTGCCATCGGCCTGCTGCTCGGGCGCGCCGAAGATCTCGAGCGTCTTGTTCTTGGGCGTGGCGGTGAAGGCGAAGTAGCTGGCGTTCGGCAGCAGCTTCTTCGACTCCATGAGCCGGTTGATCTTGTCCTCGAGGGTCTCGTCGTCCTCCTCGGCGCCGGCCGTGGAGAGCGCCATCGACAGCGCCGCCGAGGTGCGTCCGCCCTGGCTCGAGTGCGCTTCGTCGATCACGATCGCGAAGCGCCGCCCGCGGTGCTCGCTTCCGATCTCGTCCAGAATGAACGGGAACTTCTGGACGGTGGAGATGATGATCTTCTTCCCTTGGGCGATGAACTTGCGCAGGTCGCCCGAGTGCTCGGCATGCCCGACCGTGGCGCCCACCTGGGCGAACTGTTTGATGGTGTCACGGATCTGCTGGTCGAGAATGCGACGGTCGGTAACGACAATAATCGAGTCGAAGACCAACGTGTCGTCCTTCTTCAGGCCGATGAGCTGGTGCGCCAGCCACGCGATCGAGTTCGACTTGCCGCTGCCCGCCGAGTGCTGGATCAGGTAGCGCTGGCCGGCGCCGTTCTTGCGCGCGTCGGCGAGCAGCCGGCGCACCACGTCGAGCTGGTGGAAGCGCGGCCAGATCTGCACCGCCGTTTTCCTGCCGGTCTTGTCGTCCTTCGTCTCGACGATCTGCGCGTAGTTCTCGAGGATGTCGGTGAGGCTCTCGCGCGTGAGGATCCGCTTCCAGAGGTAGTCGGTCTTCAAACCGTCCGGGTTGGGCGGATTGCCGGCGCCGTCGTTCCAGCCCTGGTTGAAGGGCAGGAACCACGATTCCTTGCCCCTGAGGTGCGTGCAGAAGCGAACCTCGTGCTCGTCCACGGCGAAGTGCACGACGCAGCGGCCGAACTCGAAGAGCTTCTCGCGCGGGTCGCGGTCTCGCTGGTACTGCTCGACCGCGTCCTGCACCGTCTGCTTGGTCAGGCTGTTCTTCAGCTCGAAGGTGGCGACCGGCAGGCCGTTGATGAAGAGCGCCAGGTCGAGCGCGCGCTGCGTCTCGTCGCGGCTGTAACGGAGCTGCCGCGTGACGCTGAAGCGGTTGGCGGCGTAGCGCTCGGCGGCCTTCGCGTTGCCGGGCGATGGAGTGCAATAGAAGAGGTCGATGTGATGCGGCCCGTGCTTGAGCCCGTGGCGCAGCACGTCGATCGTGCCGCGCTTGCTGATCTCGCCCTGGAGCCGCGCGAGGAACTTGCGCCGCGTCGGCCCGTTCTGCCCGAGGCCGAAGGCGTCGGCCACCTCCGGTTGCGTCTCGCGGAGGAAGGCCGCGAGCTGCGCGAGGTCCACACAGTACTCGCGGTCGTAATCCTCGGGATGCCCGCAGATCCACCCCGCGCCGTAGGCGGCCGGCCGCTCGCGAACGGCGCCGGCCCCGGCCGGTCCCGGATCACATGCCGAGCCGGTCAGCGCCGTGCAGATTAGCCGCTCGAGGCCGCGCTCGGAGGTATCGGTGGTCATGACTCGGCCTCCTCCGGCATCTCGTCGGTGTCGTCGCCGCCGTCCTCGTCTGCCTCGACGTCGGGCTCGATCTCGTCGATCGGCTCGGGCTCCCCCTCCTCGTCCGGCAGCCGCGCTGCCGCCTCGCGCACGTCGAGCTTGCCGGTGACGACGTCGGCGATCAGGCGGGTGCGGAATTCGCGGAGGAGTTGGATCTCGCGGTCAGTGTTTGCAATAGAATCATCAGTTCTCCTTGTGTTCTCCGCCGTCCATTGCACGATCTCCCGCTGCTCGTCATAGGTCGGAAGGGCAAAGCAGAATGATTTGATCTGATCCGGACTAAGATGGGGCACGCTGATTCCGGTGAAGATCGGGGTCAGATAGTCAGCGAATGACTTCCCGGCCAGCAGGAGCGCAAGGAACTTGCCCTGCAGCACATGTCGAGGGCGGATGCGCGCGACCCGCTGCACTAGCAACGCTGGAAGGTCCGGCTCGCTGACCGTGGCGACCCGCGTTCCGCTCTGAATGAGCGGCCTATCCATTCCAAGCACGATGTCGCCGACCTGTAAGTCAAACGCGCTGTACTTGTGATGCTCGGACCGCCGCCATCTCACAACGTCAGTCCAGCGGATCCTTCCCGGCGCAATGTTGACGCCGCGAAGAAGCCTAATCTCTTCCGGATCCTGGGTAAAGCTATCGCTCTTGAACGGAAATCCGGTTACCATCTCGATGACGCGCCCAAGGCGGACTACCTCCCAATGCTCCGGCACATCCCCCAGCCACTCCACGCCGGAGGGCTTGAGGCGGACGTTGGGGTCGAGGCCGCGGGTGACGGCGCGGTGGATGATGGCCTGCTTCTGCTCCTCCAGCAGCTTGATCAGCTTCTGCTTGGCGCGGATGTACCGCCGGATCCGCCGGTCCACGTGGTCGAGGAAGCGGACGATGGCGGCTTGTTCGGGGAGCGGTGGAATCGCGAAGGGAATCTCGCGCATCCTTGGCTCCGCGAGATCCCACTGGCCAATCCGGACGCCGTCCGAGGCCTGCGCGAATGAGGGGACGTAGGCACGGGAACGAATGGCCACATGGAAGAAGCGGCCCTCCACCCCGGCTAAATCGAAGACGAAATACGCGGGGCTGACGATGCCTTCATACTGAGAGACGCCGTATGATCCCTGCCAGGCCTTCATCTTGTTCATCGCAAACTGGCCAGGGAGCACGACCTTGTAGTTGCTAAGGTCGTCCGGGATGTAATTATGGTTCTCGTCTTCGGGCGTTGCATTGCGGCGGACAACTCCTCGCTCTCGCACGACTGAAAGCAGCGGCAGGTCAGGACGGTTGCGCTTCGTGACTCGGCGAAGGATGCCTCGCAGCTTGCGCACTTCCCACCCTGCCGGCAGCTTTCCCAGCCACGGCACGCCGGAGTCCCTCATCGCCGGATAGGGCTTGAGGCCGTCGATCATGCCTTCACCTCCTTGGCGATGGCCGCGACGATCCTGCCTCGTGCCTTGGCACGCTCAGCGACAAGGGCCTCCTCACCAGACTGCGCCAACCACTCGAAGAAGCGCTGCACTCCATGTCGGGTTGTGCTCTCGTCGCGACAGTTCACGATGAACGCAAACTGCACCTTCTGTACGTTGTCGGCGACGAAAATGCCGAATGGCGCGCTGACGACTGTCGCATCGGGAAACCCAAGGAGTCGAGTTGCCTGCGCCTCCGTGGCGCCCTTGTGACAGGCAATGACATGTATCGGTCCACCTCGCTTCTTTTTGCCCTTGACCTTGGTGAGCGTGGACGATAGCTCGTGATCCCGCAGAAACGGTTGGCCGACCATTTCTTTGGCCGCGCTAACCGTCAGGGCCGCAGGTATAGCGGCTGGAACACACAGGATGTCCACGCCCCCTAACTGAACAAACAAGTGCTCGCCGTCCGTGCTCGAACCCGCCCGCTGCCGCATCGCCTCGCGCAACACGTTCTTCATCGCCTTCTGCCGGGCCGCGAAGTCGAGACGGGCCCAATCGAGTGCTTCACCGCTATGGAATCGCCCCTTGCTCGACTCGCGAACGCCGACCTGCGCCAACATAATCAGCGCGTCTCGAACAGCTTCCTTAACTCGGGCCTTGAGATCTGCCTCAGTTGCAACGTTGCCGCCGCGAAAGAGGCTTTGTCTGTTCACGTACTCTTGAAAGCGCTTGTTACGCTCGCCTTCCGCCGTGTCGGGGGTCGCGATGTTGCCGAGAGAGATCAGACGCACCTTGCCTGGCGCGCGCGATAGACCTCGCGTCAACTCTGCGTGACAGATGCCAATGTCCCCGCCGCTCTCTGCCCAACCGGCATTGCCATTCGAGAGGACGATCAACACATCGCAATCGTCGACTGCCTGAAGGCAAACGTCCCAGCTGTCCCAGGTTCCGCCTTGCGGTGGTGTGTCTTCATTGATCCAAACCTCGAATATCGGTTTACCGAACACCTCAAGCGCTTCGATCTCCTTCTTCAGGTCCTTTCGGATTTCGGACAGTACGCGACCGTCAGGCCTCGCCGGGAAGCGATCATTGCAACGACTCGAGATCATCACCCGCAGTTTCGACGACTTGGCCATTGCTAGGCACCTCTCCCGACAATCTCGCTTAGCAGCCCCTCGGTCTCCTTCTCCAGCGCGAGGATGTCCGCACGAATCTCCTCCAGTGTGCGGAGCGGTTGCGGCTTGTAGAAGTAGCGGGTGAAGCTGATCTCGTAGCCGGTCTTGACGCTGTCCGGCACGTACCAGGCGTCGCGGGCGTGCGGCAGGACCTCCCGGCGCAGAAAGGCCTCAATGCCGCCGTCTTCGAGAAGCGGCACCTGTTCGGTATCGCGTAGATCAGGGTCGGGCTCGTATTCGACGACAGCGGCATTCCCGCCGATCCTCACCTCGAACAGCCCGCGCAGCGGATCGGCCGGCGTGCCCTTCTTGTGGATCCTCTTGATGACCGGCGGCGCGTCGTCGGCGCGCTCGGCGCTCTCCTTCAGCGCCTTGATCTCTTTCGCGGCGTAGGCGCGCTCGGGATCGATGCCCTTCAGACGCAGCGGCCGTTCGACCGTGACCTTCCAGTAGCCGAAAGCGGCGTTCGGAAAGATCTTCGACTGCTCGGTCTCCTTGAATTCGAGGAAGGTGTCACAGATGCGCTGGATGTCCTCGGCGGAGAGCTCGCAGTTCTTCTTGCCGAGGTTCTTGCGCAGCGGCTTGTACCAGCCGGTCGCGTCAATGAGCTGGACCTTGCCCTTGCGGTGCTCCGGCTTGCGGTTCGTGAGCACCCAGACGTAGGTCGCGATGCCGGTGTTGTAGAACATGTTGAGCGGCAGGGCGACGATCGCCTCCAGCCAGTCGTTCTCGATGATCCAACGGCGGATGTTGCTCTCGCCCTGGCCGGCGTCACCGGTGAAGAGCGAGCTGCCGTTGTGCACCTCGGCGATGCGGCTGCCGAGCTTCGTGCCGCGCTTCATCTTCGAGAGCATGTTGGCCAGGAACAGCATCTGGCCGTCGCTCGAGCGCGTGACGAGCGAGTACTCGGGGTCGCCCGCGTGCTCGATCAGGAAGCGCGGGTCCTTGAGGCCGGCCTTCCCGCCCATGCGCTCGAGGTCGCTCTTCCAGCTCTTGCCATAGGGCGGATTGGAGAGCATGAAGTCGAACTCGCGCGACGGGAACGCGTCGTTGGAGAGCGTCGAGTGCTCCGGCCCGCCGACGATGTTGTCCGCCGCATCACCCTCGCCCTTGAGCAGGAGATCGGCCTTGCAGATGGCGTACGTCTCGGCGTTGATCTCCTGGCCGTAGAGGTGGGTCGCCACCTGCTTGCCGTGCGCGGTAGCGAGCTCCTGGAGCGTCTCTTCGGCGACGGTCAGCATGCCGCCCGTCCCGCAGGCGCCGTCGTAGAGCAGGTAGGTGCCCGACTCGATCTCGTCGGCAATGGGCAGGAAGATCAGATTCGCCATGAGCTTCACGGCGTCGCGCGGCGTCCAGTGCTCGCCGGCTTCTTCGTTATTCTCCTCGTTGAAGCGGCGGACCAGCTCCTCGAACACCGTGCCCATGCCGTGGTTGTCCAGCCCGGGGTACTTCACCGATCCGTCGGCGTTCAGGACAGGGTTCGGGCTCAGGTTGATGTCGGGCGAGAGGAACTTCTCGATCAGCGTGCCGAGCGCGTCGGCCCTGGAGAGCCGCGGAATCTGGTTGCGGAACTCGAAGTTGTCGAGGATGTCCTGGACGTTCGGCGAGAAGCCGTCCAGGTACGCCTCGAAGTCGGCCCTAAGCTGGTTCTGGCTGGTACGGGCCCTGAGATCGCGGAGCGTGAATTTGGAGGTGTTGTAGAAGGCTTGCCCGGCTGCCTGACGAAGCGCCGCGTCCTGGTTGGTAATGCCGGCGCTGTCGAGTGACGCCTTCATGTCGAGCACCGCCTGCTTCGTCGGCTCGAGGACGGCATCGAGCCTGCGCAAGACGGTCATCGGCAGGATCACATCCCGGTACTTGCCTCTGACGTAAAGATCGCGCAGAACATCGTCGGCGATGCCCCAGATGAAGTTGGCGATCCAGTTGAGTTGACCTTGCTCCATTTCACTCCATGGGTTGGTGGATCAGCCAGAGTTTGGCGGGAGGCCTAACGCCCTAAGGTAAGCTGCAGGCCCATCCAGCTTCTACCCAGTTGCCCTGCTATACGAACCCTATCCAGCTTCTGCACGGCAGCCCTGCACGCCTGACTGCTTCACCGCTCCGTTAGGCCGTACGTTGTCAGTCGTTGCTGCGAGTAAGCCGATTGAGTTCACGGAGTTGCCGGCCTAGCGGCAGGCCCTCGAGCGGAATCTCCACGCGATGTCCGCGTGCCTTCAAGAACGGTATCAAATGTTCCCGGTACCGCTCGCCGGCCAACATCACGACATCTGCGCCGATTGGGAGAACGCCTTCAAGACGCTTTTTCACTGTCCCCGCCCAAGCCGCGCGCTCCGCTGCAGGCATCCGGTTGAGCGTTCTCTCGTAGGGTGCCGTCGTACGCTCGGGGTCCAATAGTCCGTGTTCAGCTGACAGGATGTACCAGGCGTCAGCGACTATCTCTGCATAAGCCCGCATACCTCGAAAGAGCGCGGAGGTATAGAGATCCTTCGCAGCGGTGGGTGCGGCAAGCTTGGACTTCACGCACGAGACGAGGGCCACGCGTTGCGGCATTGTCACCACGGTGCCCGTGTAAGGGATAGCAGGCCTTGGCGATGTGCGATCAGGAATCGCCCGTAGCATTTCGCCTCTCGAAGAACTGTCGCTGCAGCACGGATCCGTGCTGGAAATCGCGTGGGATCCGAACCCTCCCAGTTGGAGAGGAAGGCATCGTCGGGCTCAGGAAGAACTTCAACGAGGATCTCGCCATCGTATCCTTCTTCACTGAGCGCGACAAGGATCGGGGTCTCTTGATCCGGGCAGCGGCCGTGAGCCTCTAGCGCCTCCCGAATGGGTTCGAAGAAATCGGAGCGAGTTGTAAACTTGATATTCATAGAGTCATCGGTAGTACGGCCTAACGCGCTTTAGGTAAGCTGCGGGCCCGTCCATGCTCAGGCCCAGTAGCCCTGCTATACGAATCTTGTCCAAGCTCTGCACAGCTGCCCGGCACGCCCGACAGCTTCACCGCTTCCGTTAGGCCGCCGTCTGGATCACTACTTATCCGCGAGCCGGCGAAGGAGCGGACTGTAGCTCGCTATCAAACCAACGATTGAGTCTGCACCACGGAAGAAGGCTTCCGAATCCACACCGTCCTCATTCGAAAGTTTCGTAGCTCTACGGATTTCCTGCATGTCCCGACGGCTGACCTCAGTATTCCATCCGGGAAAACCGACATGCGCAACTCGCTTCTCCACCATGCGTTTCTTGTGGCCAAAGAAGCCATACGATTCCTCAACCATCTTCATTACGTCAATGGCGTTATTGTCCGGATTCGCCAAGCGGCAACCGAACCCACCCAGAAGCCGATCGAGCTCCCTGTACGTGATTAGATAGTGTCGTGTGTCGACAGTGCGTGTATTCCTGCGAAGAAACCAGGCGAGGAAGGCGATTTCCGGTTCATCCTCAGCGCGAAATCGCTCAAATTGTGAATACTTTCTGAGTTCCCCTTCGGCAACACGAACGGTAAGGTCTTCGAGTTCCTTAGTCGATACTGTGGGCTGCTTCCGTCGGGCATATAGGTGTGCGAGAACAGTGAGCAGTGCGGTCCGTTTGTTCGCATCATGGAACGGGTGGTTCTTGATTAGGCCGAAGAAGACGGTGGCTGTTAGTTCGTAGAGCCCTTTCCACTTGGCCTTGCCCCCGTACCCGACAAACTGTCGAAAGAGTGCTGAATGCAGCAAGTTCAAATCGCGCGGCCCGGCACCGCCTAGTCCCTCCCCTATCGCGGAGAAGTAATCCGCCAGGAGGAAATGTGCTCGGAGAACGTCGTAGATGCCGACGGATTCGACGCCCTTGTAGTCATCGTGCTCGATCTGGCGGCACCAGTACTCATACTCGCGCTGGACGCTCTGGTCTTCGAACTGCATCGTAAGAAGCCAAGTCGCTCAAGGGTTTAATGATATCACATTGCCCGTCAATGTCGCGGGGGCGCACGCTAACGAACAAGAGGCCAAAATAACCCACGATGTGGCGGCCTAACGCCCAGAGGTAAGCTGCGGGCCGGTCCATGCTCAGACCCAGTTGCCCCACGTTACGAACCTCGTCCAAGCCCTGCACAGCTGCCTTGCATGCCCGACAGCTTCACCGCCTCCGTTAGGCCACTTGGATTCACATACTAAGTGCAACAACGGCCGCCGTAGCCCGCCGAGCCAGGAGGGTTGAGGCGAGCTGGGTTACGTCAGAGCTTCCTTTCCGACCAA
>Ga0180220_1003043_pt1 | contig 10040 bp, 11 predicted proteins | sample eDN5th37CBELigBY_FD_151335 | JGI IMG/M metagenome (GOLD analysis project Ga0180220, IMG submission 151335) | Enriched backyard soil microbial communities from Emeryville, California, USA - eDNA 5th pass 37_C BE-Lig BY (version 2) (version 2) | ecosystem: Environmental > Terrestrial > Soil >... | reverse complement strand
CTTGGCAGAAGGCGTTCGCGGCGCGCCGGCTCATGACCTCGTCGACCGCGAGCAGTCCGGCTCCAACAGCCCGCAGGGCCGCCTCCCAGGAGCCTGGCGAGAGCACCGTATCCGGATCGACGCGAACCGCCATCTCGCCATCGCGGGGCCTCGCGTCCTTCAGCATGTCGATATAGGCCTGGGGATGGGCGAGCGCGATCCATTGCTCGATATCGGGGCGCAGAGGTGCCTCCCGGCGATCCAGGCTCGCGAACAACTCGTGCGCCATGACCTTGTCGATCGCACGCATCCGGTCGGCACGCTCGGGATGGCCGGGTCCCGTATCGTGCTCGAGAAAGCAGGGATGCGTGATGAGGAGCGTGGTCATCAGGGAAGAACTCCGGGGATCGGCGCGAGTGGCTTGTTGCACGATAGTCGTATTCAAGGTGGTATCGGTATTGTGACCTGGAAATACGAGAGCGCCCGGTTGAAATTTATGGGCGCCGTTCAGATTTGAGCTGTTCAGTCTCGAAAAGGTCTGTGCACATGCCAAATTTGTCCTCTTTCAAGCATTTGGCCGTGGCCCTCGGCGCCATTCTCGCAGCGTCCATTGCCGGTCAGGCTTCGCCGGCGGTCGCCCAATCCTCCGGCCTCGCTGGATCGTGGGGCGGGGGCGGCCAGATCGTGTTTCCCTCCGGCGAGACCGAGCGGGCGCGGTGCCGCGCACATTTCCGGGCACGCGGCGCCAACACCTACAGCATGAGTGCTGTCTGTGCCACGCCGTCGGCGCGCGTGCAGCAGGTCGCCCGGATCCGCCGGGTCGGCGGCAACACCTACCGGGGTGACTTTTTCAACGAGGAGCACGGCATTGCGGGCTCGATCCGGATTACCGTGAGAGGCAGCCATCTCAGTGCGTCGCTGAGGGGTGGTGGCGGGCACGCCGTGTTCGCGTTGAACCGCTGACAGGCCGGCCGCCTGACGGGGTCGAGCTTCGCGAGGCAGCGGCGTGGCGGCATCTCGCCATCCGCTGCCTTTGGCGCTATTCAGGGCACGCGAGCCGCGCCCGACCGGCGCGGCACCGGCTCCTGGAGGTGCCATGACCCAGTCTGTGCTCGGCATCATCGGCGGCTCCGGCCTCTATGACCTTCCGGCATTCGAGAAACCGCGCTGGGAGCGCGTCGTATCGCCGTGGGGCATGCCATCGGACGACGTGCTGTTCGCCGAGGTGGATGGCCTCCCCGTGCGCTTCCTGCCGCGCCACGGCCGCGGTCATCGCGTGCCGCCCTCGGCGATCAACTACCGCGCCAACATCGACGTCCTGAAGCGGGCCGGCGTGACGGATCTCGTCTCGGTCTCCGCCTGCGGCTCGCTCAAGGCCGAGTATCCGCCCGGCCACTTCGTCCTCGTCGACCAGTTCATCGACCGGACGTTCGCGCGCGAGAAGAGCTTCTTCGGGCAAGGGCTGGTGGCGCACGTGTCGGTGGCGGACCCGGTCAGCCCGGCGCTTTGCGACGCGATCGAGGCCGCAGCCCACGCCGAGCACATTTCCATGACCCGCGGCGGCACTTATCTCGTCATGGAGGGTCCCCAGTTCTCGACCAGGGCCGAGTCCAATCTCTATCGGTTATGGGACTGTGACGTGATCGGCATGACCAACATGCCCGAGGCCAAGCTCGCGCGCGAAGCCGAGATTTGCTATGCAACCGTTGCCATGGTCACCGACTACGACTGCTGGCACGAGGACCACGCCGAGGTGGATGTCTCGGCTGTGATCCGTGTCCTGGGCGAGAACGTGGCCAAGGCCCAGCGCCTCGTCACCCGCCTCGCCAGGGACTTCCCCCACACGCACCCGCGGTGCCCCATCGGCTCGGACCGGGCGCTCGACGTGGCTATCATCACGCCGCCTGACGCGCGCGATCCCGAGATGGTCGCGAAGCTCGACGCCATTGCAGGACGTGTGCTGAAGAGCCATTCGGTATAAGATTGATCCCACCGTTGCGCAGATCATTTCACGAACTAGATTCACGACCATGAGCAAGCTCGAGATCATCACCATTCCGGACCCGATCCTGCGCAAGGTCGCCCTGCCCGTTGAGCGGGTGGACGACGATCTGCGCCGTCTCGCCGACGATATGCTCGAAACGATGTACGACGCGCCGGGCATCGGCCTTGCGGCACCGCAGGTCGGCGTCTCGCGCCGCATGGTCGTGATCGACGTCTCGGAGAAGGACGGCGAGAAGCATCCCATCGTGCTGATCAACCCGCAGATCCTGCATCGTGCCGATCAGATGAAAATCTACGAGGAGGGCTGCCTCTCGATCCCTGACGTCAAGGTCGAGATCGAGCGCCCGGCCGAGGTGACCGTCCGGTTTCTCGACCGCGACGGCAACGAGCAGACCCTGAATGCCGACGGCCTACTCGCGACGGCCGTACAACACGAGCTCGATCACCTGGATGGGCGACTGATCATCGACTTCCTGTCGCGCCTGAAGCGCGACATGATCATCCGGCGCTTCAAGAAGCAGACGCGGTCGGTCACGGCCTAATCCAGGCCGCTCGGGCGGGTCGGTGAGGCGATGTGCGGCCATGGTCGGCGAAGACCCGATTCCCCGCACTTCACGCAAGAGAGGACAATGCTCCGCGTCGTTTTCATGGGCACGCCGGATATCGCGGTGCCGACGCTCTCCGAGATCATCGGCGCGGGACACGACATCGTGGCCGTCTACGCGCAGCCGCCGCGCCCGGCGGGCCGCGGCATGGAGCTCAGAAAATCGCCCGTTCACGCTCACGCGGAGGCTTCCGGCATCCCCGTCCTCACGCCGAGGAGCCTGAAGGGGGAGGCCGAGCAGGCTGCCTTTCGCGCGCACGATGCCGACGTCGCGGTGGTGGTGGCCTATGGCCTGCTGCTCCCGAAGGCGATCCTTGATGCGCCCCGCGAGGGCTGCCTCAACATGCACGGATCGGCGCTGCCGCGCTGGCGCGGCGCGGCGCCCATCCAGCGCGCGATCATGGCCGGGGACACGGAGACCGCGGCCATGGTCATGCGCATGGACGAGGGGCTCGACACGGGGCCCATCTGCCTCGTGGAGCGCATTGGCATCGGACCCGATATGACGGCCGGAGAGCTGCACGACCGGATGATGCTGGTCGGCGCCGGCCTGATCGTGCGCGCGCTGTCGGCGCTCGAGCGGGGCTCGCTCGTCTGCGCGCCGCAGCCAGCCGAGGGCATCACCTATGCCTCCAAGATCGACAAGGCCGAGACGCGCATCGACTTCACGCGCCCGGCTGCCGAGGTGCACAACCACATCCGTGGGCTGTCGCCGTTTCCGGGCGCATGGCTCGAAGCCGGCGCCGAGGGCAAGCGCGAGCGGATCAAGGTGCTGCGCTCGGCGGTGGTCGAGGGGAGGGGAGAGCCCGGATCGGTGCTCGATCCCGCGGGACCGGTCATCGCCTGCGGGGAAGGTGCGGTCCGCCTGGTCGAGGTCCAGCGCGCCGGCAAGCGGCCCATGTCGGGCGCAGAGCTCGTGAGAGGCTTCGATCTCGGACGCCTCTAGTGTCCCGATTCCGAAGTTCGTCATTCCTTGCGGCAAGCTCCGAACGAACTTCGGAATCGATCGGGACACTAGCAAACTAACGTTTCCAGTGTGGTTTTCGGATTTGAAGCTCGCTTCTGAGCTTGCAGCGATGACGTAGCGAACTTCAAATCCACCACACTAGCTCACCGTGAACTTGGTCGCCTTCTCGCGCACGAGGCCCTCCTGCGCCACGGTCGCAACGAGCGTGCCGTCGCGCGTGAAGACGCTGCCGCGGCAGAGGCCGCGCGCCCCGTAGGCACTGGGGCTGTCCTGCACGTAGAGCAGCCATTCGTCGGCGCGGAACGGGCGGTGGAACCACATGGCGTGGTCGAGGCTCGCGAGCTGGATGTCGGTCTCGAAGGCGAGCCGGCCGTGGGCGATCAGGGCCGTATCGAGCAGCGTGAAGTCCGACGCATAGGCGAGCACGCACTGATGGAACGTGGGCACATCGGGAAGCCGCCCCGTCGTCCGCATCCATACCATCTGCACGGGTGCGCGCGGCTTTCGCTCGAAATAGCGCGACGGATCGACGAAGCGGACTTCGATCGGCCGCTCGCGCTCCCAGTAGCTGCGCATGTTGTCTGGCAGATGCGGCATCAGCCGGGCGAGCAGGTCCTTCTCGCTCGGCAGATCCTCCGGCGCCGGCACGTCCGGCATCTCGGAGCCGTGGTCGAGGCCCGGCTCGGACTTGTGGAACGATGCGGTCAGCGCGAAGATGGGACGCCCGTGCTGGATAGCCTTGACCCGGCGCGTGGTGAAGCTGCCGCCGTCACGGATGCGCTCGACGTCGTAGACGATGGGCGCCTTTGGATCGCCGCCGAGCAGGAAGTAGGCATGGGCGGAGTGCGCAAGGCGGTCGGGCGGCACGGTCCGCACGGCAGCGACCAGTGACTGCCCGAGCACCTGGCCGCCATAGACCCGTTGCCAGCCGACGCTCAGGCCACGGCCACGGAAAAGGTTTTCCTCGAGCTTCTCGAGGTCGAGGACCGAGAGAAGCGTCGCGAGCGCAGAGCTTGCATCGGCTGGCGTCATGGTGCATCGCCTCGTCCGTTACCCGGTCGCCGTCGCGCGGGCATATTGCGTGCAGTGCACAAAGAGGCTGAGGGCCCGCGATGTCAAGGCGGGTCGCTGCAAGGCAGGCTAGCATCCGGCATGCGAAACGTGATGTTCCGCCTGCGATACGCGCGGCCGGGCTCGAAGGAAACACCATGGCATCCGACATGCAACCGATCGCCGACGTCACCATAGTCGGTGGCAGCTTCGCCGGGCTAGCCCTGGCGCTCGCCCTCGTCCGCGCCGAAGGGGGCGGCCCCGACGTGAAGTTGGTCGAGCGCGCCCCCCTCGAGAGCGACGCGACAATCCCGACCGATCCCCGCGCCTTCGCACTCTCGGCCGGCTCGAAGGAGCTGCTCGACGCCATCGGTGTCTGGCAGAACGTTGCCGGTGGCGCGCAAGCCGTCTCCGCCATCGACATCACCGACAGCTCGCTGGCCGACGTGTTTCGCCCGGTCCTGCTGAGCTACGACACGATGGCCGGCGGCGAGCCGCAGATGTTCATCCTGGAGGCAGACCGGCTGCGGCAGGCGCTGCTGCGCGCAGTCCGCGCGGAGCCGCGGATTGCCGTTATTGCCGGGGCCGAGGTCACCGGAACGGACCAGGCGCCGGGCGGGCGTACGGTCATACTCGGCGGTGCGGAGCCCATCACGACCCGATTGCTGGTCGCCGCCGATGGCAGTCGGTCGCCGATCCGGTCCATGGCCGACATCGGGATCGTCGGCGGCTCATTCCGGCAGCGCGGCATTGCGGCCATCGTCGGTCACGAGCGGGAGCACGAGGGGCGTGCCGTGCAGCACTTCCTGCCGGCGGGTCCGTTCGCGCTCCTGCCGCTCAAGGGGCGGCGCTCGTGCATCACGTGGTCCGAAGGCGAGGCGCGCGCCATGGAGATCATGGCGCTCGACGACGGGGCCTTCGTCGAGGAGGCTCAGCAGCGCGCGGGCTGGCGGCTCGGGGCGTTGTCGCTCGCCGGGCCGCGTGCGGCGTGGCCGCTCCGCAGCCATCTCGCTCGCAGCCTGATCGCCTCGCGTCTGGCCCTGATCGGTGATGCCGCGCGCAGCGTGCATCCGATCGCGGGGCAGGGTGTGAACCTCGGCTTCAGGGATGTGGCGGCACTTGCCGAGACGGTCGTCGAGGGCCTGCGTCTCGGCTTCGACCCGGGCGATGCGACCCTGCTGGCACGCTATGAGCGCTGGCGGCGTGCCGACGGTGTCCAGTCGGCCACGGCGTTCGCCGCTCTCAATGCGCTCTTCTCGAACGATTCGACGGCGGTCCGGGCGCTGCGTGACGCGGGGCTCGGACTGGTCGACCGGCTGCCGGGCCTGAAGAGCCTGCTCGTTGCCGAGGCAGCCGGGGCGACAGGGGATGTGCCCCGGTTGCTCAGAGGCCTGCCGCTGTGAGGCGGCTAAAGCGTCGGATCTCAAACGCGCCCCACCGTCTGGATCGGCTTCGAAGTCGCGTTTGAGATCAAAAAGGCGGCTTAGAAACATAGAGTTCCAAAGCAACTACGGACTTGAAATTCGCTCCCTGCCGGGCCGCAAAACGAGGCAAATTTCAAGTCCGTTGCTTTAGCCGCTGGTCGTTGAATCACCAGGTCCGCTTGGGCCCGGTGTCGATGTGGAACAGCCCGCCGCCGTAGTGCTTGAAGCCGCCGACGAGACCGCGGATGAAGCTCGACGCCGCGCCCCAGTTGCCGTGAATCCGGAAATCGGCGGCGTTGCCCGTGAGATGCTGCGAGCGCCGTGCACCGCCGACGCGGGCATTGCGCGAGCGGCTGCGGCAGGTGGAGTTGACGGTCACCGCGCCGAAGCGTGCCGCGACCTGCGCGATCACGCCGCGCAGCGATCCGTTGAGGCAGCCGGCGCTCGCGACCCAGCGGACCGAGCCGCCGCCGGCAATGCTGCGGGATGGCTTGGACGGCGGCACATAGCTGTTGCCGAGGCTCGCGACCCGGACGTGCTTCTTCTTGCGGGGCTGCGCCTTGCTGTGGCGGGTGCGGGCGTGACGCGCCGGCTCGTGGCGCGTGATCGAGGCACGTGGTGCCCGCCGGCGCGCGGGCTTGGCATCGTCGTCGTCGTCACTGGAAAGAGATGCGGTGACCGTGGGACGCTCGGTGTGAAAGGTCTCGCGTGTCCAGTATTCCGGCACGTCTGCCGCTGCGATCCCAACCGCGCCGATCAGAAAGATGCTCGCGCCAAGGGATGCAAGAAGCCCCGTGCGCATGGCGCGGCGGCAATGAGAAATGCGGTCGGACATGGATTGAACTCCCCTGCGTCTGCCGAGCGAACGAGCGAGCTTGCTCGAGGCGAAGGGGTTCGCGCGGCCTGTTCCCCAACAGGGGCGGCCAAGTAGACGCGTCTGTCTTGAATTGGCACGCGCAAGTGCCGGTATGGTTTACGCGCGTGGTTAACGGGAAGCAGTCGCCGGCGCGCCTCGGCGTGGATGGGAAGCGCGTTCTGGGATCAGCTATTCTTTGTCTGCGTCAATGTTTTGTCCGGACTTGCTCAGACATGGAAACGGCGCCCGGACCGTCAATCCGGGCGCCGTTAACCAAGAGTCGAGTTGGACTGCGCGTCAGTGCAGACTGGCGATCTCGAGCTCGCCGTCGAGCGCGTGGCCGACCGCCGCCTGCCGGCTGTCGGTCAGTGCGATCGGCGTGCCGTCGGCCGCATGCAGCGCATAGAGATCGATGCCGCGCGGCAGGCCCTTCACGCTCGGGAACATGCGGCGCGCCTCGGCGCTGGTCATCGCCTTGATGTAGGCCACCTGGCCATCTCCCAGCCGGGCCAACTCGAGCTCGCTGATCAATGCCTGCCGGCTGTCGATGGACCGGATATCGCGCGACCGGCGCGCGGTCGAGCGCTTGGTGGCTGGGCGTTTTCTGGTCTTCTGCATGACGCCACTCCTCGTTTGCCCGGTGTCCCGGGGCGGGGCGCGAGCATGACTTCTCTGCAAACACCTTGACAGGCGAAGCAGTTCTCATCATGCCCGGTAATAATCGGCTGATTCGTTTGCCGGGACTGTTACTCAAACGGCTCAAGCGCCAGTTTTCTGTCGCCCGATTTCGATCCTGCGAACCATCCTATCAGGTTCGTGACGGACCAGATCCACCGTCAGGAGGCCGTTCTCCAGGTCGGCGGAGCGCACCTCGATCCCATCAGCTAGCACGAATGTGCGCTGGAACTGGCGCGCCGCAATGCCGCGATGGAGAAACTCCCGATCCTTGTCGTCCTCTTGTTTCCCGCGGACAATCAACTGGTTGTCCTCGACCAGGACGTCGAGCTGGTCGCGCTTGAAACCGGCGACGGCGAGCGTGATGCGCAACGCGTCGGGGCCGTTCTCCGAGCGGCTGATCCGCTCGATGTTGTAAGGCGGATATCCGTCCGAGCCATTCTTGCCGACGCGCTCGATCAGGCGCTCGATCTCCTCGAAACCCAGGAGCAGCGGGCTCGACATCAGTGTCATTCGGGTCATGCTCGGCAAAGTCCTCGTCAGAAGCGACCTTGGGCGCGCGTGCAGCGATTTTCGCGCTGCGCTCCGGCCCTCTCGAGGCACCGGACCGCACGTCCCCAATATGGGGGCCGGCTCCAGGAAATCAATTGTCTGCAACAGGTGTGCTGCGGAAATGCCACGCGGCCGAATGGCCACGGCATAGGGCGCGCCAACGACTCCGCCCGCAAGCCCGAACACGGCGGAGCGCCCGTCGTTGTGCAAGCCTTGCTTTCGCGGTTTGCTCAGCCCCGGGGCTGCAACTTCTGCGCGGCGTCGGCCATCAGGCGGCCGAGATCCTGCGCCTGCTCGGCGTAGGTCTTCATCTGGCGCTGGGCGTAGCGGGCCTGGATCTCCATGGCCTCCTTCAGGTCGCGGGCCCGCGCGAGATCTGCGGCGAAGTCGAAGTTCGCGTCGATATTGTCCTGGGCGTAGCGCAGCGCCTTCGATTGTGCCTCCCGGGCGCTGTCGGCCGCTGCGCCGGTCGAGCGCGTCATCATGTCCTGGGCCTTCTTGGCCATCTCCAGGAATTGACTGTACGCCTGCCGCGCCTGATTGACATTCTGCTCGGCAAGGTCGCGCATTTGCGGGGGGATCTCGAACTGCGGTGTATCGGACATGGCGTTCGCGCTCCTTGCTTGGTCGCTTGCTCCCGGGAGAGACAAGGATAGCACAGGCGGTTTGCATGGCGAGAGACTTCGGGGCAATGACGGCGACCGCTTTCCAGTTCAAAGGAATTGGACCTACACGAGGGAGCGGGGCCAGGAACGCGAGCCGGATCGATGTCTGCCGATCACGAAATGCGCGATGAAGGGGGAGGACCGGCTTCGCGTCTCCTGGATGCGGAACGGCACGGCGAGGAGTGGCTGGTGCGGCTCGCACATGAGCTGCGCACGCCGCTTGCCGCGATCCAGTCCACGGCGGAAGCGCTGGGCAGCGGGCATCTCGGGCATATGGAGAACGAGCGTCACGCCGGCTACGTCCGCAGCATCGCCGAGACGGCGAAGCACGCGCTCGCGGTGGTCGACGCGATGTATCCGTATCCAGCCGCCGCCGTGAACAGTGCGGAACGGGAACCGGGCCTGCTCGACCTTGCTGTGATCGCGCGCGAGGTCACGGCCGGCATGAGTTTGCTGGCGGCGCGGGCCGGGGTGCATCTCGACGTGACGGAGAGTCCCGGCCCTATGCCCAGGGTCAGAGCCTCCGCGACCGATGTCCGCCAGATGCTCATCAACCTGATCTCGAACGGCATCGTGCACGCCGGCGGAGGATCGACGGTCCGGGTCGAGACCGGCGCGCAGGACGGGTCCGTCTGGATGGCCGTCGTAGACAGCGGCAGCGGCATCCCGCAATCGGTGATCGATCGCCTCGAACTGGGCCTTCCGCTCGACGCCGGGACGGGCAGCACTTCCGCCTCCAGGATGCGGCTTGGCTTGACGCTGACGCGCGCCCTGGCCATCGCGAACGGCGGCAGCCTCGCGTTCAGCTCAGGTTCTGCCGGCAGCGAAGTGCGGGTCGTCCTGCCCGCCGCCTGACGCGCAAGGTGAGACTTCAGCCGGCGCTCGCACGGGCCTGTGCGAGGAAGCGCCTGTTCGGTGCGCTCTCGGGGCGCTGCGCCAGCCGCTCGTTGGCGAGCGCGACCGCGACGTCGTGCAGGCCGGCACGAGACGCCGCCTCGTTCAACGTCCACTCGATCACGTCGCGCTGGGCGTGGCTGCCGCCAATGCGCCAGAGGTGATAGCGCGATGCGAGCAGCTTCTCGGTCGCCTCGGCGTAGGCGCGCCGGTCGAATGCGATCAGGCCTTCGACGATGGGAAGGCCGATGTCGCGATAGCTCGATGCCGCCTCTCCGCCTTCGGCAATGGAGGCGCGCATGCCGGCGAGGATGCGGTCGAGCTCGGCGCCGTCGCCGGCGCGAATGGCGGCCATCGCTGCGTGGATGTC
>Ga0180220_1003042_pt1 | contig 10047 bp, 16 predicted proteins | sample eDN5th37CBELigBY_FD_151335 | JGI IMG/M metagenome (GOLD analysis project Ga0180220, IMG submission 151335) | Enriched backyard soil microbial communities from Emeryville, California, USA - eDNA 5th pass 37_C BE-Lig BY (version 2) (version 2) | ecosystem: Environmental > Terrestrial > Soil >... | reverse complement strand
CCCGAGGGGGCGCCGGTTCCGGAAGGCGCTCACCCGCAACGGGGCGTCCGGAGTGGGGTCGGGGTCGCCGAAGGGCGAGGCGTCGTCCAGCTCGAGGTGGGCCTCGCCCGGGAGACGCCTCGCCGCGACCTTGGCCACGGCGTTGTTTTTGTGGATGTACATGGTGGCGGGCGTCAGGTGCTCAGGTTGGCCTTCGCCCCGACCTCCGCGCGCGAGAGCGAGAGGAAAACGTCGGTTGGCGAGCCGGCCTCGTCGAGGAGATAGATGGTCAGGATGACGCTCGGATCGGAGAAGGGCTTGTAGGGGACGGGGATCAACTGGGTTTTCCAGTCGAAGTGGCTGGGGCCGGCGGCGGGCCTCTGAGCCGGCATCAAATGCCTCGCCGCGTCGAAGTCGGCGGCCCAGGTCTCGCGCTCGTAATCCCACCAGCCGAGCACGGTCGCCTCGCCGGTGTTCGAGACGCTCATCTTCCGGATCGCCGCGCCGATGGGCACGCCCATCTCATAAGCCAAAACCGCTTGGGAATAGTCGGGCAAATCGCGCCTCGTTTCGTTTGCTTGTTCGGGCGCCTCGCCGAGGAGGCGGATGGCGCCAAACGGATGCACGGGATTCAACACGTTAAAATTCCGGTTTGCGGTGAACCGTCCGCGCGAGCAGGTGACGGTTGCTCCGTTCGTCGACGCGATTCTCTTCCCGCTTCGAACGCTCGCGGTTCTCGGCCGCTCCGTAGCCGGATTCGAGCCCCGGGCGCAGCGCCTTGTAGATCTTGTGATTCCAGGTCTGACCCGTCGCGTGGGCGATGCCGAAGCGGGGGGCGAGTTCCTTGATCGACAGGCCCTCGCGCAACCGCGCCTCGATCCAGCGCCGCTTCGTCGCGTCGAGCTTGTCGAGGGCCTCGGCCGCGTCGAGCCGGGCGTCGACGTCGGCCTGGGCGTCGTCGGGGAAGACGTCGAACAGCTCGAAGCCCTCGACCCGCCCCGCGTGGCGCTTCTCGGAACGAATCAGCGACCGCATCCGGCGCCAGGCGATGGTGGCGAGCAGGTCCTCGGACGGGGGCTCCCCCTCGTGGTCCCGAAGGTGCTCCAAAACGGCCAGACAGCCGGTTTGGTACAAGTCGTCCACGTCGGCGGACGGGCCTCGGGCCTGTCGGGCGGCGCGGTCGATGCGTTTCAGGAGTCGGTCCGTGAGCATGGGCTATTCGTTTTCGATCCGCTCAACGCACTGGCATTCGTACATAAAGCCGAGTTCGTTGACGTTGACCACGGATTCGATGTGGAGGATTCGGCCGCTTCGGGCGTTGCGGAGCCGCATGGCGGGGAGGGGGCGAACGTTTGGCCCCTGGAATCGGAACGTGACGACGTGGGTGAGTTGGGCTTGTTGCTGCTTGACGTTGAGGAGTTCTTGGCCCTTGATCGGCCGAACGCGGGCCCAGAAGGTGGCCAGGGTGGCCCAGCCGTCGACCTCCTGGCCGAACGAATCGACGGAGGAGACGGGCTCTTGCAGCTCAAGCCGGTCGCGCATGCCCCCGGCCCGCATCAGTAGCCTCCCCAGCGCGCGGGGTCGAGGATCGAATCCAGGCCGGGCAGCTCGGTGATGGAGACGCCGGCGACCACGGATTCCCGGTTCTCATAATTCGCGCCGACCAAGAGCAGCATCCAGGTTTTCACGCAGTCGGGGACGTCGCCCGCCTCGGGCCCGTAGCCGGCCTTGTAGCGGATCCGGACCGCCCCCGGATGGCGGGGGACGCTCGGCCAGATCTTGCCAAAGGCCGGGAAGATCCAGCCTGGGGTTCCGGATTCAACCGTGTAGGTTGATGGGTCGAGGGTTTGCTCCTCGCCGGCGTGGTCGAGGTGGGTGATGGACTCGACGGCGAGGAGCGGCGGGTTGAGGATTCGGATGATCGGCCCGGGGTCCGTCACGCCGAGTTGGCAACGCGGAAAGGCGTCCATCACCAGCTCGAACGTCGTCTCGATCAGCGTCCGCGAGAGTTCCGACTCGGCCGCCTCGCGCGCCGACCCGATGAGCCTGGCAATCAAGGCGTCGTCGTCGTCGTAATCCACGCGCAAGTGGAGTTTGGCCTCGTCGAGCGTGATCGGCTCGACGGCCGGCGGCGTGAGGACCTTGGGGAGCATCGGTTACTTGCCCTTGGACTTCCTGGGCTTGGGGGTGGGCTCCGGTTCCGGCTCCGGCTCGGGCTCCGGTTCCGGCTCGGGCTCCGGTTCCGGCTCCGGCTCGGGCTCCGGCTCGGGGTTGCCGAGGGCGACGGCGTAGCCGCCGGCGATCAGCGCGCGGGCCTCGGCGGCGGGGAGGTCGGCCGCGGCCCCGGCGTCGAGGTGAACGCCGGGGCCGGCCATGATGGTGAGCATTCGAACGAGCACGGCGGGCGATCCCTTTTGGAGGGGTGAGGAGACGGGAGACGAGGGGCGGGGAACGGGACGGCCGTTAGGCGAGCTTCGAGCGGACGAAGGCCTCGCCGAGGACGGGGGAGCCGTCGACGAACCGGCGGGAGATGAAGCCGATCTCGTTCGTGTCGGCGTAGCGCTCGACGAGCCGCTGGATTTGCAGGTCCGCGACCTCGGCGATCCAGAAGTAGCGGAGGGCCCCGATCGCGCCGACGTAGAGGCCGGTGGTGAAGGTGGCGGGCGCGTATTCGCTTTCGGCGACCGGGATGTTCAGGAGCCGGTCGGGCTGGCCCGCCTGAAGCGAGGGCTGCCAGAGGTAGCGGTCCTCGGCGTCCTTGAGGCTCATGATTCGCTCGACGGCCGCGCGCGACCAGATCCAGCGGCAGGTTGGATCGTTTCGGTAGCCGGCCTTGAGCGCGTATTTCATGGCGATGAGGTTGTCGGGCCCGATCGCCGTGGCCGTGTTGCCGGTGGCGACGTCTCGGGCGGTCGGCACGCCGCTGGCCGACGCGGTGAAGATCCCGAGCGGTTGGCCGCTTCCCGTTCCGGTCATGAACGCCTTCTCCTCGGTGATGGCGTTCTTGTAGGCGAGTTCGTCGAGGATGAGCTGCTCGACGTTCTTGGCGCCGTAGAGGGACCGGATCGACACCTTCGCGAGCTTCGAGAGCAGGGTGGGCGCGAGGTCGCGGCGGGTGAACGCCTGGGTCTCGTCCTCGGTGACGGCCGCGACCTCCGTGGTCCAGTTGGCGTCGGCCATCCGGGCGCTGAGCTGAGGGACGCCCAGGGCCTTGGCCTCGACCAGGGTGAACTTCCGAGCGAGCGGGCGGACGAAGACGGCGTCGTCGACTTGCTTGACGAGTTCGTTGGCCAGTTGGACCGGCGTGCTCAGGTATCCGCCCTTGGCGTCGGTGCCGAGGATCGTGTCGCGGAACTCGGCCGGGATCTTCTCGTAGGCGACGCGCCCGGAGACCAGGTAATCCGAGAAGACGGCCCGGTATTCGGGGGTGGACCGGTATTCGGCGACGGTGCGGACGGCGCCCTTGCGGCCGCCGTTGTCGTGGATCGGCGGGGAGACTCGATCCTCGGGGGTTTCGAGATCGCGCTCCTCGGCTTCGAGGCGCTCAACCCGCTCGTAGCGCTCTTTGAGCTTCGCGGCCTCGTTCATCAGGGCGTCGAACGCTTGCCGGTCCTCGGCGGTCGGGCCTCCTTCGCGGGCCTCGGCCTCGGTGTGCTTGGCGCGAGCCTGGGCGATCAACTGGGCTCGCTTCTCGCGGAGTTCAACGGACGTCATGGACATGGAATGGGATTCCTGGATGGGAGGGACGTGGAGAAGGGAGCCGAGCTAGTCGGCTTCGGCGAGTCGGAGGGCGAAGTGGGCTTTGGTCGCCCAGGCGTCGCGTTGGCGCTGAAGGCCGCGGCAGTGGTCGAGGGAGCGGAGGGAGACTTCGGTGCCCTTGTAGGCGGGATCGGCGGTGATGGTCACGTCGGCGATTCGAGCGATTTCGGTAATCTCGCGGACGATGCCCGAGGCCTTGTATTCCCAGCTTTGGCCGAGGTCGATGTCCTCGAACATGTAGAACCGGAACGAACACCCGTCGACGTCGCCGCGGCCGATCGATTCGAGGATGTCGGCGGCGGTGGTCGTGTTGGGCGGGTTGATCTCGAAGCGGAGGCCGTGGTCATCCTCGGCCAGTTGCAGGGTTCCCGACGTGGTTCGGCCGAGGATCTTGGTCCGGTCGTGCGCGACGACGGCGAGGACGTCGGCCCCGGGGAGGCAGTTGGTGAACGCGCCGGGACGGATGATCTCGCGGAAGCCGCCGAGGTCCTCGGAGAGCGAGTTGAAGACGGCCGCGTAGCCGACGATTCGGGGCTTGCCGTCGACCTGCTGGACGCCCAGGTCCGCGTCCGAGAGCGCTCGGATTTCAGACTGGCGGGTTGTCGGGATCTTCGGAGGTGAGATGGGAGGGCTCCTCGGTGGGCTCCTAGTCGGGCTCGACGGGGACGGGCTCGGGGGCTGGGTCGTCGCCGACTTTTTCGAGGGTGGTGAGGTTGAGTTGGACCGTGTGCTTGTGGCCGCCGGCTTCTTTGCCGATGGGGGAGAGGTTTTCCATCGCGCAAACTTGATCGCGGTTCATCCAGCCGTCGCGGAGGGCCATGCCGTAGGCTTCGTAGCGGCTCTTGAGGTCGCCTCGAAGGAGGGCGGCGACGGTGTGCTCGACGTAGACGCCGGCGCGTCGCTCGGCGGGCAACAGGAGCTTGAGAAGGGCCTGTTGCTCGAAGGCGATCAGCCAGGGCATCAGGGCCGTGTTGAGGTAGTCTTGGTTCGACGCTTCGAGGTTGGCCAAGTGGGCTTGGGAATAGTCGCCGACCTTGTGAGGGGGGACGCGCCAGGGGCGGGCGACTTCGAGGACCTGGTGCTTGCGGCTTTCCAGGAGCTGCGACTTGTCGGGGTCGACGGAGATCGGGTTGTATTTGGCCCCTTGCTCCAAGACGGCCGTTCGCTTGCGCTTGCCGGGGCCCTGGTGCCGTCGCTCCCAATCCGCGGCGAGTTCCTGGCGCTTGGCGAGATCGAGCTTGTGGGCGAGTTCGATCACGCCGCCGGGGTCGGAGCCGTTGGCGAAGAAGTCGCCCTGGAAGGTCTCCGCGGCCAAGCCGACGCCGATCGCTTGTTTGATGAGCTTGACGAAGTTAAATCCGGAAACTCCGTCGAAACCGACCCCCGCGAGGTGGAAGACGTTCTCGGCGTCGAGGGTCTTGCCGCCGTCGATCGTGTAGCGGAGCTTGCGGGTCTTGCGGTCGCGATCGGCCGAGGTGGTCTCGGGATCCAGCAGGTGGAGCGCGGCGGGTGTGCCCCGGCCCCTTCGTTGGACTTCGGCGTAACCGTTGCCGTAGAGGAGCGCGTGGACCATCAGGGCTTGGCGCCAGTTGATGGCCGTGGTTTCGCCGTCCGGCGAGACGTTCAGGAGGTCGTCGACGGGGTGATCGGCGGCCAAGTCGCGACCGCCGCCGTCTCGACGGCGGTAGACGCGGCAAGGCAAGGCGGCGACGTCGGTGGCCAAGACGTTGATGACCGCCAGCAGGGCCGGGAACGTGATCGCCGTCCGCTCGGTGACGACCATCCCGGCCGTGCCGGCGGAGGGCGTCCAGAACATCTCCTCGCCCAGGATGTGCCGGTCTTCGGCGGGGGGCGGAGAGGCGTCGATTGTGTGGGTTTCCCAGGGGGTCATGGGGGCTCGATCAGAGGAGGAGCAAGCGCTCGGTGCTGTAGACGGATTGGCCGTTGTCGTCGTCGCCGGTGGTGGCCGCGGCGATCGCGTTGACCAGGGCGGCGGCGCCGTCGATCTTGCTCCGGCTCTTCTTCTTGCTGAGCTTGATTCCCCCGGTCGCGTCCTGTTCGGCGACGGCGTTTCCAACGCACCAGCGGAGGATGGGGTTGCCGCCGTGTCGGAGGCGTCCGGAGAGGATCAAGCGAAGCAGGGACTTGGTGGGAGCGGAGAGGGAGAGGAAGCCTTGGCGGAGGTATTCGACGGGGAGTCCGTCCTGCTCCTTCAGCTCGCCGGCGAGCTTGGTGGCGTTGTAGGGGTCGACGAGGAGCTTCTGAAGGTCGTTCTCGGCGGCGATGACGTTGATCTCGGCCCGGATCCAGGCGTAGTCGATCACGTTGCCCGGGGTGAGCGTGAGGAGCCCCATGTTGGCCCACTCGCGATAGGGGACCTTGTGCTTTTGCTCAAGCAGAACGATTTCATCCTCGGGGAGCCAAAACCTTGCGTCGACGTCGAAGCCCTCGTTTTCGTCTCCGGCGATCCAGACCAGGGCGGAGAGGTCGTTGATGCTTGAGAGGTCGAGGCCCGCCCAGATCGGATCGTCCTTGGCGAAGACGGGGGGAGCGGCGCAGGCGTCCCAGCGCTCGATGTGGACGAAGGCGGTGTCGCCCTGGGCGACGATGTTCAAACGCAGCCGCTTGAAGTTGGCGAGCTTGGCGGGGACCTCCTTGGCCTCGGCCAGCTCGCGGGCGAAGACCTCCTCGTTGATCGTCACGCCGAGGGAGGGGTTGGCCTTGCGCCAGGTCTCGGGATCGTCGATGTCGTCGGATTCGAGGGCCCGATAGACGACGCCGAGGTGGTCGATGTTCTTCGTTTCGTCGGCGCCGTTGTTGATCCGTTCGGAGATTTCCCGCTGTTCGAACCAGACGCCCTCACACGCCTCGCCGGCCGTGGTGATGGAGCCCATCAACGGCTGTTCACGCGAGGCGCCGGCGTATTCCATCACCTCCCAGAGCCCGCGGTCCTTCTGGCGGTGCAGCTCGTCGAAGAGGACGTGGGAGGCGTTGACGCCGTCCTTCGAGGCGACGTCGGCCGAGTTGGCGACGATCACGCCGTTGGACTCGGGGTGGACGATCCGCTTCTTCGACTCGACGATTTTGAACCGGCTGGAGAGCGCCGGCGAAGCCTTAATCATCTCCACGGCTTCGTTGAAGAGGATCGACGCTTGCTGGCGGTCGACGGCGTTGCAGTAGACCTCGGGAGAGGCCTCGCCGTCGAGCAGCACGAACACGAGCAGGAGGGCGGAAATCAACGTCGACTTGCCGTTCTTCTTGGCGACTTCGAGATAAAACCTACGGAACCGGCGCGTCCCGTCGGCCCGCTTCCAGCCGAAGAGACGCATCAGGAAATCCTTCTGCCAGTCAAGCAGGGTTAGGGGCTTCTTGCCCCACTTGCCCTTCGACTGCACGCAGAAGGTTTCGATGAACTGGATGACCAGCTCGCCGGCCTCCTCGTCGAACCAACAGCCTTGCTCGATCGCGAGGTGGTCGGAGGGGTTGCGGATCCAGTGGTCGGGGACGGGATTCAAGAGGACTTCTTCCGGCGGGCGGCGGCGAGGAACTCGGCCAGGGCGTCCTTGGGCTTTTCGGTGGTCGCCTTGATTCGCGAGCGGCTCGAAGGGGTCAAACCAAACTCGACGAGCATCCGGCGGTAAAGCTCGTTCGCCTTGTCGTCGAGGGGGTCGAGTCTCAGGCGGGCGTGGGCACGGCAGAGCAAGGCCAGCGCGGGACGGTCGCCCTCGGTGAGCAAGCCGGCCTTCGAGAGCATCGGGGCCAGCTCGTTCCAGTGCTCAACGCCGTAGCCGTCGAGATCGTCGAGCCAATCGGGGGGCTTGATGTCGGCCCTGGGCAGGGCGGGCTCGTCGCGGTTGATCCGGTCGCCGCGGGTGCCGTCGAGGATCTTCAACGCGGTCGGTTTGGGCTTTCGTCCTCTCATCGCATCAACACATAAATCACGAATCGCCAATTTCGTCACGACGCGCGCGCGCCACCAACCGCGGTCTTGGGCGATAGCGCCCCAGCAAAAAACCTCCCCCCCCCCGGGGGGGGCGGCGGAGCTTACTGGCGGGCGTGGTGGCGGGAGTGGCAGGGGTGGCAGAGGGATTGGAGGTTGTCGAGGTCCAGCCCAAGCGAGGGGTCGTCTCGCAGCTCAACCTTGTGGTGGACGTGGGTGGCGGGGACGAGGCGCTTGCTTTGTCGGCAGACTTCGCAGAGGGGGGACTCGGAGAGCTTCAGCGCGCGGGTCTTTCGCCACGCGGCCGAGTTGTAGAACCGCTTCGCCTCGGGATCGCGACGGGTCCGGTCGTACTCTCGGTTGGAGATGGGGGCGAGCTTCGGGGTCGTTCGATGGGTGGGGATTCGCTTGGCCATGATTCAGAGATGCTTGCGCCGCTGGGGAAGCTCGTCGTCGTCAAGATCCTCGCCGTTCCTGAGCTTCGCCAACTTCAGCTCCTCAAGGGCGTCAAGAAACCGCTGTTCGCGTTTCGCCTCCCGATCCAGCCGATCCTGTTCCCGTTTCGCCTCCCGCTCTTCTCGGAGGCGATCCAAGTTGTCCCTTTGGACCCTCATCCGGTTGGCCAGGTAGATGCCCACGGCCGTCGAGATCACCGCGCCGGCCATCGGCAAGAGCGACTCAACCGACGGGGCCTGAACCGAAGCCCAGACCGTCTTGGCGGAGAAGGCGAGCGACGAGCCGAAACAGACGTAGGGGGAGTTGGTGTTCATGTGAGGGGAATCTTGGGCAACGGAAGCCAGTGAGTGACTCGATTCGGCGGGAAACATTCCTCGCGGCAAGCGATCGCCTCATCCGTCCGAAAACACGGACCGCCAAACCAGAATGAGAAGAACCGGCCGGCCTTGGCGACGCGGCCAACGTCCTCGGACGGGGATTCGCGAACCAGCCAAACCACGCGCTCGCGGTTCGCCGGAAGGCGGTCGACGACGCGAATCCACCGAAGCTCGCGCTCGCCCTGGCCGTCCATGATCTTCCCTCCGCGAGTGAACGCTTCGGCGGGCTCTTACTTCTTGCTCAGTTCAAACACCAGCGACCGGAGATACTCCAGCTCCGACATGTCGCCGATTCCCTTGGGCTTCTCGGGCTCGGGCTCGGGCTCCGTCCCCGGGCCGAAACCAGCCGAGGCCAGATCCTTGGCCAGTCTCTCGGCTTCATCGTGAGTGAGGCGGGCCTTGTAGACCCAGCCATCGCCGTCATCGGCGCGAATCGCGCCGGAGAAGAACTGCACGGGAGCCGTCAGCACGACGCCTCCACCAAGGTAATCACCCTCAAGAATCCTGAACTTCGATGACATTCCACCACTCCTCAACCAACCCGGCGCCCCAACGCGATGCCGGGCTCAAACCTCAAACCAGGCCCCGAATCGACGCCGAATCAGGAAACCGCGAATTCGTCGATCGGCGAGTACAACGGATCGGTCAGCCACGCCGGAATCGGATCCGGGCCGGGCTCGTTCGGCCCCTCGGGCTCGACGGGCGCCGTGGGCTCGCCCTCATCGGGCTCGGGGACGTCGAAGTCCCCGCGGATCGTCTCGACCTTGTAGCCGACGCCGTCGGCGTCCAGCTTGTAGACCGAAACATCGCCGTCGAAGTTGACCAGGGCGACCTTCCCGCCGCCGGCCTCCAGCGCCGACTTCACGGCGTCGGCCGACTTCTCGGCCCTCTCGCGGGCCTGCTCCAGCTCGTATTCGGCCTGGGCGACGGACTCAAAAGCGGACATCGCCGAGACGGCGAGATCGGAAAACTTGGCCATGTGGGACTCGGGTGGGGACTCGAAAAGGGGTGAAAACCGAGCGGCGGGACCGGGAACGGAGGGACTTAGGCGGCTCTCGGAGGGTCGTCCGGGAAGGGAGGGCGGTAAACGCCGAGCGGGGGATGTGGACGCGGCGACTCCCGAGTCTCCCCGTCGCGGATGGGCTCCTCATCAAAGTGTTCGACGTGTTCGACGCTGAGCACCAGGCCCTTGAACAGCGAAGGATGCGGCACGCGAACGCCTTCGGGTCCGTTCACGGCGGCCGCGCCGAGCGCTACGGCCTGGGCGTTCATCGACGCCTTCTCGGCCTTCTCGGCCCGCCCGCCGCTCCGAACCGCCGCGATGGCCGCGACGATCGCCGAAAGCGCCTCGGGAAGGCCCGACGTGTCTCCGGACGCGAGCTTCGCGATGAACGCGATCACGACCGTGACAACCGGCCAATACGTCCGCGCCAACAACAGCGCCTTGACGACCAGTGAAAACAACGACATGGCCACTTGCATAAAGATCCTTGTGAGTGTGATGGGGAACCGAACGCCGGGAGGGAGCCCGCTACT
>Ga0180220_1003037_pt1 | contig 10057 bp, 12 predicted proteins | sample eDN5th37CBELigBY_FD_151335 | JGI IMG/M metagenome (GOLD analysis project Ga0180220, IMG submission 151335) | Enriched backyard soil microbial communities from Emeryville, California, USA - eDNA 5th pass 37_C BE-Lig BY (version 2) (version 2) | ecosystem: Environmental > Terrestrial > Soil >... | reverse complement strand
AGTGAGTCAATTGAATGAGCAAGATCTACGTGGGCAATCTGCCCTTTTCCGCCGACGAGGAAGCCGTCCGCACGCTGTTCGCTCAGCACGGTACGGTCGAGTCGGTCGCTCTCATCATGGATCGTGACACGGGACGTCCACGCGGCTTCGGTTTCGTGGAAATGCCGCGCGGCGACGCGGCCCGCGCGATCCAGAACCTGAACGGCCACGACATGGACGGCCGGCCATTGAAGGTCAACGAGGCGCAGGACAAGCCGCGCGGTAGCGGCGGCCCGCGTCGCTGGTAACAGCGCGTACGCGCTGTCACCAGCGCGTACATCGGTTCCCGCGCCCTGTGTGCGGGAACTTTCCTCCGCTGACGTTTGCATGAGGGGCGATCCATGGCGATCGAACGGACGACTGAACGGGCCGGACTCGGCGCCGCCGGGTCCATGCCCGAGGCCGGCTTCGGCACCGTCATGGATCGACGTTCCGCGGCACTGCTCGAGGAGCAGGTGCGCTCGGCGGAGCGCAAGGAGCGCCTGGCCGCACAATGCTCCCCGCTGAACGAGCCTGCCGAGCGCATCCGCATTTGGGAGCAGTTGCATGCGCTCAACCTGCCGTCTGCGGCATCGCACAAGCTCGTGCGCGTCATCGCGAGACAGACGGATCTGAGCGTCCGGCAGGTGCACGACGAACAACGTCGCCGCGCTGGTGGGGCGCTCGATGAGTCCACGAAATGAGACGAGCAGGAAACGCGGCCGAGATTCTGCACGTGCCCTTCAAGGTGGAGTCGATCGCCGAGGTCCCCGCCCCTCCGGGTAGCGACGGCGTGTGGCACCGCTACGTCATTTCGCAAGGGGCGAACAGGATCACGGGTATGCGCAACGGCGACCGTGCAGACATCGTCGTGCAAGTCGATGAAATGGTCGAGCGGCTGAACGAGCGCCGTACCGGCAAGCATCGTTCGAAATCCAAATAGTCAGGCCGGATTGCGGGATCAGGGCGAGGGTTGCGCAAGCGGACGCCGGGCGCGAGTATCGGCGGGCGCAGACCTGGAGCGGAACTCATGAGCAAGCCGGCACGCATCGCCGTCTACGTGCAGCCGCGGGCCTCCAGAACCGAGCTCGCGGGAATGCACGACGGCTGCCCCAGAATCCGTCTCGCGGCGCCTCCGGTGGATGGCGCGGCGAATGCCGCGCTCGCGGAGTTTCTTGCCGACCGGCTGGGCGTTGCCAAGTCTCGGGTGCGCGTCGTCGCGGGCATGACGTCGCGGCGCAAGCTCGTGGAGATCGAGGGCGTCACGGACGAGGCCGCTGCCGCGGCTCTGCGCTGATCGCGCCCCCGCTCACTCGCCAGCGGCTCGCCCATCGCTGATCTCGTCCCCGCTCGCCGGCAGGCGACTCGCCTCCGACGCCGCGCACCGACGTTCGCCCGACAGACTGTCCGCGCCCGGCGGAACAGCAACCGAGCAGCGCGCATTGCCGTGGCATGCGTCCGATCTTCCAGGCCGAGCTGGTGAACCGGCCGTTCGGCGATCCGGGGGTGTACGTCGATCTGAAATTCGAGCGACGCGCCCTGCTGTTCGACATCGGAGAGATCTCCGCGCTGCCGACCCGCAAGCTGCTTCGGATCAGCGATGTGTTCGTGTCGCACACGCACATGGATCATTTCGCAGGATTCGATCATCTGTTGCGTGTCTGCCTGGGGCGGGACACGGGTGTGCGGCTGTACGGGCCCGCCGGCTTCATCGAGCAGGTCGGGCACAAGCTCGCCGCATATACCTGGAACCTGATCGAGAGTTACTCGACCGATTTTCTCATCCAGGCGCGCGAGTTGCGGCCGGACGGCACTGTGCTGACGGCACGCTTCCGCAGCAAACGCCGCTTTCAGCGCGAGGATCTGCCGGCCTCGCGATGTGTCGACGGGTTGCTGCTGCAGGAGCGCCACTTCGCCGTACGCGCGGCGATGCTGGATCACCACGGCATCGTGTCTCTCGCGTTTCGGTTCGAGGAGGGCATGCACATGAACGTGTGGAAGAGCCGCCTCGAAGAGCTCGGGCTGCCGACGGGTCCCTGGCTCACGGAGCTCAAGCGCAAGGTGCGCGAAGGCGCACCCGACGACAGTTGCGTGCGCGTGCGCTGGCGCACGCGTGAAGGCTCGCGCGAGCGTACGTACGCGCTGGGCGATCTGCGCCGCAAGGTGCTGCAGTATGTGCCTGGCCAGACGGTCTGCTACGTCACCGACGTCGCAGGGCATGAGCGTAACGTACGGGCTCTCGTCGATTTCCTGCGGGATGCGGACCTCGTGTTCATCGAGGCGGTCTTCCTGGAGGTGGATCGGGATCAGGCGCAGCGCAAGGCGCATCTGACCGCACGGGGCGCGGGAGCGATCGCGCGTGCCGCGGGTGTCAGATCCGCGGTGCCGTTTCATTTCTCGCCGCGCTATTTCGCCCGGGAAGGCGAACTGCGCGCGGAGTTCGAGGCGAGCAGGAGCGCCGATTCCGCCTCGATGTGAACGAGCCGCCTGGGCGAGAGCGCGACTGTCTTGCCGCTCAGCAGATCGGTGGCGTGACGCAAGCGCGCGAACGCCGTCTCCGCGAGCGCCGCGCCCGGCCCGACGTCCACGTCGCGAGTCGAGAAATTCAGCAGCACGAGTATGTCCTGCGACGGGGTCTCGCCAGGGCGGAGAAACGCAAGCACGTCCTCGTCGCGGTTCGTGTGCAGTATCTGCATCGTGCGCGTGCGCAATGCAGCGTGTGTACGGCGCAGGCGGCTGAGCTCGCGATAATGCGCCGCGAGAGGATCGTCGTCGTTCCAGCGAATCGGCGGACCTTCGTCGTACGGCTCGAACGCCGCGCCCGTCTCGTCGCCCATGTAGATCAAAGGCAAGCCGGGTACCGTGAAGATCAGCGTCGCCGCAAGCCGGGCCATGGGTCGTCCATAGCGCACGGCGAAACGCTCGCCCGTATCGTTGTTGTTGATGAAGCGCAGTATCAGCGAGTCCGGCGGAAAGCCGCCCGCTTCAGTGCCGGCGAGCGCGCGCCGCAGCCGATCGAGATCGACGGAGCCGTCGTCGCCGAACACGCCGCGCCAGGCCCATACTCCAGGGTTGCGGCTCCAGTCGTAAGCGGCATCGAAGCCGTTCGCGAACGGGTAGGCATCGAGTGCCGAGTCCTCGGCGAGCAGGAACAGGTCGGGGTCGATACGCTTGAGCTCCGCGCGCAGCCGCGGCCAGAACTCGGGCGAGCGCTGCGCGACGGCCCAGCTCGCGTCGATCCGGAAGCCGTCGACGTCGTAGTCGCGTACGAAACGCGCGAATGCGGCGATGACGTAGTTGCGCACCTGCGGGTTGTCGTAATCCAGATTCTCCAGGTGCGTCCAGTCGAAGTAGTGCGTAATGGTGCCGCGGATGTCGCGGTCGAACCAGTCGTAGTACGGTGAGCGTCGCCCGCCGCGCGCGGCGCTCAGGGCATACGCGCTTCGATCCGACAGGTGGTTGGGTACGAAATCGACGAGCACCCGCAGCCCGAGCCGGTGCGCGGTGTCGATGAGACTGCGCAGCTCGTCCGGCGTGCCGAACTGTCCGCGCAGGGCGAAGTGGTCGACGACCGCATACCCGAAATCGCCCGGGGCCGCCGCGTTGACCGGAGACAGCCAGATCGCGGTGGCGCCGAGGGCCGCGATCTCGTCCAGGCGCTGCTCGATTCCGCGAAACGACGACGGCTGGAAGAAGTAGGGCGCGGCGCCGTAGAGGATCGCTGCATCCACCCAGGCCGGATGCTCGGTGCGCGAGTCGACGGTGCGCACACGGCCGTCCTCGACCCGGAACACGGCTGTGCTGTAGTCGACGCGCCCGAGTGCGTCAGCGATGCGCAGCACGACGTAGTACTCGCCATCCTGCGAGGGTGCAGCGAGCGCAAGGCGCTCGCCGGGCGTGGAAGCGTCCCAGGCAAGTGTCTCGCCCTCGATGAGGTGCAACGCGGCGGGGTTGCCGGCCCGCGCCCACCACTCGTAGGAGACGATGGGCGCCGCACGCGCCGGCGCGGGCTCGCTGCCGCCCGCGTCGAGATGCACGTCCATGCCGGAGGTGCGGATGCGCACCCATGCCGTGGGAACGTCTGCCAGGGGCACACGCCAGGACTGCGGCGCCGTGCGCGCGGCGTCCCGCCCGTCCCGGCGGCATATGGCCTCGATCCGGTTGTGACCGCTCTGCAGAGGCACCGTTGCGAAAAAGCGCTCGTCCAGACGCACCGCGGCGCTTACGCCCAGGGGCGAGCGCACGATGACGGTTTCGCAGTCCTTGGATGCATGCCCCGAAACCTGCATCCTGAACGTCCACGCGTCGCCGTCGCCTGTGTCGAAGGCGATGTCCGGGGCGGCCTGCGCTGTGCCGATCTGCGGAACGCCTGCAAGCAGCGCGAGCAGAGTTGCGCGCAGGCGCATGGACGTGTACCGGATCCAGGGCCGGATTCTGCCGGGCATTTCATTCGCCAGCGGACGATGGTTCCGTCGGCTTGCGTTCGACCGTGCTCACCGTGATGCTCGAGCTTCGAACGAGGCGTTCAGCTGTCCGGTGAAAGCTGGATCAGATCCTCGCGGTAGAGCTGCGCAAGCAGCGATTTGACGCCGGGATCGCACGTGTCCGGATCTACGGCGTGCTCGCGCGCCAGCACGCGGCAGATCGTCTGGACAGTCTGGGGCGTTTCGAGCAGGTCCCAGACGCGCTGCGGCGTACCGGGCGTGCCGAGCGTCGATCGCTCGCAGATCGCACGCAGGGTCGCATCCTTGCCCGCCTCGAATCCCTGCACATTGCGAAGATAGGATGCACTGGGTTCGATCTCGGTCATGGCTGGCGCCTCCCTCCGGTCCGCACGCGGACCGCTCTCGCGGCGCAGGGGATGGGCGCCGCACGTCCTTTCGTGAATCGTCTTCGGCCCCTGGAGGTTCCCGGTGCGCGGGCGGCCGGCGCGGACCGAAACCGCCCGGCGTCGGGGTGTTCTTCAGCGCCGCTCCGGGCTCGCGTGCGCTGCTGCGGACATCGGCTTGCGCCCGCTGACGATCGGGATGTGCCAGGCTGCGTATTGCTGCGGATCCAGGATCGAGTCGATCGCCTGGGCGAACAGCGCCCGGACTTCCGCGAGGCGCAGCGCACTGTGGGCAGCGACGACGTCGGAGTAGCCGTCGCGCCAGGCGCCGATGATCGCAGCGAAGGTCTCGCGCGGCACACGCAGCGTATCGACGACGACATAGTCGACGCGCAAGGCTTCGATCCCCAGCTTGTTCATCAAGGCCCACGTGCGCCGGCCGACGCGCGCATCCGTGCCGGTGTTGCGGGCGAAAGGAATGACGCCTTCGTGCCACAACCGATCCGGATCGAGCCTGGCCGGCGGCATATGCAGCATGCCGTAATCCTCGCTCAACACGTGCAGCCAGCCGCCCGGCCGGCAGATGCGCCGCAGCTCTGCGAGTACCTTTTCGGGCTCCGGCACGGCCTGCGTCATATGCCGGCACACGACGAGATGGAACCGCTCGTCAGGGAGCGCGAGCTCGAACGCGTCGCCCTGTTCGAAGTGCACGCGTGGCGCAAGTGCGGCGTATTGCTCGCGGGCGTGGGCGAGCGAGCTTTCGAGGATGTCGACCCCGACGATCTGCGCCTGCGGATAGGCGGCCGCAAGACGCGCCGTGATCTCACCGCTGCCGCAGCCGACGTCCGCGATCCGGCACTGGGCGGGCAACGCGTAGCGCTCGAACAGGCTGCGTTCCTGCGGCCAGATCGCGTTCGCCTGCGCCGCAAGGTTACGGCGCATCGATTCGTCCGCCATCTGCTGTGCCTGGGGATTGCGTTGTTGCATGTGGATATCTCCTCGCAACGGTGCGGGCAAGAACGGGACGCACCGTCGCCATTCGTGTCCGGTCCTTTGGGACATGATATCGCGATGGATCGGGGAGGGCGCGCCAGGGCGCGGGGAAGGTCGCGCGTTCGAGACCGCTTTCAGCCTTCGCCGTAGTGAGGTGGCTGGATCGGCGGGCTATGCTCCCGGCACCATCGCGAGCGGGTGCGCGCTGGAGTGAGGCATCGGCCTGCATGGCTGCTCGAATCGCCCTGCATGGCTGCCCCGGCAGGGCCCTGAAGCCTCGCTCCGATGCAGCGCCCGGACAAGCCGCGGATGGCGCGAAATCATTCCCTGAAGCATCGTCCGGAGGACGGGATCCACGTGCACCATCATCGTCTCCTGCGTGCGGCCGGCCCGGCACTTGCGGCTATCGCCCTGTTCCTGGGCGGCATCGCCGTTGCATCCGCCGACGCGATCGCCGCCGACGCCGCCGGCCCGGAGCGAAGCAGGAACAGCCTGCGCGTGCTTTGGGCGAAGTCCTCCGAGAGCGATCTCACGACGGGCGTGTTCGGCGATTTCGACGCCTCGCCAGAGTCGAATTATCTGCTCGGCGCGAGCTGGGGCAGGCATCTGAGCGATACCCTGTTCGGCCTGCCATTTCCGATGACGGCGAACCTCGGCGTGCAGTACTTCAACGAGCGCGGCTACCAGGACGACGCACTGGGTGCGACCGCGTTCGTGAAGGCGCACTACACCTGGCGCGTGCCGCTCACGAGCAAACACGTGCGCCTCGGGCTCGGCGAGGGGTTGAGCTACGTCTCACGCGTGCCACTCAGCGAGGAGCGGGATTTTGCGAAGAAGGGTGTCCATTCGGAGAAACTGCTGAACTACGTCGAATGGACGGTCGACGTTCCGTTACAGCAGTTCGCAACTTTCCGGCCGCTGATGCATGGCCGCCTCGAAGAGCTTTCGATCGGATTCATCATCTGGCATCGCTCGAGCGTGTATGGCCTGTTCGCCGATACGCGTGGCGGAGTCAACTTCATGGGCTTCGGCATCGAAGCGCGCTTCTGAGTTACGCGCGACGCGGTCCGGCGAAGTCCGCGCGCGAACGTCAGCGCAAGATCCCTGCCAGGCGCACGATCCCTTCGGAACGGACGTGCGGACCTGCGGGTGCACGGACGCACGGACGCGCGGACGCACGGACGCACGGGGAACCGGAGCACATCGCACATCGTTGATTCTGTAACCAGAGCAACGAGCTCGCGTGGCTCGGGAGTGCGCGATGACTGTCAAGAATATCGGATCGGCAGGGTGGATCCTGTCCGCATGCGTCGTTGCAGGATGCGCAATGACGAGTGGAAATCTCACGAGCTCGGCGGAGCGGCTCGAGCACAATGCCTACTCGCTGGCGGAAGATGCCGACAGCGGCGCGTACGCACGTGATGCGGACGAGTTTGCCGAGGAGGCTCGTGACTTCCGGCGTGTCGCGGAGGACCGCAGTGCCGATGTCGACGACGTTCGCGACGCGTTTCGCGACCTGTCTCGCGAATACCACGCGCTGCGCGACGAAGTGGACCGATCCGACGACCGTAGCGCCGAGCGGGATCTTCAGCCCGTGACCGAGGCGTATCTGGACGTCGAGCGCGAGATGCGTCAGCTCGGGGGCGATCGCGACCGTTATGCTCGTGAGGACTGGCGCCGGGACGATTGAGATGCAGCGTGCGCGAGCGCGCTGCGGCGACGCGCGTACAGCAGGTAGACCAGCAGACCTACGCCGTTGCAGAGCAGGAAGCGCTGCAGAGTGATGCCAGGCAGGCTCCAGAACAGATACGCGCAACCGGCGATCGCAAGCACGCCGAGGACGCGTGGGGCCGGTGCGCGGAACGTGCGCGGGTGATCCGGAGCGCGAGCGGGCAAGACCAGCATACAGGTCGCGACCGCGATGAAGGCGACCAGCGTGCCGGCGTTCGCCAGCTCCGCGATCTCCCTCAGGGGCATCACCCCCGCGATCGCGGAGACGATCAGGCCGGTCAGCAGCGTCATCAGCACGGCCGCCGTGGACACGGCGTCGAATCCATAGAAGGCGAAGAAAATGATCGCCGCTGCTCCGATCACGCCGTGCTTGACGCCGTCGATCTCGGTGGCGGCGAAGCCATACGGCATGAAGGGCTCGAAATGGCGCGCGTCGAATGCGGGCAGCGCGAGCACGATGAACGCGCCGAGTGCGGCGAGCTTCACGACGACCAGGATGAGATTCACCGTTGCACTCTCGCGCGAGCCCAGCGTCAGCAGCCCGGCGACCGCGATGGAAATCACGATCGCGGGCATGCTGACGATCCGGCCTGCATGTGGCCCGGCCAGCAGCCAGTCCGGGAAGGTGTAGGCGCTGCCGGCCATGGGCATCATGGTCGCCATCTCCGCATACGCCAGCGCTGCACAGGCGCAGACCAGCCCGGCAATTGCGAACGAGAGGATGACGGCCGGGCCCGCCAGACCGGCGCCGACCCCGGTTAGCGTGTAGATGCCCGTACCGACGATGGCTCCGACACCCAGACCGATCAGGTGCGGCCAGCTCAGCGTCGGTCTGAGCGCGCTGTGGGCGGCGCGCGCGCTCACGGAGGCGAGACTCTTGCGGCGGTTCCAGAATGCCATGAACTCCCGCCCGGCCCGGTGATGGTCGTGGGGGCTTCGTCCGGTATTCGCCTCGCGCGCCGTCCGTCGTGTCCTGGATCCGCCCGCGAGCGATGTATTATTCCGGGCCGCACAGCGAGGATGAAATGATCGGTGAATTTCCGCAGGACCTGGTCGTGATGGCATTGCCCATGGAGAGCCAGGGGGTACTGGAGCAGGCCGGCGTGCCTGTGTTGTATACGGGCGTCGGCAAGGTCAATGCGGCGTACGTGCTGACGCGTCGTCTGCTGCAATACCGACATGCGCAGGTGCCGCTGCCGCGCGTGCTGAACTTCGGGACGGCCGGCAGCCGTCGTCATGGGGCAGGAACGCTCGTCGAATGCCGTGCCTTCGTGCAGCGGGACATGGACGTGAGCGGGCTGGGCGTGCCGGTCGGCACGACGCCCTACGAGGACATGCCGCCGAGGATAGAGGTCGCAAGCCTGCTGCCCGATCTGCCCCAGAGCGTCTGCGGCAGCGGCGACTCGTTCGCGATCGCGCCCGGTGTGCTCGAGTGCGACGTCGTGGACATGGAGGCCTATGCGCTCGCGAAAGTGTGCCAGCTCGAAGGGACCGCCTTTACCGCAGTCAAGTACGTGACCGACGGCGCCGACGAGGCGGCGGCGCTGGACTGGCGGAGCAACCTGCATCTCGCGGCGGAGTTGTTTCTGCGGACGTACGAGCGCCTGAGGAGCTCCTGAGCCGCGACTCAGCGGCCTTCGTGCCAGCGGCGTTCCATCGCCGCTGTCGCCGTATGCGCACTGCCTGCAGGTATGTTGACTTCACAAGCGTCGCCGAAAAGTGACAGCGAGCGCCGTTTTCGCGCGAATGGGAACCGAAATACCGCACGCTGCGTTCTCGCGCGGCAGGCGAGGACCGATCGCGGTAAGAAATCGATAACACTGGGCGCGGTCGTGGAGGTGTGATGCGGATTTTTGTCACGGGAGCGACCGGGTTCATCGGAGCGCATTTCGTCGAGCGGGCCCTGGCGGCCGGCAACGACGTCGTCGGACTCTATCGATCGAACGAGTTGCGGCAGCGGCGATGTGTCGCGCATTTGCGCCAGTCGGGCGCACGACTCGAGCGCGGCGACATCCTCGACGCCGACATGCTCGCCACGGCAATGCGGGGCTGCGACGCGGTCTGCCATTTCGCAGCCGCATTCCGCGAGCCTGGGGAAGCGCAGGCATTCTTCGATCGCATCAACGTGGAAGGCTCCGCAACCGTCGCTCGCGCGGCCGGCGCACAGGGCATACGGCGCTTCGTCCACTGCAGTACCGCCGGAATCTACGGACAGCGCGTCAGCGGCGTAATAGACGAAAGCACGCCGATCAGACCCTGGAATGGATACGAGCGCAGCAAGCTCGCCGCCGAGGAGGAAGTTCGCAAGGCCGCTGTCGCGATGGGGATGGAGTACGTCATCCTGCGTCCCACGGCGGTATACGGGCCGCGCGACGAGCGCCTCGTCAAGTTGTTCAGGGCCGTCGCGAAGGGCCGTTTTCCGCTGTTCGGTCCGGGCGAGGGCCGCAGACACATGATCTACGTCACGGACGTCGCCGACGCGTTCCT
>Ga0180220_1003033_pt1 | contig 10070 bp, 9 predicted proteins | sample eDN5th37CBELigBY_FD_151335 | JGI IMG/M metagenome (GOLD analysis project Ga0180220, IMG submission 151335) | Enriched backyard soil microbial communities from Emeryville, California, USA - eDNA 5th pass 37_C BE-Lig BY (version 2) (version 2) | ecosystem: Environmental > Terrestrial > Soil >... | reverse complement strand
GGCGGCGCAGCAAATATCGGCAGCGCGCGGTGTCAGCATCGACCTTGACTGCATCTGGCGAAAAGCGCCGGTGGAATTCGACTCCAACGTCGTCGCCGCAATTACGAGAGCCGCGCAATCATGTGGCTACGACTTCATCCGCATGACGTCTGGTGCCGGCCATGACGCCGTAGCCGTGGCCAACGTCATGCCGACGGCGATGATCTTCGTTCCTTGCAAGGACGGGATAAGCCACAACGAAGCGGAAAGCGCGACTCCGCAGGATTGCGCTGCAGGCGCAAATGTCCTGCTACAGAGCGTGTTGGAACTGGCAGGTGTATCCAGCCGATGAGCAATCAAACTTACCCTCGGGATCTCCTTGGCTACGGCCGCAATCCACCTGATCCCCGCTGGCCGGGCGGTGCTCGCATCGCCCTCCAGTTCGTCGTGAATTATGAGGAGGGTGGCGAAAACTGCATTCTCCACGGGGACGCAGCATCCGAAGCGTTTCTTTCGGACGTCCTCGGAGCGCAACCCTGGCCAGGGCAACGGCATATGAACGTCGAGAGCATGTACGAATACGGCTCTCGCGCGGGATTCTGGCGGCTATGGCGGATTTTCAGCAGCCGCGCGCTTCCCGTTACGGTCTATGGCGTTGCGACAGCCCTTGCGCGCAGCCCAGAACAGGTGGCCGCCATGAAAGAGGCGGACTGGGAGATCGCGAGCCATGGTCTGAAGTGGATCGAGTACCGCGATATCCCGGAAACCGTGGAACGGGAGCACCTGAACGAGGCCATTCGCATTCACCGGGAAGTGACGGGAGAACGCCCGTACGGCTGGTACACCGGCCGTTGCTCCGCCAATACCCTGAACCTTGTGGTGGAGGAAGGAGGGTTTCTCTATTCCTCGGATTCTTATGCCGATGACCTACCTTACTGGGTCAAGTCTGAGCGCGGCGCGCACCTCATCATTCCTTATACCCTCGACGCCAACGATATGCGTTTCATCAACGCTCAGGGTTTTGCCCACGGAGAGGATTTCTTCCAGTATCTGAAGGACAGCTTCGATGTGCTCTATGCAGAAGGCGGCGATGCGCCGAAGATGATGACGGTCGGCCTACACTGTCGCCTTGCGGGGCGTCCCGGGCGAGCGGCGGGGCTGCAGCGCTTTCTGGATCACGTCCAGAGTCACTCCGGAGTCTGGATCACGCGCCGCATCGACATCGCCCGCCATTGGCACGCGCAACACCCGCCTTCCTGAACGCACCCGACTAAGCTCGTTCAGAGCTCGCGGCGCGGATGATTGGATCGTCGCCGAGGCGCAGCGCCATCGATCAATCGGCCGCTTCGGACATCGGGTGGCCGAACGATATCTCCCCAAGGCATACGACATCCCGCCCAGACGCCGCCCCGAGGCCGTCACCAGGGGCGATGCATTGTCCCGTGCCCAAAAACGGAGCTTGCGAAATCGGACTGATGCAGGTGATCTACGGCCGAAAAAGCAGCAACCGGGAGAGGATGCAGTGAACAGACGGAAGTTCCTGAAATCGGCCGCCATCGGCTCCGCAACGACCGCGACGCTGGCAACCCCCGCCATCTCACAAGGCCGAATGGAGTGGCGGATGGTGACAGCGTGGCCGCCGAACCTGCCGGGGCCGGGAACAAGTGCGAACTGGCTGGCCGACAAGATCACCAAGATGAGCGAAGGCAAGCTCACGGTGAAGGTCTACGGCGCGGGCGAGTTGGTCCCGGCAACCGGCGTGTTCGACGCGGTTTCCAAAGGCGCTGCTGAGATGTATCACGCCGTGCCGACCTACTGGCGCGGCAAGTCCCCTGGCATCGTGCTGTTCGGCAACTTCCCGTTCGGATTGCTGGCGGGCGAACAGCACGCGTGGATGTTGCACGGCGGCGGGCAGGCGCTGTACGACGAAATGTATTCGCGCTTCGGCCTGAAGCCATTCCTCTGCGGAAACACCGGCGTCCAATGGATGGGCTGGTTCAAGCGCGAGATCAAATCCGCAGAGGACTTCAAAGGTTTGCGCTTCCGCAGCCCTGGGCTGAGCGGCGAGATGTACCGCCGCATGGGTGCGGCTGTCGTACAACTGCCGGGCGGCGAGATCTTCCAAGCGCTGCAGACAGGCACGATCGATGCGGCCGAATTCATCGGGCCGTGGCCCGACAGCGCTCTTGGCTTTCATCAGGCAGCCAAGTTCTACTATTGGCCCGGCGTTCAGGAGCCTGCGTCAGCCGAAGAGTGCGTCATCAACAAGGAGAAGTGGGACGCCCTGTCGCCTGAGCTCAAACAGGTCGTCGAAGTGGCATGTGCAGCCACCTACGCGTATTCGACGTCGGAGTACATGTTGCGCAATCCGATCGCGCTGAAGAACCTGGTCGAAAAGAATGGCGTCCAGGTTCGGCAGGCGCCAGAAGACGTTCTGATCGCGGCGGGAAATGCCTCCGGCGAGATCATGGCGGAGCTGCGCGAAGACAGCGATCCGCTCGTCAAGAAGATCGCGAATGCCTACGTCGAGTTCCGCAAGATTGTGATGGAAAACGCGCGCTATTCCGAGACGGCAATGGCTAACGCGCGCGAGCTGCCGTACAAATTCGGCGAGTGACAGAAACTTCGCCGCCGGGCATCTGCCCGGCGGATGCTTATTCAGGGTGACCAGCGATGCTCAACGCGCTCCGCGCATTCGCCACCTTCGTGGACCGCTTGAACGAGCAGATCGGCCGTAGCCTGGCTGTTCTGGTGTGGGCGGTCGCGTTCATATGCGCGGTCGTGGTTGTCATGCGGTACGGATTCCATGTGAGCTTCACGTGGATGCAGGAGCTTTATGTCTGGATCCACGCCGTGGTGTTTCTTGCAGCCGCCAGCTACGCAATGCTCCTCAACGCCCACGTTCGTGTGGACATTTTGCACTCGAAATGGTCATTGCGGACGCGGACCATCGTCGAAATCATCGGCGCGTTGATCTTCACCCTGCCCTGGATGTTCGTGCTGGCTTGGCTCGCTTGGCCGTTCGTCGTGGACTCCTGGTCGATCTGGGAAGGTTCATCGCAGCCGAACGGCATGCCGGGCGTCTTTTTGCTCCGGACCATGCTGCTCGTTTTCAGCGCGCTCATGGCCTTGCAATGCCTTGCCATCGTAGCCCGCGGCATTCTTGTTCTCGCCGGCGATCGTGCTGCCGCGCAAACGCCACCTTTCGCGCCGACGACGAGCGCCCTCGATCTCACCGCGTGATGCCGGAAAATTCTAAATGCTGACGACTGGGGACGTCATTTCGATCGTCTTCTTCCTCTCGACGCTGCTGGTGCTGTTGAGCGGATTGCCGATCGCCTTTTCGCTGGCGGGTCTCTCTTTGATCTTCGCCGGCATAGGCTACCTCTTCGGGGTTTTCGATTTCTCGACTCTGCTCAACCTGCCGCTCCGCTATTTCGGCACCATGACCAACGAGGTACTGGTCGCCGTCCCGTTGTTCATCCTGATGGGCAACGTCCTCGAGCGATCCGGGATTGCCGAGGCGCTGCTGATAACCACGGGCAAGCTCTTCGGAGCACTTCGCGGAGGCCTGGGCTATTCGGTCATTCTCGTCGGCGCGCTTCTGGCTGCCTCGACCGGCGTTGTGGGAGCGACAGTGGCGGCGATGACGCTCATCGCCTTGCCAGCCATGCTGCGCGCTGGCTATCAGCCCAAGCTAGCGACTGGCATTATCTGCTCGTCAGCCACGCTGGCGCAAATCATTCCCCCATCGACGGTGCTGATTTTCACGGCCGATATTCTTTCCGCCGTCAACCAGACGGCGCAGATGCGGCTCGGCAACTTTACCGCTTCAACGCTGTCTGCGGGCGATTTGTTTGCTGGCGCACTCCTGCCTGGGTTGGTCCTAGTCGCCCTCTATCTGATGTTCGTATTCCTTAAGTCGATTCTCCAACCCGAAAGCTGCCCGGGGATGGTCCTAACGGATGAGGACCGCCAAAACCTTCTGCGAGATGTGGTGTTTTCACTCTTGCCGCCACTTCTCCTGATCGTGGCCGTGCTTGGTTCAATCCTCGCGGGCATTGCCACTCCCACGGAATCGGCTTCGATCGGCGTGTTCGGCGCCACCTTGCTGGCCATCGTGAACCAAAAACTGACTTGGCGCTCGGCTTTGGAGGCCGGACGGAATTCGGTCGTCACAACGGCGATGATCTTCGCGATCGTGCTCGCAGCATCCCTGTTCGCGCTGACGTTCCGCGGACTCGGCGGCGAGCACATGGTCGAGCAGGCGCTGAAGGACATACCTGGAGGCGTCAACGGCGCTATACTCATCGTCATGGCCGTGATGTTCGTCCTCGGCTTCTTCCTCGACACCTTCGAGATCATTCTGATCATGCTGCCGATCTGCGGTGGTCCGCTGATTTTGCTCGGGGTTGATCCCATTTGGCTCGGCGTGATGGTTGCTATAAATCTGCAAACCAGCTTCCTGACACCGCCCTTCGGATACGCGCTGTTCTACATGCGGGGCCTTGCGCCCGAATCCGTCAAGACGACGGAGATATGGTCAGGCGCAGTACCATTCGTGGCCCTTCAGCTCGCTGGCCTGGCGATCCTGTGGCAGTTCCCCGGCCTCGCGACTTGGCTGCCGAGCGTACTCCTGCGCTGACGCTGTTCTACTGCAACGGGATTCTAGCCGAGCGCCTCACAGCCCCAAGTAAGCTTTCCTGATCATAGGATGTCCCTCGAGCTCATCGGACGGCCCATCGAGTACGAGCCGGCCGTTCTCCAGCACGTATGTGCGGTGGCTGACCTTGAGCACCTGCTTCACGTTCTGTTCCACGAGAAGAATGGGCATCCCGGTTTCGGCCACTCGCCGGATGGCTGCCATCACCTGCTTCACCAGAAGCGGGGAAAGACCAAGGCTCGGCTCGTCCATGATCAACATCTTGGGTGCCAGCATCAGGGCTCTGGCGATCGCCACCATCTGCTGCTGCCCGCCCGATAACTGCCCAGCGGGCGCATCTCGCTGAGTCATCAAGTCAGGGAAGAGCTCGGCGACCCGCTCCAGGCTCTGTGCCCGCTGCGCTTTGGCCCGGGGCAGGTAGGCTCCGAGCATGAGGTTTTCGTAAACCGACATGTTTGGGAACAATTGTCGGCCCATGGGAACATGCGCCAACCCTCGCGCCGCCATTTCGTGTGGCTCGGCACGACGGATCTCCTCGCCATCGAACACAATGCGACCGCGCCAAGGGGTGATCATTCCGGAAATGGCGCGCAAGATGGTCGATTTGCCACTACCATTTCCGCCAACCAAGCCGACCAGCTCGCCCTGCTCAACATGCAGGGAAACACCGAATACCACCTGGACGCTGCCGTAGCCCAGGTCGACATCGTCAACGATGAGTATCGGATCGGCCATCAGTCGGTCCCCAAGTAGGCTTCGACGACGCGGCTGTCATTGATGACCTGTTGCGGTGTGCCTTCCGCGATCTTCTCGCCGCTGGCCAAGACGATCACGTGATCGCAGAGCTCGATGATGGCCTCCATGATGTGCTCGACCATCAAAATCGCGAGCCCGCGGTCCTGCAATTGCCGCACGAGGGCGATCATCTCGCGCAGGGCGGGCGGATTGAGGCCGGCCATGATTTCATCGAGGAAAAGAATTTTCGGCCGTATTGCGAGCGCTCTCGCCAACTCGAGCCGGCGCCGCCGAGCGAGATTCAGGTCCATCGCCGGTTGATCGGCCCGATCTCCCAACCCCACCTCCGCCAACACCTCGCGGGCAACCCGCTCCGCCTCACGACGGGACGGATGCTTGAGAAAAGCCGGGATCAAGACGTTTTCGAGAACGGTAAGCTCCTCAAAGGGCCGCTCCGTTTGGAACGTGCGCCCCATGCCTTCCCGCGCGCGCTTGTACGGTGGCTCGCGGGTCACGTCGCGCCCGAACATCATGACACGGCCTTCGTCCGGAAGAAGGAAACCGGTTACCGCATTGAAGAAGGTCGTCTTGCCCGCGCCGTTTGGGCCGATCAGGCCGAGGATCTCTCCTTCTTCGAGCTTGAGATCGACGCGGTTAACGGCCGTGACGCCACCGAACCGGACTGAAAGGCCTTCAGCTCTTAATACTTCGGGCATAACGCCTCCGTACGAGCCTACGCGACAGCTCTCCCACGAGACCGCGCGGCAGAAACAGCACAACGGCGAGGATCAGCATTCCGTAGATGAGGAGATTGGCCTGTGCGAATGTTGTACGGAATACCTCGCCCGCCACCACAAGCAACACGGCTCCCACAGCGGGCCCCCATACCGTGCCGCGGCCGCCGATAATCGCCGTCAGCGCGATCTGAACCGACAGCAGCACATTGAACAGGACGTGCGGCTCGAGGAACGACAGAAAAATTCCGTAGATTCCTCCCCCTACAGCCGTCAACGCGCCCGAAAGCATGAATGCCTTCAATTTGACCGCCGTAGGATTGATGCCGGCCGCCATGGCTGAGTTCTCATCCTCCCGCACCGCGCGCAGCTCATAACCCAACTTACGGGACGAGATGAGTGCGACCAGGCCGACTGAAACGATCGCGAACGCGAGCGCCAGGTAAAACTGAGTCCACCTGGAAAACAGGTCGATTCCGAACGGCTCTGGCAAAGAGGCGATAAAAACGCCCGTCGCTCCCCCCGTAAGCCATTTTTCATTGATGGCTATCAGCCGGAATATTTCGGCGAAGGCGATGGTCGAGAGTGTGAAGTAGGGCCCCCGTAATCCGAAAGTGATTCGACCCCAAACATAGGCCAGGGCAGCGGCAGCTCCGATGGCCAGCAAAACAGTCCACCAAGGGGCCAATCCGTATCTGTTCTGGCCGAGAGCGACCACATAGGCGCCTAGTCCGACGAAAAAGGAATGACCGAGACTCACCTGCCCTGTCCAACCGCCCAGTGTATCCCAAGCGGTGGCCCAGCCGACAAACAGCAAGATGGTGATGCCGACGGTCATGTAGCCAGGCAGGATGAAAGGGTAGACGACCCCGACCGCGAGCATCAAAGCAATGCCGACAGCGTTCCAGTTCATACGCGCTGCACCGTCCGGCCGAAGAGTCCCTGCGGACGAAAAAGAAGGATGAGAATGAAGGCGATGAGCCCATAGGCATCGCGGTACTCGGAGGTCAAGTACGACGCCCCAAGGACCTCGACCACTCCGAGCAGCAATCCACCACCGATCGCCGCGCCGATGTTTCCGAGCCCTCCGAGCACGGTGACGACAAAGGCCTTGAGCGTGAAAACACCTCCGGTGGTCGTCGGCGAAGCAAACAGCAGCGGGATCAAGGCCACGCCAGCAGCGACGGCCAGCATCGTGCCCAGGCCAAAGACCATGGCGTGAACGCGCTTCGTGTTTATGCCAACGAGCTCGGCGCCGAGCCTATTCTCGGCGGTGCCACGGATGGCGCGACCGATTTCCGTTCGATTGAGTAGGAGATAAAGCCCACCAATCGCGACCACCGTGGCCACGCCTGCCAGCAGCAGCACGACCGAGATGTAAACCTCGCCGGCCATGGTGATCGTCGATGATGCGTACGGCACAAGCACCGACTTGGGTTCGCCGCCGAAAGTGAGTAGGAGTGAATTCGCGATGATGAGCGAAAGTCCGAGAGTCGCCAACAACGACGACTCCTCCGGCGCATCGCCGATAATGGAAAGAACAAGCCGCTGCACCAGCACGCCTACGAGAAATCCCGCTGGCAATGCGATTACCAGAGAAAGATAGGGATCCCAGCCCAGCGCCTGATTGAAGACGATGGCACAATACATCCCGAGCACGACAAATTCGCCGTGGGCGAAGTTGATCGTGCGCATGACGCCGAAGATCAGCGTCAGCCCGACACCAATCAGCGCGTAGACGCCTCCTATCAGGAGGCCGTTCGCGACATTTTGGAGAAAAGGGATCAGATCGCCCGACAATGACTGATCTCCCAAACAGGCCAGTCGCCCGGCGGGTCCCGCCGAGCGGCTTGCACCTCATCGGAAATGATATCTGTTTAGCCCCGTACTAGCGCTTGTCCCAGCCTGGCGTTGGATGCCGAACCTCAGCCGCCGCAAGATCTTCCGGGAAAACAGTCACGTGTTGACCATTCTGGATCTGAAGCACGAGGCTGCGGATCGGGTTCTGGTTCTGGAAGCCATCGAATGCTTCGAAACGCACAGTCGTAATCGGCGTCTTCAGATCCGTCTCAGCCAGGGCCTTGCGAACAGCCTCGCGATCCGTCGATTTCGCCCGACGCAAGGCATCAGCAGCAACCATCAGAGCGAGATAGCCTTCCGCTTCGTAGAACGACGGCTCCGATCCGGCTGCCTCTTTCATGCGCTTGTACACATCCTCGACGCCTTCGTACTTAACGTCCTTGCTCCAGCTCACGACTGTGGCGATGTACTCTGAAAGATTGCCAACCTGGTCGATAAAGCTCGGCAAAGCAGCCGATGTATCGATGGCGATCACGTTGGCACTCAGTCCCACTTCCCGCATCTGTCGGGTGATGGCGACACCGTCATCGGCATAGGACACGATATACAGGATATCGGGTTGCTGCCCCCGGAACCGGTTGAGAATGGGCCGGAAATCCGTGACGCCTTGATCGTACGACTGATCGGCAATGACCTCATAGCCGCGCTCTTTCGCAAACTTCTTTCCGGCCTCGGCAAGCGATGTTGGCCATGCGCCGTTGCCATGGAGCATCGCCACCGTCTTCAGTTCAGCGCCGCCGCGCTTCCGGAGAAAATCGAAATAATCGAAGTAGGTCCGCGCGACGATGGTGGAATTGTGCTTGGCGCGAAAAACCCAAGGCGACCCAGGCCGCGTGATGCTGTCGTCGGCACTGCCCAGCACGATGAGCGGCATCTTCTGGCGAGTCATCAGCTGCGCCATCGGGCCGGTGATCGACGACGCATAGGAGCCGATGATCAATGGCACATTCTGATTGACGAGGGACTCGACCGCAGCCAGCGCGCTTTGTGCTTCGGACCGGTCATCCTGGCTGATGAGCTGAAGCTCCTGTCCGTTAATACCGCCATTGGCGTTGATCTCCTTGAGCGCCACCTCCATACCAGTCTTGTAGCGCTGACCGAACGCCGAAAACGGCCCCGAGAGGCTGTTGACCACGCCGATCTTGACCTGGGCGTGAGCAATAGGACTTGCGAACGCAATACTAGCCGCCGCAGCCGCGGCGAGCACCAGCTTCTTCATGTGGCTATCCTCCCAAACATCAGAGCCAACACGCCAATGTGAGCAAGTCGGCGAGGATTGGCGTTGCGAAGGAATCTGTCAAGCAGCAGCTAGGCTTGGCGAGCTTGATCGGGTCCGCGCGATTCGCATGTCGAGAAAATTGCGCTGAAGTGCATCGGTGGCGACGGACCGTTTTCCCACTCCTCGAAAGTGCCTGGTAGGTGCTGGTTCGGGGGGCGTCTACGGGCCAGGCCGCCGTTCCCACGGCTGTCGATTCCTGCGATTAGCGTCGTCCAAGTGCCTGACTTCAGCCCGGCGGGCTGCCACGTTTCAGGAGTCGGTAGATCGGGAGCTTTGGACCGTTCCAAACCTCCATCAAAGCGCCACAGACTTCACAGCGCTTCTCGCCGCTGTCACGCGACGAAATCCATACCGTTCTGCGTTCGTAAGACGAAGCGCAGACTTGGCACGAAACTACGCTCCCACTGCCCATCGCCTCAAGCCTGAGTAGACCCGTTTTGAGAAAACCTCGGCTTCGCCCGAGGCAAGGCGACCATCCCCGCCAAGCTGAACCGGGGCGTAAAAGACCACGTAGCAAATGAATGTGTCAAACACTGAGTGGTCAAATTGGCGATCTTCGACTTGATCACATACCGACTAGTTGGTATGGTGCTTACGAAATGAGGAAAGACCCCGAAATGAGCACAAGTCCTTCCGCCAAGGCGAAGCTCTTGGAAGCGGCATTGTCGGTCATCAGAACGAAAGGCTATGCCGCCACGACCGTCGACGACCTTTGCCGCGCGGCAGGTGTCACGAAGGGCGCATTTTTTCATTATTTCCAGAGCAAGGAAGAGCTAGCCGTCGCTGCGGCTCGATATTGGTCGGAGAAGACAAGCGAATT
>Ga0180220_1003032_pt1 | contig 10070 bp, 4 predicted proteins | sample eDN5th37CBELigBY_FD_151335 | JGI IMG/M metagenome (GOLD analysis project Ga0180220, IMG submission 151335) | Enriched backyard soil microbial communities from Emeryville, California, USA - eDNA 5th pass 37_C BE-Lig BY (version 2) (version 2) | ecosystem: Environmental > Terrestrial > Soil >... | reverse complement strand
ATCGACATCATCGGCATCAGCACGCCCAACGTGTTCCATTCGGAAATCGCCGTCGCCGCCTTGCGGCAGGGCAAGCATGTGTTTTGCGAAAAGCCGGATGCGGTCAATCCGGTCGAAGCGCAAAAAATGGCCGATGCGGCCCGGGAAACCGGCAAGCTGCTGATGGTGATGCGCAACAACCGATTTTCGCAGGAGGCGCAGTACGTTAAAAGGCTGGTCGAAAAAGGCCAGCTGGGCGAACTGTACATGGGTCGCTGCGGTTGGGTCCGGCGCCGGGGCATTCCGGGGCGCGGCGGCTGGTTTACGACGAAGGCGCTGTCGGGAGGCGGGCCGCTGATCGACTTGGGCGTACATATGATCGACCTCGCGATGTGGCTGAGCGGCAATCCAAAGCCGGTTACCGTATCGGGCTCGACGTACCGCAAATTCGCCGACCGTCCGGATGCGTCCGGCAAGGTGCCGGAAGGCACGTTCGACGTCGAGGACTTGGCGGCCGGTTTCATCCGGTTCGACAACGGAGCGTCGCTGCAGATCGAATTCAGCTGGGCGTCCAATATCGAAAAAGAGGAAAAATTTTTGGAGTGGCGAGGCACCGAAGGCGGCTTCAGTCTAGTCAACGACAAGCTCAACCTCTACTTGGAGAACGAAGGAGCGCTGATCAACCAGCAGCCGTATTTTAAGGACGAAATTCCGCAGCATACGGCCAACATTCAGCATTTCATCGACTGCGTGCTCGGCCATGAGCGGCCGATTTTCACGCCGGAGCAGGGCGTCGACATGATCAAAATTTTGAGCGCCATCTACGAGTCCGCGGAACGCGGACGGGAGATCGTGCTGTAATCGGCCACGGGCCGTTTCCATACCTTAAATCAATAGGGACGCGTACGGGCAATTTCCCTTGTCGCTTTAAGTGCGATAGGGGCCCGGGCGCGTCCTTTTTTTGTAAGACATATGTTACCTTACTCCGTTCAGCTTGCGAAAAGCCTCCGGGGTCATCCCCTCGGTTCGTTTGAATAACGTGCTGAAGTACCCCGGCGTCGTGAATCCGACCTGCCTTGCGATTTCGCCGATTCGGGCTTCGGGAAATTCCAGCAGGCGTTCTTTGCTCTTATGGATGCGAAGCTGGTTCAGGTACTCCATCGGGCGTTTGTTCAGTATTTTCCGAAACAGGAGGCACAGATGCTGGGCGGACACCCCGATTTGCAGGGCAAGCTCCTGCAGCGGAAGATCCCGGGCGTAATGTTCCTCCATGTAGTCAAACACGGGCTGAAGACGCAAATATCCTTGATCGGTGGAGGATGCGTGCATGGTCATGTCCATCATCAGATCGATAAAAAACATGTAGGCAAGCTTTGAGCATTCCAGCCCCGCAAGCGGTTTGTCGGAAAACGTTAGGGACAGCGCATTTTTCATGTGGTTGAGGATCAGCTCCTGCCTGTGTACCGGATAGACCGCGGACTCGTTCATGCCGGCAAGCCGTGCCAGCGCTTCCACCTCCGGCCCCAAGAAGGTCATCCAATACACTTCCCAAGGTTTTTCAACGCCGTAATAGGCATGCTCCTCATCCGGGTACAAAAACATGCCCGAACCGGGTCTGACCCGGTACGTTTGCCCGCGGACCGCCAGTTCTCCTTGGCCGGATACGCAGTGCAGCCATTGGAATTGGGGATAACCGCCGGGTCTGTGGATCGGGTCCTGGTGATCCCAATGTCCGGCGCCCGTCATATAGACGGGCAGCTTCATGACCGTGTCGGTTTGCATCAGAAATCCAAGTTTGTTTGCCATGTTCCCACCCCTCAGGCGATAGCGGCATGATGTGAAAATCGTTGAATAAATAAGAAAATCGCGTTCTGTATCAAGCGGTACGCCCCTTTTATAATGTTAATATAACATAACGCTGAAGCGGGGACGATGCCCTTGGGAATGCATGCGTCCATCGTTCGCTTACGAGAGGAGTCGGAATCCAAGTGACCTTAAAACCTTATTGGGAGAATCCTAAAATATTGCAAGAGAACCGCGAAGAGGCCCGCGCTTCCTATATTCCTTACGGAGACACGGAAAGCGCGCGTTCCGGCAAACGGGCACGCTCGCCATGGTACCAAACGCTGAACGGCAGCTGGAAATTCAATTATCGCCCGCGCGCAAAGGATGTCGACACCGATTGGACCGGGGAACGGTACGATACATCGGGTTGGGATGACCTGCTGGTTCCTTCCTGCTGGCAGGTGCAGGGTTACGACCAGCTTCAATATACGAACGTCAATTATCCGTTCCCTTATGATCCGCCTTACGTGCCGGACGACAATCCCGCCGGATTATACGTCAGGGAGTTTCGGATCGGTCCGGAATGGTCCGGCAAAGACACGTATATTATGTTCGAGGGTGTAAACGCTTGCTTTTATTTGTGGATAAACGGCGCATACGTCGGATACAGCCAAGGGAGCCGCGTCCCGGCGGAGTTCAACATCGCCCCCCACGTGCGCCAAGGCAGCAATAAAATCGCCGTGATGGTGCTGAAGTGGTGCGACGGCTCGTATTTGGAGGACCAGGATCAATGGCGTTATACCGGCATTTTCCGGGACGTGTACCTGCTGGCACGCGATCAAGCCCATGTCCGCGACGTGTTCTGCCGAACAGAGCTTGCCGAGGATCTGAAGTCGGCACGGATCCAGGTGGAGGTGGATACCACCGGCGCCGCGTCCGTTGACGTTCAGCTGACGGATCCAAGCGGGCGGGAACTGCTGAATCAGCGCGGTGACGTGGACGGAAAACATGCCTTCGACCTTCCGGTGGATTCGCCCATGCTTTGGAACGCCGAACATCCGCATTTGTACGAGGTTATTGTTTCGAGCGGGGAGGAAGTTCTGCGCTTCAAGGTCGGTTTCCGCCGTATCGAAATCAAAGACGGGGTATTCCGTATTAACGGACAAGACATCAAACTCAAAGGGGTCAACCGTCATGACTCCCATCCCGAGCTCGGCCAAACGATACCGCTCCGGCATATGATCGAGGATTTGAAGCTGATGAAGCGGCATAACATCAACACGATCCGCACCTCCCATTATCCGAATGATCCGCGTTTTCTGGATCTTTGCGACGAGTACGGCTTTTACGTGATCGACGAGGCCGATTTGGAGTCCCACGGCGATTTTTCGCTTTATTACGGCACGAAAGACAACCGTAGCTTCCCGAAAAATCCGGAGTGGAAGGAAGCCTTCCTGGATCGCCAAATCCGCATGGTGGAGCGGGACAAAAACCATGCCTCCGTCATCATCTGGTCGCTTGGCAACGAATCCTACTACGGGGCGAACCATGTCGCGATGGCCGAATGGACGCATGCCCGCGATCAGTCCAGGCTCGTACATTACGAAAGCGCAGCCCATGATCCGGAGCAAGAATTCGATCAAAGCTGCCTGGACATGGAAAGCCGCATGTATATGTCCGTCCCCGATTTGGAGGCTTATGCGAAGGACGGCGGCAAACGAAAACCGATGTTTCTCTGCGAATACAGCCATGCGATGGGCAACGGCCCGGGCGATCTCAAAGACTACTGGGAGATCATTTATGCTTATCCGAAGCTGATGGGCGGCTGCGTCTGGGAATGGGTGGACCACGGCATTCAAACCTATACCGAAGACGGAAGGCCGTTTTATGGATACGGCGGCGATTTCGGCGAGAAACCGCATGACGGCAATTTCTGCCTCGACGGGTTGGTCAGCCCGGACCGCAAGCCGAATATCGGGCTTTTGGAACTGAAGGCGATTTACGCTCCGGTGCAGATCGAAGCGATCGATGCGGCGAAAGGGCGTTTCAGCATCACGAACCGCTATGATTTCAGCACGCTGGGCAAGCTTGCGATCCGCTACCGCTTGAAAGCCGAAGGCACGCTGCTTGCGCAGGGGGAACTCGCCGTGCCGGAGCTTGCCCCGCATGCAAGCGCGGAGGTGACGGTCGACTTGAATATTCCCGCCTCGATAGCTGCAGCCGTCGATCTGGAGTTTATCGTGGTCCTGAACGAAGATCAGGTTTGGGCGGAAGCGGGATACGGGATTGCAAGCATGCAATTTGAAGTCAGACCGCGGACGATTAGTGCAGCAGCGGAGCAAGGCGGGGCATGGGGTCCTGCAAAATCGGTTCAGGCCGCTGAAGAAGGGCGGCTGCTCGTCATCGAAGGGTTCGATTTCAAGCACACGTTCGACTTGAGTCTGGGCACCTTCACGGGGATCACGAAGCACGGCGTCAACATGCTTGCCGCTCCGGCGCATTTCGAGGTATGGCGGGCGCCCACCGACAATGACCGCAACGAAAAACATGCCTGGGCGAACGCCGGGCTGGACCGGGCCGTGACGAAGGTGTACAGCGTAAGCTGGCAGCAGCCTGCTTACGACCGGGTGACGATCGAAGTGAGTTATTCCATGGGCGGATATTCGATCCGGAACATCCTGAGGGGCACGGCCGAATGGTCCGTTTTCGCGGATGGATCCATTACGCTTAGAACCGACGTCGAAGTCGGGGGAACGGTCGATTTCCTGCCGCGGTTCGGCCTGCAGCTTACGATGCCAAAAGGAAACGAGGCCGTCACCTATTACGGTTTGGGGCCGCATGAGAGCTACATCGATAAGAAGCTGAGCGTGAAGCGGGACGTGTATGATACGAGCGTCGACCAGATGCATACCGATTACATCATGCCGCAGGAAAACGGCTCCCGTTATCATACCGAATGGGCGGTGGTAAGCAATTCTCTGGGCATGGGGCTGCGATTTGCGGGGCCTGACCGCTTTTCCTTCAATGCGAGCCATTATACGCCGGAAGACCTGACGGCAGCCCGGCATAACGTCGAACTGGTGCGCCGCGACGAAACGATCGTCCATCTCGACTACAAAATGAGCGGCGTCGGCTCCAACTCCTGCGGACCGCGTCTCATGGAGAAATATCGGCTGAATGAAAAGTCGTTTGCGTTCGAGGTGACGATTCAGCCGGTGTTTGGCGAGGACGAGTAGGGGATCGGGAGATCGGCGCCCAGTGACGTGCGTATGTGTGTAAGCAGCTATAGAAATTGAAAAAAGGGATGCTCCGACTAAATTGGGGCATCCCTTTCTCTCTAAATGCTCACAGAATAGCCTGTATAGGTTTTGTATAGCCCCGGTTGCTACACTGTAAGAAGGGAGAAATTGCGGCATTCGGTCGAAAGAGCCACTCATCAAGAGCAAGGCGATTTCTCCGAAAATATGATTGGGGGACGAGAGATCGTGTCTACACGAAAAAGTAAGTTGAAATGGAAAAAGCCGGCGGCAGTATTGTTGACCTGCGCGCTAACCGTAGGCGGACTGCCTGCGGGGTTTGCTCCGCTAACGGCAAACGCGGCAGCGGCAGGTGAGGCCATCAAGACGTCGGTTGGGACAACCAGCGTAAACTACGACAGAAATGGGTCAGCCCAAAGCGTAATCATCGATAAAAATTTGTCCATTGATTACGATAAGCCTTTGGATGCGGCAACGGTAATCATTGAAGGATTTGTACCGGGGGACAAGCTGGAATTTACGGATACCAACGAAATCAAGGGCGAGTATAACGCTCAGAACGGGATCCTTAAATTAACGGGAGCCGCAACCGCTCAGCAGTACATCGATGCGCTGAACAGCGTTTTGTTTACGCCTGCTTCAGGCAAGGTATCGGACAGAACCATTAAGTTTTCGCTTGGCAGCGCGCTGCCGTTTGACGTGAACGGGCATTTTTATGAATATATCAACAATGGTTCCGCCATTACCTGGAATAATGCGAAAACGGCCGCAGAAAAGATGGAATACTTCGGGCGTAAAGGGTATCTAGTGACGATTACCTCCAAGGAAGAAAACAACTTCGTAACGGAAAAGGCGCAAGGTCTCGGCTGGATTGGTGCGGAGGACATTGAACGGAAAAACGGCGAAGCGAGGCAAAATGGAGATTGGCGCTGGGTCACGGGTCCGGAAGGACTGGAGGATGGCGGCAAAGGTTTGCAATTTTATCAGGGGTATTATGTAACACCAGTACATGGCCCAGTAGAGAACAGATATACAAACTGGGATAACGGCGAGCCCAATGACACTGGCGGTGAATACGTCGCTCATATTTTCGGACCGGGTTCAAAACCGGGGAAATGGAATGACTATGCTCCCACGAAGTCCGTTACGGGCTACATCGTCGAGTATGGCGGCATGCCTAACGATAACAATATCCAAATCAGCGCCACCAAAACGGTCAATTTCGTCGATGTCACCGAATTGAACCAGGCGATCAAAAACGGCGATGATCTGAAACAAGCGGATTATGACGAAGCCAGCTGGAAGGAGTACCAGAAGGCGCTGGAAGACGCGAAAAACATCCTGAACCAAACCAGCAAAACCCAAGCCGATGTGGACGCGGCTACGAAAGCTGTGAAAATGGCGCAAGGCAACCTGAAGCTCAAGCTGGAGGTCACAAAACCGGGCGGCGACACTGTTTATACAGAAAAACCGGTGTTTAGCGGCGTATCCGCTCCTGGCGCGACGGTAACGGTCGCTGTCTATGACGAAGCCGGCAACGTCGTTGGACAACCGGTCGAGGTGACGGCCGGCCCGAACGGGGAGTGGAGCTACGTTCCCGAACCGGGATTAAAAGACGGCAAATACACTTACGAGGTCAGCGCGAAAAGGGATCAGCTCGAGACCTCGACGGGACGCAAAGATTTGACCGTCAATACCGTCCTGCCCGAACTTTCCATTGATGGGCCTGCCAGCGAGAAGGTAACGTCCGCGCAGCCGGAAATTACAGGTTCGGCCGAGCCGGGCGCGACGGTAACCGTTGCCGTTTACGATGAGTCCGGGGCGCAGATCGATGTGCAAATCGTGACGGCCGATCCGAACGGCAACTGGAGCTTTACGCCATCCAAGCCGCTGGAAAACGGAAAAAATTATAAAGTAGAAGCAGCAACCGAAAAAGACACCAAGGTGTCCAAAGCCGCAAAAGACATTCAAGTCGACACGACGGATCATACTGCGCTTGCCGGGCTGGAGGTAAACAGCTGGGACGGAACGAAAATCCCGTTGTCTCCACCATTTAATGGCGCAACAAAATATCAGGCTTCCGTTACGAACGATGTTTATAGCGTGACGATTAACCCTGAGTTGTTTGATCCGAATTCCAAAATCGAAATCTCGCTCAACGGCGCTCCGTTCACGAAAACGGCTAATGGCACGGCAAGCGACAAGCTTCCGCTGCATGCAGGCGAGAATACGATCGTCGTTCGGGTAACGGATGCGGATAACAATGTCAAAGAATATACGATTACGATCTATAGAGAATTCAGCGGAAGCAACGGCGGCAACAGCGGGAATAACGGCGGCGGAAGCACGACAAACCCAACGCCTACACCGCCATCCGGCAATTCCGGGATTGATACGTCCGTAAACGGCAACGATACGCCATTTGCCACGGGCAAAACGACCACAACCGATAACGGAAAGCAGACGTCCGTTCAAGTCGACTCTTCTAAACTGAACGATATTTTATCTGGCGGAAATGGGCAAAAACTTGCTATCCAATCCCCGAACGAAGGCAGCCTGAGCGTCGACGGCTTGACGGCAGCCGATGTGCAAAAATTGGCCGACAAAAAAGCCAGCCTTGAAATCGGCAACCAGCTCGCCATTTATCCGGTTCCGGGCGGGCAGCTGGATGTAAGCAAAATCGTCCAGCAGCTGGGCAACGCGGCAGCAGGCGATATCGCCGTGCATATCGACATTAAACGTTCTACGGACGCGGTCATCGCAAACGCCAAAAACCAGGCGAAAACCAAAGGATACGACCTGCTGGTCGATCCGGTCGACCTGGACATGACCTTTACGCATAACGGCTCTACGGTAAGATCCGGGCAGTTAAACGGATATGCCGCGAAATACATCGCACTGCCTGAGGGCATCGATCCGAACCGGATTACGACCGGCGTGGTCGTCAACCCGGACGGAACCGTATTCCATTTGCCGACGGTCGTCACGAAAATCGGCAACCGTTATTATGCGGAAATCCATGATCTGCGCAGCAGCGGAACCTACTCCGTTATTTGGAATCCTCAAGATTTCGATGATGTGAGAACCCACTGGGCACAGCGCAACGTCAACAACATCGCGGCCCGGCTCGATTTGGAAGGAAACGGCGACAATACGTTCTCGCCGAACCGCAACGTAACCCGCGCCGAATTTGCGGAAATCGTTGTTTTGGGACTCGGATTGATGCGCCAGGAGGAACCGAAGAATACGTTTGACGATGTACGATCCGATGCTTGGTACCGCAGCGCCATCTCCATCGCCAGCGAATTCGGCATCGTCCTCGGTTACGACGACGGCGCGTTCCGTGGCAACCAGAATATCACGCGTGAAGAAGGCATGGCGATGATTGCCCGCGGTTATCAATTGATCCGTCCGGGCCACGCCATCAGCGAGGCCGAGATCAATAGCCTGCTTGCAGGATACCAGGATGGGTCCAATGTAGCCAAATGGGCGAAGCCATCCGTGGCGACGCTGCTGTCCGAAGGCATTGCCCAAGGCAACGCAAAGGATTTGGCTCCGAAATCGCCAATGACGCGCGCCGAGACGGTGGCCTTGATGGAACGCCTATTGAAAGTCACGAAATTGATTGACTAAGCCTTGTGTTTTTTACGATCTGGCAAAATCGAAACAGCCCTCGCGGGTTACTGCGGGGGCTGTTTTTCATGAATGGATGGTTACGAACATTACGTTAAGGTTAGGCCGATTTTTTTAAAAAAATAAGTGTGATTTCGCAAGACACTGCGGCGAAAGATGGGAGAAACACATGAATGACCAGAATAAAGCCAAGGGGCACCCGACGGGCGCCCCTTGCGTCATGCATGTAACGAATCGATACCCATCCAAGCGCTTCATTCATTTTGCGGTATAAATTCGTATCTATACCTTTCGAACGACGTTGAGGAATAATACGTATCGATTTCCTTGACTTCGCCGGGTTCAACGGTCACCTTTTCGTAGGTTCTCCGATCCAGCTCTTTGTCCTGCTCATCATAGGTTGTGACGATCAAGGTTCCCGTGAATCGGTACGAATCGTTGTAATTTCCGGCATATAATTTGATTTTGAATGATTTGTCATCGCGGAACGACCCGGCGGCCAGCGCCAAACGGTCGATATCGCGCACGGAATCGCCGAGCTGCTCCATTTTATATTCATAGTGGCGGGCGACTTCCGCGCGCATTTTCATTTCCATCGATTTTTCGTTGTACGTGATCGTAGCGATGGGAATCGTCGTAACGATGTACAGCATGACGACCGCCCCGAAACCGCTGCGGAGCACCACGCGCCGTTCATATCCGCCCGCAATCAGCGCCACCCAAGCGATCACGATCAGGACAAGGGTAATCAGATGCCACTTGGAAAAAAACATTTCCGTAAAGAGCGACAGTGCCGACGCCTCCTTTCATCTTGCTTTGCTTGTGCTTCAAGTCCGACCGGCTTTTCATGTTAAGAGCGGCCCCGGCGCTTGCGGCGAATCCAGTACAGGATGCCGAAGACCGGCCAGATGGCAAACGCTGCGAAGATGGCGGCCGTCAACGTGGAGACGTAATACTCTTCGCCGGTCCCGGTATCGGTTTCCGGCATCATTGCGCCGATCAGGGCCCATCCGAAAAACAACAGGAGGGCATAACGCAGCGGAACCCAGTACGTCAGTCGTTTTGCCAAAAACAGATAGATTATTCCGCCGACGAGTGAAACGGCAAAGCAAATGCCGACGCCGTCCGATGCAATGCTCCCCTTGAAGGCAATTTTAAGAAAAACGTATACGAAAGCGAATAAAAGCGCAAAAATGATCGGTGTCGTCCATTGCGGCTTGAATCTCTTGATCCCTGCGGGATGGCGAACACCGGCCTCCTGCTGGGGAGGGCCCTCTGCACTGGCGGCTTGCCCCGGTCTGCCGTGTTCGATTTCCCTGACAAGCTGCTCCAGTTCCTTTTGCAAATGATGGTGGAAAGGAAAAGGCCTTGAATTGGATTCGTCTTCAAGCTGCGGAAGCTGCTCCTCTGTTGGCA
>Ga0180220_1003031_pt1 | contig 10079 bp, 10 predicted proteins | sample eDN5th37CBELigBY_FD_151335 | JGI IMG/M metagenome (GOLD analysis project Ga0180220, IMG submission 151335) | Enriched backyard soil microbial communities from Emeryville, California, USA - eDNA 5th pass 37_C BE-Lig BY (version 2) (version 2) | ecosystem: Environmental > Terrestrial > Soil >... | reverse complement strand
GAGGGCATCCTCGCGCAGCTCCACAATGTAGAAGCCGGGCGGCACAGGGACGGGCGCGCCGTTTTCAGACTCTGCGACGACCTCAAGGGTTTCGGCGTGTACCACGTTGAATGGCGCAACGCGGGCTTTCCCAGCGCCATCGATCACTTCGAGGCCCACCATCGAAATCGAAGCGGCTGTTTCGCGCGCTTTTTGGACGGCTGCCTCGAGCCGGGTGCTCGCACCTCCTCCAAGGAAATCGGCGATGCCGGCCTTCAGCTCTTCGGCTAAGACAGCATCCTCGGTTATCGCGCGCGACAAGCGCAGTGTATCGTCGTCGGGGATCACTCCATGATCGGAGCGCTTTTCCGGAAATATCACAGAATCGATGAGGTCTATCCTGCCTGTCCCGTCCCGGGGAACAATGACGGCGGCCTGCTCTGCTGCGATGACGGATTTTTCTAGCGTCACCCGGGCTGCATTGCGCTCTGCCGTAACGCCGTGGGCCCCACCCGACGCGAAGAGTGAGTTCTTGGCCGCGACATGGACGGCGCCGATCGCGCGCAAGGCAACTTCGCGGCCGCCCACTGCCCGGACGTCGTCAAGCGTAACCTGCGCTGGTGTCTCTCCGCCAAGATATTCGAGATAAATCCCCCACTTCGGTGAGCGGGCTTCGAGCCCGCTGATCCGCATTTGAGCGCTGGCTCCGAGTTTCGCGACGAGACCAGCTTCGCCGCCGTTCATGCGGCTTTTTTCGATCTCGATCTCGCCGCCGCCCTCAAAATAGAAACCGTAAGACTGGTGCGTGGCGATCTCGCTGTCGACGATCCGCAGTTGCAAGGCGCTGCCGGATATGACTGTTGACCCATGGCCACTCAACCGGGAGCTGACGATCGCGACGTTCGTGGCTCCGACCATACGCAAAGGTGAGCCTTTTGGTGCCTCGACCTGCGTGCCCTCAAGGCTGATTGCGCTGCGCGATGCGACGATGACATCATTTCCCGCGCCGCTGACTTTGCTGCCGGTTAGCGCCAACGTTCCGCTTTCGACATAAACCGGCTGGTTTTGCGCTGACTCGATCGTGCAGTCGGTGCAGCGTATCCCGCCGCCTTTGGCGAAAAGTGCAATGGGCGTCTCGGCGCTGGTTTCGAACTTCAAGCCGGATAATTCGACTTGGCCGTCTTTCTGCGCCCCAACCAGTACGTTCGATCGGCCTGGTACGATCACAGCCTGTCCGCCGGAAGGGCCTTCGATGACGAGGCGCTTGCCCTCGACAATGACCGGTCCGGAGTAACGTCCCGCTTCCAGGCGGATCACGTCACCGTCCGCTGCGCGCCGGACCGCTTCCGCCAAGTTGTCGCCACCACGTAACGCGATCGTCTTTGCCCCAGCCTCGCCGCCGAGAAAAGTCAGGATTGCAGCTGCAAGAGCAATCCGAACGGCCGTCTGCCAGGAAATCGGCATTGTCCCTCCCCCGACTTGTTGTTGGTTGGCCTCCGGATTTGGATCAGCGATGTAGCCGGTCAGCAGGACCAGCGCGAGACCGAGTATGGCATTCAGCATCATACGGTCGATACAATAAGTGGTCCCGAAACAATTGCATTGCGTCCCAATCCCAATTGATCGGCATGAAAAGCCAACAAAATTAGGCGGCGTCCGGGGATAGAATGCTTCCTGTAAGGGGCGGCATTGTTTCAAACGCGGACTTAAAACAACAAACGCCTACTCTGCGACGAGACTGGAACCGCACTTCAACGACGCAGATGCTGACGGCATCTGGTCGGCATAGGCCCGTGCAGCGCCGTCAACATATGCGCAAAGCTCCGGCGTTGCTCGTCGCCCAAATCGCTACGCGTCGCATCAGGTCCCCTTAGCCAAGCGGTTCGACAATATCATGCCAATCTCCAGCAGTATCGTCAAAGAAAATGAGCTGTGATCTGATTAACCTCCATAGTCGGCGGCAAGCTCTGCAGGACGGGACCGGCAGGGCAGCGAAAGGCCTCCACCAATCGTGGCAACCGCGACTTGCAATCATTGCCGTTGCGGGTCAGCGGCTTCACTTGACCTGCCCAGTTTGATGACTTGTATGCGCCAACCGACTGAGGACGGACCTGCAGTCCGCTGGTCTGGCTTGGTCACCCATCTGCCCCCTCGCCTCGTCAGTGCTATTTTGTAAAGAATTGGCGGGCCGATGCCCCGTCGCACAGGGAGAGGCGCCTTGCTCTGGAGTTGGCCAGTCAGTCGCCGACAACTATCGCTCGGCTCTTCGGCGGCATTCAAGTACCTCATCAACAACGGCCGCACGAACCTCGTTTGGCAAAACGCTTACCTCGATCAGGACAACGAATTCGTGATGGATCGCTTCCCTACCCGTTCGACGAGATGAACCCCGAGGACATGAAGGAGCTCGGTGTTCGAGAGGGCGATCTGGTCGAGGTCTACAACGATTACGGTTCCACGCAGGCGATGGTCTACCCGGCGCCAAGCGCCAAGAACGCCCAGACCTTCATGCTGTTTGCGTATCCGGCGGGCGTGCAGGGCAATGTCGTAAACGCCGGCATCAACGAGCTTATTCTGCCTAACTACAAGCAGACCTGGGCCAACATCCGACCTTTGTCTAATGCACCGGACAGTGTGAAGCACCTGGGCTTCAAGTCGCCGCACTATAGGGTTGGCTGAGGAGTTTCGCGTTGCTTTTAGTTGGAGGCACGACCCGAAGCGGGCCGTGCCTCCGACTGTACTGCAGGGAAATCGATGATGCATTCGTCGGTATGCATGTCACCGCTGGCGGCCGTTCACTACAATCGGTGCCACGATATCTTTCAGTTCCTCGTGACCGCCTGCACAAAGTTGGCCGTCTCTGGAATGCGCCTTGGAGGCTTGCTGCAGGTTTCTAAAGGTCAGCGCGGCGGCAACTGCGCGACCAATTTCCACGTCGTCGACCTCAGAACAGGCCAAGCGTTCAACATCTGGCAATTGCGCGGAGCATGTGCACGCGGATGCCGTCTCGATGAAGAGGGCTTGGCCCAATCCGATATCGCCATCCGACCGGCGGTCACAGATCGCGTCGACCTGCTCGTGATCAATCGCTTCGGTCGTGCCGAGAGCCTTGGCCGTGGGCTGCGGGGATGCATTGAAGCTGCGCTCCTACGCCGGCATCCCAGTGCTTACGGCCGTTCGCAGCCCCTATGACATTGCGTGGGCTGCCTTCCACGGTGGCCTTGCTGTCGATCTCGACTGCAATGTCGCAGAGGTCCTAGCATGGGCCTCGCGCCTCCATGCGAAAAACGCACGAGCATATGCATGTACGTCGTAACGATAGTCAGCGCTCACTTGCCGGGTTTTCAACCACGCGGCGCCCGCCGGCATCGATTAGAAGCGAGCCATCCTCCTGTAAAACGGTCCAGGCAACAGACGATCCAAGAGGTCGAGTACTGTCTCACTCGGCCGGCACAGCCTGACACCTTTCACTGTACAAACGATAGGGCGGTTCACGAGCAACGGATGCTCGACCATAGCATTCAACAGTGTCTTGTCGTCGACTGTAGGTTCGAGCAGTCCCATTTCGCGGGCCGGTGACTTCGTTTCACGCAATGCAGCGCGTGGCGTTAGGCCGGCGGCAGCAAAAAGTCCAAGCAGCTGAGGTTTGATCCATCCCGTCTTCAGGTATTCGACTATTGTGGGCCGATATCCAGCCGCCTCGATGATCGCGAGTACATTGCGCGAAGTTCCACAATCGGGATTGTGGTAGATTACAACGTCCATCATTTCAGCCAAGACCAGACCCCGTCAGCTCGTTGGCAGGAATGCGGGCGATGTCGGCGGTGTGCTGAGCAGAGCAATTTCTTCGAACTCGCGGTCAAGGCTGCAATCAACCTATTTGGCTTCTCTTCTGGAACAGCGCTCGCCACCGTTGTGGGCGTGCTCATCGAGGTGCCTGTCAGGCTGTAGGTCGTGAGGAAAACCCACATTAGCCGCGCTGCTCAGCAAGCTCCAGCCACTCTCACTCATTGCTCTAGTCCCACTGTGTCGCTGCGCCTTCGGCACTCATAAGCGCCAGCGCTCAATCGACGACCTATGTACACCTGCGCATCTTGAAAGCTGAAGGCATCATCACCGGCGAGATTGATGGCCCGCGGATCTGCTATTCGCTCAATCCCGCCGCGTTGGAGCCGCTGACGTCATTTTTACAAGCTGTCACCGGTTCTGCGCTGCCGCCAAGAACCGCCACACGCTTTCCGGCATAGCGTGACCTCTCCTTGCCCAGCACGTCGGGCATGCCATACGCAATGGTGTCTTGCGCCTCTTCCTCGCCAATCGCTGTTAGCCCGTTGGCACCAGCTGGATTGGGGCTGAACCATGTAGCAGATGCGTCGATGACGCTATCCGCTTCGAGAGAAAGCATGCCCGCGCCGTTCCGGTATCGGATCGTAAATGGCGCGTTTTCGCGACCTTTGGTCTTGACCTTATCGAGGCCCGCGCCTGGGCACCACCTTCCCCCGCTTGGTCAAGGAGGGCAGGCTCGCACTGGAAGCCGGGTTCCAGGTCACGCACATCACGAAAAACGATGGCGGTCTCCGGATCGGCGCCGGATCAGCGTGCTTCGGCCGCCACGTCATTGTCGATGAGCTCGTGGTCGCGACAGGCTTTCGGCCTGATTTCTCATTCGCACGCGAATTGCGCCTGAGCCTCGATCCCGCCCTCGAATGCCCGCCAGCGTTGGCACCATTGATCAACCCCAACGTCCACAGCTGCGGCACCGTCCGGCCGCATGGTGCCCGTGAGCTGGCGCAGCCCGAGCCGGGCTTCTACATCGCCGGTATGAAGTTTTACGGCCGTGCACCAACCTTCCTTCTGCTGACGAGCTACGAGCAGGTCAGGTCCATCGCTGACATCGCGGGTGACCATGAGGCTGCAGAGCGGGTCGAATTGGAACTGCCGGAAACAGGGGTGTGTTCCGCCCCACCTCTTGACGCAAGCGGCGCCGGTTGCTGCGGCTCTAGAGCAGAGAAAGCGACAGTCGCAAGTTGCTGCGCGCCCGCTCGAACCGATAACTCGGCTGCTTCCTGCTGTGGTTAGTTCGGAACAACGGCAGCGACTGGGCTTGATTGCCGCCATTGGCACGAGCCAGACATTGGCCTGGGCCTCAAGCTACTACCTCGTTGCGATCGTGGCCGATCCGATCGCGCGAGACCGTTCGACGAGCACCATCGTCGTATTCGCTGCCTTTTCCATGGCTCTCGTGATCTCCGCCCTTCAGGCCCTCGGGTCGGACGGACCATCGATCTCTTGCGTGGACGTGAGGTCCTTGGTCTGTCGAACCTGCTGTTGGCCGCCGGATTACTCACATTGGCCGTCCTCTCCGACCATGTTCGTGATGTGGCTCGCCTGGCTTATCATCGGTGTGGCGATAGGCCTCAGACCCTTACGATGCTGCCCTTGCCATGCAGGGGCGCATCTACGGTGCGTCCGCGCGTTCAGAAAACCGGAATCACGCTCATCGCAGGGTCTTCCAGTACAGTCGGCTGGCCACTGACGAGCCGGGGCGATGCGGCTGTCGGATGGCGCTACACACCTGTGCAGCTTGGGCGGTGGCACATCTTTTCGTTGGGTTACCGCTCAATCTCACGATCCTGCCGCGGCAGCGGGCGAGCGGGGACCGGACAATTGGCGCAAACAATCCGCACGTGCCGACGTATCGTGCGATGTGGCTGCTTGGGTATGCCTTCGCTGCGGATTGGGTCGTTTCGACCTGAATGGCGGCACATCTGCCACGTCTACTCGAAGCGGCTGGGGCAAGCACTAAGGAAGCTATTGCGGCCGGCGTGCCGGCCTTCGGGGCTATTCAGCGACTGCCTAAATTAATTGGGTATGGGCACGCCTTGGAATTAGCACTAAGCGGAGGGCGGTTCGATGAGAAAGAGGCTCAAGCGCTTGGCCTCCTCACCGCTGTCGCAGAAGAAGGTAGGGTCGTCGAAGAGGCGCTCGCGCTCGCCGCTAAGATTGCATCGCGACCTCCGGAGGCGTTGCGCTACTTGAAGCTTTCCTTCGCGGCCGGGGTGGACGGACAAACGGCCGCGGGCCTCCACGGCCTCATCTCAGAGGCTTGTCATCGCGACCCCGTTTACCAGTCTCAGATTAGCCGCTTTGCTCGGACTGGCAGCGCACGTCCCCCAAAATCCGAGCAGAACGCCTGACTCCACCAACAGAGCACGGCTACCTGCACTCTCAATCCAGTTACCGGAACTCCTTCCTCTACGTTGTAGCTACTGCACTGAATCAATCACCACGATACGCTCTGACTTCGTCCCGAAGCCCCGTTTTGGGGCCGCACCCGTAGTCCCCAACCTCTCTGTCGAGGTTCTTATTGCGAGTTGTTGAGCAAGTTGCAAAAAAGTTGAGCATCCGATCGCGGATGAGACTTCTCAGGTGACACCACCTCAGAATGACTAGACGTGTTTTCATCCACGAGCTGAAGAAGCTTAGCTAAGCTCATCGGTCTCCATACCATACCGAGCGATCTGTTTTAGTGACAGTTGTAACTGCCGGCCGACATCTCGGAATTTATGCTACTTTGATGACCATGACTCCAGAAATCCGGCGTGCGGGATCACCGATCCGGTCGGCACAATTGATACCAATTACTAACCATAACTCTCGAGAACAACTCCAGAAGCCTCCCCTCGCTTCCTCTTTAATACTTTGCAAGCTAATCGGTGATCAGAGTGCAGGAAATGCCGTGAAGCGTGGGGGCGCAGACATGTCTGTCTGCGGGTTTAGATGGCCGTCGTTTCGTATCTCTTCGACGATGCTGGACGAATCTGGGACACGGGATCGAGTCAACTGAGATCCGATCTCGATGGCTTCGAGGTCGGGGATTTTCCCGAGTACGTCGTCAGGAACATGGGGTTCATCCGGGTCGACAGGCGCAGGTCGTCGGCTACGATCTGGCTCCGGCCGGAAACGGTCGCGCTGGCTGCTTTGGATGAGGTGGCAAGCTGGCTCGGTGAGGAGAAGATCGACCGTGTTCTGGTGAACTCTTACTCTGAAGGTCGCTGGCAGCACCAGATCATGGCGCCGGCGCCTTCGGGCGCGTATGCCGCGCTGCGCCAATTTGAACCATCCGCGCCAGCTCTGCCGGACCAGGCAGATCATGTCATCGCGCGGGTCGTCGACACGACGGAGATTCCCGTCAAGTCACCATTGGCTCAAGCCCTTGCCTTGTGGCGTGACACTGGCGGGAACTGGCGTAAGCTTGCCCTGGTGTCCGGCCTGGGAGCGGCTGTCCAGCACAGATACACGCTATTCGAAATCCATGGTGACCGGAGCTTCGTCCTCAGAGGATTCGGCGGAGGCCTTCCGGGCTGTGCCAAAACCTGGATGGAGAAGACGGTCGGCTCCTGCATCTACGACCATCCGGACCGCAGTTATATCTGGTCGTGCGTGGACAGCTACCGGAAGGTCGTGGAAACCGGCGAGCCAGAGCTCCAGGAAATCGACGCCTATGTGAGCTGGCCAGGAGCTGAGCGGCAGCGGCGCCGCTACAGGCGACTTCTGCTGCCGTTATCCGACGGTAGCCGCTCCATGTACCTGTTAAGCGTGACTGCGGAGGACGCCAGCATCGATTTGCGCGCCGCCGTCTAGGTACTTCGCGATAATGTCGAACATCTCGTCCCGCATCACCGAAAGAAATGCAACACGGCGCGTTCCCACCGCGGAGTTCTGCAGATAAATATCCCAATCCACCTTCGTATAACCGAATCGGCTGGCGAACCCGCGTTGGTGAATTTCCTCGGCCATGATGCTCACGATGGTGTCGGCTGGCCAACGCGTCAGAGCATAGGCTTTTCCGATGTGAGGCAATATCTTCGACAGACCTCGCCCACGATAGTCGGGGTGGTACCAGGCCGCACCTGAAAAAACCGCAAGTCCACTCACCGTTTTTGCACTCGGCGCAGTCACCTTACAAGCCTCACCCGGCCGGCGCATCTGTTCCGGATTCCCGTAAAAGAGCCTCAGGCTCTCCGCTTCCTGGTGGAAATTCGTACCCGTCCAATCATAAAGGCGGCATGCATGCGTGCCGACGATCCGGTTATACGGATCGCGCGCGACAATGCAGAAGAAGTTATCTGACGTGGCCGCAAACGTGCGGAAATCGAAAATCGGGAGCAATGGTAGCCAGCTCTCCCGATTTGTTTCATTCGTTTTCACCAGTTCCCGAATGTCAGCAAAGTTCAGCGTGACTCCTCGCGCCCGTGCTTCGGAATTTGCTCGAAGGAAAAAGCGTCCAAGTAAAGGAACGGGGCCATACCGGACTTCGATTTGACTTAAGAAATCACTTTCTTGACCGGCCGCCGGAATGGATGCCGGTTCGATGGCTTGCGGTCGCATCGTGCTGCCCTGAATCGTTGGTCACAGATCTCAAAGACGCAACACAGACCATCGTCACTCCTCTCGAACGTCGACGATCGTGTTGCCCCCCGAGCGTGTCACAAGCAGTTATGCTCAGCAACCCAAGTATTATTGCCTGTCCCGAAATATGACACGCCAGCTCGCGACGGCCGGCAGCAAGGCGTAACTGACTTCTCATCAGTTGGCCCATTTTGAGACACCGAGGTACGTTTTTGCTTATTAATGCGCGTATATCCAGAAACACTCTCCAATGGGTTGTGGCGGGATGAATGGGCTGCCGTTAAGGATGCTGCGTGAGATGGCTTCCATGCTGCCACAAACGCGGCCGGACTCGTCCGGTCAGTAAAAGGAAAGCCTGTGCGCGAAAATCCGCTAACCGGTCGCCCCGCCGGGATTATCGGCGAAAAGTGACGCGCCGATTGGCTACTGTTTGTCGTCCAGTTGAGCGCTCGCCCCCGATTTTTTCGCACCGAAAATGCGGGTCCAAACAGGTGTCTGGGCCAGCAGAATGAAAACAAGCGACAGGGTGAGTATCAGCGAAAGCGGGTGGGTCAGAAATTCGAGGAAGAACATGCCCACGTCATCGCGGACGGAGATCATCGCCCGCCGATAAGACACGTCCATCAGCGGCCCCAGGATCACGCCCAGGATGACCGGAGCGACCTGGAACCCGTAGACCTTCATGAAATACCCGATGATCCCGAAGGCCAGCATCCAGTAGATGTCGACTGGATTATTCTGGATCGCATAGGTGCCGACGACCGACAGCACCAGTATAAGCGGCAACAGGATGCCCTTCGGGCATTCGATGACCTTGGAGAAGACCCGCACGCCCGTCAGCCCGAATATCAGCAGGAAGATGTTGGCGAGCGTCAGCGACCCGACGGTGAACCAGAACAGGTGGGGGGTTTCGGCCAGGAGCAACGGGCCCGGTTTCAGGCCGTGGATGAACAGCGCGCCGATGATCACCGCCGTAACCGCATCGCCGGGAATGCCGAGAGTCAGCATCGGAATGTAAGCGCCGCCGACCGCAGCGTTGTTGGCGGATTCCGGAGCGACGAGGCCTTCATAGGCTCCCTGACCGAATGGCCGCGAAGGGTTTCGCACTGTACGCTTCGCATGGTCGTAAGCCATGAGGGCAGCGATATCGCCGCCGGTTCCTGGCAGCGCGCCGACAATCACGCCGATGACGCTCGTCCGCAGGGACAGCGGCATAAATCTCTTAACGATCGACCAGGACGGAAGAATTCGCTCGATCTTCTGCTTCACGGCCGGCAGATCTAGGTAGCGCAGCTGATACAGCACCTCGGCGACCCCGAAAAAGCCGATCATCGCCGCGACGTAAGGAATGCCACCCATCAGGGTGATCGTGCCGAAGGTGAACCGGCCTTCCGCCGTCATTGGATCGAGCCCGACCATGCCGATCAGAACGCCGAGCGCACCGGCAAATATGCCCTTCGCCAGCGAGTTGCCCGACAGGCTCCCGACGAGGAGAATTCCGAGGATTGCCAGCAGCAGGTAATCGCGTGGAGCAAACATCAGCGCGAAGCTGGAAATAAGCGGCGCGCCGGTGGCCAGTGCGAGGATCCCCACGAACCCTCCAATGACGGAGACGACGGTGGTAATTCCGATAGCCTGCCCTGCCTCTCCTCGTTGGGCGAGCGGATATCCATCGAGGCTGGTCGCAA
>Ga0180220_1003029_pt1 | contig 10080 bp, 8 predicted proteins | sample eDN5th37CBELigBY_FD_151335 | JGI IMG/M metagenome (GOLD analysis project Ga0180220, IMG submission 151335) | Enriched backyard soil microbial communities from Emeryville, California, USA - eDNA 5th pass 37_C BE-Lig BY (version 2) (version 2) | ecosystem: Environmental > Terrestrial > Soil >... | reverse complement strand
CCGGGAGCCAGCCGGCACGTTCGAGGCTGCGACGGACCTCATCGACTTTCAAATGGGCGTAGGTCTCAGTCGTGGTGGTGATCGACGCGTGGCCCAAGAGCTTCTGGACGACCTCGGCCGGCACGTCACGGGTCAGCAGCTGCGTCGCGTAGGTGTGGCGCAGCATGTGCACCGTGAACTGCACTCCCGAGCGGCGTCGCAACCGCTCGACGAGGTTGGTGACGTTCCAGTAGCGCCAAGGTCGGCCTCGCTCGCCCGACCACAGGTTCACGAACACGTGGTCCGCATCCAGCGCCCCGTACTCGTCGAACATGTACTGCGCGTAGGAGCGCACGAGCCGTGGATGCACCGGAATCGTCCGCTCGCCCGACTTCACCCGAGCACCGTTGGCGTTCACCCGCCGCCGCACCACGACCTGCCTACCCGCGGCATCGACGTCCTCGTGTCGCAGCCCCAGGGCCTCGCCGACCCTCATCCCCGTCCCGGCCAACAACTCGATGAAGAACCGATCCCGTAACCGCTCGCAAGCACCCCGGATCGCTTCCACCTCCCCCTGGTCCAGAGCTCGCGGGAGCCTGCGCGACGACGGAACCGTCACAGCGCGTGAACGGGCGCTACCGGTTCCCAGGTGCGCGAGGAACGGACGCCACGCACCCCGCCGTGTCAGTCCCGGACGCAGCTCGCTCAACAACGCAGCGACATCCACGCCATTGCGGGCGTGGAACTCGTAGAACGACCCCACCGCCGACAGCTTTCGGTTCACCGTCGCGCCCGAACAATGCTCACTGCCCGGCAGGACCGCGACACCGCCGCGACGTGCACGCGGCGGCAGCCGCAACCAGCCCACGAACTCGCCCAGGCTCGCCAGCCGTACGCACGTCCAGTCCACCTGTCGTGAGTCCAGGAACTCGAAGAAGTCCCGCAAGTCGAACGCGTACGCCCGCACCGTCCCCGGCGACCTACCCACCACGCTCAGATGCGCCAAGAACTCCTCCACCGGAGCGATCACAGCGAAGTCCTCACCGACCACCGTCCACGACTCTTCGACCACACCCGGGACCAAGACCCTTTGCACACGCACCAGCAGTTCTCCTCTCTAACCAGGCTTCGTCGACAACACCCTGGAGAACATCCACCGACCCACGAGATGAGCAGGCTCAACCCTTGCGTCGCCTACGTCAACGACGCCCCGGAGGGAACCCTATAGAACTGGTGTTCGAATATGATTGTGTCGTGGGTCGTCGACGTCCGCCTCCGGGCGGCTGGCCGTCCGGTATCGAGACGGTGCCGATGCGTGACTACGCCGAAGAAGCGCCCGAACTCGCGCGTCGCGGCGTGGCGATCGTGCGGCCGCCGGAGGGCATCCCGGTGCGGGCGTGGATCACGCAGCGCCAGAGCGGCGAGGCCCGCGTCGACGGTGAGGCCGTCGCATGGGCCGGCCGCCAGGTCCACGTCCGCTACCTGTTAACCGGCTATGGCTCGCATTTGCGCAGGTCAGCAGCCTCGTGAGGCTGCCGGGAGATCTATCGCGGTAGGGGTGGGCTGTGCTACACCTGTGGCGCATGGACGCCAGGGCCGCGTTGCGGCTGGAGCAGCGCGGCGAGGGCTGGCACCTCGTGGGTGAGGGCGCGGACCGGTTCCTACTCGTTGATGAATACCTGAGTCACCTGCTGGATCGGAACTACTCTCGCGCCACGGTGCGGTCGTACGGGTACGACCTGCTCGCGTTCTGCCGGTGGCTCTCCGACCGGGATCTCGACCTGGCCGCGGTGACGACGGCCGATGTGCTGGACTTTTTGCGGGCGTGCCGGGAAGCGAGCGTCCCGGGTCGTCCGGGGCCGAACGTGGTCTCGATGACGGGGCAACGGCTGGACCGGTATGCCGCGTCCACGATCAACCGGCGCCTGGCCGCAGTCTCGGGCATGTTCGCCTTCGCTGGACTGCGCTCGCCGGGGCGGAAGAACCCTGTCCCGCGCGGTCGTGACGCCCGGTGGACTGCGCCGGGCGAACGGACGGGCCTGCTCGCGCACACCAGACGCCGGCGCGCGCCACGTTCGGTGCTGCGCCTACGCGAACCGAGGCGGCTTCCCGCTTCGTTGTCGCCGCAGGACGCGAGGGCGCTGGTCGGGAGCCTTCGTACCTGGCGCGACCGGGCGATCGCGGGCCTGATGCTCTGGTGCGGGCTGCGGTCGGGCGAGGTCCTTGCCCTGAACGTCAAGGACGTCGACATCGGCGGCCGGTGGGTCACCGTGACGGGCAAGGGCTCCCGTCAGCGCCGCGTCCCGCTGGACGGGGACGCCGCCTCGGTGATCGACGCCTACCTGCTCGTAGAACGCCCCGAGTCCGACAGCGACCGCCTATTTCTCGTCGCCAAGGGGCCGAACCGAGGCCAGGGCCTGACCCCAGCCGGTCTACGCACGATCTTCCGCTACCACCGCCAGCTCACCGGCGTGTCCGGCGGTCACCCGCACGCCCTGCGCCACACCTTCGGCACCACCTTGGCCGAAGCCGGCGTCGACCTCGCCGTCCTCCAGGCGCTGCTCGGTCACGCGCACGTCGAGACCACAGCCCGCTACGTCCACCTCGCCCCGGCACACGTGAAAGCAGAGTTCGATGCCGCCCACGAACGCCTCCGCCCCCGCGACGCCTGACCACCACGCACTCAGTGACCTGGACGGGGACGACCTTCTGGATGCCTACCTCGCCCACCTCGCCGCAACCGGTCGCACCAGCGCGCACTTCAAGCGCGCGGCACGCAAGTTCTTCCGGACCTGGCCCGAACCAGAAGCATGGGCGAGCCTGCCGCTGACAGACCGCCTCGCCGCCGACAAGGACACCCGCCCGGCCCTGACCTTCCTCATGCTCCACAACCGGCTGCACCCGGGATACGACTACCTGCTGGAACGGACCCTCACCCCGTTCTGGCGCGAGATCAACACGAGCCCTCTGCGCGGCGAGATCGACCGCTTCCTCGACGCCGCCGAGACGATCGGGTTCGCGGTCCGCACCCGGATCGCCACCGGGTCCCAGGTCCCGGCCCGGTTGCTGATCCAGACCGGCCGACGCCTCGAGGAACTCACCCTCGGCGATCTCAACGAGTTCACCGCGGCCTGCTACGAACGCCGACAACGCACCGGCATCGTGCACGAGCACTACCTGTCCGCGATCAGCAACACCCACCGCGTGCTCTATCACCTCGGCGTCCTGGACACCCTGCCCTCGCGGCCCGGACGCGCCGCCCAGGACCTCGACGACCGGCTCGCTGGCGTTACAGCGACGATCCGGGCGGAGATGATCGCCTACCTCGAACGCAAGCGAGCGACGTGCAGCCCGCACCACGTCACGTCCATCGCGACGAAGCTCGACCAGTTCGGCACCTTCCTCACCGAGCACGACCCCACCCTGACTACGCTCGGCGACCTGGACCGCCGCAACCACATCGAACCGTGGCTGGCCGCACTGACCCAGGCCGCAAGGATGCGCGACGGCGAGCCCCTCACTGCCGCGAACCGCAGCCGTCGCGTGACCACGGTGGCCACGTTCCTGACTGACATCTCCGAATGGGGCTGGGATGCCGCGCCCTCGCGCAAGGTCTTGTTCCGCGAGGACATCCCCCGGCTCCCCAAGGTCTTGCCGCGCTACCTGCCCGTCGACGTCGACCGCCGCCTGACCGCAGCACTGACCGAGTACCCGGTGAACGAGCTCGCCGCTCTCGCGATCCGCCTCCAGCGCGCCTGCGGCCTACGGATCGGCGAGCTCCTCGACCTCGAGCTCGACTGCGTCCACGAGATCGATGGCAACGGCGCCTGGCTCAAGGTCCCCCTCGGGAAGCTGGACACCGAACGCATGGTCCCCCTCGACACCGAGACCCTCGAACTCGTCGACCGCATCATCGAGGTCCGTTCGCACGGCCGCCCGATCCGCCACCCGCGCTACCGCCGCCCCGCACAGTTCCTCCTCACCCACCACGGCCGCCGCATCAGCAACGCAGCGATCCGCGAGGAGCTCAACCGCGCCACCGCGGCCGCGGGCCTGGAGCACATCACCACCCACCAGCTGCGGCACACCTACGCCACCGCGCTCGTCAACGCAGGCGTGTCGCTGCAATCCCTCATGGCCCTGCTCGGACACGCCAGCGCAGCCATGAGCCTGCGCTACGGGCGCCTCTTCGACACCACCGTCCGCCGCGAGTACGACCGCGCGCTCGAGCTCGCCAAGGCACAGGCCCCCCGGACCGCGGACGGTCTTGCGTCAACGAGGGGGCAACGAGTCCAACTCCCGCTGGTCGACATCACCGGCGGCAAGGACTGGCGCACTACACCCCTGCTCAAGTCCCGCATGGCCGGAGGCTTCTGCCTCAGAACTCCTGCCCAAGGCGCCTGCAGCTACGCCAACATCTGCGAGCACTGCCCCAGCTACCGCGCCGAACCCTCGTCACTACCCATCCTCGCCGTCCAACGCATCGACGCCGAAGCCCTCGCCCACGACGCCGAACAACGAGGCTGGATCAGCGAAGCCCAACGCCACCACCAACTCATCGAACGCCTCGACGCCCTCATCGCAGGCGCCCACGAAGCCGTTTGATGCGATAGGCCTGTTCCGCAACGCTCGTACACCCAGTGCCGACCGGATCCGGCTAATTGGTACGAGCCCTTTACGGGGAGCAGACGCCTTACTTGCGTGTTCTGATGGACGACTTGCAGGTCGTGGGATACGGTCCGTCGCGGGGGCAGGGCTGCCCCTGGGGGCGCTGAGCCCTCTCACCTAGGGGAAGGTTCGAAGATGAGCCGAAAGATGCGGGGGAAGAGCATCGCGCTCGCCCTGGCGGTGGCCACGGCCGTGAGTGTCGGAGCCTCCGGTGCGGCGTTCGCGGGTAGCCACGGGGCAACCACCACGGGTTCGAAGGCGTACTCGTACGGAACGACGATCTACAACCGGGATACTGTCGCGGACGGTGACTGGACGCGTTCGAACTGGAACGCTCCGACCGGTTCGGGTGGGATCAGCAACCAGAGCGGGTACAACACGACCGTCTCGAAGGGCACGGGGCACGACATCACGGCGGTCCAGGCGTGTCGCTCGCGCAACGCGCTGCCGATGGTGTGCTCGAGCTGGAACAGCGACTACTGATCCGGATCGACGCATGAAGTCTCCGTGGGCACTGCCACGAACGGTGTCTTTACTCGTGGCAGTGTCCACGGCGCTCGTCGTCCTGACGACGCTTGCACTCGGCATCGCCGCAGGGACGTATGCCGCGCGCGTGGATTTTGCGGATGCCACCGCCATCCGTAACTCCCAACTCTTCCCCGACGAACCCACCACTGTCCGAGCACGCCCACTCTGGGTGAGTGCCGACGCCAGAAGCGCGATCGCAATCGTCGCCGAACCCGTCTCGCCCACGGCGCCCGCACCGTTCGGACTCACCGCCTGGCCTGAGCCGGGCCAGTTCTTGGTCTCGCCCGACCTCACAGGGTCTGTTGAGGAACTGGGGGCGCGATTCGGTGAGCTGGCGGGGGTCCTTCCCGATGAGGCACTTCCCTCCGCCACATCACGGACGCTGCTCGTTCGTCCCTCCGAGCCGCTGGACGACCAGTGGGCAGCAGCCGGGTTCGGCGTCAAAGGACCGATGCAGCAAGTCGCAATCCAAGGCTCGGGGTTCTTCCTCGACGATCGGATCTCCGCACCGGCAGCTTTTGCAGGCATCGTCCTCGCCGCAGTACTGCCAGCGCTCGTGCTGTTGGGCACGGCCCTGCAACTGGCAATGCGTCGTCACGCACGGCTCAATCGCACGCTCGAAGTGCTAGGCGTCGACCCCCGTCGCCTCCACCGCGAACTCCTTAAGCAAGTTCTGCCGCCACTGCTAGTTGGCGGGCTCCTTGCCACTGGTCTCGTGCTTGTCACCTACTTCACTGACATCACAGTCCCGTTCGCCGGCTTCACAGTGCGGAGCGTCGACGTCCAGCGGCACACGGCCATCTACGCGGGATCGGCGCTGGGAGGCCTGCTCGTTGCAGTGCTAGTGGCGTTCGTTGCTACCTACCCCCGCCGTCTCGCGCAGGGCAACCGCCCGCGCGCGGTGAAAGCACCACGCTCACGGCCATGGCTGGCCGTTGTCGGCGTCGCGGCGGTCTTGGTCACCTCGCAGGTCGCAGTTGCGGAAACTGCCGCCGCGGTGGCTGCCGGTGAGGATCGGGGGGCGGTCCTGTGGGTGATCGGCGGCTCTCTGATCGCGCTGTGCTTGATGCCCGCAATGGTCGGCCAGCTGATGACGCTCTGGGCCGGGGGCATCACGTCTCTCGCCCGCCGCAAGGGTTCAGCGACGGCTCTGCTTCTCGGTCGTGGCTTGGAGAACTCCCGACGGGCAGCAGGCGTCGCTGCAGCAGGCGCTGCGCTTATCGTAGTCACGGGCCTGGCTAGCACGTGGGCGCTGATGGGCGCCATCCCTGCCGTCCAGGCGCAGAAGGTGATCGACCAAATCGACGGCAGGTTCGTGCAGATCACCCCACCTTCGACAGGTCTCGTGGGTTCCGAGGAGGCGCTTGCGGCACTGCCGGACAGCGTCGGGATCCTCACCCTGATGGAAGAGGCGCATCAGCTCGAGGATGGGTCCTACGACTTCACGACCTCGATTCACGGCTCCGAACCTGCTCTTGAGCACTGGGGCCTCGTACCGGGCGAAGAGACCCCCGTCACCCAACTGCCGGGCATGCTCAGTACAACCATCACGAGTGGGCAAACGACCCCCGTGGCGATCAACCTGGGCGAGCCGGTACCCGCCGATAACGATGAAATCCGGCTCGCTTACGTCGCGTTCAACGTCGATGGCACCCGAGTCGATCGAGACGCCGTTCAGCGAGCTGTCGCACAGAGCGGGGGCCCAGGGTGGAACGTCTCGGTCGGTGGCGAAAACTGGGTCATCGGTGCGAACGACCTCGCGCACGCGTTCCGGTGGATTGGATGGTTCGCGATCGCCGGAGGCATCCTCCTCATCAGCGCCGTCTGGATCCGCACCGTCGACGATCAGCGACGTCAGATCGCCAAGGCGCTGCCCGTTGACGCTCTCTTCTCCTCACACCCCCGCCTACCGGCGATTCTGGCGTATCGGATGGGAGTCATCATCGGGGCCACTCTCCTTCTTGGTGGCGGCACGGCCGCACTCTTCGCCCGCGTCACTAGCGCGAGTTTGAGCACAACCGGCGGGTCGGGTCCCGTCATCGCCGCGGTATGCGTGATGGTCGCCGTCGTCCTTGGGGCGATGGCGCTGCCCACGGGGTTCGCACTGCAAAAGCTCAGCCGAGACTGGACGCCGGGAGGCGCGCGTGACTAGAACGGACACAGCCCTTGAGCCACACGGCTCACCGAGCGCATCACCGCAGCCTGCAGTGCGGATGCACGCCGTGAGTCACTCGTTCGGTCAAACGAAGGTGCTTGACGACGTCGAGCTCCAAGTGGGCTACGGGGAGTCAGTCGCAATCATGGGTCGATCAGGCAGCGGGAAGACGACCCTGCTGTCGTGTCTGCTGGGATTGATCACTCCCCAGGTGGGGGAAATCCATCTCGGTGCCACCGCGCTAAGCGGGCAAGGGCGAAGAGATCTCGCGCGGGTCCGATCCGAGACCGTCGGAACCGTCTTCCAACACAGCGAACTCGTGAGCGAACTCACCGCGGAAGAGAACGTTGCGCTCCCGGCCCTCATGAACCCTCGGACCAAGGCGGGTGCGCTCGACCGCGCTCGGACCCTGCTGGCCGACCTCGCAGTACCCACGCAAACCCGCGCCCGAGACCTCTCCGGCGGAGAAGCTCAACGCACCGCGCTCGCTCGAGCCCTGATCAATAGCCCGTCAATCCTGCTGGCCGACGAACCGACCGGAGCCCTCGACACCGAGCTGCGCGACCGGGCATCCGCACTTCTGTTCGATCTGGCCCGAATCAACAATTGCGCGCTGATCCTTGTCACACACGACCCCCTCCTAGCCGGACGCGCAGGCACGACATATCACCTCGATCAAGGAAAACTACGCCCTGCCCAGATTGCCTGACTGGAGTAGCGCGACAGCGCGAAAAGGTGCAACGCGCTCCCCAGGCGTCCGGCACTCTCCCACCTCGCGGCTACACGATGGCCACTTACAGTGCGGAGCTCGTCGGCGGATTAGCCGGAGAATACCTCTCCCCCGCCGGGCGGGAAGGGTGGGCCTGGCTCTGGGCCGACGCCGTCGAGCGCCGCTGAGCCCAGATACGACGAGCCCCGACCACCAGGGGGCGAATTCCAGCAGTCGTTGCAACGCCGACCGTCTCGGCAGCATCGTAGGCCGCGGACCCAGACTGCTCGGGCACTGCCACCCGACGCGGTGGTGAAAGTCACACCTGCCAGGTAGCCTGACCGCACACCACGACCAGCGCAGTCCAACTAGAGCCGTCGGCATCCATGCTTGGCCGCGAGACTGCGTATGGCACCGACGTCATCAAGGGGGCAGTAAATGAAAAAGTCGTGGCACGCGCTACTCGCCACAGGGGTGGCCACCGCGCTTCTAGTTGGAACTGCAGGCGCAAGCAGTGCAGCAAGCGCCGGAGTTGATCCGTCGGAACCGGACCTCACTCTCCATTTGACCGACGAGGCATTTTCTCAACTGACCCCATCAGCGGGGCTGGTAGTGCAACAGGACGGTGGGTCAAGCGTCGGCACGCTTGCCCTCATTTTCAACGGGTGTGAGGGTTTCACGGACAACCCGCACAGATCAGGGCCAGACGCAAGCGTTCACGGCCGTACGCGATGCCCGGGCGTTTCGCCGGTCAAGCAGCAGACCACTGCCCTCTACCGAATCGACTGGTGGGGCGACAACCTCATGAACCGTGTGACCGGCCAGGCTTACAACAAGTCGGGCACACTCGAGGTTCCTGTACACGCCAATTGCGGAGGCGCGCCGAACCGTGGCTACAGGGGGGTCTCAAACCACCTCGCCGACTACAACGGCCAAAGGGGAACGGTGACCACTGGAAACGAAAAGTGGTTCGCCTGCAACTGAGACGGGCAGTCCTCGGGGCGAGGGCCGTGACGCTTGCTGTGGCTGCGGCCCTCGCCTTTGCCGCGTGCAACACCGGCGATTCACCCGAGAGGACGAGCTTGCAAGGCGCAGAGCGGGCGCCCTCCGTGGTCGTAAAGTCATACCCCGATGAGCCGCCCGCTGCCTCGATAGCGGGCGTCCGACTGCCTACCATGAGTTCCTACTGGCAGGGTGCGGATGGGGTCCTACACGTCACTCGTCCGGAAACCGAGTCCGAGGCTCGCGATCTGGCTAAGGCCCTCCCCTCTGTGAGCCTCGGGGACCTGCCCTCTGTGCAGTTCGATCATCCTCAAGCACCCACAATGATGGTGGTGGCGTCCTACGCGGATGTTGATGAAGCGGGTATCCCTCAAGGCGATCGCGATGAGTACACGCTAAACGCCGCGGACATCATGAATTTGGCTGAGGAGGTGTCAGGAGGCATCAGGCTGGGTCTATCGATTCCTCGTGGTGCTCGATTAGTCACTATCGTTGCCTACTATCAAGCACCTCCAACCGAAGTTGAATCAAACCCTTCGCCCAACAGTGCCTCTTGGTCATTCGAGGTCAACAAGCACTGACGGGACTTCATCAATATGTGGCGATTGGGGCAAAATGGTAGTTTCGTGGCATGATCATCTAGATACATCTTGGCAAGTAGACGCGGTCTATCAAGCTGAGTTTTGGTCGTCAGGCCCGGGCGGCCTATCCAAGCGGACAGCGGCGATATCGGGCTGCGATATCGAGGCCGCTATCGCATGGGCCCGCGCTGAGGCTTCACGTACGGGAGAAGCACCGGTGATATGGCTGAGAATCGAGTACGACCCGGAGGTGGGAGCGGGTCGTGTAAGACTCTTTGGCACGGACCCTTCCGAGGCGCACGAAGGCTCGTGAGACTGAAAGCGGCGACAGAGAGGTGTTCTCACCAGGACGGATGAGGTGACCAGCGCGACGGCGCGCTGACCTGCAGGTTCGCCCGGTAGCGGGTTTGGCAGCAGCAGGGTCCCAGGACCAGGATGCAAGTCGCCAAACACACAAA
>Ga0180220_1003028_pt1 | contig 10083 bp, 6 predicted proteins | sample eDN5th37CBELigBY_FD_151335 | JGI IMG/M metagenome (GOLD analysis project Ga0180220, IMG submission 151335) | Enriched backyard soil microbial communities from Emeryville, California, USA - eDNA 5th pass 37_C BE-Lig BY (version 2) (version 2) | ecosystem: Environmental > Terrestrial > Soil >... | reverse complement strand
ATCTTCCGAGACGCGGACTGCGGGGTCATCCCCATCACCGACGCCGGCAAGGTCCTGGGCGTGCTGACCGACCGGGACGTTGCCCTGGCCCTCGCGGGTCGCGAGACCACCCTGGCCGAAACCCCCGTCGAAGACCTCATGTCGAAGGACCTGGTCACCATCGGCTTCGACGACACGCTCGAGGTCGCGGTCGAACGGTTGGGCGAGCAGGGCGTGCGGCGGCTCATGGTGGTTGACAACGAGGGACTGCTGGTCGGAATCCTGAGCTGGGTCGATCTCATCCCCCACCTCTCCGAACGCGGGCTGGGCCGCGTGGTCGCCCAGATCGTCGAGCACCAGCGATGAGGGTGCCGCCGAGAACGGCGAACACTCGCATTGCGCGTAAGTTCCAAGGGGGTGTTGGGAAGGAATAAAATCCTGTAGGGGCGGTCCCCCGTGGCCGCCCTCCGGCGATCGGCGAAGGAGGGCGCGCCAGCCCCCATGTTCTCCGGCGTTCGATTGGCGCGGCCTCGCGCGCCATCCCACGAGGGCGGCCACGGAGGGCCGCCCCTACAACGGGTTGTCGTCGAATCCGGTGCCGCCGAAGTGTGAGCCACATAACCGCTCGCCGCTCTAAACGTCGACCGGCTCGACGTCCAACCAGTTGGGTCCGGCGGCGAAGTCGACCTTCAGCGGGACCGAAAGGGGAATGGCGCTGGTCATCTCCGCTTGCGCGAGCGCGGCGAGTTCGGGAAGCTCCTCGTTGGGGGCTTCGAAGACGAGTTCGTCATGGATTTGGAGGATCATCCGGGCCCGAAGCCCGCGCTCGCGGATGCGCTCGTCGACGAGAATCATGGCCTTCTTGATCAGATCGGCGGCGGAGCCCTGAATGACCGTGTTGACGGCCGTTCGCTCGGCGAGGTTCCGGTTGTGCCCGGTCGTCATCCGGATGCCCGAGATCGGCCGACGCCGTCCCAAGATCGTCTCGACCCGTCCCGCCGCCTTGGCGGATTCGAGCGTCCGGGTGATGAAGCGGTCCACGCCTTCATATTCTTGAAAGTACGCTTCGATAAAGGCCGCCGCTTCGCTTTGGGGGATGCCCAGCCGAGAAGCCAAACCGAAGGGACTGAGCCCATAGATGACGCCGAAATTGACGGTCTTGGCGATCCGCCGCATGGTGGAGTCAACCTGAGACTCGTCGACGCCGTAAATCCGGGCCGCCACCGTTCGATGGATGTCGCGATCGGCCTCGAAGGCGCGCACAAGCTCGGGGTCCTCCGAGAAGTGGGCCAGGATTCGAAGCTCGATCTGCGAGTAATCGGCCGTCATCAGGCTCCACCCATCCCCCTCGGCGACGAACGCTTGGCGAATTTGCCGCCCCTCCTCGGTGCGAACGGGGATGTTCTGAAGGTTGGGATCGCTGGAGCTGAGCCGTCCCGTCGCCGCCACCCCTTGATTGAACGAGGCGTGGATTCGTCCGTCTTCGGGATGCGCGAGGACCGGCAGGGCGTCGAGATACGTTCCCTTCAGCTTCGTGAGCTGGCGATGTTGCAAGAGCAGGGCGGGGAGGGGATGCTTGTTGGAGAGGGCTTCGAGAACCTCGGTCGCCGTGCTGAACTCGCCCCCGGGCGTCTTCTGAAGCGTCGGCAGCTTCAGTTCCTCGAAGAGAACCTGGCGAAGCTGGGGCACCGAGTTGATGTTGAACGGGCGTCCGGCGTGTTGGTAAATCTCCTCTTCGATCGCCGCGAGGCGGTCGGCGAAGTCTTGGGAAAGCTCCTTCAGCCGCCTCACGTCGACCTTCACGCCGGTCGCCTCCATCCGCGCGAGGATCGAGATAAGCGGGCGCTCCAAGTTCGCGTAGAGGTCCCACAGCCCCTCGGAACGGACCTGGGGCGCGAGGATTTCATGGATTCTCCAAGTGGCGTCGGCGTCCTCCGCGGCGTACCAGGCGACTCGGGGAACGTCGACCTGATCCATGCGAACCTGCTTCCTCCCTTTGCCGATCAGTTCGGTGATCGGAATCATCGCGTGATTCAGGAAGCGCATGGAGAGCTGATCAAGACTATGGTTGCGTTCACCGCTTTCGAGCAGGTAGCTCAAGACCATCGTGTCGGTGATTGGTCCCTCGATGGCGACCCCCGCGCGCCCCAAGGCGAGCATGTCGTACTTGATGTTCTGGCCGATCTTCTCGACGTTCGGGTCGGCCAAGATGGGCCGAAGCGCCTCCAAGACCATTTCGGGGTCGAGCAGTCGGTGGCCGATTGGCCCGCGAAGGGGCAGATAATATCCCTTGCCCGCCTCCCAGCAAAACGCGATCCCGACGAGGCCTGAGAGCAGGGGGCTGCGCGAGGTGGTCTCGACGTCGATGCAGAACCGAGGCTGCTCGCGCAGGTCGCTCATAAATTCTTGGAACTTTTCGGGCGTGTCGATCGTCAAATAGTCAGCCGTCCATTCGGGTTTCGGCTCTTCGCCGGGCTCGGCCGGAGCTTCGCCAAGCTCGGCCAAGAATCGATGGAAGCCGGACTCGACGCAGAGGGCTCGAAGGGCGGTGAGGTCGGGCGTCGTGGCGCGAAGGGCGTCCCAGTCCAAATCCATCGGCAGGTCGTCGCGCAGGGCCACGAGCCGACGGGCTCGGAGCGCGACCTCGGCGTTGTCGCGGAGGCTTTGTCGTTTTTTGGGGCCTTTGACCTGATCGACGTTGGCGAACAGATTTTCGAGGGTCTCGAATTGCCGGAGGTAGTTCGCGGCGAGCACCGGGCCGACCCCCGGGACGCCCGGAACGTTGTCCACCGAGTCTCCGGTCAGAGCGAGGAAGTCGACCACTTGATCGGGACGGATTCCCCACTCCTTGTGGAGGGCCTCAATGTCCATGAGCTTGTTTTTTCGAATGTTGAGGACCTTCACCCGGTCGCTCAAGAGCTGTCGGGCGTCCTTGTCGGAGGTGCAGATGAAGACGTCCAGCCCGCGCTCCTCTCCGCGCCTGGCGAGGGTGGCGATCACGTCGTCGGCCTCCATGCCGGGCTCGATCAGGACGGGAACGTGGAAGCCCTCGAACACCCGTCGGATGACGGGAATCTGAAGCGCCAGGTCGACGGGCATCTCGCTCCGGTTGGCCTTGTAGTCCTCAAAGATCTCGGAGCGGAAGACCGGTCCATCCCCGTCGAAGGCCGCCGCCAAGTAGTCTGGGCGGCGGTCGCGGAAGAGGTTCAACACGTCGCGGAAGATCCCGAAGACCGCCTGCGTGGGCTGGCCCGCCGGCCCGGTCATTTCGGGGATCGCGTGGAACACCTGGAAAATCAGAGAAAAAGCGTCCAGAATATAGAATGTGGGGCGATTCGCCATCGTGCTGGTCCCAAGGGTCTCTCGAGGCTCGCCCCGAGTCGTTCGTCGCGCTTAACCTCTTGTCGGTTCGATCGATTTGATTCTGTAGGTCGCGAGTTTTACAATTCCAGCGACCTTGGGGACTTTCGGGGATTCGCGGCCCGCGACGACTTCTTCGCATGCGTTTTCCCGGCCCATCCTTCGTATTTTCCCTTCCCGTGTGACATAGTATCAGCAAACCGACCGTCCGCCCGCGTGCGCCGGTCGCCACCGCTCCGCTCGGAGGGAGTAATGATTCATGGCCGCCGCTAACGAATCCCAGGGCCTCAAGATCGCCGTCGCGATATTCGTGACGTTGACGGTTATCTTGGCCGTCACCTCGTATTTCCTCTACTCGTCCTACGCGCGCGCCGAGGGGCTGCTTCAAGCGGAGGCCGAGAAGGCGTCCAAGGCCCAACGACAGGCCAGCGAGGCGCTCAACCAATACGATGAGTTCCGCAAGCTCGTCGGCTCTCGGGCCGAGGAGTTCGACCCCGCCAAGACCGAGGTCGCGACCCACTTCAAGAAGGTCGACGACCGTCTGGCCGGCGTCGCCAACATGGTCAACGCCGCGATCTCCAAGGCCCAGGCGGCCGGCGCCCAGGGCCCCGAATTGGAGGACGCGAAACAGAAGGTCCAGCAGATCGTCGCCTCGTACCAGAGGGAGCCGAATAAGAACTACATTTCGGCCCTCGATCGTCTGCTCGAGCTTCTGGAGAACACCGCGCTTCTCGACGCCGAGGTCAGCGCCCACTACGTCGCGCTGCGGCGCGACCTGGAGTCGACCACCAGCGTCTCCAAGCAACAAATCGACGTCCAGGCCAAGGCGGCGTCCGACAGCCGCGCCGATCTGGAGGCCGAACACGCCAAGCACGAAGACGAGCGGCAAGTTCTGCTCACCAAGGTCGACACGCTCACCACCGAGCTTGATCAGACTCGAACCGAACTGGCCAACGTCAACACGCAGCTCCGCCAGACGAAGGAGGACGACGAGCGCAGGCTCGAATTGGCCTACTCCATCATCAGGGAGCAGCGCGACCAGCTCGATAAGAGGGTCAACATCCTTGATCGGCCCGACGGCTACATCACCTACGTTGATTTCAAGCGCGGCGAGGTCCACGTGGACATCAACCGTCGCCAGGGCGCCAGGCCGCAGATGATGATGTCCGTCTTCGACGCCAACGCGCCGGGCATCCCGACCGAGACGCCCAAGGGAAGCATCGAGCTGATCCAGGTCGGCGATCAATACAGCATCGGCCGGATCGTCAACACCATCAGTCCCATCGAACCGATGCGGATCGGCGACATCATCTATTCGCCCGCCTGGTCGCCCAACGAGCCCATGCAGTTCGCCTTGATCGGCAAGATCGACGTGAACCGCGACGGCAAGGACGACCGGGACGACCTGAAGCGGATGATCCAGGAGGCCGGCGGCGAGGTCGTCTATGACCTGCCCCCGCCCGACATCGGCAATGAAACGGGCGAGCTGACCGCTCGGGTCGCCTGGTACGTCACCGACGACCGCATGCCGCTTCGCGAGGTCTACGGCAACAAGTCCGAAGCCACCCTCACCCAGCAGGCCAACTTCGACTCGAAGACCGGCGAGATGATCAAGGAGGCCCGAAGCTACGGCATCCGGCCCATCACGATCGGCCGGCTCCTCGCCTACCTGGGTTACGAGATGGGCGCCCCCATCATCGGCCGGGCCGAAGCGGTCAACGAACCGGCCCTTCGCCGACTGACGGAGAAGCGGTCCAACGGGGAGAACCAACAGCAACAACCCCAGTCCAACGCCCCGGCCGAGGACGACTTCATGAACCAGCCCAGCTTCCCCTGAGCGACTTCGTCTCGCCGAAGCGCTTTGGCTCCACTCCTCGATCCCGCGCGGCGGCCGCGTCGCGCGGGATCGTTTCGCTTCGAAGCTCACTCCGACGCCTCGCTCCGACGCGCGGCGTCGGAGTCGAGATCCACGAGATTCAAAAGCCCGCCGAGTTCGGCCGCGTCGCGGGGATCGAGCGACGCCAGCTTCTCGGAGAGCGATTCGATCATCCGAAAAAATCGCCGGAGCGGTTCAACCCGCGTGCCGAGCGTTTGAAGCTCGGGCGCCCCTTCCGAAGCGCTGGCCAGTTCGTCAAGCGCCTCCAACGTGGGCTCCAACTCGCGACGCTTGCGCTCCGTCAGGATGCGTCGAAACAGGGTCCAGACGTCGGACTCGGCCCGGTAGAGCTCGCGGCGCTCGCCGGCGCGGTGGAGCTTGTGGACCACGCCCCAGGCCAGCAACTCGCGCAGATTCATGCTGACGTTGCCGCGCGAGACGTGAAGCCAACGCCGCAGGTCCTCCGCCGTCCAATCCTCGCCGGTGATGTAGAGCAGGGCGAACAACTCGCCCATCGACGAGTTGATCCCCCAGGCCCGGGCCATGCCCCCCCAATGCTCGACGAACCGCCTGACGATCGCGTCGGCGTCCCGCGATGGGGCGGCTCCCTTGGGGGCTTCTGGCGTTGCCGATGGATCCATCATGTCGCATCCCAACCCGAGCCCGGATCGTTCCAACAGACGCGCGGTCGGTCTTTCAACCGACCGCGAATCACGCCCTCTCACCATACCGACTCGGCGCGGGAGGTGGCGCCCAGAGGTTCCTTCAAGGTTCGGCCCCCGGTCCTTGGGAGGGCGAGGCTCTCGCCGAGCCGGCGTCATGCATGGGGCTCGGCGGGAGCCTCGCCCACCCGAAATTAAGCGGGACCGCTATCCTTCATCACTCGCGAGCGGGAGCTTGACCGCCTGGCCGGTTCGGGCGGACTGGTAAATCCCTCGGATGATCTCGACCGACTTGCGGCCCTCGCGGCCGTCCACCAGGGGGACGCCGTTCGCGTCGATCGCTTGAAGGAAGTCGGCGATCTGATCCCGGTGGCCGACGTGGGCGATGCCTCGGGGGTCGCTAGCGCCGGAGTTCGAGGGAGAACGGCCGGCGATGGCCGCGAGGATGTAGTTGTCGCTGGGGATCTTCTCCTGGAACTCCCAGAGCGTCACGTCGTCTTGCTCAACCCGGGCCGAGCCCCGGTCGCCGTGGATTTCGATCCGCTTCAGGAGCCCCGGATAGGCGCTGGTGGCGGCCTCGATGACGCCGAGCGCTCCGTTCTTGAACCGGACGCAGGCGACCGCGGTGTCCTCAACCTCGATCCGAACGTGGGCCAAGGTCGCCGTTTGAGCGACGATCGAGTCGACGTCTCCCATCAACCAGTAAAGCAGGTCGACGTTGTGGATCGCCTGGTTCATCAGCGCGCCGCCGCCGTCGAGATCCCAGGTCCCTCGCCAGCCGCCCGAATCATAGTAATCCTGGGTGCGCCACCATTTGACGTGGGTGTCGCCGAGGGTCAGACGGCCGAATCGCCCGGCCTCGATCGCCTCCTTCAACCGGTTGTTGGCCGGTGAAAATCGCGAGGGGAAGATCGTGCAGAGCCGGACGCCCGCCTTGTCGCAGGCGTCGATGATCGCGTCGCACCGCGCGAGGTTGATCTCCAGCGGCTTCTCAACCACGACATGCTTGCCGGCCTGGGCCGCCTGAACGGCCGGCTCCATGTGGGCGCCGCTGGGGGTGCAGACGCAGACCACGTCGACCTCGGGATGCTTGAGCATCTCGGTCAGGTCGTCGTAGATCCGACATTCCGTTCCGGCGAGTCCGGCGATCTTCTCGGCGTTCGTCTTCGACCGGCTGTAGGCGGCGACGACCCGCGCCCCTTCGATCTCATTGATCGCCCGGACGTGGAACTCCGCGATCATCCCGCAGCCGATTATGCCGAATCCATGCTGAGCCATGCCATTCACCATCGCGCCTGGGCGAAACGAAAGAGAAGGGAAGGGGAATCAATCAGACGAGTCGAATCCGCGCGATCTTGCGCTTGCCGACCCGCGCGACGAGACCGTCGGAGACCAGAATCAGGGCCTTCGGATCCGTGATCGGCTCGCGGTTGGGGCCGATGTTGAATCCACCTTGCGCGATCACCCGACGGGCGTTGGAGGTGCTCGACTCCAGGCCCAACTCCTTGAGGAGCAGGGGGGCCGGGATTCGGCCTTCGGCGTCGAGCTTGTCGGCCGACAGATGGGCGATCGGGATGTCCTCGGGATCCGCGCCCGAGGCCCGGCGGCGGAACTCGGCCGCGGCGCGTTCGGCCGCCTCTTCGCCGTGGTACTGGGCGACGATCGCCCGGCCGAGCGCCTCTTTGGCGTCCCTCGGGTTCACCCCCGGGGCGAGCAATTCCTTAATCCGCTCGGCCGGCAGGTCGGTCAAAAGCGTGAAATATTGTTCCATGGGTTCATCGGGGACGCTCATCACTTTGCCGAACATGTTGTCGGGATCGGCGGCGACGCCGATATAATTGCCAAGGCTCTTGCCCATGCGACGGACGCCGTCGGTCCCCACCAGGATCGGCATCGTGATCGCAACCTGCGGCTCCTGCTTGCGGATCGGTTGAAGCTGGCGGGCGACCAAGAGGCTGAAAAGCTGCTCGGTTCCGCCCAGCTCAACGTCGGCGTCGATCTCGACGGAGTCCCAGCCCTGCATCAGTGGATAAAGGCATTCGTGGAGATAGACGGGCTTTTCGGCGGCGATCCGTTTCGCGAAGTCCTCCCGAGCCGAAATCTGGCCGAGGGTCATATGCCGAAGGAGATCGAGGACGTCGAGGAACGACCACTTGCCGAACCAATCGCCGTTGTGATGGACCTCCGCCCGGTCCAGGTCGATGATCCGGCCCACTTGCTTGAGGTAGTCGCGGGCGTTCTCGGCGACCTGCGCGGGGGTCAGGGCGGTTCGGGTCTCGTCCCGGCCCGAGGGGTCGCCAACCAGCGCTGTGTAGTTGCCGATGATGATGACGGCCGTGTGGCCGAGATCCTGAAACTGGCGGAGTTTGCGAAGCGGAACAGTGTGGCCGAGGTGAACGTCGATGCCCGTCGGATCGATGCCGTACTTCACGCGCAAGGGCTTGTTCTCGCGAACCGACCGCTCCAGCTTCTTGATGAAGTCGGCCTCGGGAACGATCTGATCGACCCCCCGTCGAAGGATCTCAAGCTGGCTGGAGACATCGAGCATCGGTTCACTAGACTCCTGAAGCGTTCGCGCGGCCGCGCGGATTTCAAACCGCCGATTCTAGACGCCCCGAGACTTCTTCACAAGGTGGCCGGCCTCGCGCGCGGCTGTTAGGATTTGCCTGGCATCAAGCCCACCGTTTCGACCGAGGACCGCCCAGCCGATCGAGGTTCCCTTGACGTTCGCTCAACTTTCATTTCAAGAGTTGGTTCTCCTCGCGCTTTCCTCCCTCCTCGTGTCGATTCTCTTCGGCATGCTGATCGCCTGGGGATGGGCGTTTCGGCGTTTGGGGACGGGGGCTCCGCTTTTGCCCCAAACGCCCCTTCGCCCCCTCCCCACGGCTCATTGGGGGGCCGGAACGGTCTTGCTGGTGATCGTCCTCTACCTCGGCGCGAACCTCGCCGTGGGATTCGCCCACTCCGCGCTGACGGATCCGCGCGGCGCCGCGGGAGCCGGAGACCACGCCGAGCCCGGGACCGCGATGGAACCGTCGGAGCCCGGCGAAACTCCCGACAAGCCGAAGGGCCGCTCTCCCCTGGAGATCATTCTGTTGACCTGCGCGGCGAACCTCGCGTTCTGCGCGCTGGCGTTTCCTCTTCTTGGACGCCTCTCGAAAATCGGGCCGTCGCATCTGGGTCTCTTCCGCGATCATTGGCCCCGTCAGGTCTGGTTTGGAGTGGTCGCGGCGCTTTTGGCGACGCCCGCCACCTACGCCGTTCAATTCATCGCCGTCAGCATCTGGAGGGTGAGCGAACACCCGGTCCAAAAGATGATGGCCGAGCAATTGACTCCCGGCGTGACCGCGCTCGCCTTTCTCTCGACGGTCATTCTGGCCCCGTTGGTCGAAGAGACGATGTTCCGGGGGATTTTTCAGAGGTGGTTGACCCGCCACTTCGGCTCCGAGCGTCGCCCCGTCCCTCCGCCGGTCTCCCCCGTGTCGCCCCCACCGGCCGGCGACGCCACGGCCCCCTTCGGCGAGCCCCCGGCTTCCGAAACGTCGATCGAACCGAAGGCCGAGCCTCTCGTTCCCCATGTCTCGGGCTCGACCGCGGGAGATTCGGGCGCGCCGCGGGCCATCGTGCTTACGTCGATCCTGTTCGCCGCCATGCACGGCGCTCAGTGGCCGGATCCCATCGCCCTGTTCGTGTTCTCGCTCGTTTTGGGAACGGTTTACCAGCGGACGGGAAGCCTCGTGGCCGCGATGGTCCTGCACGGAGCCTTCAACGGATGCAGCACCATTCTCGCGCTCGCGCAGCAGTTGAGCAGCCATCTCCAAGAATTGCCCGCTCCGGCTCATGGGCTGGCTCCGGCCCTGAATTCGGCCCTCCAAGCGGTCTTGGAATGGATGACAACCCTGGGGTGACGCCTCGAAATTTTGGACCAAATATCGAGCCTCTCAAAAGCGGCGCGAGCGACTTTTCCCGCATGGACGCGCCTCGATGCGATTGATAAATTAGGAAATCGACTGGTCGCGACGAGCCGATTTCTGGTTTGGAACGATTGTGCTGAAGCCGCGGGCGGCGCCATCCGATTATGATGGAGTCTCGGTTTTTCCCGCCTCGGTTGAATCTTGGGTTCGCGCCGTTCGGCCCGGAGGAAGGCTCCCGTCTTCCCGACGACCGCTCCGACGCCCTCCCGCAACCGGATGCTTGGCGATCGAT
>Ga0180220_1003027_pt1 | contig 10083 bp, 6 predicted proteins | sample eDN5th37CBELigBY_FD_151335 | JGI IMG/M metagenome (GOLD analysis project Ga0180220, IMG submission 151335) | Enriched backyard soil microbial communities from Emeryville, California, USA - eDNA 5th pass 37_C BE-Lig BY (version 2) (version 2) | ecosystem: Environmental > Terrestrial > Soil >... | reverse complement strand
TACCGTTGCGGCGCCCCCGAGAACCTCGTAACGGGCGGGATCACCTGGGTGAGTTGGGAACCCGAGACTCTCGGATGGGGGAAAGGACCATCGCTGCCGGTCTTCATCCAGACCCACGCGATCGAACAAGTGATGAGGCGACTCTGGGCTGGTGACCAGGAAAACTGCCTTCTGTACCTCGTGTGGAAATCCCTGAGAACCCCTCGGCTATCGCCTCTGGACGACCGGAGCTTCCTCGTTGACATGCTGGTCAACGACGGAAAGCGGGTGGGTTACCTCGTCGGGACCCGCCTCCCCGACCGAGTCTTGATCAAGACCTTCCTCCTTCCCACCATGCGGGGGACGCCGGAATCCCGCGAGCTTTACCGTCGCCTGAAATTGGGGCGCCCGGACATCGAACACCTGGGCCTCGACGACATCGAAACCCTTATGTCGACCGACATCTTGAGAGACCCTGAGATCGCGAAGATCTTCGACGAATGCGGCTTCGGCGATTTCCTGAAGCTCATCACCGAAAATTACCGGGGCGAGATCCTCGACGGCTACTCAAAGCGGTTCAAGGCATATTTGGGCCTGCCGTCGACAACCACCGATCACCTCCCCGCTCCCGGCCTCAGCCATGAGGGCCCGGGCTGAACCGCTCGATCTCATCGAGACGCCGTTATTGGAAGTCCGACGCCGCACCCCTCGTGTTCCGAGAGGCGCGGCGAGCCCGTTTCATTGGGACATTCGAGAGCCCTGGATTTTGCCGGCGACTTCGTCGAGATCGGTGAAGTGGACCCCAATGTCGAGACCATTCGGCCTGGAATTTAAGTTATGCCTCTGCCCCCCATCCCAAGCGGGAACCGAGATCGAAGTAGAACATCCCGACAGCGCAGAACAACGCCCGCGACCGAGCGCGAGAGCGGAAAGCCTCGCCCCACTCGACCCCCGAAGGATCACGGCTTGGCGTTAAGGATCACATCCCAGCGGCTCCCCGGCCGCCCCCAGCCCCTCGAACGCGGAGAATCATGTTGTTGAGATGCTCGAGTAAAGTGATTCCTTTAATGCGACCAAGAAATCGCGACTGGTTCCTTGAATCATGGGATTTGTTGGTCGATAATCCGCTTTGCCGATGAGAACGAGCGTTCACGCGGTCGAATCCACCTAAGATCGTGGCCCAACGATGATTCAGCACTTCAAATTCTTCGGCGTTACAGCGGCCGTCGTCTCTCTCGCCGGATTAGCCGCCATTTATGTTTGGCCTTTTGCACTCACCCCTCGCGGCGACGCTCTCGGTCTTGATGTGGATGTGAAAGAGTCTAGCGATGCCAACACCTTCGCTCTGCCCGAACCAGAGCGTTGGGTTGAGACGTTAATCGACGACTTGGTCGTCGCAGGCTGGGACGCCCAAGCCGCTCGAGCCGTAGTCGACCTGAATGCGGAATGGCTCAGCATCCAGCGTGAGGAGAACCCCGCTCGCTTCAAGCGCCAAGTGACAGCGCTCCTCGGCTTGGGACGGTACAAGGACCTCAGCGATCTTCTCATCGCCCATCCCGAGACGGCGGGGCTGCTTGCCGGTGTCGATGACCCCGCTCTGGTTGCGGACAGCCTTAAATCGAAATCTGAGTGGGATTACAACCTGATCGCGAACTGCTACGTCCAACGGCCCGCCCCTCGGGATGTGGTCATGCTCGCGGAGGCAATCGCGAAACACCGTGATGTTATCGTCGACTTCCTGCGCCGCGGGTTGATCGGCGGCGAGTCGATCTTCATTTTCGATCGAAAGCCGCCGGCCGACACCCCCGCCAAGGCCGCCGAAGCCGCCGAGGCCGCTAAGGAATACGACCGCTGGCTTCACGACGCGCTTAAAACTCGGAACAGGTGGTCCGACGATCAACGCGCTTCCTTCGTCAACTTCGTCATGCGACAGGGGAGCAACATCCGGAGACGGATGCGAAGCGATCCCACGTTCGCGGCTCGCTTCCAGAATGTCTTGTGGCCGAGGCTGTGCGAGGTCGCCGATCGCGACGGCGGCATGTATGAGAAGTACCTCGACGACGACCGGATCTGGGATCTCCTGTCGTTGGACGATGGTGAAAAACTCCTACTCGCCGGCGGCCCACTGGCGATCGACCTGATTTACGGAAACCGGGAGGATGGCCGCAATCCCTATCCCCAAGAGTACCACAAGCAGGTCGCGAAGCTGATCACGACGGAGGACGCGCGAGCGTTCGAAGCACTGTACCACAATCGCGACAAGCAGCCATTCCACCGTCTCATCTCCCGTGAATTGTCACCCGATACACTCCGAGCGGCCTTTGACAAGCTCTTGGTCGATGGCGTCGACCAGGCGCATCTCCTGAACGAGTGGGCCGACATCACAGACGACAAGGCTCTTGCCGAGCACTTGGGGCCGCCGCCCACGGGGCTCATCACCTGGGTTCCGCTCTATTACACGGTGTACGAGGTTCCTAAGAAGCTACTTCAAGGGCGCGACCCCACCGCGATGGAGTGGATGGTCGCTCTTGCCGATCCCGCGTTTCTGGTCATCGACCTCGCCACGGCCGGCCAAGGCAAGGTCGCCCGAGACGTCATCGTCAAAGGCGGCGAGGCGGTCGCCAAGAAAGAGGGCGAGAAACTGGTGGTGACAACGCTAAAAAACCGCGGCCTTAAGATGGCGGAGAAGCAGCTCGCCACTAAGGGGGCCGGTGACATGGTCAAAAAGGGCGTCGGAAAACTCAGCGATCGCGGGCTGTCCGCGTGGACCGTCACCGAGACGTTCGGCCAGATGCAAAGCGCCGTGGGCAAGGCGGTCGGCAAAGCCACAACCTTCGAGATCACCAAGCCGGTTCAATTCGCGTTCCGGTACAGCGGCGTCGGCCGAGAGTCCTTCAAGCGATTTACGGGCCTGGAGGCTAGGCTCTTCATGCGCGGTGACGCTCGAGTCTTCGTGCGGCTGCCGAATCTCGCCGGCGCCGTCGTCGGGAGCCGAACCGCGGTCTTCTTTGAGAGGACGGCAGGCGATCTCGCGTTGGGCGTCGTCGCCGAGACCGAGCCCGGTCAGAAAGCGGTCGATGCCGGCAACCGCGCCTTCCTTTCCACGGGGGAGCAACTCGCCGTGTGGCGGCGCCATGTCTCCGCTTGGTGGTTGCTCAACGCGGAGGATGAGTTCACTCGAAAAGGAGAGACGCCATGAGCCAAGGGCGCGACGTTAGGTCCCGACAACCGATCTCCGTCAGCCTGAGCCTCCTTGTCGCCGTCCTCGTTCTGAGCGATGGCGGACTGGTGATGGCTCAGGGAGCGCGCGGCGTCATCAGCGATCTGATTCGAGGAACCGCGAAGGTGGCCGATGACGTGCCTTTGCGGAAAGTGGATGATCTGATCGCCGACCTTGGCCGAAGCAAAGCGGCGCGAGAAGCTGTTGAGACCGAGATCCGCGGGGCCGGCAAGATCGGCAAGGCCTCCGAGGCCGTCAAGGGACTCTCCCGCGCGGACGAGGTTCTCCTGTTGCTGGGGAAGGCGACGAAAAACCTCGATCCCAGCGTGCTGAAGCGAATCGAGCAACTCGACGAGGCGTCGCGGGAATCCGCGCTGCTGATGGCCAAGGGGGGTGAACAACTTCAACGGTCTCTGCCCGACCTCGCCGCCAGAGGGCGATTCCTGCAAGAAGGCGGGGCGGAGACGGTCGCCGCCATCGGCGTGCATGGCCCCGACGCCGCCCGCGCCGCGATGCGGTTGGACGAGGCGATCCAAGGGGGGACAGTGATCGCCAAGGAGGGAACCCGCGCTGCCTCGCTGGCCGATTTCGGCAGGGTCATGACTCGAACTGGAGACGCCTCGTGGCCGTTCTGGAAGACCTATATCCAGCCACACTGGAAAATCTGGGCGGGCACGGGCGCGCTGGCCGCTTATCTGGCGGCCCCCGAGATGTTCCAAGACGCGGCCGGCGGCTTAACTGAAGCGGGCTTCCAGCGATTGATCGAACTCGCCGGCGCTACGGCCGCCGGTGCGATCCGAGGCGTGGGTCAAGGTGCGGCCAACGCCGTAGATCAAACGACCGAAGCCCTAACTCAGACGTTCTGGACCAGCGCGCGAAGCCGATCGGCGATGATTGGCGTCGCCGTGCTCGCCTTGGCGGCCCTCGCTGTTCCCGGGGTTCGCTCTCGGATGCGGAGCGTCGTGAGGTGGTCCCTCGGTGCATCATCCAAGCCAAACAACCCGGATGATTCGAAATCGGCCGCTTGAAAATCCACACCGACTTTGGCCCCCCAAGCCTGGAGTTCAGCCAATGCCGAAAGACATCTATAAATTCGCGCTGTACGGCGTCCCCGGTTCGGGCAAGACCTGCCTCCTCTCCGCGCTGGCGATGCCCAGGGTCGCGAATCCTAAGAGATATACCTGCACTTGGATCGACAAGGCGCCCGACGAATCACCTCCGCCCGAAGGCCCGTCGGGGCCGCCCGCCGGCGATCCGCTCCAAAGCAGCCGGATCCACCTCTTGAAGCAGATCGATCTGCTCAAGCACGGGGAACCACCCGACTCTACCGGAACCAGCCAGGGCGTGATGAGCTTCTTGTTCGACTTCACCGATCCGAAGCTCGGAGTGTTTCGCGTGGAGATCGCCGATTACTCGGGCGAGTTGGTCTTGTCGGAGGATAAGCTCGCCGTCAAGCTGCGCGAACATATGAACGGGCGAGATGGCCTCCTCATCCTGGCCGAGACGCCGAAGCCGAAAGGCGACACGGCCGAACTGGCCGCGAATCTCAACGCCCTCACGGCCGCCTTCCATCAACTTGACAAAGATCCCGGCCCCGGGGGGCGGCGCGATTGGCCCGTGGCAATCCTGTTGAACAAATGGGACCGGCGCGGGCCCATCGACTTCACCGATCCCGACGGGGAGCGTCGGAAGATGGAGGAATTCCTGAGCGGCCCGGACGAACTTCCGCATAAATCGCTCATTGACGCGGTGGAAGGAGTCGTCACGGCGGACAACCTCCTGATCCGACCCGTCAGCGCGTTTGGCGCCCACGAAGAGGGCCCGGACAAGAAGGAGCGGCCTCTTCTGAACGGTCCCATGCTCCGCTCCTTCGGCCTGGAAGATCCGTTCATCGAACTCGCGATACGCCGAGACGAGATGGAGCTAGGGCAATTCCTGGAAGCGGTCTCGAGCTGCTCACCTTTGAAGTTCTGGGATTGGGCGGTCGGCCGGAGCCCGATGTCGAGGATAAACTCGGCCGACTCGGTCTGGAACTGGCTTCGCGGTTATTCCCCCCTACGGTGTCTCCGGGCCGGCCTCCGCTTGCGCGGGCGGTTCGGGCTCGCCAAGGAGTCCCAAGCCCAGCTTGACAAGAGCCTGCTCGCGGCCGGGTGGAAACTGGTGAGCCAAGCCGCGCTGAGCGTCATCGCGGTTGTGGTCGGGCTCCTGCTTTTCGAACTGGTGCTCGACTTCAAGCAGCATCGCCGGATGGGGATCGACGAAGGCAATCCGAAGCTGGCGGCGGAGGCAGCGAGGGAGGATGAAGCTTGGCTGCAAGCGTACGCCACCTCGACGGGGTTCAGGCACATCTTCGCCAAGAGACTCCTGCTTTCGTCGGCCCAAGCCTCGGATCGTTTGAAGCAATTCCGCTCCCGCGACGAGGAGGCCGCGTGGGCGAAGGTGGAACAGGCCGCCGACCCTCGAACCAAGGCGACCCACGCGGAAGACTATCTCAAGAAATACCCCCAAGGCGCGCATGTGACCGAGGCCACCGCGCTTGTCGACAACAAGCGAGTCCTCGATAACCTCGATTACCTCACAAACGCCGAAAGCGAGTTGAAGAACCGAACCGCCAACGACGAGGAGACTGAGAATGCGTTGCGGGCGATGTTGACGCGGATCGATAAACTTCCCCAACCCTCAGCCGCCAACGAAAAGGTGATCGAAAGGCAACACTCGCTGCGAGACCTGATCAACGGTCGCTTGGCCGAAATTGCCGTGGCGGTCGCCGCTCGGCAGACGGCTGAGAACCTCGGTTTCCTCGGAAATCTCAAGGGCCAAATCGACGCCCTGATCGGGGACAACGCCGAAGTCGAGAGAAAGCTGAAGGACCTTCTGGCTCAACTCGACGCCCTGCCTCATCCCCTGGTCCTCGACGACAAGGTGGCCGCCGAGAAAGGCGCGCTGAGCAATCACATCTTCGACCGCCTCAAGAAGATCGGGGTGATCAACGACGAGGAGCAATGGGGAGCGTTCCGCCGTCAAATCCTGGATTTGCTGGACAGGAAGCTCGTGCGGGAGGCCGCCGTACAATTGAACGCGCGGGTTCCCGACGAACCGCGCTTGCAGGGACTGCGAGAGCACTTCGCAAGCCGGTGCGTGCCCACTGTGACCGAGGAGGTTGAGTTGAACCTCGCCAGCCACGTTTGGGCCCCGGCTCGCGAAGCCTGGGAAAAAGCTTACAACGACGACGACGTTAAGAAGCTCTTGCCCGACGAGCAAATTGAGGCCCTGAAGAAGCTGGAGTCCCGGATCAACGCGGAGGAAGACAAATACAAGTACGAGCAGATCAAGACGAACCGAGGGGGCACCGGCGTCCGGAGCTATGTCGATCAATACCTCGACACGGTTCGCTCGGGCCGAATGGTGGAGGCGGTCTCGAAATACAAAGCCCACCTCGATCGGATGGATGGCCCGCTCAAATTGAAGCTCGCCCTTGAGGGGATCGATTGGGGCAAGGGCGCGGCGGACGGGTACGTCCACGCGGTTACCGTGAAAGTCGATGGGACACCCCGGATCGAGCAGGACGTTAAGGCTCACCCGCTCAAGCACTCCGGCCGAATCGGAGACCCGATCGAGATCGAGAAAAGCCGTACCCAGCCGGTTTCCATCGCCGTCAAGGTTGTCCGGAAGCCAACCTGGATATGGGGCCAAGCCGACGCCGGCGAGGGAGACATTATCATCCCGCGCGTCGAGGATTTGCTGCTCGGAAAAGAGGTGGGACTGGCCGGCGACGGTCAGACGCACAAGGCCACCTTCAAAGTGACGGGCTTCCCCCCTGAGCCTCCGCTGCCCCCTTGGGGAGAGGAATAGCGGCTCCATTCCCACTCGCGGGTTGAGCTCTGAACATCGACTTAATCGGGCAACTCATCATGAATCGAGCGCATCTGATCGTCGAGACGCCGCGGTGGGGCGGCGAGGGACACCGGTTTCTCGTCCCGCCGGGAAACTGGGATGTGGAACAGGTGCAAAAAGCCCTGAAAGCCGCGGCCGAAAAACCCGTGGGCGAGAGTTGGGTTGCCGTCTCCTATCCGGTTCCCCAAGTTCTCAAAGACGGGACCACCAGGGTCGCCCAGGAAACGATTGCCCTGGTTGGCGTCGCCGGAACGAGCTTGAGGCCGGACCAATTGACGAAGCTTTGCGATCAACTCTTCGGCATGTGTGAGGGCATTAAATCGATCGCCGAGGACTCGAAGCGAGTCGCTCAGGCGGCCAAATCCAAATCCAAATCCACCCTCGCGCCTTGCGACGAGCTCGACGCTTGGCTCCAGCGGCTGTCACTGGAGGGACTACCCCGCGCGACTCCCCCGGTGTCCGTTTCGCCCGCCCGCCAAGGTCGGGGCCGAATACTCAAGCGGGCCACGCTCGGCGGGCTTCCTCTGGTCGTTCTGCTTGTGATCATGAGCGCCGTTCAACGCCAATCCGGGGAACCGCCGGACGGACAAGAGACGCGGGGAAATGACGGCGAGCGTCAGGCCCGCGACAACGAAAAGTCGCTCATAAAGCGGGCCGGAGAGCGGGTCGGAGAATTTTGGGACAAGTTTAATAGCCCCGGCGTTCCTCAGCCACAAACCGAAACCGCAGACCCCGGCAAGCGGGCGAGAGAGATCCTCAACCAAAAATCGGCAGATTGGCACTGCGCTTCGAGTGAACTGGCGCTCGCAATCCTCCGCGCGACTGACAGAGCCAAATCCGCGGATGAGGCTGGAGACGACCCCATCGCTCGGGTCGCGGAGGCGTCATCGTCGGATGAGGAATTCCTGCAGAAGCTCAATGCATTGGACCCCGGGAACCCAGAGACGTTGACCGCCTTTTTGCGCCTGGATTCGGATGCGGATCGCGAGGCCGCAAAACTCCTATGCGACCTGTTGCCGAACGAGCCGAAGCCGGAAGATGTCTTGAAGATGAGACGCTCGATTCACGACGCCTTTGAATCGTTCATGAAATTACAGTCGAAACGAGCGGCAACGCTGGATGCTTTCAAGGATGAGTACTCGCCGCCTAGTCCAAAATCGAACTTCTGGAAAGTCATCAAGTTCAGCGCCCATATGGAGCCCGACCCGCAATTAAGGGCCGAATACCCCGTGCCGGAGGTCCCGATTTTTGAGCGCCAAGATCTCCTAATCCTTAAGCATTTCGAGCGATGGCTTCAAGACGGTGGAGCCCAGGGCTTGGCGGCGGCGTTCGATCAGGTCGATCCAGAAGGCCGGCCCGGAGATGGGCTTGGTGATCGATTGAAATGGATGAAGAAGAACACCGCGAAAATCGTGGAGGCCGTGAAAAGCGAGAAGGAGGAGGTCCAGAAGTTGGTCGAAGCCGCCAATGGCAAAGCCGAGAGTGCCAAACAAAATATCGTCAGCCTGGATCCATTCCTCAACGCTTACAGATGGGTCGAAGGTATCTTTACGGGGCTCGGCGGACGAACTCAACCCAAGAATTAAGGTGCCAAGCCCCTCTAACGGCGGCGGATGCGGGAGAAACTCCGAGCGGGATGGCGGGGAAACCCCGCCTCGGCACTTTGGTCGCGGGGCGAGTGGGTTGTCTCGGGGGCATCGCACCGTAGCCACCGCCTCGTCCGTTTGACCCGCGACCAGTTCGCGGATCTGGATTTTCCAAGGTCCGGCGGCGTCGGTGAAGGATTTTCTCGTCCAGGCGTTCCGGGACGCGGAGACTCGATGATGTCCCGGGGCCAATGGAAAGGGCACGACACCGACTTGGACCTCGAGCCCACCCGACGACCGCTTGCCGGACATGGAATCGAACTTTCTCCGCCACCTCACATCCCGAGGATCACACGCCCGTATCACTTGAATCGACACCCTGGCGATTGAGAATCTCGAGCATCCGATCGACGTGCCGTCCACCCTTGTGCATCGCCTCGGAGTCCGGGATCTCCACCTCGCCGGGCTCGCCGGGTTTGGGGGTCCTCTTTCGTAGCTTGGGCTTATTGACCTTAAATTGGCGATTCTTGAGGGCGCCGCGACCCGCCTGGAAACCTTGGTGAGCGATCCTGCGATCGGTTTTCTTGCTTTGTTGTTTGGATACGGCGACTTGCGCGGCGTTCAGGAGCAGCGCGATCCGTGGCGTCGATGAGGTCCTCAATGACGACCTAGGAGTTCTCGATGAGGCGAGTATCGAAAAGAACCGGCTTTTCCGGACCACAGCCTGGGTGAGGCGTTGGCGATCCAAAATCGACGGGCTGTCCGGAAGCGAAACGACCTGGTAGGGTGGATCCATCGGTGATGGCTCCCGCGCGAGAGGTTAACGGCAATCCGATAAAACGCGCCATCGGCCGTCGGAGCCGCCACCGATCTTTCAACCTTTCACTTTGGCCGGGACATCATCCGTGAGAGCTTGTGGCAATCAAGGGAAAATTCCGGAGTTCCGGTTCGCGACCAATGGCTTTCCCCTCCATCGGAGATCGGATCTGGAAGCCGTGCTGGGAGAGATGGCGCAGTCTCGACTAATCCCCACGACGGACGCTCGACATGCGGACGTTCTAAGGGGGGCTCTACCTAGTGACATCATGATGGACATTGCAATCGTTGCCGCTAACGCGTTCTCACCTCGGCGTGTTCGAGACGAGATTGCATTGGTGCGGAGATGACAATGGAAATCATCGACAACATCAGCAGCTTGTTGGGTGACAACCTCAAGCGGACCCTGTCGGTCGGCTCAAAACTCAAGATTGCCGCGTCCTGCTTCTCGATTTACGCGTTCGAGGCGCTCAAGAACGAACTCGAGACGTGAGGTGGACCCCATTGTCCAGACCACTCGGCCCGGAATTTAAGTTATGCTTCGGCCCCGCCCATCCCCTCCAGGGCCGACCGGTTCGGCGTCTCGGT
>Ga0180220_1003023_pt1 | contig 10090 bp, 11 predicted proteins | sample eDN5th37CBELigBY_FD_151335 | JGI IMG/M metagenome (GOLD analysis project Ga0180220, IMG submission 151335) | Enriched backyard soil microbial communities from Emeryville, California, USA - eDNA 5th pass 37_C BE-Lig BY (version 2) (version 2) | ecosystem: Environmental > Terrestrial > Soil >... | reverse complement strand
GGGTGCGCGCCGCGTTCGCGCCGAGAATGTCGCTTTGTCGCACGAGCTCGTTGTAGCCGCTCATCGCCATCACCCCGACGATGACGAAGATCGCGACCGCGATCAGCAGCTCCAGCAGGGTGAAGCCCGTGTTGCGCGCGCGGTTCATCGTCGGTCGCCCGTGACTGAGTCGGAGTCGCCCTGTGCGTCGGACTGTGCGCCGGACTCGTCGGCGGGCGGCTGCGCGCCGTCGGTTTCGGCGTTCTCGCCAGTCTCAGAGGTATTGTTCGGCGGCCGTCGCGCCCGCCCGCCGCCTCGACCGGGGTCTCCGGGCAGTGTGCCCTGCCATCGGATCACGGTCGATCCTGCTGGAGCGATCGCGGTGCCGTAGAAGCCGGTGATCGTAGCGAGCGAGGAATTCTTGTCCGCCTCGGCCGGCCGCACACTGATGTCGATGCGCCGGATGCTCTCGACCGGCGTCTGCGTCACCTCCATGGTCCAGCGCCAGCGCCGGCCTCCCATCTCGATTTCGTCCGAGGACGTGTCGACCTTCGGTGGCGCCGGTTGCAGACGCGCCTCCGTGAGGCGGTTCATCGCAACCCAGTGGGCGAGGGTCTTCTCGCGCAGATAGCTCGTGTTGCTGGCCGTCTGACCGACGGCCTGGATGACGCCGAGCATGCCCAGCGAGACGATGACGAGCGCCGCCAGCACTTCGATCAGGGTGAAGCCTGCGACGGCGGTCTGTCGCGCAGTCACGGCAAACAGGCGCCCGCGACGCTCGTCGCGGCCACCAATCCCGCTGCACATGCGCGCACCGGCGCGCCGGGCGGATCGTGCCGGCTGCGCTGCGGGCAGGCGAGTCCGTTCAGCGTCGCGAAGCCGAGACACGCGTGCGGTCCTCCTCCTCGTTTTCAGCAGCTGGCCTGGTTTGCGCGACGACGGCCCATTCGCGCTCGCCGTCGCGGCGCTCGATGCGCAGGTCGTTGTCGGCGAGCGCCACGACGCGCCACAACGCGTCCGCCTCGTCGCGCTCGATCTGCAGTTGAAAAGGCATGATGTCGCCGTTCGACAGCACCATGATCTGCGGCGGCCATTTCTGATGCTCCTCCTTCTTGCCGCGATCCGGAAGAGAGGGCTTGAGCACGATCTGCCGCCCGTCGATCCACAGCCGGAACCGCAGTCCCGCGGGCAGCTCCCGCGGCGCGTACAGCGGGTCGTCGGCGAGCGGAATCCACTCGCTCAGCCTCGGCTCGTAGCGCAGAAACTCGTAGGCGCCGGAGGCGACGAATACGGCGACGTCCCGGCTTTGCAGCTCGGCCTCCTCGCGCGCCTGACGCAACACTGCCCAGAAGCGGCGCACCTGATCCTCGCCTTGCGGATCGCGTCCAAGCACGCTGATCGACAGCGTCGCCGCCGACACGATCACGCCGATGATCACGATCACGACCAGAATCTCGAGCAGGGTGAAGCCCGACGGGCCGCGCTTACCGCGAAGGCCACCGCACACGCGCGTGCCAGCGCACCGGCCCACGCGATACGACGCATCCGCGCATGCGCATCGGGCATTCATTTCGGCCCCCGGGACAGCGAAGTCAGCACATCCGACGGGCGCGGGCGCGAAGTGCCTGACCGGCTACTCCGTCGTCCAGTTGCCCCGATCGGCATCGATGCCTTCACCGCCCTCCTGGCCGTCCGCGCCGAGCGTGTAGAGATCGTACTCGCCGCCATGCGTGCCTGGGTTCACGTAGATGTAATCGTTGTTCCACGGGTCCTTGCGCAGCCCGCCGCTCAGGTAGCCGCCGGGCTTCCAGTTGCGCACGGTGGGATCGTTCGGCTGCGAGATCAGCGCCTGCAGGCCCTGATCCGTCGTGGGATACTTGTAATTGTCCAGCTTGTACAGGTTCAGGGCCGTCTCGAACGCCTGCAGGTCCTGCTTGACCTTCGCGATCTGCGCATCGTCGATGCGGCGCATGACGTTCGGGGCGACCAGGGCCGCAAGGATGCCGAGGATCACGACGACGACCATGATCTCGATCAGCGTGAAGCCTGCGGCCCGTCGGGACTTTGCGACGAGCGCGCTGCGCACGCGGACATGCCCGGTAGCCCCGCTGCGACGCTGCGGCACCGTGCGGCGGCCTGCCCGCGGCCTGCCGGCCGCTCGCGCACCCCTGCGCTCGGTTGTGTAGGAATCTGACATGTTGAACGTTTCCTGCGCTCCGACGATCGCCCCCCGGAAGGGACGGCATGAATCACAAAGCATGGATAATGCGGCTCGGATTTTCACTGACGTGCCCGCAATGCGATGCACCCGATCATAACAAAGCGGGCTGAGGCCATGAGGGACGGCTTCCCCCGGATGGCAGGGGTGCTGTTTCGCAATCCCTCGTGGTGGTTGCTCGGACTGCTCGTCGCGGCGCTGCTCGTGCCGGCGTTCGGAGGCGATCGCTGGCGTGAGGCGCTGCGTTATGAGCGCGAAGCGGTGCTCGCGGGCGAGTACTGGCGTCTGCTGACCGCCCATTTCGTCCATGGCACGCCCAGGCACCTGTGGCTGAACGCCCTGGGGCTGGGCGTGATCGCTGCGCTGTTCCCACGCGGCTACACGCCGGCCGCCTGGCTCCTCATCCTGGCCTGCAGTGTGCTCGCGATCGATGCCGCATTTGTATTTTATGAGCCACAGTTGCAATGGTACGTGGGCTTTTCGGGGGTCCTGCATGGCGCGCTGGCCGCGGGTACGATCGCGCTGTGGAAGCATGAGTCGAAGGCTCTGGCACTGGGTTTGGCAGTACTTTTGTGCTTCAAGCTGGGTTGGGAGCAGTGGCACGGCGCATTGCCGCTCGCAGGTGAACTCCCGGTCGTTGTAGATGCGCACCTATATGGTGCGATCGGGGGCTCGATCGGCGCCGTACTCGTCGCGCTCGCCTCGCGCGGCGTCACGCGACAGTGGCTGCAGGGACGTCGATCGTTATAATCGCGCGCCCTACGGACCCTGCGGTCGATTCGACCGCGCACATCGACCGCGCCTGAACATGACATTTGCCTTCGTATTCCCCGGACAAGGATCACAATCGGTCGGCATGCTGGCGGCCCTGGCGAGCGCCGAGCCGCTCGTCCAGGAGACGTTCGCGGAGGCCTCCGAGGCGTTGGGCTACGACCTGTGGCAGCTTTGTCAGAGCGGGCCGGAGGATCTGCTGGGCACGACCGAGCGGACTCAGCCGGCGATGCTCGCGGCGGGCGTCGCCACCTGGCGCGTGTGGCGCCGGCATGGGGGCGGCCTGCCGCTCGCGATGGCCGGGCACAGCCTGGGCGAGTACAGCGCGCTCGTGTGCTCGGGTGCGCTGGATTTTCGTACCGCTGCAGCGCTGGTCCAGTTCCGCGGCCAGGCGATGCAGGCTGCGGTCCCCGCAGGGCAGGGCGCGATGGCCGCGATCCTCGGCATCGACGACGACGCCGTGCGCGCGGCCTGTGCCGAGGCGGCGCAGGGCGAAGTCGTGGAAGCGGCGAACTTCAACTCGCCGGGCCAGGTCGTCATCGCCGGGCATGTCGCCGCGGTCGAGCGGGCGAGCGAGGCGGCGAAGGCGAAGGGCGCGAAGCGGGCGATCAAGCTGCCGGTCAGCGTTCCGTCGCATTGCAGCCTCATGGCCCCTGCGGCGCAGCGCCTGCAGGCCCGGCTGCAGGGCGTCGAGTTCAGCCCGCCGCAGATCGGCGAGATCTATACTGTGGACGTGCGCAAGCACGACGGCGCGCAAAGCATCCGCGGGGCGCTCGTGGAGCAGCTCGTCAAGCCGGTGCGCTGGACGGAAACCATACGGGCGATGGTCGGCGGGGGCGTGCGCACGATCATCGAGTGCGGGCCGGGTCGGGTACTGACCGGCTTGAACCGGCGGATCGAGAAGAGCAAGGAGGTCGCGATGATCGCGATCGAGGATCCGCAGTCGCTGGAGCAGGCGCTGCAGGCGTGCAGGAGCGCAGCATGAGCGAGGCGGAACTGTCGCAAGACGTGGCGCTGGTGACCGGCGCATCGCGCGGTATCGGACGTGCGATCGCGCGCGAGCTCGCACTGCGCGGCGCGACGGTGATCGGTACGGCGACGAGCGAGTCCGGTGCCCAGGCGATCACGCAATGGCTCGCGGCCGAGGGCGGCAAGGGACGCGGCCTGGTCCTTGACGTCGCCGAGCCTGCATCCGTCGAAGCGCTGTTGAAAGAGATCGAGGCCCACGAGGGTGCGGTGACGATCCTGGTGAACAATGCAGGAATTACACGCGACAACCTGCTCCTGCGCATGAAGCCCGGCGAATGGGACGAGATCATGAACACGAATCTCGGCTCCGTGTATCGACTCAGCAAAGCCGTGCTGCGCGGCATGATGAAGGCGCGCCGCGGCCGCATCATCAGCATCGCCTCCGTCGTCGGCGTGATGGGCAACGCCGGACAGACGAACTATGCCGCCGCCAAGGCCGGCATCATCGGATTCTCCAAATCGCTCGCCCGCGAGGTCGGCTCGCGCGGCATCACGGTCAACGTCGTCGCGCCCGGTTTCATCGCCACCGACATGACCGCACAGCTCGAGGCCGAACAGCAGGAGCAGCTCGTCCGACAGGTCGCGCTGGGCCGGCTGGGCGCGCCCGAGGACATCGCCCACGCGGTCGCCTTTCTCGCCTCGCCTCGAGCCGCATACGTCACGGGGGAGACCCTCCACGTGAACGGCGGCATGTACATGGTTTGATTGCGGTATCCAGGCGCGAGCCATCGTCCGTTTTCCGCAAATGTTGGCCGCATCAAGCCGTTAACTTAGAATACGCCCCCCGTACGACCCGCCCAACGAACTACAAGGGTCGGTTTTGCGAAGGGTTCAGCAGCCTCACAGAGGACTCGTACACCAATGAGCAGTATCGAACAGCAGGTTAAAGCCATCGTCGCCGAACAGTTGGGGGTGAAAGAGGAAGAAGTCACGAACGACGCTTCCTTCGTCGACGATCTTGGCGCCGACTCGCTCGACACCGTCGAGCTGGTCATGGCGCTCGAAGAGGAGTTCGAGACCGAGATTCCGGACGAGGACGCAGAGAAGATCACGACCGTGCAGCAGGCGATCGACTATATCACCGAGCGCCGCACTCAGGCCTGAACCTCGCGACGATCCTCAAGCCCTCGCGGCGCGGCCCCAGCTAGACAGAGGCCGATCCGCAGGTTCCGCGAATTTCCGTTCGCTACGCTTGCGTCGCCCGCCTGGCCTTCAGGGAAGGCGGGCCGACGCCACCGATCTCAACCCACCGAACATTTACATCGAGGTCATCGCTTGTCCAAGCGGCGCGTCGTCATAACCGGTCTCGGCATCGTCTCACCCGTCGGCAGCACCGTCGATACGGCCTGGCACAATGTGCTCGAGGGCAAGAGCGGCATCGTGCCGATCAGCACGTTCGACGTGAGCGCGTTTCCCGTGCGCTTCCATGGCGCGGTGACGGGCTTCGACGCGGAGCAGTACCTGCCCGCGAAGGAGCTGCGCAAGATGGATCCGTTCATGCACTACGGCTACGCCGCGGCTGCGGACGCGATCAAGGATTCGGGACTGGTCGTCACGCCCGAGAATACGACTCGCATCGGCGTGGCGATGGGCGCCGGCATCGGCGGCCTGCACACGATCGAGGAGAACCACACGAAGTACATCGAGACCGGCAGCCCGCGCAAGATCTCGCCGTTCTTCGTTCCCGGCAGCATCATCAACATGATCTCCGGCCACGTCTCCATTCAATTCAAGCTCACCGGCCCGAACATCGCGACCGTCACCGCATGCACGACGTCGACGCATTCGATCGGCCTGGCGATGCGCCTGATCCAGTACGGCGACGCCGACGTGATGATCGCCGGCGCAGGCGAGATGGCGACGACGCCGCTCGGCCTGGGCAGCTTCTGCCAGGCGCGTGCGCTCTCGACCCGCAATGACGATCCGCAGCGCGCGAGCCGGCCGTGGGATCGCGATCGCGACGGCTTCGTGCTGTCCGATGGCGCCGGCGCCGTGCTGCTCGAGGAATACGAGCACGCGAAGGCGCGCGGCGCGAGGATCTACGCGGAGCTGGTCGGCTTCGGCATGAGCGGCGATGCACACCACATCACTGCGCCGCCCGAGGACGGCGAAGGAGCGCGGCTGGCGATGGCGAACGCGCTGAAGGATGCACAGCTCGCGCCCGAGGAGGTGCAGTACGTGAACGCGCACGCAACTTCGACCGAGCTGGGCGATCTCGCCGAGACGCTTGCGTTGAAGCGCTGCTTCGGCGCGCACGCGCACAACCTCGCGGTCAGTTCGACGAAGTCGATGACGGGACACCTGCTCGGCGCCGCCGGCGCGGTCGAGGCCATCTTCTCCATACTTGCGCTGCGCGACCAGGTCGCGCCGCCGACGATCAACCTGGAGAATCCGGGCGAAGGCTGCGACCTGGATTACGTGCCGAACACGGCACGACGCATGCCGATCCGCGTCGCGCTTTCTAACTCGTTCGGCTTCGGCGGGACGAACGGCAGTCTCGTTTTTCGCTTGCTGGACTGAGCGATCGGGCGCATCCGCCTGCATCGCCGCGGAGTCTTCGATGACGCCCGCACCCATCGTTCGAGCGATCGAACTGCCGGCGGGTGCGCTGCTCGCGCTGCACGCCGCGCACCCGCAGCGCTATCCAGCCTTGCTCGAGAGCGCTGCGGCGAGGGCGCCGGCGTTCGAGTCCGTCCGTGACGATCTGCGACGGTACGACCTGCTGCTTGCCTGCCCCGGCGAGCGCCTCACTCTGAGAGGCGACGGGGTGCTGACCGGGCCCGGCGCCCGGCGTACGACGGGCGGATTCCTCGCGGCGCTCGATACATGGTGGCGGCACGTCGCAGCGCAGGGCGCGCCTCGCGGGCCGCGTGCCACCTCGATACCCGCGTTGCCGTTCACCGGCGGCTGGCTGCTCTACCTCGGCTATGAGCTCGCCGGCGAGATCGAGCCGTGCCTGAGCCTGCCACGGACGACGGCCGGGCCGGTGGCGCAGGCGATCCGCATCCCCGCCGCGATCGTGCACGAGCACGCGGGGGGGCGGTCATGGATCGTTGCCGAGCCCGACGCGCACTCGAGCCTCGAGCGCATTGCCGCCGATGTCGCTGGCCTCCCGTCGTTCTGTGGGCCCGCGGGTTCCGAGGCGCGCGCCCGTGCAGCAGTGCCGCTGCAAGTGTCCGAGGAGGAGCCGTCGCGGTATCTGCACGCGGTGGAGCGCGCGCTGCAATACATCGGCGCAGGAGACGTCTATCAGGCGAACTTGTCGCGAGGCTGGCGCGCGCGCCTTCCGGACGGAGTGCGGGCGCATCACCTGTATCTTCGCCTGCGAGAGACGAACCCCGGCCCGTTCAGCGGCATTGCCGAGCTCGAAGACCTCACGATCGTCAGCTCCTCGCCCGAGCGCCTCGTCGAGGTGCGTGCGGGATACGTCGGTACGCGCCCGATCGCGGGTACGCGTCCGCGCGGCCGCGACGCTTCCTCGGACCGCGAGCTGGCGCACGAGCTTCAGGCGCACCCGAAGGAGCGCGCCGAGCACATCATGCTCATCGACCTGGAGCGTAACGATCTGGGCCGCATCTGCGAGGCGGGCAGTGTCCGGGTCGACGAGCTGATGACGATCGAGTCGTATGCCCACGTGCATCACATCGTCTCGAACGTCAGTGGACGCCTGCGCCCGGGCACGACGCCCGGGCAGGTGCTCGCCGCGGTGTTTCCGGGCGGGACGATTACGGGTTGCCCGAAGGTGCGCTGCATGGAGATCATTGCGGAGCTGGAAAGCGAACCGCGTGGCGCCTACACGGGCTCGCTCGGCTATCTGAATCTGGACGGCAGCATGGACATGAACATCCTGATCCGCTCATTGCAGGTGCATGGCCGCGAGTTGTCGCTGCGCGCGGGCGCGGGAATCGTCGCGGACTCGATCCCACAGCGCGAGCTGGAGGAAACGCAGGCGAAGGCCCGCGGCGTGCTGCGCGCGCTCGATGCGCCCGGCCCGCAGCCATGACTCGCACCAGCACGCCCGCGATGCTCGTCAACGGCGCGCCGCCCGGCGACCCGGAGCTCGCGCTGCCGGCGAACGACCGTGGCTTTCATTATGGCGACGGCGTGTTCGAAAGTGCGTTGCTGCGGACGGGGCGCGTGCGCTTCCTGGAGGATCATCTGGAACGTCTGTACGGCGGCTGCGAGCGATTGGGAATCCCACCGCCCGAGCGCGCAGTGCTGCTCGCCGACATCGAGCAGGTCACGGCGGGCTCGCTGGCCGGCGTGCTGAAGATCGTCGTTTCGCGCGGTCCGGGCGCCCGCGGCTACCGACCGGACAGCGCTGCCGAGCCGACGCGTGTCGTGGCGCTGCACGCGCTGCCCGAGGCGGCCGACACCCGCGAGATCGCACTGCGCTGGTGCACGATGCGACTGGGACGCAACGCCCGGCTCGCGGGCATCAAGCATCTCAACCGCCTGGAGCAGGTGCTGGCGCAGGCCGAATGGCATGACAGGCGCATCGGCGAGGGTTTGATGCTCGACACGGAGGGCGAGCTCGTGTGCGGCACGGCGAGCAACATATTCATCGTGCGCGACGGAGTGCTCGTGACGCCGGATCTGCGGTACTCGGGTGTGCGCGGCGTGATGCGTAAGCAGGTGCTGCGCGCCGCGGCGCAGCTCGGGATCGCGGCGAGCGAGGAGCCGCTGTGGCCGGAGGACCTCGAGCGTGCCAGCGAGGTGTTCGTCACGAACGCCGTGCGCGGCGTGCGTTGCGCGACCTCGCTCGGCTCGCAACGTTGGCCGCCGGGTCGCATCGCGGCCCGGCTGATCGCGGAGCTGGAGTCGCTGCATTGACGCGCCGTTCGTTGCGCATTCTCGCGGCGCTTGCGTTGCTCGCGGCGCTCACGGCGGCCGGCCTGGTGTGGTGGAGCAGCGTGTGGCTGCGCACGCCGATAGGCGCGCTGCGCGAGAGCACGACGTTCGAGGTGTCCAAAGGCGCCAGCCTGCGGGCGATCGCAAGCTCCTTGCACGACAGGGGTGTGCTGGAGCGACCACGTGTGTGGGTCGCGTGGGCGCGACTGACGGGACGCGACGCCGGCGTGAAGGCCGGGGAATACCAGCTCGAGCCCGGTCTCTCGCCGCGGCAGTTGCTCGAACTGCTGAGCTCCGGCCGCGTCGTGCTGCATGCGATCACGTTCATCGAAGGCTCGACGTTCGCCGACGTGCGCAATGTGCTCGCGGCGAATCCCGCCGTACGGCGCGAGTACGCCGATCGCTCCGATGAGGACATCATGAAGGCGCTCGGCTCGGCGCAGTTGCATCCCGAGGGACAGTTCTTTCCGGACACGTACCGTTTTCCGCGCGGCACGAGCGACCTGGAGCTTCTGGCGATGGCGTATCGGCGCATGCAGCAGGAGTTGCAGGCCGCCTGGAGCGCACGTACGTCGGATCTGCCGCTCGCGACGCCGTACGAAGCCCTGATCCTCGCATCGATCGTCGAGAAGGAAGCGGCGCTCGAGAGCGAGCGGGCAAGGATCGCCGGCGTATTCGTCGAACGGCTGCGGCGCGGCATGCGCCTGCAAACCGACCCGACCGTGATCTACGGCATGCTGGAAACATACGACGGCAACATCCGTCGCGCCGATCTGTCCCGGGATACGCCGTACAACACGTATACCCGGGCGGGGCTGCCGCCGACGCCGATCGCGCTGCCGGGCCTCGCGTCCCTGCAGGCCGCGGTTCGTCCCGAGCTCTCGGGCGCGCTATTCTTCGTCGCGACCGGGGAGGGCGACGGCAGCCACTATTTTTCCAAGACCCTCGCGGAGCACAACGCAGCGGTGCAGCGTTATTTGCGGAGATTGCGAGCTCGATGAATCGCGGCATGTTCATCACGATCGAGGGCGCGGAGGGCGTGGGCAAATCCACGCAGATCTCCACGCTGCGCGAGCGGCTGGTGGCGCGTGGGCTCGAGGTCGTCGCCACACGCGAGCCGGGCGGTACGCCGCGCGCGGAGCGCATACGCGAGCTGCTGCTCGAGCATGCCGAGGAGCCGATGCCGCCGAGTTGCGAGCTGCTGCTGATGTTCGCGGCGCGCGCCACGCACCTGGAGAACGT
>Ga0180220_1003021_pt1 | contig 10096 bp, 6 predicted proteins | sample eDN5th37CBELigBY_FD_151335 | JGI IMG/M metagenome (GOLD analysis project Ga0180220, IMG submission 151335) | Enriched backyard soil microbial communities from Emeryville, California, USA - eDNA 5th pass 37_C BE-Lig BY (version 2) (version 2) | ecosystem: Environmental > Terrestrial > Soil >... | reverse complement strand
CCAGCTCCTCCCCCTGGTGCGAGCGGGGGTGAAGTTCAACGACGGCATCATGCAGGAGCGGCAAGATCAAGACGTGCGGAAGGAGGCCGCCTGATCACCCTCGATCCACAACATTTGACAATAGCTCTTCTATGTCGAGCGCGGATCGCTTACCGTCATCGACGGCTGTCTCGTGTTGACAGATAATGAAGACAGGACCCAGTATGAAGTTCCCGCCCGGGCCACCGTTACCATTATGGTCGGTCCGGGTACTACCGTCAGCACCGAAGCGATTCGCCTTGCCGCAGCGTATGGAGTTCTCATCACCTGGGTAGGTGAGCACGGAGTGCGCTGCTACTCTGCCGGTCGCGCATGGTCCGACAACACCGAGTGGCTGGAAAAGCAGGTTCGTTGCTACTCTGATGAGAAACTGACACTACGGGTCGCGCGCGAGATGTTTTACAGGCGATTCGGGGTGCGTATGGAGCGGCGGAGCATAAACGAGCTTCGTGGCCTGGAGGGAGCTAGGGTACGTGAACTCTATAAGCTCAAGGCCAGGGAGGCAGGGATAAAGTGGTCGGGTCGCAACTATATCCCCGGTAACCCATTCGGTGATACCGATGCGCCAAACCTTGCGCTCAATGTTGCCAATACATGCCTTTATGGTCTTGTCGAGACGGCTGTTCACGCTACCGGAATGAGTACCGCGCTCGGCTTTATCCACCGAGGCAGTCGTCTTTCCTTCGTTCTCGACATCGCGGACCTCTACAAAATGGAGCACATGGTACCACTTGCCTTTGGAATCGTTGCCCAGAAAGGAAAGGACGGTAGGGTGTGGCCGAATCTTGAATCCGATATCCGGCGTGCATCGCGCGATCATTTCCGGAAATCGAAGCTTCTCGACCGAATCGTCAATGATATGACGAGTTTGATCGATGCTGGTATTAACGCTTGAATGCGCGCCGCCAAAACTTGTCGGCTACTGTTCCTCCTGGGCGCTTCAAATCGCTACTGGAGTGTATGTGGCCAATCTCCCAGCCGCCCAACGCGAGGAGATATGGGAAACGATTATCAAATGGGCAGATCCTGATACCCGGGTCGTCATGGTCTGGTCATCACCTCGTACCGAGCAGGGTATCGACTTCCGGATTTTAGGTAGTCCGCGTCGTAGAGTTGTCGAGCGCGAAGGCCTCCTCATTTCTACATGGATCCCACGTCCAGATGTCGACATTTTTCCTCCCGAACAAACCCCGTAACGATTCGGTGCGCACTGTAACCGGCGGCGCGATAGTGATTTAGAGTAAGAGTGGTCCCCGCGCGAGCGGGGGTAGGCCGATTGCGGCGGCGATCCGATTGGAAATCGCAGCGTGGTCCCCGCGCGAGCGGGGGTAGGCCGCTCCCGCCGCTCCGCTACTTTCCGAACCTCGGGTGGTCCCCGCGCGAGCGGGGGTAGGCCCGCTCGGAGGTTGCTATGTCTGCAGTAGTCAAGGTGGTCCCCGCGCGAGCGGGGGTAGGCCGGCGTCTTGGGACGAAGTGGCGCGCGAGGTTCGGTGGTCCCCGCGCGAGCGGGGGTAGGCCTTGTTGCCGATGGTTGTTGAATGGGTTGCGGAAGTGGTCCCCGCGCGAGCGGGGGTAGGCCCAGTCAAAGGCTTTCGCGAGCACGTCGCAGCGGGTGGTCCCCGCGCGAGCGGGGGTAGGCCTGAGCCGCAGTTCTTGTTTGATTCGTTGTTCACGTGGTCCCCGCGCGAGCGGGGGTAGGCCCTTCACATAGAGCACTTCATCCACCACCTTGTAGTGGTCCCCGCGCGAGCGGGGGTAGGCCTGCGTCAAGACGCACTTTGAAAGTGTCGCCCGGGTGGTCCCCGCGCGAGCGGGGGTAGGCCTATCATGGCTTCACCCCCTTGAGAGCACGGAAGGTGGTCCCCGCGCGAGCGGGGGTAGGCCGAACTAATGGCCGGTCGTGCGCGGCGGCTCCGTGTGGTCCCCGCGCGAGCGGGGGTAGGCCTATTCGTCTGATTAGCATGACGCTGACCAGCGAGTGGTCCCCGCGCGAGCGGGGGTAGGCCTATTCCGTCAGGATACTGCACCGCTACACAACGGTGGTCCCCGCGCGAGCGGGGGTAGGCCCGTTGGAGGAGGACACTATGTCTGCAGTAGTCAGTGGTCCCCGCGCGAGCGGGGGTAGGCCCTATCAGGCGGGCGATGGTACGACTATGTGGCTGTGGTCCCCGCGCGAGCGGGGGTAGGCCTGGCTGAATCCTGCTGATCGAGGTAGCGTACTAGTGGTCCCCGCGCGAGCGGGGGTAGGCCTGGATGCTAGCTCCGCCGGTAACTGGGCCAGGTGTGGTCCCCGCGCGAGCGGGGGTAGGCCGCGATGCCGCTCAGGCTCCGGCAGCTGGTAGACGTGGTCCCCGCGCGAGCGGGGGTAGGCCGTAGACATCCACGGCGCGTGCTGTCACGGTATAGTGGTCCCCGCGCGAGCGGGGGTAGGCCGACCGACCCATGGGACCACTTCGACTGGCCCCGGTGGTCCCCGCGCGAGCGGGGGTAGGCCCCTGTTCCACACCACTCGCAGCAGCCACGAGGGGTGGTCCCCGCGCGAGCGGGGGTAGGCCGAGGGCCTGGATCGGCGAGTGGGCCAGGATTGGGTGGTCCCCGCGCGAGCGGGGGTAGGCCGATCCTGCTCGCCGCGCGGGGGCTCAATGTCAGGTGGTCCCCGCGCGAGCGGGGGTAGGCCCGTTCTGCACCGTCGCAGACGCACCGGACGGCGGTGGTCCCCGCGCGAGCGGGGGTAGGCCTCGTGACCACCCCGTCCTCGTAGTATGGGCGCAGTGGTCCCCGCGCGAGCGGGGGTAGGCCCCTGCATCTATATATAGCGAATTGTTCGCTAGTGTGGTCCCCGCGCGAGCGGGGGTAGGCCGAGCTATAACCCTCTTTACCGGAGGACGCTCCTGTGGTCCCCGCGCGAGCGGGGGTAGGCCTCGTCCCTCCGATAGAGGTCATATTCTCTCCAAGTGGTCCCCGCGCGAGCGGGGGTAGGCCTGGGGAGCGTGTCGGAGAGTGGCAGGCGGGTATGTGGTCCCCGCGCGAGCGGGGGTAGGCCCTTGAGATCTGCGTCGTGACCTGTCGCGAGGGTGTGGTCCCCGCGCGAGCGGGGGTAGGCCGATTCCGGACGGGATCCGGGTGGCCATGCTGCTGTGGTCCCCGCGCGAGCGGGGGTAGGCCATGCTGGGGTAGGTCTTGTTAGCGCGAGGCGATGTGGTCCCCGCGCGAGCGGGGGTAGGCCTGTCGGAGGAGGAGATCATGAAGAACATGGAGAGTGGTCCCCGCGCGAGCGGGGGTAGGCCTGGCTAACGACCGCATCGACTACGAGGCCGTGGGTGGTCCCCGCGCGAGCGGGGGTAGGCCCTCCCTGATCTAGGTAGGTAAGTAGGGCCGAGGGTGGTCCCCGCGCGAGCGGGGGTAGGCCGCCGCCTGCGGCGTGCCCCGGACCTCGGGGTGCGTGGTCCCCGCGCGAGCGGGGGTAGGCCGCCCTGGCGGCTCGATACGATCGTTAGTAGGCTGTGGTCCCCGCGCGAGCGGGGGTAGGCCGATTGCGACGGTGAGTACGGACGCCGCGCCGGAGTGGTCCCCGCGCGAGCGGGGGTAGGCCGTGTCGCCAGGCAAAGCCTCGTCAACATAGATCGTGGTCCCCGCGCGAGCGGGGGTAGGCCGAAGCGCCGAATCAGCCTGCGCGCGCGCAAGATGTGGTCCCCGCGCGAGCGGGGGTAGGCCGTGCGACGTAGTCCGTGGCCTTCATGCTGCCTCGTGGTCCCCGCGCGAGCGGGGGTAGGCCTTGCCCGACGGGCAGATATTTCCAACTGGCCGTGTGGTCCCCGCGCGAGCGGGGGTAGGCCATCGTAAATAGTCCGCGAATAAACCTCGTTGACGTGGTCCCCGCGCGAGCGGGGGTAGGCCTCGTACCGGGTACGCCGGGACCACATACGATGGGTGGTCCCCGCGCGAGCGGGGGTAGGCCTCTCCGTCGTCGTCCTATGCGCGGCGGCATTAGGTGGTCCCCGCGCGAGCGGGGGTAGGCCTACCTCGTCGTTCACCGACGGATTCCAGACATTGTGGTCCCCGCGCGAGCGGGGGTAGGCCTTCTTCGCGCGAAACTCTCACTCACAAGAAGGAGTGGTCCCCGCGCGAGCGGGGGTAGGCCAGCCTCTGGATCTGAAACGCCTGCCGCAGCTGAGTGGTCCCCGCGCGAGCGGGGGTAGGCCCCTTGCGGGCGTTGGTACAGCGGCTCTTAGCGGGTGGTCCCCGCGCGAGCGGGGGTAGGCCTCGCACCAATCGGTCCCATCCCCGCCGCAGCAGGTGGTCCCCGCGCGAGCGGGGGTAGGCCATCGCCGACCTCCGTTACGTCGATATAGACAGGGTGGTCCCCGCGCGAGCGGGGGTAGGCCTGACCATATCGGTATTCTGCATACCGCTCTTGAGTGGTCCCCGCGCGAGCGGGGGTAGGCCGTAGCCGCTTCGTCCGGGTCGGTTACTATTCGCGTGGTCCCCGCGCGAGCGGGGGTAGGCCCGCCTGCCACGCTTGAACGATGGGGAGCTTGCTGTGGTCCCCGCGCGAGCGGGGGTAGGCCATGTTCCAATCGCAGAGGTGTTCTTCTAACATCGTGGTCCCCGCGCGAGCGGGGGTAGGCCGGAGATCAAGCAATGAGCAACGAGACGACGCAGGTGGTCCCCGCGCGAGCGGGGGTAGGCCCGTCTCGAGGTGCAAATTATCCATAATCGGTTTGTGGTCCCCGCGCGAGCGGGGGTAGGCCCACCACCGATCGGAAGATCGACGGGATCACCCTGTGGTCCCCGCGCGAGCGGGGGTAGGCCTTGCACCCGTAAACCGGCGTTAAGGTTTAAATCGTGGTCCCCGCGCGAGCGGGGGTAGGCCCCCTTAAGGGGTGGCAATGGGCGCGCTAGTATAGTGGTCCCCGCGCGAGCGGGGGTAGGCCTTGGTGTTACGGGGAATTTTGCCGGTGCGGTGCGTGGTCCCCGCGCGAGCGGGGGTAGGCCTTGGTGTTACGGGGAATTTTGCCGGTGCGGTGCGTGGTCCCCGCGCGAGCGGGGGTAGGCCTTTTGCGGGCGAAAATTTTACGCTCCTATCTTGGTGGTCCCCGCGCGAGCGGGGGTAGGCCGTGTTGACGCGGTTAGTAACATAGAGTTGCGCTGTGGTCCCCGCGCGAGCGGGGGTAGGCCGATGGAGCGGATCGCCCGCGAGATGCTGGACCAGTGGTCCCCGCGCGAGCGGGGGTAGGCCTTTTACGCTCCTATCTTGGCCGAACTACCAATCGTGGTCCCCGCGCGAGCGGGGGTAGGCCCCTGCGCGCCCGTAACAGCATTAGGATATGTGAGTGGTCCCCGCGCGAGCGGGGGTAGGCCTCTGGAAAGCCTGACGGAGTTGGTTAATAGACGGTGGTCCCCGCGCGAGCGGGGGTAGGCCTGGGAGCGCCGATATAGGCTCCTCATGGAACTTGTGGTCCCCGCGCGAGCGGGGGTAGGCCCTGAGCCACCACCGCAGCGGTGGTGCTGTCCATGTGGTCCCCGCGCGAGCGGGGGTAGGCCGGCAGGAAGGTAGTACGCACCGAGGGCGGGGTGGTGGTCCCCGCGCGAGCGGGGGTAGGCCGAGGTTTGCCGCCACGGTCTCGCGTACTACTGGGTGGTCCCCGCGCGAGCGGGGGTAGGCCTTTGTCGTTGGTTGGCGCGAGCGCGGGTTCGTGGTGGTCCCCGCGCGAGCGGGGGTAGGCCGCTCTACGCGCGGACGCAAGATCCCTCGGTACGGTGGTCCCCGCGCGAGCGGGGGTAGGCCGAGGCCGGAGTATTTGGGTGGTGGCTATTCGCCGTGGTCCCCGCGCGAGCGGGGGTAGGCCGCTCGGTAGTGAGGTTCGGGCGGAAATAGCCGCGTGGTCCCCGCGCGAGCGGGGGTAGGCCAGCGGCGCGGGCCAGTCGGCGATTGCCGGCGGTGTGGTCCCCGCGCGAGCGGGGGTAGGCCCTCAGAAGAGGCGTCCCACCGGATCCAGGTACCGTGGTCCCCGCGCGAGCGGGGGTAGGCCGTCGTCATCACCGCTAGCGACTACATTCCCCCGGTGGTCCCCGCGCGAGCGGGGGTAGGCCGCTGAGGCAGGAGGCTATCCGGCGCCGACCGAAGTGGTCCCCGCGCGAGCGGGGGTAGGCCTCCTGCACTCGCCAGATATAATAGCAAGCCTCTGTGGTCCCCGCGCGAGCGGGGGTAGGCCCTATCTCGCCTGCGCGGAGCGTCTGCGCCGCACGTGGTCCCCGCGCGAGCGGGGGTAGGCCCCACTCGTTACCATGGTGCGTTGCGTGATTGGTGTGGTCCCCGCGCGAGCGGGGGTAGGCCCGGGAGCACGTTTAACGTTAAACGCCGGAGGTTGTGGTCCCCGCGCGAGCGGGGGTAGGCCTTGGTGCCGCTTGTAGCCGCTTGGGTTGCTGAAGTGGTCCCCGCGCGAGCGGGGGTAGGCCGTGTACACTACGCAGGCGACACCGTTGCACTAGGTGGTCCCCGCGCGAGCGGGGGTAGGCCTCCCTCGCGAGCGCAGCTCGCAGCCCTTCAGGAGTGGTCCCCGCGCGAGCGGGGGTAGGCCTCGCCACCGCGTCGAGTACCTCACCCACGGCCTGTGGTCCCCGCGCGAGCGGGGGTAGGCCAGCGGGGGTCGCGCAGGCGGCAGAGGGTACGGTGTGGTCCCCGCGCGAGCGGGGGTAGGCCGAGAAACTCCAAGGCCAACTCAGCTGGCCAATTGTGGTCCCCGCGCGAGCGGGGGTAGGCCCCGTTGATCCGGTCGCACGAGAGGTGGTGGTGGGTGGTCCCCGCGCGAGCGGGGGTAGGCCCCAGCTGATCCACTATCACGCCAACGGGCGGTAGTGGTCCCCGCGCGAGCGGGGGTAGGCCGGCTTGATTTTCAGCCTACGCGCCGCCTCGGCTGTGGTCCCCGCGCGAGCGGGGGTAGGCCTAGCCTCGACAGCGATCGAGGTTCCGTTGTCCAGTGGTCCCCGCGCGAGCGGGGGTAGGCCCATCCCTGAAGAGCCAGACCCGCCGGTGGTGGTGTGGTCCCCGCGCGAGCGGGGGTAGGCCGACCGACCCTTTCCCCGCGATCGTCGAGATGGAGTGGTCCCCGCGCGAGCGGGGGTAGGCCCGTCGTGCAGGGCTCGCCCGAGTGGCTGCAGGCGTGGTCCCCGCGCGAGCGGGGGTAGGCCCGCGATGGTGCGTCAGAGGGAGAAGAAGGGAGTGTGGTCCCCGCGCGAGCGGGGGTAGGCCACTATCGCTGCCATCAAGGCGTGTCCGGGTTTAGTGGTCCCCGCGCGAGCGGGGGTAGGCCCGCGGAGGAGGCCCGTGACGCGGTGCTGGGGCTGTGGTCCCCGCGCGAGCGGGGGTAGGCCTCCGGTGTGTCCCCATTCCAGCGGGGAGCCCAGGTGGTCCCCGCGCGAGCGGGGGTAGGCCCGCACTGACCGGATCGTCGCCGAGCCAGTCCACGTGGTCCCCGCGCGAGCGGGGGTAGGCCGTACCGCTTCGAAAAATATTCCGTAGACCAGCTGTGGTCCCCGCGCGAGCGGGGGTAGGCCCCGCGCCCGGTCCCCCTCATTCGTGATGAAGCCGTGGTCCCCGCGCGAGCGGGGGTAGGCCCGTCGCGGGCTCCGGGAGCTCGCACGTGATGCGGTGGTCCCCGCGCGAGCGGGGGTAGGCCCGGGGCGCGGGCGTCATCTACGGTCTCTTCGGCGTGGTCCCCGCGCGAGCGGGGGTAGGCCGGAGCTAGATCGTGACCGCTATACCAGCCCTATGTGGTCCCCGCGCGAGCGGGGGTAGGCCGGGGTTCGTCATGCGGCCTCCTGGGTGGTGCGGGTGGTCCCCGCGCGAGCGGGGGTAGGCCTGTTGGCCTTGGTCCCGACGAGCCAGAAGTTGAGTGGTCCCCGCGCGAGCGGGGGTAGGCCGTACTATCTCCGCTCTGCGACGACGATCCACCCGTGGTCCCCGCGCGAGCGGGGGTAGGCCGCCGTACACGTTGACCTCCGTCAGTTGGGGTGGGTGGTCCCCGCGCGAGCGGGGGTAGGCCCGCGCCAGTACCTTATGCGCTTGCTATTCCGGTGTGGTCCCCGCGCGAGCGGGGGTAGGCCTGCCACCCGGCGAGATGGGCTCGACTCCCTTCTGTGGTCCCCGCGCGAGCGGGGGTAGGCCCTGCTGTCGATGGGTCGCATAGTCGCCTCCGTGGTGGTCCCCGCGCGAGCGGGGGTAGGCCCGGCACGCCGTGGTCATGACACCCTCCCGGTCTGTGGTCCCCGCGCGAGCGGGGGTAGGCCTGGATGTCCGCCTTTATAACGCGCGCACCGTCAGTGGTCCCCGCGCGAGCGGGGGTAGGCCGCTCTTGCTCCTGCTTTTGGTGCCTGCCGCGGGGTGGTCCCCGCGCGAGCGGGGGTAGGCCTGGATACCTATATGCCAGCACCAGCAGTTCCGCGTGGTCCCCGCGCGAGCGGGGGTAGGCCGGTGTGGAAGCCAGACGCGGCCCCCGCGCAGTCGTGGTCCCCGCGCGAGCGGGGGTAGGCCCACGCCAGGCGCCCGCCAGCCCGGCGGCGCATCGTGGTCCCCGCGCGAGCGGGGGTAGGCCTTCCGCTTCGTTCCTCAACGCCGGCAGCCCGAGGTGGTCCCCGCGCGAGCGGGGGTAGGCCTCCTGACGATCCTATCGGGCTTCCTGGTCTGACGTGGTCCCCGCGCGAGCGGGGGTAGGCCTTCCGCTTCGTTCCTCAACGCCGGCAGCCCGAGGTGGTCCCCGCGCGAGCGGGGGTAGGCCGCATATCCACCTGCGATCGAAGACCACCAAGTTGTGGTCCCCGCGCGAGCGGGGGTAGGCCCGTCTTCGGGGTCGCCGGTCGGTAGCTTCACTACGTGGTCCCCGCGCGAGCGGGGGTAGGCCCTCATGATACGTCTCCGGTACGCGCTGCCTATCGTGGTCCCCGCGCGAGCGGGGGTAGGCCGGCGGAGATTTCCGCCTTCGTCAAGGGCATGCGGTGGTCCCCGCGCGAGCGGGGGTAGGCCCTCGCGGCCCGTATCGAGCGAGCATACCGCGCGGTGGTCCCCGCGCGAGCGGGGGTAGGCCGCGCGACGAAGGGAAAGCAGGCAACCGAGACCAGTGGTCCCCGCGCGAGCGGGGGTAGGCCGCCCCGTCACGTGCAACCCGGATGGGGGGCAATGTGGTCCCCGCGCGAGCGGGGGTAGGCCTTCCTCCTGTTCGCGCAGAGGTGAATATGTCAGGTGGTCCCCGCGCGAGCGGGGGTAGGCCTGAGCCGATCGAGGAGCCGGATCAGTGGGGCGAGTGGTCCCCGCGCGAGCGGGGGTAGGCCCCGCGCCCGGTCCCCCTCATTCGTGATGAAGCCGTGGTCCCCGCGCGAGCGGGGGTAGGCCGGGAGACGAAGACGCAAGCCCCGGCCTCGTTCGGTGGTCCCCGCGCGAGCGGGGGTAGGCCACGGCGCTCGCCGCACCGATCCTCCGCGTCTGGGTGGTCCCCGCGCGAGCGGGGGTAGGCCCGTCGCTTTCACCGGCGCGGACATGGTCGTCGTGGTGCAGCAGAGCGATCTCCGCTTCGTCTCGATCGGCGTGGGGCTCTCGCACACTTGCGCCCTCACCGACGCCGGCGAGATCTACTGCTGGGGTAGCAACACCAACGGGCGTCTGGGTGTCGGCGACAGCATCAACGTCACTTCGTCCAACGTCCCGATCCTGATCAACGGTGGCAGGACGTACAAGCAGCTGGCGGTGGGCCGCAGCTACACCTGCGCTCTCGACGTCGAGGACGAGCTCTGGTGCTGGGGGAACAACGCCAACCGCCACTTCGCCAACGATACGACGGCCAACGCCGCCGAGCCGGTGCGCGGTGCCGTGGGGATGAAGTTCGCCCTGATCACGGCGGGCGGGTTCCACACCTGCGGGATCACCCTCGACGGCGAGACCTTCTGCTGGGGCTCGTCGAGCAACGGGAAGTTGGGGATCGGCACGGTCTCGGGGGCCCAAGAGCCGCAGCTGGTCGCGCCGGCCGGCACCTTCACGAGGATCTGGGCCGCGCAAAACCACACC
>Ga0180220_1003015_pt1 | contig 10111 bp, 6 predicted proteins | sample eDN5th37CBELigBY_FD_151335 | JGI IMG/M metagenome (GOLD analysis project Ga0180220, IMG submission 151335) | Enriched backyard soil microbial communities from Emeryville, California, USA - eDNA 5th pass 37_C BE-Lig BY (version 2) (version 2) | ecosystem: Environmental > Terrestrial > Soil >... | reverse complement strand
ATATGAAGATTTTACACCCGCACAGCTGGCTGATTTAAAAGGACCTCAGGGCGATACCGGACCGATTGGACCCGCAGGACCGCAAGGCGTGCAGGGGCCGGCGGGGCCGAAAGGAGATCAGGGCGAGAAAGGTGAAAAAGGAGAGCAGGGGGAAAAAGGAGAAAAAGGGGAGCCGTTTAAATATGAAGATTTTACGGCAGCTCAGTTAGATTCATTAAAAGGCCCTAAAGGAGATCAGGGTCCGGCCGGAGAGGCGGGAATGAGCGGCGCAAGCTGGTTCACAGGTTCCAATGCGCCGGACAGCACAATAGGAAGCAAAGACGGAGATTTATACCTTGACCTTTTAACAGGAGACGTTCATGAAAGAAGCGCAAATTCCTGGAGTTACATAACAAATATCCGGGGGCCAATCTCATCCGACTCCTGGAGCAGGGGCGGAAATACAGCTTTAAATTCAGATTATCTTGGAACTAAAAATGCAGCCGATCTTAATATCCGAACCAATGACCTTACACGGATCACTATTAAGGGGACCGGAGCTGATGAAGGCAATATTGGTATTGGGATAGCTGGGCCCAAGGCCAGACTTCATGTAAATGGCAGTGTAATATTAGGCCAATCGGGCACGAAAATCACAAACATCATAAAAAGGAATGCCGCCGCTGTCATTCCCTCTATCCCCTCACAGCAATCCTATATCTATAAATTTACCGTATCAGGTGCTGTGCCAGGCGCATCGGTAATGATATCTCCTGCGCAGCCATTGCCTGATGGTGTATTAATTTCATATGCCCGAATTTCAGCAGCCAGCGAAGTGGAAGTTAAATTTTACAATGCGTCTGCAGCTTCACAAACTCCAGGAAGCATGGATTATTATATCACGGTAGTAGAGTAGCTATGAAAATCAAAACACTTCTGCCATTGCTGTTGTGCGGGTGTTTTTTACAGCCCCTGCAGGCTCAGGTAGTTAATACAGGGCAGCCGCTGACACTATCTGAGGGCGCTTTATTAAGTATCGGAACTGATTACAGACATGAATCGGGCAGCATTAGCGGAGCCGGTGAGCTAATCATTAATGGCAGCTGGATAAATCAGGATGCAAACTCAGGAGTGTTTGAAAGTACGTCAGCTGCGACTGTTGTATTCAACGAAACAAGTACTTTTATCGGAGGCAGCTCTAAAACTGTCTTTCCCAATGTTGTTCTCAATGGAAGCGGAAGCAAATTACTTGCCGCTCCTGTAGAGATAAGCGGCAGACTGGAACTGAACGATGCTGAACTCAAAGTTGAAGATCAAACCCTTACCATATTAAACACCGCTGCCGGCGCTATTACCAGAAACTCTGGGTTTATCAGCACAGATAGAAAAGGAAAACTGATTAGAAAAACACAGGGAACTGATCTTTATTTTTTCCCCTTGGGTTCATATTCGGCTAATAGCCATAACTTACTTTACCGGCCCTTAACAATACAGCCTGAAACATCTGAGCCAAATTTGTTTTCCGCTACTTTTTCGCCCTACGACCCTTCGCAGGAAGGATTTGACCGAAGTCGTAAGCGGCAGGACCTGCAGCATATTTTCGACAAATACTTTTATGTTTTATGCAAAGAAACAGACGCCATAGCACAGATCAGGTTTCAGCTAAATACAGAAGAGGACGGAAAATTTAGCCAGCTTGTTTCATGGAATGAATACAATTTGTGGGAAAAAGCAGCAGGAACCGAACCGAATTCACTTACCGGACCAGCTCTTTCCTTATCCTATACCACCATGCGGCGTTTTCAAAATGTACCTTTCACATTCGCTGATACTCAGACAGACGACCCGCTGGCTTTCGAACCTTTGACTTTTTTCAACGCCTTTTCTCCAGACGGAGATGGAAAGAACGATACCTGGAACATCACTAATATCGACCTCTATCCTGAAAACATTCTCAAGATTTTTAACCGCTGGGGCGATGAAGTTTACCAAGCCAGAGGGTATTCAAACAGCAATGCCTGGAATGGCGGCTCTTTGAACCCTGGCACTTATTATTATATCCTTCAGGTGACTATAAACGGCGAGCAGAAAACTTATAAAGGATTTATTACCATGATAAAAAAAGACTGATATGAAAAGGCTTTTCAGTACAGTTTTATTCTTCATAAGCGCAGTTTCCGCGTTACAGGCCCAACAGGATGCACAATTCAGCCAGTATATGTTCAATTCACTGGTAATAAATCCAGCCTATGCCGGTTACAAAGAATCACTGAACGCGAGCCTGCTTCATCGTGACCAATGGGGGGGGATAGATGGGGCCCCTAAAACGCAGTCGCTGGTTGTTGACGGCGCTTTCTCTACTGATAAAAAAGTGGGACTGGGTTTAGTAATTGTAAATGACAAGAATGGATTGTTAAATCAATCATCTGCCTATATAAACTATGCGTACAGGCTCCGCACCGGAAGCGATGAAGGCCGCCTTGCTTTCGGAATTGCAGCCGGCATTGCTCAATATCGGCTAAATGAAGACAAAGCGATTGTAGAAGACCCAACCGACCCTAACTTCAATGGAGGAAGCCAGAACTACTTTACTCCGGATGCGAAATTTGGAGTGTATTATAGTGATGAAAAGTTTTATGCCGGGCTTTCTGCAACCAATCTCATCTCTAAACTTATCAACTACCGGCAGGTGGGGAATAACACCATAGCCAGACAAAGCCGGCATTATTTTCTAACGGCTGGTTACCTCGCCGACATCAATGATTTTCTCATGTTTAAACCATCTTTTCTTATCCGGGAAGACACAAAAGGGCCAACTAATCTGGATATAAATTCATTTGTATTATTGAAAGAAAAGGTATGGATCGGAGCTTCTTATCGTACCAGTGTTAATTTGTGGAAAAAAAATGATTTGAATAGCGGAACATTTAAACAAAATTCGCTCGTGGGAGCAGTGGAGATTTTTCTGAATCAGAACGTGCGTGCCGGTTATGCTTACGATTACTCTCTGAGCCCATTGGGCAGCTATACTAATGGCACGCATGAGATTTCATTGGGTTTTGTATTAAATTCTGATGCGAATAAAAAGAATGCGGCTCTGCTGACACCCCGGTATTTTTAAAAAATATTAAATGAACATTCAAAAATTAACGCTCTCAGTACTTCTTTGTTCACTTATTTTCTTTTTTCCACGAAATATATTTTCGGATGATATAAAGAAAGCTGATAAATACTATGAGCAGCTTGACTACAAGCTTGCAGTAGACATCTATGAAAAAGTGATGGCAAAGAATCCATCTCCTGAAACCGCTGAAAAACTTGCTAACTGTTATCGGTTTATAAACAATTCGGAAGAAGCTGAAAAGGCTTACGCACGACTGCTTACATTTTCTGGTTTTAATCCGATTAATTATAAATATTACGGAGAGGCTTTGAAGCAGAATGGAAAGTTTGAAGAAGCAAAACAAAGTTTTCTTTTATATAAAGAAAATGTTCCGGCGGCCGCTCAGGAAGCTGAAATGCTGGCTAACTCCTGTGATGCGGCCCGAATATGGTTTCAAAATCCCGACCTTACTGTACAGATCAATCCTGAAAACAAATTAAACAGTCCCTATTCTGAATTTTCGCCAGTAAAGGTGGACAACATACTATTTTTTGTTTCTGACCGATGGTTTGTTCAGGATGGGAACAGCAAAAAAGACGAGGTTTACGGATGGACCGGCAATCCTTATTTAAAAATGTATTCGTTTGACGCCGGATCTTCAAAACTAGATATCTTAAGTAAAACAATTAACTCTGATTACCATAACGGTCCTGCTGTTTTTACAGCTTCCGGCGACACGATGTATTTTACCCGTACAGATCTTCCTGAAAAAAAGAAACGCAGGCAGATTTCTGTGATCAAAAAAACAATATGGATGTCTGTAAAAAAAGGTGCAGACTGGAGTTCTCCTGTAAAACTTCCTTTCAACAATGAAGATGCCTTCTCAGTGCAGCATCCTGCTTTATCCCCAGATGGTTCAATCCTTTATTTCGCTTCTGATATGCCCGGAGGATTTGGAGGCATGGATATTTACGCGGTAAAAAAACAGGCAGACGGATCCTGGTCAGCACCCCTGAACTGCGGAGCGTCCATAAACTCCGCTGAAGACGATGTTTTTCCATATGTAAGGATCGATGGCAGGTTTTATTTCTCAAGCAAAGGCCATATAGGTATGGGAGGACTTGATATTTTCACATCTGAAGGGTCTTATAACAGCTTTAGTCCTGCCGAAAACCTAAAGGCGCCGATGAATTCTCCTAAAGATGATTTTGGTGTTTTATTTGAAGACCAAATGAACGGCTACCTGTCGTCAAACCGAAATGGCGGACAGGGTTTGGACGATATCTATCATTTTCAGATCGTACCTGCAAAGCCAGTTTTCGCGATTTCAGGAGAAGTTATTGACAAGAAGACCCGGGCCGTATTAAATAACATCAATATTGTTCTGCTTAATAAAACCACAGGTGAAGTGCAGCATACCATTTCTGACCTCGAAGGTAAGTTCAGCTTTGATTTAAAGCCAGGGATGGATTATGTCGTAAGTGGTGATAAGGATAAATATTATTCGGGACAGGAAGGATTAATATCAACTAAAAACTTAAAAGAATCAACCATATTTAGTGTAAAGTTCGAACTCGAACGTTCCGAAGACGCGTACCTGGTAAAACTGAACAATATTTATTACGACTTTGATAAATGGAATATTAGGAAGGATGCTGTTAATGAGCTTAACAAAGTTGTTTCATTCCTGAATACTATGCCCAATGTTGTAATAGAGTTGAGGGCACATACCGATTCAAGGGGCTCTGCTGTATACAATCAGTGGCTGTCGCAAAAAAGGGCAGAATCTGCTTCCGATTATTTAAAAGAGCAGGGAGTTCCGGGAAGCCGCCTAACCGCTACAGGCTTGGGAGAAAGCCAGCTTGTTAATAATTGCGGCGACGGTATAAAATGTACCGAAGCACAGCACAGTTTGAACAGGAGAACTGAATTTAAAGTAATAAAAGTTGATCCGGTGCTGAGCATGGCCGGAACTAACAACAAAAAGTAGGAAACCAGCCTGAAGATTTTAGAATTTACTTTTTAAAACTATTTTTTATACAAAGAGCGAAGCCAGTCTTGTATCAGACTGGCTTCTTTCTTATAGACTCATCCGATCCAACCGGGTTTCAGCCATATTCTTCTTTTGTGCTTTCAAAAATTCATCTATTGAAATCCTTAAAAGCTAAGACAGGGTGAAATCCGGCAGACGGATGATCTCTCCTCCCCTCATTGCCGATTCATGCGCCAGAATACCAACGCAGGTAATATTAGCAGATTGGACAGCATTAGGATAAGGCTGCCGATCCTCTACAAGTGCATTTAAAAATTCATTCACTAAATGTGGATGCGATCCGCCGTGCCCAGAACCCTGAATAAATGAAAGGTGCTGATTATCATCTTCATCATATACACCAGCAGTTGTAAACTGTTGTATTTCTTCAGGCAGCAGATGGGCATAATCGGGTACTTTTACCCGCTCTGGTACTTCACCGGTATGGATAACGCTGTCTTCATGTTCGATCAGTGTCCATTCAAATGATTTTTTAGAGCCATACACATCAAAGCTTTCGCGATATTGTCTTGCCGTATTAAATAAAGAACGGGTTACTTCGGCTGAAAGATCAGAATTTCTAAATTTGATATGACAGGTTTCAATAGCAAAGGGAGAGCCGTATTTAGAAATCAGGTTTTCATCAATTCTTCCCGAACCAAAACAGGAAACATACTCTGCTTCGGCCTTAGGCAGTGCTAAAACCGGCCCTACACAATGTGTTGCATAATGCATGGGAGGCAGCCCTTCCCAATATCCCGGCCAGCCAGCCATCTCCTGCTGATGCGATGCTCTTAAGAACTGAATGCGGCCAAGTTCTCCTTTTTCATACATTTCCTTAACAAAAAGAAATTCGCGGCTGTAAACCACAGTTTCCATCATCATATAGGTAAGACCTGTTTCTTTTACAGCTTCAACAATCTGGCGGCACTCCTCAACTGTAGTTGCCATGGGAACAGTACAGGCAACATGCTTCCCAGCCCTTAAAGCAGCAAGGGACTGCTCGGCGTGGTTTTGAATAGGTGTATTGATATGTACCGCATCTACATTAGGGTCTTTCAGCAGTTCGTTATAATCAGTGTATCGCTTTTCTACGTTAAACGCCTTGCCGATCTCTTCGAGTTTTTCAGGATTTCTCTGGCATATCGCGTACATATTGGCATAAGGATGTTTCTGATAGATGGGAATAAATTCGGCTCCGAACCCTAAGCCAACAATAGCTACATTAATCTTTTTCTGATTCATAATAATTGATTGTTCATTTATTTGTTAAAGTTCTTTTATTCGTTTTCTGCAGCCCAGCTTTTTAAAAACCGCAGACCTTCCTGTGCAAATCCGTCCTGACTTTCTACAAGCGGTTTCCAGATACAAACGGCACCTGCAAGTTCTTTCACATCAGGAGTAAAGCTTTCGATAGAAACTATTCCTTTATAATGGATCGCTTTTAAGCCACGCAGGTAAGCATCCCATCTGGCCTGGCCGGTTCCTGGTGTCCCACGGTAGTTTTCTGATACCTGAAGATGAAGGAGCTTATCTCCGGCAAGACGAATAGCCTGTTCAATATCACGTTCTTCGATATTCATGTGAAATCCATCCAGAAGAACATTGGCCGCAGGATGATTAATATCTGTAATTAACTGTAAAACATCTTTGGCTGTATTGATCAGATCCGATTCAAAACGGTTTAAAGGCTCAATGGCAAGCGCAAGGCCCCTCTCCTCTGCCATTCTGCATACTTTAAAAAGATTTGATACCGCACGCTCCCACTCAGTTTTTTTTTGTTCGGGAGAAACAAGGCGGGCTTTGCCAACAGCAGAATACATGGGACCGGCGAAAAAACCGGCTCCCAGGGCAGAACATATTTCCAGACAAGATTCAATGTAATCAAAGCTTATTTTATGCAGGGCAGGGTCATCGCTTGTAAGGTCTCTGCTTGGGCCGAATGCACCACAAATGACAGGCTGCAATTCATTCTCCTCAAGCGCTTCTTTCACTTTCGCTATATCCACCAGTGCCGGATCTTCTACAGGAATTTCCACTGCATCGTATCCCATGGCTTTTATTTTCGGAAAAATCTTAAGCGTTTCAGTATTAAAAGGAGAAGTCCAGAGCCAGGTGCTTACTCCAAATTTGATATCTAAACTCATGTCTTATTCAACCGCGGCAATTACTTCTTTACGTTTTGTATTGTCTTCTTCTTCCAGTGTAACAGCCCGGTATCCTCCTTTTGATTTAAAATAAAGCATTAAAAGAAGATAACACACCAGCATTCCTATAGGGAATAAAGCAATGGTTTTTAAGGCATCTTTTTTTGCATCCTCCTGAATCGCAATTACAGTCTGCCGTTCTTCTGTAGATGCTTCTTCGAGTTTCACCTGATCAACTGCCTGATAATCTCCGAAAATACTGGTCTTTTCTTCGGTTGCGAATGTGCTGTGCAGCTCGGTTTGATGAACCTGATCATAGGCATTAAGCCTGCTGTCGATATTTTTATCCTGAACAAATCCAAGGATAACGGCACCGATCACACCAGCGCCGATCATTCCCACCCCGCCTGTGATGTTAAGAGTAAGAGCACCGCCTTTAGGGAAGCGCTCAGCAACGACTCCCAGCATAGTAGGCCAGAAAAAGGTTTTTCCTAATCCAAAGATTGTAGCTGCAACTAAAATCATTGCTCCTGCCGAGAATGACAATAAATACAGTCCTGCAGCTGCAATTATGGAACAAACAGAGAGCAGGCCTAATGGTGAAATCCGGTGTATGATTTTTCCAGCAAAGAGACGAAGTACGGCCATAATCGCGGAAGTATAAACCAGTATCCAGCCTGCCTGTAATCCGATTTTTGACATTTCAGGAGCCATTAAATCCGATATCCAGCTGTCTGTACCGAGCTCTGCTGTTGCCAGCGGGATCATAATCAGCAGCATAACAATGAATAAAGGCTGTCCCAGGCTGCGGACATAGAATCCATACAGTCCGGTGATGGCCAGAGTAATGATTACATTGGTGCTTGTAGACCATCCGAATACCGCACCTAACTGGAATACGATAAGCGCAACAATGATCAAAGCTCCACCCATTCCTACTTCTTTCAGCATTTCCAGATAAGAAACTCCGGCTTGCACCCGCTCATTTACAGGAAATTTAAGAGGGAACATCATCAGTGCATAGGCTACAGCTGGAAGAAGGACAAGAATGATCTTGAGTTTCCAATTAGTTTCAGGTCCCATAATGAGAGCAAGGATACCGCCAAGTACCAGTCCAGCCGGCCAGCCGGCGTGAAGCATATTCAGCCATTTGGGCTTTTCTTTTGGAAACATGGTTGCTACCGCTGGGTTTGTAACCGCTTCCACTGTTCCGTTGCCGAGTGCCATTATGAATGTAGCGATGTACAGCATGGTGTATCCGTCGGCAAAGAAAGTAAGCACAGCGGATAGGACATGGCAGATAAAAGCGAAGACCATGGAGTTTTTATAGCCCACTTTGTCAATAATCAGGCTGAAAAGCACAATGCTTATCGCGAAAGGCCACAGCCCTACTCCCGCAATTTCACCAATCTGTGTTTTTGTGAGATTAAACTCTTCACCCCATTGCGGCAAAGTAAGCGCACGCAGGATAAATCCAAAAGAAGTTGTCACCAGAGCGACAAAGCAGGCCCAGAATAACTTTTTATTCGGGGCTGCTGCCTGAGTTTGCACTGCATTCATTGTTTAAATAATTTAGGTTAATAATTAGTGTTAATTTTATTTTACAACTTTCATAATTCCATTCATTATCCTCCAGTGTCCTGGGAAAGTACATACGAACGGATAGTTTCCAGGCTGCGAAGGCGCTGTAAACTGCAGCGTGGCACTTTCTTCAGGATTGATCAGTTTGGTTGCATAAAGCACTTCCGGCATTCTTGGCACATAATTCTTTTCTGCACCTTTTGGATCTCTGGCCATCAGATCTGCCGCGGCACCTACTTTTTCAAGCGTTCCCGGCTTTAAAATAAGCATATTATGCTGCATAAAATCCGGATTCTTTAAGTTGATTATTACCCGCTGACCTGCTTTTACGGTAAAAGTTTCTTTATCGAACTTAAGCACATGCTCTACAACCTTAAGGTTTACAACCTGAGGTTTAGCGGCAGTCTGCGCCGGCTTAACAGCTGGTTTGGCGGGAGCGTTCTTTTTCGCAGCCGCGGCTTTTGCCTCTTCTTCGGCTTTATTCGCGGCTGCTTCTTCTGCAAGCGCTGCGGAAATAGCCTGGGTTAGCGCAGACATACGATGTGTTCCTCCGGTATGTCCGGCAGCCGCCTGCGCCTGGAATCCCTGCTGGTGGGCAATGGCTCCGGCATATAAGGCCTGGCTGATAAACTCATCTTTTGTATTTTCTGAATCCAGAGCGGCATCATAAACAAGGCGCCCTAGGTCTTCAGAAGATGGGAGATCAGCAATGATCAGCAGACTAGCCAGCCGCACCCGCAGATCCGAATCTTTCAGCAATGCAGCTTCTTTGATCGCAGCCGCCGCTTCTTTTTGAGGAAGAACTTGTATAGCTGCTTTCCTAACCGCCGCCGCCGGATGTCTCAAAGCTTTCTTTACAACCTGAACCGCTTCAGCATTGCTTCCATCCAGCACACCTAATCCGTGGAGTGTCCATAAAGCGTGTACCGCAGGACTGTTTAATCCTATTTTATCAACAGATTGATCATTGATGATCTGGTATAAGCCTGGTACTACCGAACGGTTCTTTGATTCAACGATGAGACGCTGAGCAGTTGACCGCCAGAACATATTGTCGTTCCGAAGCGCTGCAAGTAAACCTTCTGTATTTTCTTTTGAAAGCTGTATTGGCTCATAAGGCTTTGCATTCTTATATTTTATCCGGTAAACGCGGCCGCGTTCCCTATCGCGAAGCGGATTAACATAAGCATTACCGGGACCATTCTCGAAGCCGCGGGGCGTAGGATTATGCTGAATAATAAAATTGTACCAGTCGGCAACCCATACAGC
>Ga0180220_1003013_pt1 | contig 10119 bp, 10 predicted proteins | sample eDN5th37CBELigBY_FD_151335 | JGI IMG/M metagenome (GOLD analysis project Ga0180220, IMG submission 151335) | Enriched backyard soil microbial communities from Emeryville, California, USA - eDNA 5th pass 37_C BE-Lig BY (version 2) (version 2) | ecosystem: Environmental > Terrestrial > Soil >... | reverse complement strand
CCTGGCGCAGCTTCGCGACAATCTCTTCCGGCTTGTGCTTCTTCTGGGGCATTCCAAAGTCCTCTCCAAGGCTCAATAGCCTAACTCAATGAGGACCACTTTTCAGGGGGCAGACCAGAAGCGCCCGCCTCCATGATGCTCCGCCTTGAAGCCAGATTGGTTCTTTTTGACCTCACCGGCTCCGATATCGAGAATGCCCTTGAGACGCCGAACCTGTTTAAGACCGGCCTCATCAAACTCGATTTCCTTGGTTTCGCCAGGGCGGATGAAGGCCCGCCCCGACTTCGTATTGACGCCCTGAAGGGCTTTGCTGATGTTCGTGACCTTCATGGCTTCCTCCATCAAGCCGGCGGCGCGGTGATTTCATCGCCATAGGCCGCAGCGGCCGGCAGACGCCATTCCGTGCCGCCGGTACGGGCGATGGCACCCTGCTCGAAGGCCATGATCGACTTCTGGCGAGGCTGAAGAACCCGGCGCGGCATCGGGAGATGGAACCGCACCACCTCCGGATCACGCCGGTAGACGACCATACGCCCGCCGCCGTCCTGACTGGCCGTAGCCAGTTCCCGAAGCGGCTGGATGTCGAGCGGCTGCCCTGTCTCCGCGGTGTAGACATTGTTCTTGCGGAGATAATCGAGAAGGTTCAGCACCCCATCACCGGCACCCAGACGCCGGTTGTTCAGCAGCCGGAACGCAGCAGGCGGGAGACGCAGGCTGTCGATCCATTCGACCTCGAGCGTATTGTCACGGACGCTGCCGATCAGGTCGTTGATGTCGCGCAGGATCTGGTCATTGTCCTTGGCGGCCCAGAACGTCGAGGATCCGGTGCCGTCCGCAGTGACATCAACGCGGGATACGGCCGAGCTGTTGACGAAACCCGACCAGTTTTTCTCGGTCGAACCAACCATGGCAATGCCGTTCAGCAGACGCTCAATGGCCTGCGACGACGCCATGGCCTTGGTGTCGGTGAGCGGAATGCCATAGAGGGCCGACTGATTGACCTCCTCCAGGTTCCACTCCCAGCCAGCGCCGATCATGGCAAAGTCATGGGCAGCCTGGTCGCGGGTTGCCGAGCTGAACGGCAGATCGTTGCCCGCACCGGAGATGAACTTGGCCTCTCCGGCGATATCGACCGTGAAGAACATGGTGCCGACGGCCCATTCGTTCCCCTCGGTCACCACGGGAACATGTGCCCCGTAGTTGAAGGTCGGATAGCGACGCTGGTAGATGCGCGTCTCGATGTTGCGCCCCTGCGAGATCACGAAGGGGAATGCAGCCTGCGCGTCAGCGAAAGGCTGCCTGATGATCTGGTTCATGGTCAGTGTTCCTTTCGTGACCTGGTTCAGCCGCCGCCACCGGCGTCAGCTTCGGGATGGATCGTGGCGCGTAGCCGCAGGCTGATTTCCACGATGTCGCCGTTGCCGCCCGACGTGTCGAAGACGGCATCCGGGATTGGCCCGACGATGTTCGCGCCGGCCGCACCAACGTAGCGATGGGTAGTGGTGTTGTAGAACACCTCGCCACCATCGCTGACGTTGCCGCCGGCCGTGACGTACATCTGGCCTTGCGCCATAAAGGCGCCGGTGAAGTACTGCGGATAGGCGTCCGGCAGCGATGCGCTGGGCGGCACTGCCGGGTTTAGGATCGCGATCCCCAGGAACGTGCCATCGGCAAGCGGGACAACACCGTGGTCACCCGTGCCGCGCTGGACCGGCTGACCGAAGCGGATGCCCTCGGCGTTCTCGACGGTACGGCTGATCCGGTTGCTCTTCTCCTCCGACGCGATCTGGCCATGCAGGCCTTTTGCCGGTGCTTCGGAGTAAGTCGTCTGATAGGTCGCCATATCAGCGTCTCCCTCAGTTGGCCTGCGCCTGGTGGGCGGACTGCATGTCCTTCACCATCGCGGCATAGGCTTCGGTTGCGGCCTTGTCGGCGTCGTTGACCTGCTGGAGACCGCCGGATACGACCGTACGGAGCGGATCGGCAGGCTTGATGTCCTTGGCGATGGCCTTGAACATACCGGCAATCTCGGCGTCGGAAGCATCCTTGACCATCTCATCACCGAGCTTTGCGGCTACTGCAGCCCGGCGCAGATCAGCGTCGGTCTTGCCCATGGTCTCGATCTTGCTGTCGATCGCCTTCACGGTCGTGACGAGTTGGGCGCGGTCGGCGACGAGCCGATCGATATCCTCAGGCTTCGGAGCGCTGTCCTGTGCCTTCTTCAGATCGGCCTTGAGAGTACCGATCTCTTCGTCCTTCTTGGCGAGGTCGGCATCCTTGGCCTTAAGCGCCTCGGCGTGTGCCTTCTCGGCATCGGCCAGCTTGGCCTGGGAGGCCTTGTCGGCTTCGACCAGCTTTGCTGACGAGGATTCCAGATCCTTCATCAGCTTGGTAATGGCCTGGGCGCCCTGATCGGTGGTGCTCACCGACAGTCCGTCCACGACCACAGTGCGAAGTGCATCACTCATCGTGATGGTCTCCTTTTCCTGGGTGGGAGTGATCGGGGCGGCGCCCCACTGTTTCGCATCACCGATGCGAACCTGAGAACCTGCGCGACCGGCGTGAACGATCGCGACGTGGTTAAACCTGATATTTCGTTGGATGGCGTCGTATGCCTCGCCAGTCGGAGTCTCTCCGGCCGTAAAGTCGAGATCACAGGTATAGCCAGCCGAAAGTTCGCGCTTGCCGTCCTCGATCAGCTTGATGGTCGCTCCATCGCTGACCATGAGCGGGACGCGGATGAAGATACCCTCACCCGTGATCTCGTCACCGGTCTGGCCAACTGCGTGCTGCCTCCAGTTTTCGGAAGTCACAAGTTCGGCCGGATGATCGTTCGTCACCGGTCGATGGGCGGCCGACTTTAGCGTGTCCTCGGCGAAGACTTCGGAGCCTGGCCGATAGACGCGAACCGTCGCCATGTCGTCACGGCCGACCTCGCTGCCTAGATAGACCTGCACGCCAGTACGAGCGATCCGCGCGTCGGCAACAAGGTAGCCGTCATCGCGCCGACGCGTTCCCGCGACGGTTACAGCGTCTGTGAATTGCATGAATGCGGCTCCGGGTGTGTTATCCGCCCCCAATGCTTGTTGGAGGTACGGGTATGCAGTCTGTAGGTGTTCGCCTCCGGGCCCGATGGACCGGCAGCTGATTGGCGTAGGGGTTGGGTTTTGGCCCGTTCACGGATTAGGATCGCCAAGATGCGAATAAGTGCGCGTTTGGTAGATGACTGAAAAACGAAATTGCCGCCTGACGTTCCCGTTCCTCGCCGTTCTTTTCGGTATGTCGCTTGGCTTTGTAACGCCTTGTATGGGCCAGCAGCCTCCGGTTCCGCCAACAGCATCACCGCTCACTGTTGGCGTCTATGTCAGCCCACCCTTCGTCATGGCCCACGACAACACCTTCACTGGGATGGCAATTGATCTCTGGAGAGCCATCAGCGAGCCGCTCGGGATTGAAACGAAATTCGTCGAAATGGAAACGCTGACCGATCTGGTAAGCGCCACTGCAAGCGGTGAAATCGACGTGGCCGTCACCAACCTGACCATCACCAAGGATCGCGCGCAGCAAATCGACTTCACCCATCCATGGTTCGACGCAGGCCTGCGCATCATGGTCAATGAGGATCGCGGTTCAGGCTTTTGGGATGTAATCGGTGGGTTGCAGGCCTCGGGCCATCTTCGCGCCTATGCCTGGATTGGTTTCGTCATTCTCATTGCTACGGTTCTCGTGACTCTGTTCGACCGCCGTTTCGACAAGGACTTTCCACGTCGTTGGCGCGATGGCCTCGCCGAGAGCTTCTACACTGTGATGTCGGTCGCGACCTCTGGCAGACCTGCTGCACGCAAGAACCTGTTCGGATGGGCCGGTCGCATTTGGCAAGGACTATGGCTCGTCTGCGGGATTGCAGTGCTTGCCTATGTGACCTCGTCCGTGACGAGTGTAATGACGACCCTCTCACTAACAAACCAGATCAACAGCGTGGCCGATCTTACCGGTCGCCCGGTTGGTGTATTCGCCGGCTCCGTGGCCGAAACGTTTGCTCGGCAGTCCGGCCTTGACGCGAGAGCCTTCGCCCATATCGAAGAGGCGGTCGATGCGTTGCTTGACGGCCGGGTTGCTGCGATCGTCGGGGACGCTCCGGTGCTGGAGTATTACGCCCACACCAACACGAACCTGCCTCTTGATGTAGTCGGAGCCATCTTCGAGCCGGACAAGTATGGCTTCGGTCTGGCCCATGGAAGCGAGTTGAGGCATTCCGTTACCGTCGAACTGATCGGCGCACACGAGAGCGGTCTGATCGAAGACTTAAGGCGACGGTACTTCGGCGACACGCCTTAAGCCGTGATGTCTTCACCGCCCCTGTCAACGGTCGGCATCTTCGGTAATTCCTTCTTTCCAGTTCTCTTTGACTTCCTCGAAGATTTCCGGGCCGAGCTCTATCTCGCCGCGGTACGGCTCAATGCCGGCAATGTCCGGTACATCATCAGCGTAAGAGATGGTGATGTGTGGCTGATATTCTGGATGATCCCACGTCGCGCCGTTGCGTTTCATTTCCTCGTGCCGCCACGACAGGGCGCTGGATGAGAAGAGAAGCACCTTTGCCTCTCCGTTTTGCCCGAATGCTTCCATGAGACGCGGGCCGCCGGCAGGGATGGTGAGACCGCCCTTGTCGTTGTCCGACCAGTTTTCGCCCATCTTCATCCAGTCGACCGGCTGGCGGCTGAATGTGATGGTGACGTGAATATCGTCAGCCGGCAGCGTCGTGGCAAAGCCCTGCGCCTTGAAGTGGGCGATGATCTCAGCGGCATTCAGAACATCGCGGCGCACATAGAGAGTGCGGGGTGCGGCATCGTTTGCGGCAAGACGCACCTGCTCGTTGGCATTGGCGGGGAAGACCTCAGCGGCCGGTTCTTCTTCATCCTCCTCCTGATCCGAAAGCTTGCCATACTCCTCGATCGCCTTCTCAAGCCCTGGCAGGCTGCCATCTTCGACAAGAGCGTTCACCAGCCCATCGCTGAGCGCTTCCAACGGAATCAGTTCGGGCGACATGCCACCTGTGCCAGCGATCGCCCGGGCAGCATCTGCCTTCGTCTTGAAGATGTCGGCCCGTTCCTTGTCCGTCATCTGCCAGAGCGGCGCCCACGAATAGTAGATCGAGGGGTCGCGCGCGCCGAGCGCGGAACGGATCAGGCACTCATCCAGACGCATCAACGCCGGCGTCATGTCGATTTCCTGCATGGCTGACACGCGGTCGTAGTAGTTCCGCAAATCCGCCTCTCCCGTTGAATTCAGCCCGGCTGGAGACTGGCCTAGCAGGCGGGTGGCAGGGATATCCGCTGCGCCCGACACGATGGTCAGGAAGCGGTCGAGAACCTCTGGCAATTGGGCGAAGGATGCCGACTTGCTCTCGTATTCCTCCTCTTTGTCGAGCATCAGCGTGCCGTTGATGCCCTTGGCCGTGTTGGCGAGGGTATAGCGCTCAAGGATCTTGCGCTTGTATTCCTCGTCTCCGACCGAGGCCATGTAGTTCGGGACACGAATGATGTCGATCTTTGCCTCAAACACCAGGGACGCGATATTCGCGGCGGTACTGTCGGCATTCTTGATCGCATCGAGGACGGCAACCAAAACGCTATCGCCCCATCCCGGATGCATGGCAAAATCATCATCCGGGACAGGGCTGCCCTGAAAAATGGCCAGCCGAGTGGGATGGACATCGATAACCTGGCCGTTCTTTCCGCTTACCCTGTAGGACGACGGCTTGCCGTAGAATTCGGAACCCGGATCACGCTCGATCTCTCCAGCCGAAAGATGTTTGCGGGTGAACACGGTGAGATACTGGATTCCACCACGCCCGATGCGCTCCACATCAAGTGGCTGCATCATGTCTTGATCACCGGTACCTATCAGAATGCCGGCGCCGCCAAGCAGACGGGCGTTGGTTCGAGCCTCCAATACCTTGGCCCGCACGTTCAACCGCTTCTCTTCGGCCTCAATTCTCTCGATTTGATCCTTCGCGGCCTGCCAGTTGCGCCAGTTCCTGCAGGAGTCCAGCGCCGGAATGTCTACGATCTTCCTTGGCAGCCAGGCTCCGCGGTAAGCGTTGACGATCTCTGCGTCACTCAGCAGCGGCAAGCCGTAAAACGAATGAGAAGCCTTATCCCGCCCCGTCCCCATCCGCGAGACGAGGTTGGTCAGGCTGTCCCGAACCAGAGCGATCACATTTCCCATTTCAGCATGCCTCGCTCGGAACAGAAACGTCCGCTGATGTGTCGCCCCCTCGAGCCCAAGGAGGAAGTATGATGGACCTCAGCAAACACGTACGTCTGACCAGCTTGGACTGGCCGCGCTTCAGATGATCCGGCAATTTGACAGTGGCCGATGTGAAAGCGATATGCCTTCGGGAGCACCATGTTTGCCAGAAATTATTTTCCAGCCTCATCCACTTAAGATGATATGGACTCCTAGTTGACCAAGTGAGCCCTGCGAAATCGATCCGGGAAAGAACTAGATATGGACGTGGTACTTAAGACAGAAGAGGCTATTGAGTGCGGGATGGCCAAGGAGCAGTTCCTGCGCCTCCTAGTCCTCCTGGTCGAACACGGAATTAAGAAAGAAGCCGCTGCAAAGGTGTGCCTAGACCTTGCCGAAGTAGCGAGGTTCTTGAAAGTTACACCCCAACTGCAGCCATACACAGACCTGACAGCGCTTCAATACGAGAATATCGCCAATCAGATTCTTAGCGGCGAGCCTCTACCTAAGGATCCTACTGCCTAGCTTGGGATCGGATAGCCAGGCCGCCCGCAGCGTCGTTCGTGAACTCTGTTATCACACGTTTGCTAGTGTGTAGGTCGAGCCCAACGCCAGTTCATTCAGCGCGTCGGCGAAGGCATCGACCTGGTCGTCATGCTGCGCGTTCGGGAACGAACAGACCTCGTCGAGGAATGCGGTGTTCCACGGCCCGCGCACGAGCCGGACGTTGCCCGCCTCGGCCTGGGCCGATGCCGGCTTGGCGCGGACTGATTTCTCGCCTGTCGGCCGGACCGCCGTGACATTGTAGCCAGCAAGCAGCTTCAGTTTGGTCGCCGCGTCCGCTTTACCCGCCGCGCCGGGGTCTTCGGGGATGCGGATGCGCACCTCGATCCCATCTTGGCTGGCCGTGTTCTTCAGGTGCTTCTCGACATCGCCGGGCGACCAGCGGTCCCGCCGAACGTCCTCGACATAGAAGATGCCGCTGGCATAGGCCATCTTAAGCCCGACGGTCCAATCCGGCTGCTTGCCCTTCTTCTGCTCTGTCGCCGCGAAGTCCCATGCCCGGCACCGCCGCGCGCCGGCCGGAACGGCATCGACGATCTCGAAGTCGCCCCGCTGAAACATGCCCCCAGAACGAGGCGCCGGGCGCTGCTGAAACTGACCGGCGACGGCGTAGGAGCCCATTGGCACCTTGTCGCGCTCGACCACTTCACGCGGGAAGCGGGCTTCGAACAGAAGCTCACCTTCCTCGACACGCGGGTCTTCGAAGCCGATTGATGTCCGGCAAGCTCTGTCCGGCTCGAACTCCATTGGCAGCATCAGGTGCTCGTAACCAAGCCCGAGCTTCATGATCTGCCCCGAAACATCATCCTGGTGCAGGCGCTGCATGATGACGATGATCGCCGACGCCTTCGGGTCGTTCAGGCGCGTCGGGACCGATTCCCGAAAGATGCGCGTCGTGTTGAGGCGTTCGGCTTCACTCTCTGCCGTTTCCGTCGAGTGCGGATCATCAATGATGACCCTATCGCCGCGGCCGCCGGTGAGGGACGCGAACGGCACACCCTCGCGGTTGCCGGTCTTCGTGTTGGCGAACGACGCCTCGCCGGCGCGGACGAGCTCTACCTCAGGCCAGAGAGAGCGATACCAGTCCGACTGGACCAGATCACGCATGCGCCGGCTGTCACGCTTGACATACTTCTCCGTGTAGGAGCTCGTCAGGTAGCGCAGCGACGGCCTGCCCTTCGGCCCCCACTCCCATGCCGGCCAGAGCACGGACGTGAGGAGCGACTTCATGGTGCCAGGCGGCACGTTGATCAGCAGGCGGTTGATCCTGCCGTCCGTCACCGCCTCCAGATGCTGGCAGATGGCGTCGATATGCCAGCCGTGCACATACGGGTTGTTCGGCTCGACGACGTGCCAAGCCTCGCGGACGAAACCGGCGAGCGATTGGCACCTTGCCCGGATGCGCTCCCCGTCCAGACGGACGCGTTGGCGTTCGGCCTCAGCCTCCCTCCTCGCTTTCTCCTGCCTGATCAGACGCATCATCGTCGCCGGATCCGGCAAGCGGACCGAAGATGCTTTCAAGTTGGTCGAGTTGGTCACCGGATAGCTTCGTCAGATCAACTACAGGGATCGGGCCGCCCGCTGGACCGGCAAGGCGATGCTGCGAAGGCGGGTAACTGCCCTGCATCTTGTTGGCCTCAGAAATGGCAGAGACGGCCACACGCGGGTCTTCGTCCTCAGCGGCATCAGAGATACGTTTCAGCGCTGCAAGCCTGTCAGCGGCGGTCCATTCGGCTTTCTCAGCCACTTTAGCCTGCCTCTCGCGGATCAATGCGGCTACGTCAGGTTTTGTCAGGTTCTCGGACCCGACACTTCTGGCGGTCTTCGTGCTGTATCCCGCCCTGATCGCCGCCCGTGTCGCGTTGAGGTCGATCAGGTACTCAGCGACGAAGCGCTGCTGCTTGTCGGTTAGAGCCACGTGTGATTACCTCGCGCTAGCGGCGGGCTGCGATTGGAGAGGGACAATGACGAAACTCACTATCAAACTCCTGCCATTCCTGTTTCTGCCGCTTGGCATCGCAGGTTGCGTCAGCGCCGAGGATCAGCGCGCGGCCGACCAGGAGAAATGCGCTTCGTACGGCTACCGGCCGGGGACCGACGGTTTTGCGAGCTGCATGGAGTCCCAGGACTGGAAGCGCGACGACGACCAGCGCCGCACGATGGAATCGCTTGAGAGGCAGGATCGACGGGACAGACAGCGCTTGCAAAATCTGGAGTCCACCGCAGGCGTCAGTTCCAGCGCTAGCGGCATTGATGACAGGCCTCAGTACGACAAGGACGGCAATCCGAACTTCGACTCGCAGGGCAATTATATCGGCTGCCACGGAATTGGTTGCGAAGTTGACAACCCCGACGACTGATCTTTGCCCTAGTCGGTCCCTTTCGGGCTAGTTCCTCACGAGGTCTTTCGAACACTTCTCTCCGACCACGGCTATCTTCGGCGGCCGTCGCCTACTCGCAGGGTCCGCCTGCGATCGGATGAGGCGGCTTCAGCCGAAGACCTTGATTGTCCCCCGGGCAGAACCTGCGCCGCCCAGCTATCAACTTTCGGCATCGCCACCATCGGGTGGCCTCATGCCGTCTTGATCTGGTTGCGCAGGCCCGATTCGAATCGACAAAGCGTCTGTTTTACGACGATGCCATCACCGGTCGGCTGCGCTTCTTTCGGTACAATTCACTGTCTGTCTGCTCGATCAGTTCCCTGAATGTCAGGTTCGGCTTACACCTTTGATGGCCGGCTGAAATGGAAAGTCGCAGGTCGGACCTTCCAGTTCTGCGAGCAAACTCTTGATCGGCAGCCCTGTTGATATCGATCAGTAGCTGTTCAAGGTCACCTTTCCCGGCGTGGGGGATGAAGGCGCAGAACTCATCTCCACCGACACGTGCAATAAGGCTTTCGTCGCCCAGGACCGCCTGAAGCGCCGTCGCCACCGATACGATGGCATCATCCCCTACCAGATGGCCATATTTATCGTTGATCGCTTTGAGATAATCGACGTCGGCAATGACAAATTTTCCGGCAATGCCATGGGACATGGCTACATTAAACTGGTCTTCAAAGCTGCGCCTGTTGAGAAGCCCGGTCAACGGGTCAGTATTTGCCCGCCTTGCCAGTTCTGCGGCTTGTTTAAGCAGGGTGCGGTAGTCCTTTTCCAGTTTCTCCAGCTTGGAGAACCAGATGATCGTGACCTGCCCCCCGTTCGTCCCTCGTTCATAACGAGAGTCCTTGGGGTTGATAGTGGTCGGTTTCGGGTTGGGCAAGCGCGCCGGGCGCGGAGCCCTCAGATTGCTCAAGCGCCCGGC
>Ga0180220_1003012_pt1 | contig 10120 bp, 14 predicted proteins | sample eDN5th37CBELigBY_FD_151335 | JGI IMG/M metagenome (GOLD analysis project Ga0180220, IMG submission 151335) | Enriched backyard soil microbial communities from Emeryville, California, USA - eDNA 5th pass 37_C BE-Lig BY (version 2) (version 2) | ecosystem: Environmental > Terrestrial > Soil >... | reverse complement strand
TTCAAGGGTGTTCCGGCAGCCCGCGGGGCAACATATGGCGCCGTTGCCTTGCGGAGGCAAGCCATCTCGATGCTGGGGCGCTTCTCCGGTGGCTTGCCGGCCGCAGCCGCATGGCCGTTAACCCTGTTTCAACCTAAGATTCGCAGTGAGCTTGTACCCTCTATCTGGCGTCCACATAAAGGTTAATGGCCGCGCTCGCCCGTGCGGCACAGTGTTGGAGGTAAATTTACCCAACGGCTTAGAGCCAAATTAAGGTCGTGGGCCCAACATCGCGAGCGTGGTGTCTAAGTATTGCGTAGAGAGCCATGGCCGAGCAACAGTTCAGATCGAGAGTGCGCTATGTCATCGGGCCCGACGGTAGTCCGCTGACGATTGCGGATCTGCCGCCCCGTGATACCAAACGTTGGGTCATTCGCCGGAAAGCAGAGGTTGTCGCCGCGGTCCGCGGCGGGCTGCTGAGCCTCGAAGAGGCCTGCGAGCGCTATACACTTACCGTCGACGAATTCCTCAGCTGGCAGCGGTCCATCGACAAGCATGGACTGCCGGGTCTTCGAGCCACTCGCATCCAGGACTATCGCGAGTGAGACCACGCTGAGTGGATGACCTCGTCTCAGCGCGCAGGTGACGGTCCGTCAACCCTGGGCTCTGCACCCGGCTGATTGCCCTTGTCGGGAGGCGTAACCGCTCCCCGGACAAGTTCGGTCGGGGGTGGAGATTCACGGGTCGAGCAGGCCGGCTTGCCGGCTGCCCAGTGGAACAGGTCGCCGCGCATCCGGTCTGCGATGTCGTCAGGCATGAGGAGGTTCTCGACGTCAATGCGCGTCGACGCTCCGGCCGGCGTGAGCTGCACGCGAAACACGCGTCGGCCCCAGGGCGTTTCCAACTCGCGCTCGCGCTCGTGGATGGAAATCTCCGCCATCCCGCCTCTGGATTCCGGTGCGACGTCGGCGTGGAAGATGTAGCGCTTTTCCAGCACGCCATCCGGTCCGAACCAACAGCCTCGGGAGCCGCGGGCTATGCGTGCATAAACGTCGGTGACGGTTCCGGAAACTTGGCCGACCTCGCCGACCGGAACGGCTGCCGGCAGCTCCGGAAGAGGGGCCACCTGGCTGCACGCCCCCAAGAGCAACGTCGCAAGTACCGACCCGAGCCGGTACAGCTGTAGCCGACATTGATCCGCATGCTGGAGCATCGGCGCGCGTGCCCGGATAAGACCAGGACGTGGCCAGATGTCTCACACGCTTCTATCGACGGCAAGCCCCCGAGACCAAGACTGGTCTCGAGGGAGTTGCTTGTTGTTGACTTGGAAGCCGATGCGAAATGGGATCAGCGCCGCTCCGCGGGCAGGTGCTCCAGACCGTGGTCCAGGCGGCGCGGGTGGCGCTCCGTTTCGCGATGGACCTCGGGACCGATCCGGTCGAGATCCGCCCAGGCATCATCGCGCTCACGTACCGCGTCCTCGAGCTTGATCTGGAGGTTGGCAATAGAGGCCCGCAGGTTGTCACGCCGTTGCGCGGCCGCCTTGGCGAGAGTCGAGTAAGCGAAGTGGGATTTGTCCCGTATTCCGGTCCTTTCCTCTTCAGACTGCACCTGCCGGTCGAGTTCCTGCGCCATGTGCTCGAACTCGCGTATCATGTGCTCGAGGTCATTGACCTTGCGGCGCTTCTCCTCGGCAGCAAAGCGTTTGAGGCGGAGACTGGTTTCGCGAGATTTCATGTTCGATACCCCTGACATGTTCGAACGAAGGACCTGGCCGCGATCTCGAGATGGAGATCGGTGCCAGACGACGCCTGCGGCTTTCGCCGTTCTGTCCTTTTCTTGCCGGCTCCGACCCGTTCACTCGCACCCACGAGCGGCAGAAGGAATATACCATTAACGTACAGACCACCGCTTAAGTTGCGGTAAAGTCACGACAGAGGACTGATGAGTCCGAAAGGCCCGCGGAGGCCATCGATCGGCCTCCGGACTCTAGGGCGACGCAACGAATTCTGTTAATTGTTGATTCGGCGCAGGTCATGCGTACCGCACCTGAAACCTGGGGGCTTGGGTGGGGGCATGGCCGGCACGTCGGGCAGTACCTTCCTCGTAAGATCGACGACATCGGAAACTCGACCGAGCGAACACCAACCCTGGTGTCCGTTGAGAGAGTGTTGTTGCCGATGTCATTGATACACCGATGTGCCGAACAACGGTGAAGTTGTTGTAACAGTTTTGTAGCAGTAAACTTTAGGCGATTAGCCTTTGTTAACCTCTCAAGTGTAAAATCCAAGTGACTATAAAAGCAAGGTTTGACTGCGTGCTCTTCAAACGGGGGCAGCGGGCCGAGAGTAATCTCGGCTCTTGAAGAGAGGAATGACATGAGAGTCCTTCTGATCGAAGACGACAGCGCAACGGCGCAGAGCATAGAGTTGATGCTCCAGTCGGAAGGCTTCAACGTCTACACGACTGATCTGGGCGAAGAGGGTGCGGACCTCGGCAAACTCTACGACTACGACATCATTCTGCTCGACCTTAATCTGCCCGACATGAGCGGCTACGAGGTCCTGAAGACGCTCAGGGTCAGCAAGGTTTCGACACCCATTCTGATCCTGTCAGGTCTGGCCGGCATCGACGACAAAGTTCGAGGACTTGGCTTCGGCGCGGACGATTACATGACTAAGCCGTTCCACAAGGACGAGCTGGTCGCCCGCATCCACGCGATCGTCCGCCGGTCCAAGGGGCATGCCCAATCGGTCATCGAAACCGGCGAAGTCAGGGTCAATCTCGACACCAAGACCGTCGAGGTGAACGGGCAGCGCGTGCATCTGACCGGCAAGGAGTACCAGATGCTCGAGCTGCTCTCGCTGCGCAAAGGTACGACGCTGACAAAGGAGATGTTTCTCAACCATCTCTATGGGGGGATGGATGAGCCGGAACTGAAGATCATCGATGTTTTCATCTGCAAGCTGCGCAAGAAGCTGCAGGCGGCCACCGGTGGTCGTCACTACATCGAGACGGTCTGGGGGCGCGGATACGTCCTGCGCGATCCCGACGACGAGCATGCGGCCGCCTGATAGCGGGATTTTGAGGATCGGCTTGCCAGTTCAGGGGGCATGAGGCCCCCTAAGCTGTTTCTGGTGGACATCGTTTTCTCGTGGTTTATGCAGTCCACTTCGTCCAGCCATGAACTGCGAGCAAGCCATCATGACAGAGCCGGATCTGCAACCCGACCAATCCGGACAGCTCAGGGCCGCCATCGTTCCCGTCACGCCCTTCCAGCAGAACTGCACGCTCATCTGGGACGACAAAGCCAAGGTTGGGGCGGTTGTCGACCCCGGTGGTGACCTGGACAGAATCCGTCAGGCCATTGCTCAAGTCGGCATGACAGTCGAAAAAATCCTGCTGACGCACGGGCATATCGATCACGCCGGGGGTGCCGCCGAGTTGCGCGAGGCTCTTGGAGTTACGATCGAGGGACCGCACGAGGCGGATCGATTTCTTCTCGAAGGGTTGGAACAGCAGGGACGAGCCTACGGAATCGAGGCGAGGGCCGTCGTTCCGGATCGCTGGTTGAACGAAGGGGACGCCGTCGAGGTCGCGGGGCACCGTTTCGCGGTGTTGCACTGTCCCGGCCACTCTCCGGGTTCAGTAGTTCTCTACAACTCGAAGCAAAGATTTGCTCTGGTCGGGGATGTCCTGTTCAGGGGCTCCATTGGCAGAACGGATTTTCCCTACGGCGATCACAATTCGTTGATCTCCGCCATAAAAACGAAGCTGCTCCCGCTGGGCGACGACGTCGTGTTCATCTGCGGTCACGGGCCGACGAGCACCATCGGCGCCGAGCGTCAGTCAAACCCGTTCATCATTTGACCTGTTCCGGGCGGGGGACTTAGAAGCCCCGCTCCCATCGGAGGCAGCCGAGCAGTCCGCACTCGGAGTCTATGGCGTTGCGGCCCGCGCCACGGTTTTCCCAGAAGTCGACCGTTTCGACGCGGAGCGTCTCAGAACAGCTCCGCCGGCAATGGATCCAGGTGCCACCGGGCATCCGAACCTCGTAGCCTGTCCGTGTCCGGCGTACGGGCCCGGAAACCGTTCCGTGTCCGAACCGACTTTCGGCGACGACAAATCCTTCAACCGGACCGTAAACGCCGGCCGTCCGCTCCCATCTGGCTCCCCCTGCCGACGCAGGTCCGATCGCCACGCACGCAATGCCGAACGCTGCCAGGAGCACCGACTTCGAGAACGCCATACGAGTTCCCCTTATGTTGAATTCATGACTTTTGTCATGGTCAGTATATACTGATCGGGTTAGCGGATTGTTCAGGTCGGGCCAAGCGCGCCAGACCGTGGCCGCGGTTTTTGTTGTAGGCGTGTGTTTTTTCAGTGATTGCTATGCGGAGGGGTGCTGAACATGTCATCGTCCCCGATTACGCGGATTGCGCTTGATTTTGTTGAAGAAGTTTCAACAGCTCGGAGTGCGGCCGAGGTTCAGAGCCTGCTCCTCTCCTACGCGCAGAGCCGAGGTTTTGAGTACCTGATGATTTGTGATCTGCCGGTTCCCGGTCAGACGTTTTCAATTATCGCGTGTAATTGGCCCCGGGCATGGTTGGAGGCTTTTTCAACCGGGCTCTACCGCCACAGCCCGATCGTGCGGCATGCGGGGCAGACCACCGAGCCATTCTCATGGTCCGACGTCGAGTGGGACAGGAGTAGAGGTTCGCCGGAGCGGCGCGTGATGGACTTGGCGGCTGCGCACGGGCTCAAGGACGGCTTCGTCGTGCCGGTGATCGGAACCGATGGCGAGCAGAGTTGCGTAGGACTCGCCGGCAGCCGAACAGCGTTGCAGGACCAGGAGCGACGGGCGTTGCACCTGATGTGCCTTTACGCGCACCATGCCATGCGAACCACGAAAAAGCGGCGCATCAGGCATCGCATTCCGGGCCCGAAATCGCGGGATTGCCTATCTTACGCTTTGCTGGGGCTCGACGCCGAGGCGATTGCAGATCGAACCTCGTTGTCGTCGGCGCAAGTGCGCGCCATCCAGCGGGACGCTGAAAAGATGTTGGGGGCCTCAGGGCCAGTGGAGTCGGCCGTCAAGGCTGCGATGCTGGGAGCAATCCACCCGTGAAACTCTTCAGCATCACAAACACTGGTTCGACTCGGCCAAGCGAGACGGCATCCTACGAGCGTGCGTGGATCTCTCGCGCCGCCGTCAGCCACAGTGGCTCCTCCGACGATGTTCCACTCGCGCAGACCCATCCGGGTTGCTTCATTCACGTGGTCACGGCGGAGAACCGCAACCTCTACGAACACGAGCTCGAGGTTTATTTCCGGCTACGTCATCACGTTTACGTGAAGGAGCGAGGTTGGGAGTCATTCCGGAGTCCTACCGGGCGCGAGGTAGATCGATACGACTCCCCCGAAACGATCTATCTGCTCGCATTGGAAGAAGAGATACGGCGCCTGGTTGGCGGCGCCCGGCTTGTTCCGACGATCAAAGGACCGCCGCTCGCGGGAATGAAGGGCCTTTCGACCTTCTCGATCCCGCGATCGCCGTTCATCTATCACGTTTCGCGCATCATAACTGCCCCGGACCGGCGCGAATACCGAGGCCTCAACTTGGTTGGGGCAAGGATCTTGTGTGGGGTTCAGGAATACTGCCTTGCGGAGGACATCGAACAGCTGACGTTGCTTGTCCGCACATCGCTTCTGCCCCAGTACCTAGAGCTAGGATGGGATCCGCAACCGCTGGGTCTACCGACGATGCTATGGGGCGCGTCCCTCATCCCCATCATGGTCGATGTGAATGAAAACGCGCTCAATGTTACCCGGCTAAAGCGGTCGATAGCGGGCTCGGTTTTGGTCCGGCGCGGTATCACGTGCCCTGCCATCACGATCCGGCCACCGGGCGGGGTGAACTGAATCCGGCGTCGGCAATCGCACGCAAAACCTGGCCCTATGCAATTCGACGAGACGCGTTACGATGGCGCCCGGATTCTGGGTCTGCCAAGGAGGACACATCGGTTATGACCAGCGCAGGAAGAGTTGCCCTCGTCACGGGGGCTGGGAGCGGAATTGGGCGGGCTTCTGCGCTCGCACTGCAGCGGGACGGATACAACGTCGTACTCGCCGGCCGCCGCAAGGAGGAGCTCGAGCGCACCGCGAGCATGGCTGTCGAGAATGGCGGGCGCATGCTCCCGGTGCCGACGGATGTCGGCGATCCAGCTTCCGTCAAGGCGCTGTTCGCTTCGGCAGTCGAAGCATTCGGACGGCTCGACGTGCTCTTCAACAATGCTGGCATGGGCGCGCCGGCAGTGCCGATGGAGGAGCTGCCGGTCGAGACTTGGCAAAAAGTGGTGGACGTCAACCTGACCGGCTCCTTCCTCTGCGCACAGGAAGCGATCCGCATCATGAAGTCACAAACGCCGAAGGGCGGCCGCATCATCAACAACGGCTCCATTTCGGCGCATGCGCCGCGTCCGAATTCGGTCGCCTACACGGCGACGAAGCACGCCATCACCGGTCTGACGAAATCGATTTCGCTCGACGGCCGCGCGCATGACATCGCGTGCTCGCAGATCGACATCGGCAATGCGGATACGGCCATGGGCGGCCGGATGAAGAACGGCGTTCCGCAGGCCAACGGTACCATCGCGCCCGAGCCCGTGATGGATGTCGAACACGTCGCGAATGCCATCGTGTTCATGGCTAACCTGCCGCTCGATGCGAACGTGCAGTTCATGACCATAATGGCAACCAAAATGCCGTTCGTCGGTCGGGGCTGAAGCCCCAAGCCCCTCAGTCAGGTCTGGACCTGATCGCCCCGGATGCAGCGAGCACGTGATGCTCTGGTGCTCCGGGGTTTTCTCGTATTGTGACCGCAGTCATTGATATGCATGTCCCTCGAGGGACGGGCTGCGCAAAACCCGGGAACCTTGGCTCCGAACCGGCATCCAATGGCAAGACGCCGCTGAGCGCGCGTCAGACTGGACCATTATCGGAGTACAACGAAATGCGACTCTCGACGCTTCTGCTTGCGTCAGCAGCCATGACCTTAGTGGGGGTATCCCCATCGTTCGCCCATGAGCCGGACAAGGCAGTGGCCAAATCACCGCCTGCTGCGCCCTACCAGCAAGTGAGCAAGCTGGTCAAATTGCCGGATTTCATTCCGGGCCTCGGCCAGCTTTTCGTCGATCCTTCGACGTTGCCTGCGGGCCCGTTCCTTGCCTACGACCGCGATGGCAAGCTGGTCAGCTCGATCTACATGATCCCGCTGAACGAGCTGAAACCCGACGGCAAAGCCTTCAATGACCTTAAGCTGTCCGGCGCCGCTGTCGACCACGTCGACGTGGTGTACAACGCCGGTCATCCGGGTGTTGAAACACCACACGCGCACATCGTGCTCTGGCACTTGATGGCCTCCGACGAAAGCCGGGTAGCGAAATGATTTCCCGGCGCTGGATACTGCAGGCGGGGGCGGCTTGACTGCCGCCCTGCTGTTCGAGCCCGCGGCGGCGCGGGCTAACGATCCGATCGAGATCGTGATGGGTGGCCGCCCAGATGGCTCCCACGTCTGGTTCGACCCGATCGGGCTCCACATCGAGCCGGGGCAGACCGTCCGCTGGATCAATCGCGATGCCGGCAATTCACACACGGCAACCGCGTATCATCCGGACAATTTCGGGCGGCCGCGCCGTATCCCATCGGTCGCTAGCCCATGGGACTCGGATTACCTGCTGCCAGGCGAGTCTTTTTCAATCACACTGATCAAGCCGGGCGTATACGACTACTACTGCGTCCCTCACGAGCACGCCGGCATGGTGGGCAGAATCATCGTGGGCTCGCCGGAGACGCGCGGCTGGACGAACGAGCCTTCATCGGACGGAGACCTGCCCGACGCAGCCTTACGTGCGTTTCCGACAGTCGCAGAGATCATCTCGAAAGGGCTCGTTCGGCGAGCCTGAAAGTTGGATTATGAGCCATGGATGCATTGCGGACGATTGCTCGCGTATTCCGGCGCCGCGGGTCTCTCAGTGACGACGAACTGGTGTCCCTCGCCAAGGAGCGTGACGAGGATGCGGTCCGTCTCCTGGTCCGGCGCTACAACCAACGCCTGTTCCGCATTGCGCGCGGCGTCATCCGCGACGAGGCGGAAGCTGAGGACGTCGTCCAGGCGACGTACGTGCGCGCGTTCACCCACCTCGATCGCTTCCGCGGCGAGGCGGCATTTTCGACCTGGCTGACGCGCATCGCGCTGAACGAGGCCTATGGCCGGGTGCGCCGAAAACGTCAGACGGTCGAGCTCTCCGAGATCGATGCCCCGGCTGAAGGAGGACAGGTCATCATGTTTCCCATGACGCCCCGGCCGACCGATCCGGAGACTGCTGCGAGCAGACAACAGGTCAGGGAGTTGCTGGAGGCTGCTCTCGACAGGCTGCCCGAGGCGTTCCGCATGGTTTTCATTTTTCGGGAGCTGGAAGAACTCAGTGTCGAGGAAACTGCGGCACTGCTCGGTCTCAAGCCCGAGACGGTAAAGACAAGACTGTTCCGCGCCCGGCGGCTGATGCGGACGGAGATCGAGAAGGCTATTTCGGCTAATTTCGCCGGGCTGTTTCCGTTCGCAGGCAGCCGTTGTGCCAATATGGCGGATAAAGTGATTGCCTGCTTGAGAAAGCACGCGCGGTGGTAGGCAGGGGGTGCCGGGCACCGGCCATTGATAGTTGAGGCGGAAAAGCGCGCTTTTTCCGCCTCGAAACTTTGGATCAAGCGACGCTCAGGGCGACGTCACCCGCGCGAGAGGTTGATCGTCACGCCCTTGAGATTCGAGCCTTCCGTCGAGATCGAGACAGCCTGCCGCGACCCTTCGGTAGAAACCGACATCGAGCCTGTCAGCCCCCCTCCCGCGATGTCCATTCTGATCTTGCCCGCCGAGGCCCTGCCGGTCACCTCGCCGGCAGCGTTGAATGTCCGCTCTTCCCAGCGTCCGGTGAGGCGGCCGTTCTCATTGAGCAGGCTCGCGCGGATCTCGATTTTGTAGCTGACGGACGCACAGCGGATGGCAAGGCCCAGCTCCGCTCCGGCGCTCTTTGGATTGTAGTACGCTCGGCAGGTGATCCTTTCGGACTTGCCGTCCGAAAATCGCACGCTTCCACCGCCGCTCCAGCTTCCGTCGAGCTCTGCGAACGTGCTCGGGGACGCCGGTTGGGCTTCAGCCCCTGAGACGGCGGCAAAAGCCGCAATGCTGACGGCGATGGCGATACGGGAGAGTTGCAGGCGCGGCGTCACAGCAAAAACCTCTATGCTGGCGGCGAACGATTCCACCCATTTTGGAGGGCGGACTGCGCGCGGGCAAGACATCAGTGTCCCAATCTGGCAACAGGCTCTTATCAATCTGTTCGCAAAGTCACAAGCGCATGGAACCCTCGCCTGCACGAAAAAGAAAACGCCGCCAGGATGACCCAGCGGCGTCCGGATAGTCCGTAGACCTTGCGTGCGCCTTAGGCGAGCGAGATCTGACCAGCCTGCTTACCGCGGCCGCGACGGTCGTCCTCGAGCACGAAGCTCACGCGGTCGCCCTCGTTGAGAGAGCGAATCCCCGCGCGTTCCAAGGCGGTCGCGTGCACGAACACGTCATTACCGCCTTGCTCCGGCGTGATAAATCCGTAGCCTTTGGCCGTGTTGAAGAACTTCACGGTGCCTGTCAGTCGCATTGGGTAGTACCTTCTTCCCGTTCAAACGCGTGCAAAAAGCCAGTCATTGGGTCCCACGCTACAGACCCAGAGATCTCCAGATTGTCGGGAAAGAAACGGCCGGTGAGGGTCGCGCAGCTATCCGATATCTTGAGGGCGCACGCCACAGCAGCGGGCACCGGCAAGGCTCATATGACGTGTTCGCGTGAGAAAAACAAGGGGAGGATGAAGTGTGCCACACGGGCAGTTTCGGCTCCATCGTACCAGCGTCCCCCATTTGAACCCGTCGCTGTGAGAGGAGGTGCCCGGAAGAAGGGATCCAACCCGGGCACCCTAGTCCGCCAAGCGCGCGTTGGTTAACCAAAGCGCACCCGCCAGCAAAAGCTGCAACTCGGGAGCGCTCGATTGGTTCCGGGCGATCTCGTTTTTTCTACGCTGCAATTCGTCGGCCG
>Ga0180220_1003011_pt1 | contig 10120 bp, 7 predicted proteins | sample eDN5th37CBELigBY_FD_151335 | JGI IMG/M metagenome (GOLD analysis project Ga0180220, IMG submission 151335) | Enriched backyard soil microbial communities from Emeryville, California, USA - eDNA 5th pass 37_C BE-Lig BY (version 2) (version 2) | ecosystem: Environmental > Terrestrial > Soil >... | reverse complement strand
CGAGCGGGGGTAGGCCGTACCCACGAGGGCCGGGTACCCTCTTGGTAATGTGGTCCCCGCGCGAGCGGGGGTAGGCCGACCTATAACAACAACGGAACGGGAAGCGGAGCGTGGTCCCCGCGCGAGCGGGGGTAGGCCTCGGCACTCTTCGCCGTCGTGCATGTCTGCGAGGTGGTCCCCGCGCGAGCGGGGGTAGGCCGCCGACGCCGTAGCCTGCGCGCGCAGCATATCGGTGGTCCCCGCGCGAGCGGGGGTAGGCCATAACTGCCTATGTTCGGGGCATGAGGGAGCACGTGGTCCCCGCGCGAGCGGGGGTAGGCCGGAACGCCGACGTAGCCTGGGCGCGCGCAAGATGTGGTCCCCGCGCGAGCGGGGGTAGGCCACACCGAGCCACGTTTGAAACTGGGCTTCATTCGTGGTCCCCGCGCGAGCGGGGGTAGGCCCGGCTGTTTAGAGAGTTGGGCGGCCTCCGGTCGGTGGTCCCCGCGCGAGCGGGGGTAGGCCGATAACCAGCGTCGAACGTAGTTTTGTGACTAAGTGGTCCCCGCGCGAGCGGGGGTAGGCCGCTGTCGGAGGAGGTGCAGGCTCGACCCATCCTGTGGTCCCCGCGCGAGCGGGGGTAGGCCGCAGTTCGGCTTTATTTCTGCAGGTTCCGGCAAGTGGTCCCCGCGCGAGCGGGGGTAGGCCTCAAGGAGCGGCGTCAAGCTGCTCACGATCCGGGTGGTCCCCGCGCGAGCGGGGGTAGGCCCTAAACGACCGATCAAAAACCGAACGCGGGATAGTGGTCCCCGCGCGAGCGGGGGTAGGCCGTAAACTCCGTGTATTTGCGCATATACTAACGCGTGGTCCCCGCGCGAGCGGGGGTAGGCCTTTCATTGCCCACCTCCTCCGAGCATCACCCGGGTGGTCCCCGCGCGAGCGGGGGTAGGCCATGGTGGGATGGGTCAGACGCCCGAGGCGGCGAGTGGTCCCCGCGCGAGCGGGGGTAGGCCGTGTCCTCGGGAACGTTAGTCAATAGACGTGCCGTGGTCCCCGCGCGAGCGGGGGTAGGCCGTGCCGCCTTCCGCGCCCCAGTAGCTTGTGGTCGTGGTCCCCGCGCGAGCGGGGGTAGGCCGTTGGTTGTTCCGGTGAAAGCGATCGTGGATCGGTGGTCCCCGCGCGAGCGGGGGTAGGCCAGGAACGCGACGGGACTACGACCTGTCCAACCCGTGGTCCCCGCGCGAGCGGGGGTAGGCCTGTGGTATCGCCGGCTCTATCGTCGGCTCTGCAGTGGTCCCCGCGCGAGCGGGGGTAGGCCGCCTCGGCCCCAGCAGTCTTCCAAGCTGGCGGAGTGGTCCCCGCGCGAGCGGGGGTAGGCCGGGATTTTCAGTTGTTTATGAAGCGTCTTAGAAGTGGTCCCCGCGCGAGCGGGGGTAGGCCGCCGTGATGGAGACTCTCCGAGCGGTTCCGGAGGTGGTCCCCGCGCGAGCGGGGGTAGGCCGACCATGCTCCAGATCGCGATCGCACGGCACCTGTGGTCCCCGCGCGAGCGGGGGTAGGCCTAATCGAGTGAGTTTCTAGAAGGAATTTTCCAGGTGGTCCCCGCGCGAGCGGGGGTAGGCCTCACGCGCACCCGGCCTGGCCTCCAGGTCTGGTGTGGTCCCCGCGCGAGCGGGGGTAGGCCCGCCGACGGGTACCTCCTCGGCCGGGCGGTCGAGTGGTCCCCGCGCGAGCGGGGGTAGGCCATCACGCTTGGTGGCCATCCCGTAGAGATAGCGGTGGTCCCCGCGCGAGCGGGGGTAGGCCGACTGGTGGGACCAGTCGCCGCCTCGGGCGTCTGTGGTCCCCGCGCGAGCGGGGGTAGGCCGGAGACGATGAGCCAGTTTACGATCTCGCCCGAGTGGTCCCCGCGCGAGCGGGGGTAGGCCTGTCCGTCGTCGCCCGATGCGCGGCGGTATTAGGTGGTCCCCGCGCGAGCGGGGGTAGGCCGGTGCTAGCGGAGGAACGTTTAACGTTAAATGGGTGGTCCCCGCGCGAGCGGGGGTAGGCCTGAGTGGTTCCGCGACGAGAATTTGCAGAATCCGTGGTCCCCGCGCGAGCGGGGGTAGGCCGGAAACCGTGTCGTCATCCCACAGTATCGCGGTGTGGTCCCCGCGCGAGCGGGGGTAGGCCGAGCGCCATCCCGGGCTCGAGAACGAGCGAGCGGTGGTCCCCGCGCGAGCGGGGGTAGGCCGCGTACGTTCGCGGCGGGCGGCTATCACACCTGCGGTCTCACGGCCGAGGGCGACACCTACTGCTGGGGCTCGAGCACCTACGGCAAGCTCGGGATCGGCGATACGACCGGCAACGTGCTCGAGCCGAACAAGGTGCTCGGTGGTCACAAGTTTGCCAAGATCTACGCCGGCCGGCACACGGTCTGTGGCCTGACGGCCGATGGCGAGGCCTGGTGCTGGGGCAACAACGGGAACGGCCAGGTCGGCGATGGCGACACCGTGGTCGTCAAAGTTCCGGCCAAGGTGGTGACGACCGAGCGTTTCGTCTCGCTCTCGCCGAGCACCTACCACACCTGCGGCGTCACCTACGACGGCCGTGGCTTCTGCTGGGGTAGCAACGGGCGGGGTAAGATGGGGATCGGCACCACCACCGGTACCGTCAATCCCGAGCCGTTGCAGGTCGTCAACATCACCAACTTTGCCCATATCAGCGCCGGTAACGACCACAGCTGTGGTGTGACCACCGACGGTGCGGTCTACTGCTGGGGTAACGCTGCCGGTGGCCGCCGGGGCAACGGTAGCACGAGCGGTAGCTCCGGCACGCCGTCGTTGGTGCAGACGATCGGCCCCGTCGCCTTCCTGGACGGCGCGCCCGCGGGTTGCGCTGAGGAGGGGGAGGGCTGCTTCCCCCGTAAATCCTTCGACGATCACGTCCTCCTCGCCTCGGGCCGGGGCGCGGGGTATTTCGTGCTGAGGCTGAGCTGAGGAGGGAGTCATGATTGAGAAGAAGCTGGAGAAGACGACGTCGTCCGCGGCGGCTGCGAAGCGTCCCTGGAGCGCCCCGGCGGTCGTGGAGCTCCCGCGGCTGACGGAGCTGACGCTGCAGTCGTTCATCCCCGGGACCGGGATCCCGGGCGGGGGCGGGAGCACGGTCTTCTGAGCCGCACCATCGACCTGCTCTCATTGGTGAGGTGCCGGGCGATCCCGCCCGGCACCTCGTGAACCCCGACTCCTGCCGCGGCCTGACCGGTCGCTTCGCCGTTCCAATAGTAGATTCACCATTCACGTCGGTTAATTCACTAGTAGCAGTGCTGTATCGATTCACGCAAAGGAGGCGCTGATGAGGGAGCTGCGAAAGGCGTGGGTGTTGTCAGCGGGGGTACTGGCCGTGGCCGGGTGTGTCGACGAGGGGCCTGTCGAGCCCGTGGAGACCGGCGCGGCGGAGGCCGTGGCGTACCTGTCGTGTCAGGCGGATCTGCGGACAGGTGACATCTCGTGCGGCGGGTCGGAGGCCGGGCTCGAGGGGGGCGCGCTGGGCGCGATCATCGGTGGGCAGGGGGTTTACGTGCTCCTCACGTCGAACGGCGTCGCCTACGACGAGGGGAGCGAGGTCTTCCGCGCTGACGTGACGGTGAAGAACCTCGGGAACCAGGTGATCGGCACCGCCGACGGCGCCACCCCACACACCGACGGGATCCGGATCTTCTTCGTCGAGGCCCCGGCCACGACCAGCGGGGCCGGTGTCGTCGCGGTCCGCAACGCCGATGGTACCGGCAGCTTCACCGGCAACGACCAGCCGTACTTCCAGTACAAGCAGGCGCTGGCTCCGGGGCGGACCTCGCTGCCGAAGACCTGGGAGTGGGACGTACCTTCGACGGTGGAGCGCTTCAGCTTCCTGGTCGGGGTGGCGGCGGAGCTCGCCGACGACGATGGTTTCCAACCGGCGGGGATCGACTTCATCGCCCAGACGCTCACCACCGATACGCTGCACTCCTGCGCGATCGACTATTCTGGCCAGGCGTGGTGCTGGGGTCTGGCGCAGTATGGGCGCCTCGGCAATGGTGTGATGGATTCGGTGTACGAGGCATCCCCGGTGAGGGTAGAGCAGGGTGACCTGAAGTTCGTCTCGATCGGCTCGGGGTTGCAGAGTACCTGTGCCCTAACCGATACCGGCGAAGCGTACTGCTGGGGTTTCGGCCGGTGGGGTCGGCTAGGGACCGGCGACACTCTTCCCTCGGCTGTGCCGGCCAAGGTCGCTGGAGGTTACAAGTTCAAGCAGCTAGCCGTCGGGCGGATGACGAACTGTGGCCTGACCCCCGAGGGGCGGGTCTATTGTTGGGGGGTCAACTCCAACCAACAGATCGGCGATGGCACCTCGGATCACGCTTGGGAGCCGGTCGAGGGTGCCGGCGGGATGACCTTCAAGTCCATCGCCGCGGGTAAGTTCCACTTCTGCGGGATCACCTTCGACTACGACACCTACTGCTGGGGCTCGAACTCGAGCTACAAGCTCGGGATCGGGGATGTGACCGGTAACTACCCCGAGCCACAGCTCGTCCATGGCGGCCACAAGTTCGTCCAGGTCTTCAGCGGCCAGTGGCACACCTGCGCGCTGACTGAGGAAGGCGAGGCGTGGTGCTGGGGCGGCGGCGGCAATGGAAGGCTTGGCACTGGCGACAACGTCACGCGGACCGAGCCGACCAAGGTCCTGACGTCGGAGCGTTTTGCGACGATGGGGGTCGGCACCTTCCATACCTGTGGCGTCACCTACGATGGCCGTGGCTTCTGCTGGGGGAGCAACAGCAACGGCAAGCTCGGCGTCGGTCCGACGGATCCCAACAACGACAACGTCAACGCTATCCCGCTGCAGGTCCTCAACGTCTACAACTGGGCGTACATCAGCCCCAGCGCCACGCACACCTGCGGCATCACCACCGACGGCAAGCTCTTCTGCTGGGGTGCCAATATCAGCGGTCGGCTGGGGATAGGGACCACCGGTGGCAACTTCGACAGCCCGCAGGAGTTGATGAGCATGCCCCGGATCGCACTCCACGAGGGTGGGCCGTTGATCTGCGGTGGGGAGGATGGGAGCGGGTGCTTCCAGCGCAGGAGTTTCGATGAGCAGATCCTCCTGGCGACAACCGGGGGCGCCGATTTCTTCGTCATGAATCTCGGTCCACGGGGGTGAAGATGAAGATGGTGATACGTGACCTGACAGAGAAGGCGGAGGAGGTCGCCGCCGGCTCGAGGCGGCCTTGGAGTTCGCCTACGGTGGTCGAGCTACCGCGGCTGACGGAGCTGACGCTACAGTCCTTCATCCCCGGGACCGGTATCCCGGGTGGCGGTGGCAGTACCGTCTTCTGATACCAAATCCGCCTGTTCCGTGTCCGTAGCGTAGGCGCGGGGACTCTCCCGGGAGCGGAGGGGGAGCACCCCGCGCCGGAGCGATGCCGGAACTACCGGATCCAGTATGAGACCCGTGGATCAGCGCGGCGATCGGCGGGGCGCCGGACGAGTCGGTCCGGCGCCCCACCGCTTCGTTGGTGGACCGGTGATCATGGTGCCGCTGAGTCGGGAGGGCCGCCGGTCGGCTCAGCCGACGTCGTCGCCTCGCACCCTGCTCCCTTCCATCACCTCTTTCACGATCCTCACCAGCCGGTCGGGCGCGAAGGGTTTTTGCAGGAAGTAGGTCCGGTCGTGGCGGAGGTCGTCGGTGATGACCTGATCGTTGGTGTAGCCGGACATGTAGATGATCGGGAGCCCGGGGTAGCGGTCGAGGAGGTGGTGGGCGAGGGCTGTTCCGCTCATCCCGGGCATGATGATGTCGGTCAGGACGAGGTCGATGCGGCCGTGGTGCTCGGCGGCGAGGCGGAGCGCGGTCTCGCCGTCGGGGGCCTCGATGACGTGGTAGCCGTTGTTCTCGAGGATACGGCGGGTGACCATGCGGATGACCTGGGCGTCTTCGACGAGGAGGATCGTCTCGCCGTTGGCGTTGGGGGGCTTGGGCGGGGCCGGCGGTTTGGGACGCGGCTCGGGGGCGACGCGGGGTAGGAGGATCCGGAAGGTCGAGCCGGCCGCAGGGGTCGATTCGACGTGGATCGCGCCGCCGCTCTGCCGGACGATCCCGTAGACGGTGCTGAGCCCGAGCCCGTTCCCCTTGCCGGGCGCCTTGGTGGTGAAGAACGGCTCGAAGAGGTGGGCGAGGGTGTGCTCGTCCATCCCGCAGCCGGTGTCGTGGACGGTGATCTCGACGTAGGCGCCGGGCTGGATCGAGTCGGGGTGCTGGGGGATGGAGCCGACGTCGAGGTCGATGTCGCGGGTGGTGATGGTGAGGGTCCCGCCGTTGGGCATGGCGTCCCGGGAGTTGACGGCGAGGTTCATGAGTACCTGGCTCATCTGGCCGGGGTCCGCCTTGATGTGCCCGGTAGACTCGAGTCTGGTCACGAGCTCGATGTCCTCGCCGATGACGCGTCTGAGCATCCTGGCCATCTCGAGGATCTCCTGGCGGAGGTCGAGGATGCGCGGTTGTAGGACCTGGCGTCGGCTGAAGGCGAGGAGCTGTTGGGTGAGGCTGGCGCCCTGGTCTACGGCGGCGATGATCTCCCGCATCTCCTCGCGCAGCGGGCTATCCTCGGGGAGGTCGGCGAGGGTGAGGTGTGCGATCCCGCCGATGATGTTGAGGATATTGTTGAAGTCGTGGGCGACGCCGCCGGCGAGTCTGCCTACGGCTTCGAGCTTCTGGGACTCGCGGAGCTGTTCCTCGAGCCGGCGCTGCGCGGTGATGTCCTGGTAGGTGATGACGATCCCGCGCACGAACTGGTCGTGGAGGAGGTTCTGGGCGAGGAGGTCGATCTTGCGCCAGGAGCCGTCCTTGTGCTGGATCCGGAGCTCCGTGCGGACGCGGCTGCCGGGTTTGGCGATCAGGTTGTCGAAATGTTTGCGCACGGAGTCGAGATCGTCGGGGTGGACGAGCTCGAAGGAGTGGCGGCCGACCCGTTCTTCGACGGTGTAGCCGGTGATCGCCTCGATCGCGGGGCTGGCGTATCTGGTGACCCCGCTGCGATCGAGGATGATGATGACCTCCTGGATGCTCTCGACGAGGGCGCGGAAGCGGCGTTCGCTCTCTTTGAGGGCGGTGGCGGCGCGGGTCCGGGCGATCGCGATCCCGGCGAGGTTGGCCATCTGTTCGACGAGTTTGATCTCGTCGTGGGAGGGGCTGCGGATCTCGTCGTAGTAGGTCGCGAAGGTACCCAGTACGTCGCCGTTGCCATCCATGATCGGCTGGGACCAGCAGGCGCGGAGCCCGTGATCGAGGGCGAGCTGGCGGTGGCGGGTCCAGCGCGGGTCGGTCGCGATGTCGCTCACGATGACGAGCTCTTTCAGGTACGCCGCGGTCCCGCAGGAGCCGGCCACGGGGCCGATGCGCAGGCCGTCGACGGCGCGGGTGTAGCTCTCGGGGAGGTTGGGCGCGGAGGTGGTCCAGAGCCGGTCGTTGCGGAGGAGTAGTATGGAGCCGACCGTCCCCGGGATCTGCTCCTCCAGGGCGAAGACGAGCTTGTCGAGGACCTGGCCGAGGGGGGCGCCGCGGCCGATCGCCTCCATGACGCTGGTCTTGGCGTTGAGGAGGGCCGCGTCGCGTTTCTGACGGGTGATGTCGCGGACGTAGGCGACGAGACGGCGCTTGCCGGCGGTCTCGAAGAGGCGGGTTGCGATCTCGATGGGGAAGCGGGTGCCGTCCTTGCGCCGGCCGAGGCTCTCGATCGGGAGGCCGCCGGTGTCCTCGGTGATGAGCTCCGGGATGGTCACGGCGATCTCGGGGGGGACGAGGTCGGCGCTCCTGAGACCGATCAGCTCGTTCCTCGGGTAGCCGTAGATCTGGCAGGCGGCTTCGTTGCATTCGAGGATGACGCCCCGCTCGTCTTCGATGAAGATGCCGTCGGAGGATAGCTCGGCGAGGATGCGACAGAGCTCGTCACCGGCGGCGGCTGCCGCAGGGGGCCGTAGCGCGACGTCGCGCTGGGCGGGGATCGTCATGGCGATCGGTCTTTCGGTCTGCCTGCTCGAGATGGCCCGCCTGCCCTGGCAGCCGGCGCCGGCGGGTACGGCTCATACGCACAACGGAGCTTGCGGAGCCCCGTGCTCCGTCTGGTGCGATCGTCCGCTACGAATAGAGGTCTATCGCTATGGGCTGCTGGGAAGTTACGCGCGCGGGGCGGGCGCGGTCAATTCCCCGGGCGCGGGAAGTGGATGGTGGGTGGTCGGGCCTATCGGCGCGCCGCCGGTCGGGTGCGGTAGACGACGTCGTCTGGCCGATCCTCGTCTCGTCCCCGGCCGCCGCGCGGGGTCAGAGCTCGCGGTGGCGGAGGACGATCACGGCGGCGGCGAGGAGTACGAGCCCGTAGCCGGCGACGAGCCAGAAGGCGTCCCAGGGTATCGGCTGGAGGGTGCCGAAGGCGCCTTCGAGCCGGAGCAGCGCGGCTTGCGGGGGGAGGAGGAACGAGATGAAGTCGCGGACGCCGATCGGGATGGTGAGCTTGCCGGCGGCGCGGAGGGCGTTCCAGACGAGAGCGCTGATGGCGAGGAAGAGGGCGATCCAGGCGTCGGCGCGGGTGCAGGCGGAGAGGAAGGTGACGAGTCCGCCGAAGGCGAGGATATTGGCGAGGATGAGGACGAGGGTCGCGGGGCCGGCCCAGGTGCCGAGGAGGAGGAGGTCGAAGGTGGGGAGGAGCACGGCGCAGAGGACGAAGGCGGTTGCGGCCAGGACGAGGAAGCGGACGCCGTAGACGGCCAGCGGGGAGGTCGGCCGGACGGCGTAGATGCGGGCGTACCCGGCGCCGCGGTCGCCGCTCACGATACCGGCGAGCAGGACGAGCGTGGCGATCAGTGGGAAGCGCCCGAGGAGCCAGCCGAGGAGGAGGAGCGCGGAGACGAGGGGGTAGCCGCCGATGATGAAGAGCTGGTCGGCATCGACGTGGCCGTCGCCGTCGGCGACGAGGAGCCGGGCGGCGGCGCCGGCGGCCAGGAAGACGGTGGCGAAGGCGGCGAGGGCGAGGAGGCGCCCGCGCCGGGCGCGCAGCTCCAGGAGTGCGAGTTCGAGCGCGGCTCTCATCCTTCTTCTCCGCTGAGCGCGTGGCGGACGCGCAGTTCGAGTGGCTCGTCGGCAGGCGCGACCTCCGAGAGGGTGGCGCCGGCGGCGAGGAGCGCGGCGAGACGGGCGCTGAGGTCGGCGTCGTCGTCTACCTCGACGAGGTAGGTGGCTGGGGCGGTGTCCCCGGAGTAGGCGACGTCGCCCGCGGCGTCCTCGCCCGTGGTCCCCGGCTCCACGGCGCCGGGGAAGATCTCGGCGAGCGCGGGGACCGGGCGGGTGAGACGGATGCGGTACCGGCGGCGGCCGGCGGGTTCGCGGCGGATCGGGATGAGCTCGCGGACGCGCCCGCCCTCGAGTAAGACCGCCTGGTCGGCGAGCCGCTCGACCTCGGCGAGGTCGTGGCTGGCGATGAGGGTGGTGCGGCCGGCACGGCGCAGCTCGGCGACCAGCTCGCGGAACTGGATACGCCAGAGGGGGTCGAGCCCTTCGGTCGGCTCGTCGAGGACGACGAGCGGGCTGTCGCTGAGGAGGGTCTGGGCGAGGCCGACGCGCTGGAGGAGCCCGCGGGAGAGGGATGCGATCGGTTTGGCGGCGTGCGGCTCGAGGCCGAAGCGGGCGATGGCGTCGGCGACACGGGTCTTGGCCTCCGCGCCGCGGTGGCCCTCGAGCCGGGCGAGGGCGTGGAGGGCGGCGGTTGCGGTCCAGCTCCCAGGGAGGCTGAAGCGCTCGGGCAAGAAGGCGGCGCCGTGGCGCCGGACGAAGCTCCGCGGGGCGAGCCCGGCGACGGTGATCTTCCCGGCCGTGGGGTGGACGAAGCCGAGGATCAGGGCGAAGAGGGTCGATTTCCCGGCGCCGTTCGGCCCGACAACCGCCCAGGTCGCGCCCTCGGGGACCTGGAGCGAGACGTCGTCGAGGGCGACGACGGGCCGGCCGCGGCCGGGGGCGGGGGCGTAGGTTTTGTTGACCTGCTCGAGTGCGATCATGGTTTGGGTGGTGCGAAGCTGGATTCGTGCCGTGGTATTACTCCGGTGAGGTGAAAGCGGTTCGTTTGGGGGTCAGG
>Ga0180220_1003010_pt1 | contig 10122 bp, 8 predicted proteins | sample eDN5th37CBELigBY_FD_151335 | JGI IMG/M metagenome (GOLD analysis project Ga0180220, IMG submission 151335) | Enriched backyard soil microbial communities from Emeryville, California, USA - eDNA 5th pass 37_C BE-Lig BY (version 2) (version 2) | ecosystem: Environmental > Terrestrial > Soil >... | reverse complement strand
CGCCGGACTGCCAGCTCCAGTCCGTTCCACTCGGCCGTCGGCCAGTGCGGCGTCGACTCACCCGCGAAGTTCGACACCGTGTGCCTCCTTCAATGCGTGGAGCACGCGCGCCATCGCGTCATCGACCTCGGCGTCCTTGAGTGTGCGGTCGGGTGCCCGGAACCGTAGCCGCCACGCGATGCTGCGCGTCCCAGCGGCCACGCCGCGCCCCGTGAACACGTCGAATGGCCAGAGCGCCTCGAGCCAGGGCGGCCCCGCCGCGCGGATCGTATCCTCGACAGCGGCAGCAGACACCGATTCCGGCACGAGCAGCGCCACGTCTCGCTCGATCGCGGGATAGAGCGGCAACGGCCGGAACTCGACTGCCGGCGGATCCGCCACGGCGAGGCTGAGATCGATCTCGAGCCCGAACGCCGGATCCGCCCACGGCGGTGAATCGACGCGGTCGTCGCGGAGCCGGCCGCACCGGCCCACGACACTGCCGTCCGCGGCACGAATGACCCACGACAAGCCGGCGTCGAGTATGGCGTCAGATCCATCGACACCGGGCAGACCCGGCGGCACCGCGCCGTCGCCGGCACTGGCTGGCAGCGAGCCGGGGTTCCCGCCCGACCGTTCGTCGATGTGGAATCCCACGGATCGGGCGATCTCGTCCGCCAGACCCTTCAGATCCCAGATCTCGAATGGCTCGACGGCTTCGCTCCACGTCGGCGGTCGGCGTGCGCCCGTGAGAATCACGGCCAGACGGGGATACTCGCGAGGCAACCCACCACCATCCACCCCCGGCGCGAACGCGGTTCCCAACTCGAAGAGGCGGACGTTCCTTGCGCCGCGCGCAAAGTTGTACTCGAGGCGGCGGATCAGGCCTCGAAGGAGTCCGGCGCGCAGCCGCCGTTCCTCCGATGACAGCGGATTCAGCAGCTCCACCTCCCCGTCGCTTTCGGGAGCGAATGCCACAGTCCGGGCTTCGAACAAGCCGCGCCCAACAAGCAGTCCGCGCAGCCGTTCCTCGACACGGGCAAGGGCGTCGTCCGGCACCGAACTCGGTCTGAACGCGCCGAGGCGGCCGGCGAACGCGTCGTAGCCATGACGCCGCGCGATCTCCTCGATCAGGTCCACCTCGATCGACACGTCATACCACCGGTGGCCCGGAACGCGGAACCACAGGCGGCCGTCGCCGTCCGGCTCCTCCGCCTCCACACGGTCGAATCCAACGTCACGGAGGATCGCCTCGATCTGGGGCGCGTCGAAATGCGCTCCGAGGACGGTGGCCACCCGCGACGGCCTCACGCCGACGACCGGCGCCATCCGCCGATGCGGCCGGACGTCCAGCACCTCACCGTCGACTGTGCCCCCGGCAACCGTGAGGATCAGGTCGATGGCACGGGCGACGGCGCGACGACATCCTTCGGGGTCCACGCCGCGTTCGAACCGGTAGCTCGAATCCGTCGAGAGGTTGAGCGACCGCCGGCCACGACGCACCGTCTTCGGATCGAAGATCGCGCATTCGAGAAAGATATCCGCGGTGTCGGCCGTGATCTCGCTCTCCGCGCCACCCATCACGCCGGCAACGGCTACTGCGCCCGCAGCATCCGAAATGACCAGGGTTCCCGGATCGAGTGCGCGGGTCACGCCATCGAGGGTGACGATCTGCTCGCCCGCACCCGCTCGCCGGACCCGGATCGCAGGGCCGACCAGGCGGCGGAGATCGAAGGCGTGTAGCGGCTGACCGAGCTCGTAGAGCACGTAGTTGGTGGCGTCCACCACGTTGTTGATCGGCCGCAGCCCCACGGCGCGCAGTCTCGCCGCCAGCCATGGCGGTGATGGCCGGATCGTCACGCCCCGGATGACGGCACCGAGGTAGCGCGTGCACCCGGCGGAGTCCTCGATCGCCACGGTGACGCCCCCGACCGTGCCGCTCAGCTCCCCCTCGGCAAATGTCAGCGCGTCGCCGCCGTTCGTCGTGCCCGGGAAGGCGGGGAGCTGCCAGCGCCGGCCCGCGAGCTCCCGCGCCACGCCAATATGGCTCAACAGGTCCGGCCGGTTGGCCGTGATCTCGAGGACGAGCTGTACATCGTCCAGCCCGAGCGCCGCGGCGAATGGCGCTCCCGCGGGCCACTCGGCAGGGAGCTCCATGATGCCGCCGTGGTCGCGCCCGAGATTCAGCTCCCGCTCGCTGCACAACATCCCGCGGCTCTCCGCGCCACGGATCTTGGCTTTGCGGATCTCTACGCCGCCGGGGAGTCTCGCACCCACTGGCGCGAAGGGGTAGAACCCGCCGACCCTGACGTTCGGTGCGCCGCACACCACCTGGATAGGCTCGCCCGCCCCCGCGTCCACCACGCAGAGTGAGAGCCGGTCGGCGTTCGGATGCCGGTCGACCGCCACGACCCGGCCGATCACGATGTCGCCGAGCTCCTCGCCGAGACGCACGATTTCTTCGACAGGCGCGCCGTACATCGCCAGCCGCGCCGCGATACGCTCTGGCGGGTCTGCCAACTCCGGCACCAGCGCCTGGAGCCAACGGTAGCTGATCTTCATTCGGTCAGGCGAATTGTTCCAGGAACCGGACGTCCGATTCGTACAGCAGCCGGATGTCCGGAATGCGGTATCGCAACATCGCGATCCGGGCGGGTCCCATGCCGAAGGCGAAACCCGTGTACCTTTCCGAGTCGTACCCGGCGTTCTCGAAAACCCGCGGGTGCACCATCCCCGCGCCCATGATCTCCAGCCACCCCGACCCCTTGCACACGCTGCAACCGCGGCCGGAGCAGATCAGACAGCTCACGTCCACTTCGGCGCTCGGCTCCGTGAACGGAAAGAATGATGGCCGAAAACGAACCTCGGCCTCGGGGCCGAAGAACCGGTGAGCGAACTCGGCCAGCGTCGCCTTGAGATCGACGAAGCTCACGCCCTCGTCCACCGCAAGCCCCTCGATCTGCTCGAACGCGGGCGCGTGGGACGCGTCGAACGGGTCACGCCGGTACACCATCCCCGGCACGACCACGCGGATCGGCGGCTGATACGCCTGCATCGTCCTGATCTGTACCGGCGAGGTGTGACTGCGCAGAAGGAGGCCCGGCGCGAGATAGAAGGTATCGTGCGCGTCTGCGGCGGGATGATCGAGCGGCGTGTTGAGCGCCTCGAAGTTGTACCAGTCGGTCTCTGCCTCCGGCCCGCGTACACGCGTGAACCCCAGCGCGCGAAAAATCGCGCAGATCTCGTCCACCACGACCGTGACGGGGTGGCGCGCTCCACGCCAGGCGGACCGACCGGGCAACGTAAGATCCACGCCCTGCGCCGTCGCGGCGGGCGCGGTCAGCTCGGCAACGCGCTCATCGAGCAGCGTCGAAATGATCTGCTTGACCCGGTTGGCCGTGGCGCCGACGGCAGGACGATCAGCGGGCTCGACGTTGCCGAGCCCGCGTACCAGCGCCGTCAGGCGGCCTTCCTTCCTGCCAAGCAGGTGAATCCGTACGGCTTCCAGCTCGGCCGTATTCGACGCCGCCGCGATGGCGGTGCGCGCTTCCTGCTCGAGCGACTCCAGCGCGGCGATCAGTTCCGAGGCCATCCCCGGCCTAGCCGAGTTTGGCCTTGGCCTGCCGCGCCAGCTCCCCGAATGCCTCCGGATCACGCACGGCGAGGTCTGCGAGCACCTTGCGGTTCACCTCGATGCCAGCCTGCTTGAGGCCGTTCATGAACCGCGAATAATTGAGATCGTGCTCCCGGACTGCGGCATTGATGCGGGTGATCCAGAGGCGACGGAAATCGCGCTTGCGCTGCTTCCGATCCCGGTACGAGTAGACCCAGCCGCGCTCGACGGCGTTCTTTGCGATCCGCCACAGCTTCGAGCGGGCGCCCCAGTAGCCCTTCGCGGCCTTGAAATACTTCTTCTTCTTGCGGTGCCTCGGCACCGCGACGGTTACGCGCGCCATGGCTCAACCTCCCCTGAGCAGTCGCTTGATCCGCTTCTGCTCCGCGGCCGCCACGAGAGTCGGCTTGCGCAGGTGCCGCTTCCGCTTCGGCGCCTTCTTCGTCAGAATGTGCCGCAGCATCGCGCGGCGGCGCTTCACCCGGCCGCTGCCACTGATCTTGAACCGCTTGGCAGCGCTCCGGTTCGACTTCATTTTCGGCATTTTCAACCTCTGCTGAACGGCATCGCGCTGGGTCAGCGGCGCGGCGCCAGGACCATGGTCATGTTACGACCTTCGAGGGACGGCTGGGATTCGACCTTGCCGACTTCTTCGAGCACCTCAGCGACTCGTTCGAGCACCTCGCGCCCCAGCTCCGGGTGGGCCATCTGCCTGCCACGGAACATCATCGTCGCTTTGACCTTGTTCCCTTCCTCGAGGAATCGGCGCGCGTGGCGCACCTTGAACTCGAAATCGTGCTCCTCGATCCCGGGACGGAACTTCACTTCCTTGATCTGGATCTGGTGCTGCTTCTTCCGCGCCGAACGGGCTTTACGCGCCTCCTCGTACTTGAACTTGCCGTAGTCCATGATTCGGACGACCGGCGGATGCGCATGAGGCGCGACCTCGACCAGATCCAGGCCCTCTGCCTCCGCGGCGGCGAGCGCCTGGTCGACCGGCATGATCCCGAGCTGCGTACCATCATCGGCGATCACGCGCACGGGACTGATTCGGATCTGGCGGTTTACACGTACCCGTCGTTCTGTGCTTATGGCTCGATCTCCTCTCAGATCACAACAAAAAGGCGGAACCGCGTCGACGGGTCCGCCAAGCTGGCCAGTACGAATCCGTAATCCACGGAATGACTCGCCCCTGACTCGCAACCGAACCCGGCGGTACCGCCACGCGGACCGAAGGGTGGAGGGGCACTTCGCCCCTCACTTCCCGAATCCATGTCTCGAAAAGGTAGCAGCAGGCGTCCCCGGTGTCAACAGCGGTGCGGGGCTCCTCGTGAGTGCCGCGGTGGCCGTCAATCCGCAACCGGGGACCTGGCTTCTTCGCGAACCGCCGCGAGGAAATCACCGCGACTCATGGTCTCCTGCTTCTTACCCGCGCCCCGGCGACGGACGGCGACGGTGCCCTCCTCCGCCTCACGCTTCCCGACGATCGCCATGAACGGGACTTTTTGTGTCTCGGCGTCGCGAATGCGGTAGTTGAGCGTCTCCGAACGAGCATCGAGATGGGCGCGGAGCCCGGCGCGCCGGAGATCGTCGACCAGCTCCGCGGCGTAGCCGGCGAACTCGTCGGTGATCGGGAGGACGCGCACCTGCTCGGGCGCCAGCCAGACGGGGAACGCGCCCGCGAAGTGCTCGATGAGCGTGCCGATGAACCGCTCGAGCGTGCCGTAGATGGCGCGATGGATCATGACCGGGCGGTGAGGCCTGTTGTCCGGCCCGATGTACTCGAGCTCGAAGCGCTCGGGCATGTTGAAGTCGAGCTGGATCGTTGGCCCCTGCCAGGTGCGCCCGATCGCGTCCCTGAACTTGATGTCGATCTTGGGCCCGTAGAATGCGCCGCCGCCTGCGTCGATGTCGTAGGGAATGCCCTTCCGCTCGAGCGCGCTCTTGAGTACTGCTTCCGCCCGGTCCCAGACCTCGTCGGATCCGAGACGGTCCTCCGGACGGGTCGAGACTTCGTACGAGAGCGGGAAGTCAAACGCCCGCCGCACGAGGCGGTCCACCTGGTCGAGGCAGCGGAAGATCTCGTCCTCCACCTGCTCGGGCGTGCAGAAGATGTGGCCGTCGTCCATGGCCAGGCCGCGCACGCGAAGCAGGCCGTGCAGCGTGCCCGACTTCTCATTTCGGTAGACGTTCGCCACTTCGGCGAGCCGAAGCGGCAGATCGCGGTAGCTGCGCGGGTGCGCCCTGTAGACCAGAACGTGCATCGGGCAGTTCATCGGCTTCACCCGATAACGCACGTCCTCGTCCTCCCCGGCACCGGCGGCCATGGGGGGATACTGGTTGCTTTCGTAGAGCGGCAGGTGCCCGGAGATGCGGAACAGCTCCTCTCTCGTGATGTTCGGCGTGTAGACGAGCTGGTAGCCGTTGCGCACGTTGTCGTCTTCAACGGCGCGGGTGAGGAGCCACTTCACCATCGCGCCCTTCGGGTGCCAGAAAATGAGCCCGGGGCCAACCACATCCTGGATGGAGAAGAGGTCGAGCTGTTTGCCGAGGACGCGGTGGTCCCGCTTCCTGGCCTCCTCCACCCGGTGCAGGTAGGCTTCGAGGTCTTCCTTGCGGAACCACGCCGTGCCGTAGATGCGCTGGAGCATCTGGCGCCGCTCATCCCCCCTCCAATATGCGCCCGCGGTGGAGAGCAGGCGGAAGTGCTGGCCCACGCGGCCCGTGCTCGCGACGTGCGGACCGCGACAGAGATCGAGGAACGGACCGTTGCGGTAGACGGTGATGACCTCGTCGTCGCCGAGCTCCTCGAGGCGCTCGAGCTTCAGGGGATCATCGGCGAAGAGGGCGCGCGCCTCCTCCTTGTCGACGACCCGGCGCTCGAACGGATCGTCGCGGCGCACCACCTCGCGCATGACCTCCTCGATGCGCTCGAGCTCTTCTGGCGTGAACGGGTGGTCGACCTCGAAGTCGTAGTAGAATCCGTCCTCGATCGGCGGACCGAATCCGATCTTTGCGTCCGGGCGGACCTGCCGGACAGCCGTCGCCAGAACGTGGGCCGCCGAGTGCCTGAGCACGTCGAGCGCCTCGGGGTTCCGCTCCGTGAGGATTTCGACGCGCGCGTCGTGCTCGAGAGGCCGGTTCAGTTCGACGATACTGCCATTGGCCTTCGCCGCGACCGCGGCCTGCGCGAGCCGCGAGCCGATCGAGCGGGCTATCTCCAGGGGCGTCGTGCCGACGGGCACCTGGCGCTCGGAATCGTCGGGGAGTGTGATGGTGATCGTCTGCTGACCGGCCATGAACCTGGTTCCTGATGGATGACTCGCGTCGAACCGGCGATGGTGTACCGGCCGGTCCTGACCAACCCATTAAGGTACCAAACGGCATTGACGCGGTGCAACCGGGCCGCGAGCCGACGTGAACCGGCTGGTATGAAGGCGGGCGCTCAGCGCCGGCCCGCCCTTCGGCGGCGGCGCTGGCGGATGGCGAGCAGTACGAGCAGGCGGGAGGGTGGGGGTGGACGGCCGGCGGCATCACCGGCCGCCCGGCTCAGAGGGAGAAGCGCAGGCCTATGCCCAGCGCGATGTTGTGCATGGTTTCCTCTGCGATGTCCACGAAGATCGCTTCCTGGAAGTCGAAAGGAGCGACATAGTCACGGACGACCGCGCGCAGAGCCACGCCCGGTACGGCAACGACATCGAATCCGGCGCCGGCGTGCCAGGCGAAGTCCGTCGCGGTCGCTTCCAGCCCGGCGACGCTGAGGGTACGGCGGATGGCGCCAGCGCCGACCTGGATGAAGGGCTTGATCGGGCGACCACCGGCACCGTCACCGGTGGCGCCGATCTGGATCCCTCCATCCACGAACCACGCTTCGCTGGTTCCGACGCGGAGCCCGCCGAGAATCGGGGCGCGCGCTTCCAGATCGGACTTCGAATATGCGGCGTTGGCCATGAGTGCGGCCCCGGGGAGGAGAGGCAGCATCGCCTGCGCACCATAAACCGGCCCGCCCGCGATCGTCGCGCGCGTACCCAGAGGACCCGACTTCAGGTCCGCGGACAACACGTGGCCGGCATACGGCGCCAGCTCGAACACCGACTGGGTACGCGCGACGACGATCGGGGTCCCCGCCTGTGCGGCGAGATCGTTCGCGGTGACTGCGAGCACGGTCAGAGCCATCAATGCAATGCGCTGTGTCATGGCAACCCGTCCCCTGTTCATCGTCCCTGGCGCCCCGGAATGAGGCACTGCCCGTGCCGGACGGCCATAGCCGTCTCATCACTCTGTATCACAAGCAGTTGCGCCTTACCGGATCACCTCGTCCCGGCCGCGGACCGCCCTCTCCCGAGGACATGTCGGCGTCCCAATGACGGTGCAGCGATCGCGGGTACGGGGAGTTCGGGATGCGGAAGTGCCGATGCTGGACGGCCGTAGGGGGCGGGGACAGGACGGCCCGGCTGCAACCGGGTCAGAGCCGCTTCCTCAACGTAAAGCGGGCGGAACGGCAGTGCCGTTCCGCCCGCGCGGTTGTCCGGTGATGGACGGAGATCAGTACATCCCGCCCATGCCGCCACCCGGCATGGCAGGACCCTTGTTCTCCTGCGGCTTCTCGACCACCACGCACTCCGTCGTGAGGAGGAGGCTGGCGATCGACGCCGCGTTCTGCAGCGCAGTGCGCGTCACCTTCGTCGGGTCGATCACGCCGGCCTCGACCAGGTCCTCATAGGTCCCGGTCTGGGCGTTGTACCCGAACGAGCTGGACTCGTTGGCGCGTACGCGCTCGACCACGATCGAGCCGTCGACGCCCGCGTTCTCGGCGATCCGGCGGATCGGCTCCTCCAGCGCGCGGGCGATGATGTGGATGCCGACCTGCTCATCCTGGTCATCGGACTTGAGATCGCGGATCGCGGCCTGCGCCCGCAGCAGCGCGACACCACCGCCGGGGACGATCCCCTCCTCGACCGCAGCGCGCGTGGCGTGCAGCGCGTCCTCGACGCGAGCCTTCTTCTCCTTCATCTCCGTCTCGGTCGCGGCGCCGACGTTGATCACCGCCACGCCGCCGGCCAGCTTCGCGAGACGCTCCTGCAGCTTCTCACGATCGTAGTCCGACGTGGACTTCTCGATCGCGGCGCGGATCTCCTGAATGCGACCCTGGATCTTGTCGGCCGACCCGGCGCCGTCCACGATCGTGGTGTTGTCCTTGTCGACGACCACACGCTTCGCACGGCCGAGATCCGAGACGACGGTGTTCTCCAGCTTGAAGCCGACCTCCTCGGAGATGACCTGGCCGCCCGTCAGAATGGCAATGTCCTGGAGCATCGCCTTGCGACGGTCACCGAAGCCGGGCGCCTTCACCGCGCACACCCGCAGCGTGCCGCGCAGCTTGTTCACCACCAGCGTGGCGAGAGCCTCGCCCTCGACTTCCTCCGCGATGATCAGGAGCGGCTTGCCCATCTGGGCGACCTTCTCCAGGATCGGGAGGAGGTCCTTCATCGCGCTGATCTTCTTGTCGTGGATCAGGACGAGCGGGTCCTCCAGGACGGCCTCCATGCGCTCGGGATCCGTCACGAAGTACGGCGACAGGTAGCCGCGGTCGAACTGCATCCCCTCCACGGTCTCCAGCGTCGTCTCGAGGCCCTTCGCCTCTTCGACGGTGATCACGCCGTCCTTCCCGACCTTCTCCATCGCGTCGGCGATCAGGTTGCCGATCTCCGCGTCGTTGTTGGCCGAGATCGTGCCGACCTGCGCGATCTCCTTCTTCCCCTTCGTCGGCGTCGAGATGCTCCGGAGCTCCTCGATCACACGCTCCACCGCCTTGTCGATCCCCCGCTTGATCCCCATCGGGTTCGCGCCGGCGGTCACGTTCTTGAGGCCCTCACGGAAGATCGCCTGCGCGAGAACCGTCGCCGTGGTGGTGCCGTCGCCAGCGAGATCGCTCGTCTTGGTGGCGACTTCCTTCACCATCTGGGCGCCCATGTTCTCGATCGGGTCCTCGAGCTCGACCTCCTTCGCCACGGTGACGCCGTCCTTGGTCACCGTCGGAGAACCGAACTTGCGATCCAGGACCACGTTCCTGCCCTTCGGACCGAGCGTGACCTTTACGGCCTCCGCCAGCTTGTCCACGCCTCGCTTCAGCGCGGCACGCGCTTCCACGTTGAATTCGAGTTCCTTCGCAGCCATTGCTGCTAACCTCCGTTCGTGATTGACCTTGCGACCGACTTACGCCGTCACCACTGCGAGCACATCCGACTCGCGCAGGATCAGATACTGCTCATCCCCCACGGTGATCTCCGTGCCGCTGTACTTGCCGTACAGCACGCGATCACCTTCCTTCAGCTCCATCGCAATGCGCTCCCCACTCTCGGTCAACCGGCCGGGGCCTACCGCTATCACCTCGCCCTGCTGCGGCTTCTCCTTGGCCGTATCTGGGATGTACAGTCCGCCCCGCATCTGCTCGGTTTCCTCGAGGGGCTTGACCACCACCCGGTCGGCAAGCGGCCGAATCTGGGTGCCAGCGGCAGTCGACATACCAG
>Ga0180220_1003007_pt1 | contig 10126 bp, 7 predicted proteins | sample eDN5th37CBELigBY_FD_151335 | JGI IMG/M metagenome (GOLD analysis project Ga0180220, IMG submission 151335) | Enriched backyard soil microbial communities from Emeryville, California, USA - eDNA 5th pass 37_C BE-Lig BY (version 2) (version 2) | ecosystem: Environmental > Terrestrial > Soil >... | reverse complement strand
CCGCTCGGGTCGCCCCCGAAGGAACGCCCTCGCTCGACTTGCATGTGTTAGGCACGCCGCCAGCGTTCGTCCTGAGCCAGGATCAAACTCTCCATAGAAAAGTCCAATCAGCTCTTTCGAACGTCTATTACACGTTCGGATTACCTTTGCAAGAACCCATTGGCGCCTCACGGCGCCGCGTCCACGGGAAGGTACACCCATGGACAGGGCCCACACAGACATCCAAGACCCTGATTTTCAATCATCGGGCGCTTTCGCGCCGAGCAAGTCAATCTAGCGCGACGGTTACGACCTGTCAACCAGTCGCCCGCCACGCCTCGATTGCATCGTTATCGCGCTGATGGCGAAGTAGATCGATGACGGGGTGAACCGGACGGATCACACACGCACGAGGGCGCGATGCTCAGTTCCAGTCCCTGGAGCGAACGCGACGATGGTGACCTGCCTCGAGGTCATCTTCCCACTCTTCGTCCTCCCACTCATCCTCGTCCTCCCACTCCTCCTCATCCTCATCCCATTCGTCTTCCCAATCCTCGTCGTCCTCCCACTCTTCCTCGTCCTCCCACTCATCCTCGTCGATGTCATCCTCATCGAAAGCGACGATGGGTTCGAGCACCTCGAGGTCGGTGCCCCAGGACAGAGCGGAACGTAGCGCCATGTGAGCCCCTCCTTGAAGAGGCGGTCGTGGTGAACAGCGAGCCCGACACACCGGGATTTGCGATGCAGCGGAAAGGCCGCGCCCCAAGGTAAACATGGTGGCCGGTGTGTCAAGAGGGATTGCAGCCCCGAAGTGGCCTCTACCGCTCAACCTGCCTTGCGCGATGCCTTTTTCCGTTCGTGGGCCTTGAGATACCGCTTGCGCAGCCGGATGGCGGAGGGAGTGACCTCGACGAGCTCGTCGTCGGCGATGAACTCCAGCGCCCTCTCGAGGGTGAACTGCCGGGGAGGCTCGAGATAGATGTTCTCGTCCGAGCCGGCCGCGCGCATGTTGGTGAGCTTCTTCCCCTTCGTGACGTTCACGTCCATGTCGCCGGGACGCGAGTTCTCGCCCACGATCATCCCTTCATAGGTCGGTACACCGGGACCGATGAAGAGCGTGGCGCGCTCCTGCAGATTGTAGAGCGCGTACGCGACGGATACGCCGTCCACCATGCTGATGAGCACGCCACGCTCGCGGCTGCGGAGCGGGCCGGCCCAGGGGCCGTACTCCAGGAACTGGTGGTGCAAAACCCCCTCGCCGCGCGTATCCGTGAGGAACTCGCTGCGATAGCCGAAGAGGCCGCGCGCGGGGATTCGGAACCGCAGTCGCGTGACCGAGCCGCTTCCGCTCGCGCCATTCGCCCCCTGGCCGCCCGCCCGCATCTCGATCACTTCACCGCGCCGTTGCCCCAGCTTCTCGATCACGACACCGACGTACGCTTCCGGAACGTCGATCGTGACTTCCTCGTACGGCTCGAGCGTCTCGCCGTTCGGCCCCTCGCGCGTAATGACGCGCGGGCGTGACACGGCGAACTCGTAGCCCTCGCGGCGCATCGTCTCCATGAGGATGCCGAGGTGCAGCTCACCCCGGCCGGAGACGGTGAAGGCATCCGTCGAATCGGTCTCCTCCACCCGCAGCGCGACATTGCGCTCCAGCTCGCGAATCAGGCGTTCGCGGAGCTGCCGGCTCGTCACGTACTTCCCTTCGCGGCCCGCGAACGGCGAGGTGTTGACGACGAAGTCGACGGACACCGTCGGCTCTTCGACCGCGATCCCGGCGAGCGGCTCGGGCGAGGCAGGGTCCACGACCGTCGCGCCGATCTCGACGGCGTCCAGACCAGCAAGCGCCACGATCTCGCCCGCAGCGGCTTCCTCGACTTCGACGCGCTGGAGCCCCTCGAAAGAGAAGAGCTTTGCGACGCGCGAGGACGGTCCATCCTCCGAGACCACGTCGGTTCCCGGAGGGAGGAGGCGGACCGAGTCACCGACGCTCACCCGCCCCCGCTCGATCCGGCCGATCGCCATGCGGCCCAGGTACGGCGAATAGTCGATTGTGGACACCAGCATCTGGAACGGTGCCTCCACGTTCGACGGCGGTGCCGGTACCCGCTCCAGGATCGTCTCGAAGAGCGGCGTCAGGTCCCGACGCGGCTCGTCCAGATCGCGAATGGCGAAGCCCTCCCGAGCGGACGCGTACAGGACCGCGGCGTCGAGCTGCGCGTCATCCGCGTCCAGCTCGATAAGCAGCTCGAGCACCTCGTCGTACACCCGCATCGGCTCCGCATCCGCGCGGTCGACCTTGTTGATGACGATGATGGGCTCCAGTCCGAGCGACAGCGCCTTGCGCGTGACGAAACGCGTCTGGGGCATCGGCCCGTCATGCGCGTCGACCAGCAGCAGCACGCCATCCACCATCCGCAGGATCCGCTCCACCTCGCCGCCGAAATCGGCGTGCCCCGGCGTGTCCACGATGTTGATCTTGTGGTCCCGCCACCGGATGGACGTGTTTTTCGACAGGATCGTGATCCCCCGCTCCCGCTCCAGCGGGTTCGAGTCCATCACGCGCTCGGCAACGACCTGGTTCTCGCGAAATGCACCGGCCTGCCGGAGCATCTGGTCGACCAGCGTCGTCTTGCCGTGGTCGACGTGAGCAATGATGGCGATGTTGCGAATCATGCGACCCGTCGGTCCTCCCCGGGCGGCGCATGGCCACCCCCTCGGTTTTTGCGCGCCCGCGACGCGGATTCCGGTCCGGGCACAGCCTTTTAACATAACGGGTTCCGGGCGGTCGGACCACTCCCGGGATGGCATAGGGCGAGGGCTAAGGCTAGGGCTAATGGGGGCGGAGAGATCTTCGACGATGCGCCCATTGCGGTAGAGGACGCCGCCACCGGGCCACGCGCCGGGCGATCGGATCACACCCGGGATGGCAAAGGGCGAGGGCTAAGGCTAGGGCTAGGGCTAGGGCTAATGGTACGGGTAGGTTTCGAGATCCCGGCTAGGGGCCCGGTCCCGATCCCAGCGGCGTCCTCTGCCCAGAAGTTCGAATCGTCGAACGCCGCGCCGTCACAACTAGCCCTGGCCTTAGCCCTCGCCCTATGCCGTCTATGTCGTCACTGGTGCTCCGCGCAGTGGAGATCGGCGGGCGGCGACTCGAGCTGAACCGTGACATGGCGGATGCCGAAGCGACGGCGCATGCGGCGGTGGATCTCCTCGAGGATCTGCTGATGCTGGCCGGGATCCTTGACCACGGCGTGACCGCTCATGGCCAGGAATCCGCTGGTGACCGACCAGACGTGGAGGTCGTGGACATCCTCGACTCCCGGGACATCCTCGATGGCGTCGCGGACCTCGGCGAGATCGATGTGCCGGGGCACGGCTTCGAGCAGGATGTCCACGGACTCGCGGACGAGCTTCCAGCTACTGAACAGGATGAGCGCCGCGACGAATACGGAGATGAGCGGATCGGCGAGCGTCCATCCGGTGGCCAGGATCACGAGCGCGGCGGCGACGGCGCCGACCGATCCGAGCAGGTCGCCGAGGACATGGAGGTACGCGCCGCGAACGTTCAGGCTGTGCCCGGCTGATCGGTGCAGGATCAGCGCCGCGGTGATGTTGACGGCCAGCCCTGCGGCGGCGACACCCAGCATCAGATCGGCCCGCACGGATGCAGGATCCAGGAAGCGGCGGTATGCCTCGAGGCAGATGGCCAGCGCAATGACGGCCAGCGTGACGCCGTTGACGAGCGCGGCGAGGATCTCCATGCGGAGATAGCCGTAGGTCTTGACTGTGGTGGCTGGGCGCCGCGCGAACCACATGGCGAAGAGCGCGAGCCCCACGGCGGCCACGTCGGTCAGCATGTGACCGGCGTCGGCCATGAGCGCCAGCGAGTTGGAGAGCCACCCGCCCACGAACTCGACCACCATGAAGGTGGCCGTGAGACCCAGGACAATGGTCAGGGCTCGCCGCCCCGCCAGGCGAGCGTGGTCGTGGTGATCGACCTCGTGGTCGTGCTCGTGTGCGTGGAGGTCCTGAGCGTCGGCGGTGGGCGTCGCCTCGAGTGCGCCAGCTCGCACTTCGGCGTCGGGGTAGGGCGGATTGCCCCCCGGCAGACAGTGGGGACCGGGACCCATGGCGCAGCGGGCCCGGTCGATGCGGGCGGCGCGGCTCATCGCGTCGTGGCTCCGGGCTCGAAGCGGGCGTCACTCGGGATGACCCAGAGCCAGGACTCGTCGGCTTCGAAAGTGCGCGTTGCGAGCCGGAGCGCGGCACCGTCGGCGCGGGTCGCTGTGAGGCGGATCGGCTCGCCCGCAGGAATGGGCGCGACCTCGGTGATGTCACCGGGCCCCACCCGGCCAACGATGATCTCGGGAGACTCGGGCGCTCCGGACCGATACGCGATCACGAGCTCCGCGCCGGTTTCGTTGTGCACGCTGAGCGTCGCCAATTCAGCGGTCCGCACGGTGCCTCCACCCTGTCCCGGGGATCGCTGGCCGAGCCGCGGCAGGCAGGCGCCCGCCGCGAGTGCCACCACGAGGACCACGAACATTGGCAAGAGGCTGCGTGACATCGTCGAGCTTCCGTTGATACGCCCTGGAGCCACTACCCCGGGCGCACGCCACGGGTCCTTCCACACCAGGGTGCACCGGACATGCCACCTGGCACCGCGGTTCCGCTCAGATAGCACAGGCGTATTCGGCGAGAACTTGCAGCAGCACGGCAACCTCGGCGGGCGAGCGAATGCATGCTGTTTTGCCGCGGCATCACCCGGCTCGGCCGCCACGAGCACGCCGTCACACCAGCCGCGGATCGCGCGAATCGCGTCTGCGTGTAATGTCGCGTCGACCGCACGACCGCTCACCACGCCCACGATGGTGTCTGGACGTCCGGAAAACCGCATGAGCGAAGCTCGATGAGACTCCGGCAACGCGGCGGCGCCGGGGTGTTCCACGACGGTCGCGAGCGTGCCGTCGACGTCGAGCGCGAGCAGGATTCACTCGGCGCGCTCGCGAGCACGACGCCACGCGGGCACCTTTCGGGACGCCTGAGGTAGCATGCGCGACCGCTCTCGAACGTCGCCGTTCGAGAAGTGGCGACACGCCGGAGCCGCAGATCCCTCCCGGTTGCACGGGCACCCTGCGTGGCGGTAGTGTACAACCCATACGGAACCCTGGCAGTACGTGGCGGAAGCCGTACGCGTCGGTCGCCGCAGCCGGCCCGCGGCCACGCACGCGCCATTGCGTTCCTCGTAGGAAGGCAAGCTCCTGGAGGTGCTGCCGTGGACAGGCATTCGAGTCATCACATGGCCATGAGAAAGTTCTGGATCGCCAGTCTCCTCGGCACCCTTGCCGTTGCCGGTTGCAACCAGTCGCCGGTGTCCTACGGCGCGCAGAACAGCATTATCGTCATCGCCGCGGATCCGCTCTGGGAGTCGGTCCAGGACACGGTGGCGATGGTCCTCGAACCTCCGATATTCACCGTACGGGAGGAGCGTACCTTCGACCTCACCCACGCCTCGCCCGCCAACCCGGTCTGGCAACAGTTCAGGATGTGGCGGCAGGTGCTCGTCATCGGCGATGCGGACGACTCGTGGGTGCAGCCGGCGCTGGAAAAGGCCGACTCCGTGCCGACCGAGCTTCCGGCGTTTTTCCAGGTCCGGGACGTGTGGGCGCGAAACCAGGAGGTCACCGTCGTCCTCCTGCCGTCGAGCAGCGACCGGGCCGCGCTCCTGGAGCTGCTCCCCGAGCTGCACGCTTACGTGGACGGACGATTCCGTGCGTATGTCCGGGAGCGGATGTTCACCAGCGGTCCGAACGATGAGCTCCGCGAGGCCCTCGAGAGCAGCGCCGGCTTCTCCCTCACCGTGCCCAACGTGTACCGGGTCGCCGAGCTGGATTCCGTGTACGTCTTCCGCAACGACCAGCAGAGGCAGAGCGAACTGATCCGGTCGATCGTGGTGAGCTGGCGCGAAGCCTTGCCGGTCGAGGAGATCACTCCCGAGCTGGTACTCGCCTGGCGGGACTCGTTGAGCCTGGACTTCCACGATCCGATGCAGATGGTCGACCACGATCGCGGCGTGCAGGCGCGCGAGATCGATGGCGGCGTGGAGATCCGGGGAGTCTGGAAGACGCTGCCGGACGACTGGCCGGGAGCGGGCCCCTACGTCGAGCGCGTGGTGGTCTGCCCCGAACAGGATCGCACCTATCTGCTCGACGCGTGGCTGTACGCCCCGGGACAGGGCAAATACGAGTACATGCTCCAACTGGAGACGATTCTCGACACGTTTGCGTGTACCGCAAGCTGAGTCGCAATGTCATTCGTCCATCTCCACACTCACAGCGAGTATTCTCTCCTCGACGGCGCGAACCGGCTGGACTCCCTCATCGGGCGCGCCGTCGAGCTGGAAATGCCCGCCCTCGCGCTGACCGACCACGGCTGCATGTTCGGCGCGTGGGCGTTCTACCAGCAGGCGATGAAGGCGGGGATCAAACCCATCCTGGGGATGGAGGCCTACGTCGCCCCGGGCGACCGTCGTGAGCGCGGCCCGGCCGCGCGCGCCGGCGACCACGCGTATTACCACCTCGTGCTCCTGGCCCGGGACCAGACCGGTTACCGCAACCTGATCCGCCTTACATCGATCGGTTACCGCGAGGGGTTCTACATGCGCCCGCGGATCGATCGTGAAGTGCTCGCCCGCCATTCGGAGGGGCTTATCGTCACTTCCGCGTGCCTTGCGGGCGAGGTGGCCCGTCATCTCATGGCGGATCGCTGGGATGCAGCCCGTGAAGTCGCGAGCTGGTACGCCAACCTCTTCGATGGGCGGTACTTCCTCGAGGTCCAGGCCCACGACTCACCGGGGCAGCGGGAGCTGAACGAGCGCATCTTCCGACTCGCCGGGGAGCTGGGAATCCCCGTCGTCGCCACCAACGACGCGCACTTCCTGCGAGCCGAAGACCACGAGGCGCACGACGTCCTGCTCTGCATCGGGCTGGGCAAGGACCGGTCGGACCCGAATCGGATGCGCTACGACCGCGGGCTCTATTTCAAGACCGCAGACGAGATCGCGGCGCACTTCCCCGAGCGCCCGGATGTCATCGAGAACACGCTCGCGATCGCGGACCAGGTAGACCTCCGCTTCACGAAGAAGTACCACGTCCCGAAGTTCCCCCTCCCCGACGGCGAGTCGGATGAGGCCTCGTACCTGCGGCGGCTGACGTACGAGCGTGCGGAGCAGCGCTACGGCGCACCCCTCCCCGATGACGTGCGCGAGCGGCTCGACTACGAGCTGAGCGTGATCACCAACCCGCGGGCCGACTATTCCGGCTACTTCCTGATCACCCAGGACTTCATCAACTGGGCGAAATCGCAGGGGATCCCGGTGGGTCCGGGTCGAGGCTCCGCCGCCGGCTCGCTCGTGGCCTACGTCCTCGGTATCACGGATGCCGATCCGCTGAAGTTCGATCTCCTCTTCGAGCGCTTCCTGAACCCGGACCGCGTCTCGATGCCGGACATCGACGTGGACTTCTGCTTCGAGCGGCGCGGCGAGGTGATCGACTACGTTCGCCGGAAATACGGCGAGGACTCGGTCGGCCAGATCATCACGTTCGGCACGATGAAGTCCCGGGCGGTGATCAAAGACGTCGGGCGTACGCTCGGCTTCGAGCCGGCCGAGACCGACAGGCTGGCCAAGCTGGTGCCCAACGCGCCGGGCTCCGCGATGACCGTCGCGGAGGCGGTCGAGAAGATCCCGGACCTGAAGGAGCTGTACGCGTCGGACCCGCGTACCCGGCAGCTCCTCGACTACGCGATGGCGCTGGAGGGCCTTTCGCGGCACGCCAGCGTCCACGCTGCCGGCGTCGTCATCGCGCCCGGCCCGCTCGAGGAGTACGTCCCGATCTGTACGCAGCCCTCCAGGGGGGCCGGCGGGCGGGGCCGGAACGGCGACGGCGATGGCGGAGACCGCCCGGCGAGTGACGGCAACATCGTCGTCACGCAGTGGGACATGATCGCGCTCGAACAGGCCGGGATGCTCAAGATGGACTTCCTGGGCCTGAAGACGCTGACGGTCATCTACGACGCGGTGCGCTGGATCCGGGTTCGGCACGGCGACCTCAGACATCCGGAGACGGGCGAGGTCTACGCGCGCATCGAAGACGTCCCGCTGGACGACCCCGCGGTCTACGAGATGCTCGCGCGCGGCGGCACGTCCGGCGTGTTCCAGTTCGAATCGACGCTGGCGACGGACAAGCTGCGCGCCATGCGCTGCGACCGATTCGAAGACCTCGTCGCAACCAACGCGCTGATCCGGCCGGGTCCGCTCGACAGCGGGATGACCGACGTCTTCATCCGGCGCAAGCTGGGTCGCGAGCCGATACGCTACCCCGCGCCGCAGCTCGCCGAGCTGCTCGAGCCTACCTACGGCGTCATCACCTACCAGGAGCAGGTGATGCGCATCGCGCAGGTGCTGGCCGGTTTCACGCTGGCCGAAGCGGACGTGCTGCGTAAGGCGGTCGGCAAGAAGGACGCAGAGCTGATCCGGAGCGAGGTCGGCCGCTTCGTCGAACGCGCCGTGGAGAAGGGTCTGGACAGAAAGACCGCCGAGGACATTGGCGAACAGATCGTCACCTTCGGCCGGTACGGTTTCAACCGCTCGCACTCGCTCGCCTACGCGCTGCTCAGCTATCAGACCGCGTGGCTCAAGCGGCACTACCCCGCGGAGTTCATGGCGGCGCTGCTATCGTCGGTCGTGGACAGGACCGACGACGTCGTGAAGTACATCGCCGAATGCCGCGAGCTGGGCCGCTACAACCCGAAGCTGCCGCACGGCATTCGCGTGCTCCCGCCGGACGTGAACGAGTCAGGTTGGAAGTTCACGCCCGTCGGCGATTCGGAGATCCGTTTCGGCCTGGGCGCCATCCGTGGTCTGGGTGAGGCCGCGGCGGGCTCTATCGTCGCGGCCAGGGAGGCGGACGGCCCCTTCACCAGCCTGTTCAACCTCGCGGAGCGCTCGGACCTCCGGACCGTGACGCGACGCGCGATCGAGGCGCTGATACAGGCCGGCGCGTGCGACGCGTTCGGCCACCGGGCACAGCTCATGGCCGGACTCGATTCCGTGATCGGCGAAGCACAGCTCAGGATGGGCGAGCGCTCGACGGGTCAGGCCTCCCTCTTCGACCTCCCCGGCGCCGACGCCACGACCGCGGCCGTCGCCCGGGAGCCGGCGCTCCCCACCATCGAACCGTGGACCGAAACGGAACGCCTTGCGCGCGAGAAGGAGACGCTCGGATTCTTCATCAGCGGGCACCCGCTCGAGAAGTTCAGGGAGGACGTGCGCCTCTATGAACGGGTCACGACCGCGACGCTGGCCGAGCACCGTGACGAAAGCGTCGAGCTGGCCTGCGTGGTGACGTCCGTCCAGCGGCAGTTTGCAAAGAACAGCGGCAACGAGTACGGCAGGATCACGGTCGAGGACTTCCACGGCACGGCCACGGTGCTCGCGTTCAAGGAAGCCTGGAGCGAATACCGCGACGTGCTGAAGCAGGACACGCCCGTCCTGCTGCGTGGCCAGGTCGCCGGGCGCGAGCGCGACGAGGACTCTCCACCACTCTTCCTCGAGTCCGCGATGCGGCTCGCGGATCTGCGACAGAGCGGCGAGATCGGTGTGGAACTGCGGCTCGAACCCGGTGCCGCCGAACGCATCCCGGCCGCAACGGAGCTGTTCAGGAATCACGCCGGCGACGGCCTCGTGTTCGTCCGCTGGGCCGGCGGGAACGGCAAGGGCAACGGCGCGGCGGGCAATGGCAACCACACCAACGGCGCCGAAGGCGAAGAGATCGTGTTGCGGGCGAAAGCGTTCCGCATTGCACCGAGCGACGCGCTGCTCGCCGGGCTGAGGCAAATCTTCGGCACAGACAGCGTGCGACTCGTCAGGACGAAGGAGTATGGGGCATGAGCGCTCCCATCGCGGATCTCGAGCGCCACATCATGGAGCTCGAGGAGCAGATAGAATCGCTTCAGCACCAGCGCCGCAAGCCCGGTTTCAACGCGGCGAGGGAGTTGGCCCGGCTGGAAGAGAAGCTGGAGCACCTGAAACGGGAGGCCCACGGCGGTCTCTCGGCGATCGAGCGCGTACAGCTCGCACGTCATC
>Ga0180220_1003006_pt1 | contig 10129 bp, 9 predicted proteins | sample eDN5th37CBELigBY_FD_151335 | JGI IMG/M metagenome (GOLD analysis project Ga0180220, IMG submission 151335) | Enriched backyard soil microbial communities from Emeryville, California, USA - eDNA 5th pass 37_C BE-Lig BY (version 2) (version 2) | ecosystem: Environmental > Terrestrial > Soil >... | reverse complement strand
CACGGGATCCAGGCCGGGACGAATTCGGGATGCCTCGAAGAGCCTTGCCGGAAACAATAACTTGGTTACGGCAAGCGCTATGACGGTGACGAGGACGGGCGCGACGAACATCCACCGCCACGACACCCAGGCGGTAACCGCTCCGGAGGTAATAAAGCCCAGCACCGAACCCAGTACGGACATGCCGCCCCACGTGGCCATGATCCTGCCAAAAGCAGCCGGTTCAAGGAACATGGCGCGCAGCATGGCCATCGCAGCCGGGGCCGTCAACGCTCCCCCAATGCCCTGCGCAAATCGTGCCGCAACCAACGCTTCGAAACCGGGCGTCATCGCGGCGGCGGCCGAAGCGAGCCCGAAGATAACGAGCCCCGTCACGAACATCCGGCGGCCGCCGTACCGGTCCGCGAGCCGCCCGCCAAACAATAATAACCCGCTGAACGAAAGCCCATACGCGGCATTGACCAAAAGAAGGTCCGCCGAGCCGATACCGAACTCCCGCCCGATGCTCGGAAGCGGCACCCCGATCATCGTGATGGTAAAAATCAATGTCGCCTGAACAATACAAAGCATAACGAACGCTAGACGATGATTTCGATCTTTTGATTTCATTCCATCCTTCTCCTTTATCGCGCAATCGTAAATCATGACACTCAACATCGTAGATATTAGAGATTCATTATGTCTTTAATGATGCAAAAAAATAGAATCCACTCTCCTAAATTTCTAAGAGTCCTGCCGAATGCGGATAAAGCAACTCAGAATGACCCGTCGTTTTTGGATGTTGCACGATCATGAATTCATTCACAGCTCATTGCAAAATGCCGGAGGCTTAGATTCGCTCCAATTCCTTTCTTTTGGATCTTGGCCATAAGTGAGGGGGAACATGTTTTAACATGGTTTTAAATACGTCCTCCCATTGGGATTCCGACAAACGACCAATGGAAGTTTCCGTCTGCAATCCTAAGTTTCTTTTGAGATGCTTGATTTGAGGGGGGGTGAACATGCCTTTTAGAGCCGTATCGATCGTTGCATCCGGTTCCCTAAGCGCAAATTGCGCAAGACTTAAAAATTTAAAAAAATCCTTGTTTGCTACCCTGGGCTTGGTTTTTCTGGTGATCGCAACCATGGCCGAATCCACTCTCGGGGGAGGAGAAAAATGATCTCTTGAAATTCCTTGGACGTAGCGTATGTCAAACCACATTCTCCAGGCTAAAACATAAGCGTTTTTTATCGATTTGGACGTGAATCTTTTGGCGGCACCCTTTTCCATGATGATGACCCCCCCTTGAAAGGGACTCGAAGGGTTGTTTAAAAGGAGCTTCATGATCGGCGTTGTGATGGCGTATGGAATATTCGACACGACCATAAACTTCTCTTTCGGCAGCCGCAGTTTCATAATGTCCCGTTGAATGATTTTGATGTTGGTTTGCTGAGCCGTTTTTCGCCTAAGAATTTCGACTAATCGTGCATCATATTCTACTGCCAGTACCTTGCCGGCTTTTTGAGTCAGCAGGGTCGTTAGGGCGCCTTTGCCGGCGCCTATTTCCAAAACCGTATCTCCCGCGCTGATTTTCGCATGATCCACGATGTCCCGAAGCAGCTTTTTATGATGGATGAAATGCTGCCCTGAAAAATTGGGCGGATCCCCTCGATTTCGTTGTTTTTTCCGGCTATGCCTATGTATCTCATTCATAACCTCAAACCCCTTCATAAAAATGACCTAACCCAGTCCATGACGAAAACCTTCGCGCCATGATTCAAATCGGGGCATCCAGCCATGCTGGAGCGCCTTGCGGTTAAGAGCTCCCCTTTCCCATCCTTCGCCTCCCGTTTGAGCCGGCGGGACAGGGGCACCTAAGATCCCGGCATAGACCGGCAGCCACTCGGTTCCGGAAGCAGGCTCGTTATCGGTAATGTTGTAATGTCCGGAAGGCCATTGAAGCGCAAGCACGGCCGCCCGGGCAGCATCCTCCACATGGATAAAGGAACTCACGCCTCGGGTTATCGGCAATTGCTGCTGCCGGACTTGTTCCGCGATAAAGTTTCCCGGAGCGTACCAAGTTCCCGGCCCGTAGAACTGCCCGTAACGAAGGATCACATGAGCGGGCATTTCCGCAACCGCGCTTTCAAGCGCATGGACGCTTTCGACCGTTGTTTTTCGGGGCAGCGGCGCCTCGAGGTCAAGAGCATCCTCTTCCGTGGCGGGTCCGATTCCGGCTTCATATGCCCAAGAGATGCTTTGCGCGATCATTTTGTTAACGCCGGCTTCAAGGGAAGCGTCCACCAGGTTGCGGGTACCTTCCCTCCGAATCCGGGCATGTTCGGCAAAGTCCCTTGCGCCAAGCGAAGTCAGTTGGTGTATCACCGTATCCGGCTTCTCAATCCGAAGAGCAGAAAATACGGCTTCGCGGTCGAAAACGTTCAGCACAACGGGACGAGCGCCCATGTTCCGTAATTCCGCGGCAAGATGGTCCTTCCTTGTCACCCCGATCACTTCGTGGCCCTCATGAACCAACATAGGAACAAGCATTTTTCCGATAGCCCCGCTTGCACCTGCGACTAAAATTTTCATTGTTCTTGTTCTCCTCCCGTCGACGGATTAATCACTATCATGCCATTGAACCATAATTAAAGGATTTTAAGGATTCGCAATATCTCTAATCAAAGAAAAAAATATAGTTTTATTTCGTTGAATGAAGGTCAAATGCGCATGCATCACAGACTTAATGTGTCTATAATATCTCTTATGAGGTCTTCAGTCAATATATTATTTTAGCTTGTATCCGCGCAAATCAGGTTTCAAACTCCAGGCCATTCTTTGGCTTTACCGCCTTTGTCGCAATAAAACTGGCCGTGTACCGGTCCAACAATTTTTGGCCTCCGAACGTATCTTCATAAAATCCGGCAATGACAAAACCCGTCCGAATCTGACCTTGGATTTGCGCTTCCAGCGTGTGGCCGAATTCCAACGCGATCCCGCTTCGCAAAATTTCTTCTTCCGACGAATAATCCAGTTCCGAATACGGGATGGAGTGTTTTACTTGAAGCACCCCTTTCTCTTCGAGCTCCCAGTCGAACAAATAAAAGACCGGGTTCATAAAACCGCTGATTAAAACTCCCCCGGGTTTGAGCACTCGAAAGGCTTCCTCCCAAACCTTCCCGATTTCGGGCACATAAAGATTGGATACCGGATGAACGATCAGATCAAAAGATTCCGAATCAAAAACACTTAAATCGGTCATAGATCCAAGGACTGTCCGAATGGCTAACTGATCCCGCTCAGCCACCAGCGTATCCTGCTGCAACTGAGCCTCCGAAATATCCAACACCGTTACTTCCGCGCCTGCAGCGGCCAAAATGGGGCCCTGCTGACCGCCTCCCGATGCGAGGCAAAGCACTTTTTTTCCGGGAAGTTCAGGGAACCATTCTTTGGGTACCGGTTTGGTTGAAGTCACCACGATGCTCCAATCGTTCCTCTTTGCCCTTTGGATATCCTCGCTGCTCACGGGAATGGTCCATCGATTATGCTGCTTGACTTTCTCTTCCCAATTGTTTTTGTTGTGATTTAAGATCTCCATGACACGTGATGCCTCCTTCATTTTTAATACCTGCTTCCATTATTTTGAATGCCGGACGAGCCTATTTCAAGAGAAAAAAACTCTTATATTTGTTTTCAACTCATTTCATAGGCCATTTTGCCGACCCCTCCCTCGTACCGTTGCATCATTCCCTACTCCCGTCCATATGTTGAACGGCCATCTTTCATGTTGGCATGGACACTAATGTTGACATTGACACTAGCGTCATACTTTAGAATGGGCTTCGAATACAAGTTCGAGGAGGCATTTCGAATGAAAAACAAATCAGAACCATGGATCAGAGAGGCAGCTTCGGGTGAAGCTGCAGAAACCGTGCATCCCCGCACGCCGGTGTCTGTCATCGGCTTGGGTTCGATGGGGCATGCGTTGGCCGCCGCTTACCTGAAGGCCGGGCATCCTACGACCGTCTGGAACCGCTCGGCGGCGAAAGCGGACGATCTCGTCGCAGCCGGAGCCCATCGAGCCGCGTCAGCGAACGAAGCCGTTGCGGCTAGTCCGCTCGTGATCATTTGCGTGTTCGACTATCGAACCGCAAGCGAACTGCTCGGTTCCGCCGAACATTCTCTCGATGGAAAGGTTCTCGTCAACCTGACGACCGGGACGCCTGAAGAAGCCCGCGAAATGGCCCGGTGGGCCGCGGCCCGCGGCGCCGAATATCTTGACGGCGTCATCATGGCCGGTCCGGCGCTGATCGGGCATCCGGAAGCGATGATTCTTTACGGCGGCTCGCGTTCCGCTTACGACCGCCATGAGGCAGCGCTGAAGGTATTGGCGTCCAACAGTCCCTTTCTCAACGAGGATACGGGCGTTCCCACGTTATACGACCTGGCGATGCTCGGGTTGCTTTGGTCGACTCAAGCCGGCTGGCTTCACGCGTTCGCATTAATTGGTACGGCGGGCGTCGAAGCGGCGGCATTCCAGCCCTATGCGGATACGTGGTTTAAAAATGTCGTTGCGATGGATCGCTCCGATAAGATGGCGGCACAAATCGATGCAGGAGAATACCCGGATATTGCCGGTTCGTCGCTCGGACTCAATGCGGCAGGCCTTGGCCTGATTGTTCGCGCCAGCCGCGACGCCGGCGTTGACGCAGAAATGTTCGCGGCCATCCAGGCTCTGGCGGATCGCAGGGTTGCCGACGGCCGAGGCGCCGATGGCTTCACCAGCTTGATCGAGGCCATTAAAAACCCGGCCTTTGCCAGCGAACAAATCAATCGCTGACGCTCTTTAACAAGCACATCGTTTGAGCAATGGCTAATGACGGGCTAAGCACCCTTCGGATAGGATCCGTTTTTATTCTCTGCGGCACAGCTTGCAAAGCTTCAATACGTTGCAAGCTGTGCCATCCTGCTTACAGCATAGATTTCTAGTATTTAAGAATGGTATACGCGCAATACATCAACAACAGAAACATCAGCAGGTTAAACGATTTACTATGCTTCGACAGGAATTTGTTAAAGATGGCCCCGAATAAGCTCCAGCTAACTGTCCCCGCAAATCCGATGAAGCCGAGAAGAATCGCCAAAAACCAAACGCTGGCGCTTGTTTCGCCATTCGGAACAACAAAAACGGAGATGACCGACAGGCCGTATAATATCACTTTAGGATTGATGAACTGCATCAGCATCCCCGTCAAAAAACGGGATTCCCCCTCCCCGTTCCCTCGGTCGCCTTTTTCCTTGCTCCAAATGATTTTTATCCCCAGATAGACCATGTAAGCTGCCCCGATGATCGACATCCAAAATTCGATTTTGGGAATAAGATCTTTAAGCCAAAGATTCAAATAAATGCATAGCAAAAGGATGACGAAAAAGCCGGTACCGACGCCCAAACAAAATGCAAAGGTATTTCGGAATCCATGCTTTTGGGCCAAATACATGGCCATAATGTTATTCGGACCGGGCGTGAAGCTGGAAATAAACGCATACAACAGCATGGAAGTGATCAGCATGTTACTCCACTCCTCCCTCCACATTGATCGTTATATAAAACATTTCGTTCTTTATAACGACTACAATAATACAAGATGAACGATATATTGTAAATGGAGCGTTGAGCAAGACGGTTTCTTTTCTCCTCCTTTTGTTTTCGAATCGTATGTTATACTTTTCTTAAAACAACCCTTGAGGAGCGTATTCCTATGGCAGAAGAAATCCATCTCGTCATTGCCAAAAATTTAAAAACCATCCGTGAACGAAAAAAGCTAAGCCTGGATAAAGTAGCGGAATTAACGGGAGTCAGCAAAACGATGATCGGGCAAATCGAAAGAGGGGAATCGAGCCCTACCATCACGACCATTTGGAAAATAGCGACGGGTTTGAAGGTATCCTTTACGTCATTAATCCACGAGCCTCAGCCGGATACAAAAATCGTGCTCCGGGATGAAATCAACGTTTTGTCCGAAGACAACGGAAAATATAGAGTGTACCCTTGCTTTCCTTATCATGAGGAGCAGCGGTTTGAGCTTTACTTCATCGAGATCGATCAAGACGGATACCATCATGCCGATCCGCATATTGAGGGAACGGAAGAATACGTCACCGTTTTTGACGGGGAAATGACCGTCGAAGTCAATCAATCGAAGTTTACGATCAGACGCGGCGATTCGATCCGATTCAAAGCGGACCGGCCCCATTCCTACCGTAATTCAGGGGATCGCTTGGTACGGGCAAGCATGACGATTTATTATCCTGAAACGCAATAGCCGGCCGTCCTTAAAAAGGACAATTCCAAACGAAAAAACCTTAGTCTGAAAACATCAGACTAAGGTTGCCGACAAAAATCAATCGCTCCGGCATGTCATTGACGTCCTAAGGATGCAATGGAGTATCTGCAGCCGTTCAGGATGTCCTCAGAACGCTATACAGACGATACGGCTTCCTATAAGTCCCTTCTAGCGAACAGATGGATCGTTAAGAAATAGGAAGCAATGAATACCAACAAGATGCCGATGAGAATAAGAAGAATCATTTGATCGTCAACCATGCCATTTTCGCCCATCATATTCATGAGAAAGGCTGCAGGTTGTGCCAGAATAATCAGGGAGACAAAAAATACGGCATTAATGATGCCTGCTCCTTTTTTGCTAAGCGCGTAAAAGAGAGGCATGTAGACTGAGACTAACACAAGCAGCATTCCGATGGGAATCAGGATATCCAAGACCGTATAGTCCGGCTTATTTAGTTGCGGGATTGCAAGTTTAACGACCCAGTGGATCCCGTAAGAGGCAAGGACTCCAAAAAGCGTATACAGGATGGCCGTTATATATTTGGCCTGGACAATATGTTTGCGGCTAATCGGCAGCGTGACCAGAAAATGATGGTTATGATTTTTGATATCGATCATCGTGGCGAGGCTAATGGTGCCGAAAGCAGTATAGATCCCTACAAAGTAAATGGACATTTCGCTTTTAGGTATAAAAAAAACACTGAATACAACAAGATAAAGAAGAATCGTCCATAACGAGCTTTTTAAAGCTATGAGGTCTTTTCGAAGCAAATTAAGCATGGACGTAGCCTCCTCTGGAAGTGAAATACATGATGTCTTCTAAGGACGGCGTCTCCAAAACAGCATGATCGCCAAACAACTGCTCCGCCTTATGCCGATGATCTACTAACCCCTCAAAACCGACGGAAGTCTCCCGAATTCCGATAAATTCATTTCGAATATCGGAGTCAAGCAGTTCCAAGTCGCCCTTCACGAGAGCATATCGCTCAAACACCCCTTCTTTCGTTTCATTAAATACGATTTTCCCGCGATGAATAAAGGCAATATAGTCCGCAATACGATCCAGATCCGTCGTGATATGCGTGGAGAAGATAATGGAATTCCTTTCGTTCTGCATCATGTCCGCAAGCAAATCGAGCATCTCCCTTCGAAACACCGGGTCGAGTCCGGAGGTCGGCTCATCCATAATGAGGAGCTCAGCCTCATGCGATAGAGCCACGGCGAGGGCAAGCTTGATCTTCATTCCCTTCGATAAATCTCCAATCTTCTTTTTCGGGGACAATTCGAATTGTTCAAGATAGCCGTTAAACTTCCTGTCACTCCACTTCTTATAAAAAGGAGCGATCATTTTCTTCATGTCGATAATCGTCAGATGCTCATAATAGAAACACTCGTCCGACACGATGCCGATGCGCTGCTTGATTTCAACTTCTTGTTTCGGCATATCGCAGCCAAGAATTTTTACGCTGCCGGAGTCGGGACGGACCATGCCCAGCATCATTCTAATCAAAGTGCTTTTGCCTACGCCATTCGGACCGATAAGGCCTGTAATATAACCTTGTTTCACGTTCAAAGATACATTATCGACTGTAAATAGCGGGTATGATTTCGTCAGATTACGCAGTTCTATTGCATTCATGTTGTCTGTTCCTCCTCATACAATAAAGTCAAATGATCGATCACATCTTGCCGACTCATATTTAACTCTTTGCTCTCCCGAATGATCTCCAGCATTTTCTCTTCTAGTCGTTTCATGCGCTGCTCCCGAATGAAGTTTTTATTTGCACCTGATACATAACTCCCCTTGCCTACAACCGTGTCAATAAGCTGTTCTTTCTCCAGTTCTTCAAAGGCACGCTTGGTTGTAATCACGCTGACTTGCAAATCCTTGGCAAGCTGCCTGATGGAAGGCAGAGTATCGCCGGCACGCAATTCACCGCTTAGGATGCTCTGTCTGATCTGGTTCATAATCTGTATGTAAATCGGATCACTCGATGCGTTGGATAATATAATCTTGATGTTTTCCACCTCTCAACCGTTCATTAAGTATATACTGTATATATATAATATATACACTTGCCGATCGATTGTCAACTCATTAGGCGAAGGCTGCAATTCCAATGAAACAGGTACGGTTGGGGCTTGAGGCTTCCCTCTTCCGAATTCCTGATGGGACAAGACAGGTACGCCCTGCTTTTTTGCCTCATTCAGTCAAAGTCAAAACAATAAACGTTGAAAACAGCCGTAACTGAAACGGATATATCGAAAAATAGGCGACGGCATACGCTATATTTAATCATTAAGGAACGTGTTGTGGTTCCCACGTCAACGAAAGGAGCAGATGTCATGGGTGCATGATCGGGGTTATTGCCGAACAAAAATTAAAGCGCTTTAATATTCTAAGGGAGGGCCAACCTATGAGTAAAAGAAACAGGGGTAAAAATAGGGCTTGGTATCGAAGCGTGCTTTTGACTACAGCTTTGGCACTGCTGCTCTGGCCTTTTCAGGGCCAGGTTCAAGCGGGCGCATCGGAGACAGGCTCAAGCATGAAGGCAGTAACGCTCGCGGAATGGAGCTTTAAAGATCAATCGAGTCAGGCGGTTTATCCGGCGACTGCGGGTGAATACCGGGATTCATCGAGCTTGCAGAACGTGGGTGGAACGTTCGAAGGCGTGGATCCAGGGGATCATGATCTGAGCTATCAGGGCTGGGATTCTCCGGGCGGCCCGAAGTATTGGCTGGTTACCGTACCCACGGCAGGCTTCAGCCAGATCAAGCTGTCGTCCGAACAAAGTTCTTCCGGATCAGGGCCAAGCACGTTTAAGGTACAAACAAGCACGGATCTCAACGCATGGACAGACGTTCCCGGCGGAAAAGTGACGATCGGCGACGCCTCAACCTATGATTGTCCCAAGCGGTCCTGCAAGCTGAACCATTTGGCGCTTCCGAAAGCAGACGACCAGACGGTCTTATACATCCGCTGGACGGTCGCCTCGGACCAGGCCGTCAATACGGGGGACAACCCGGACGGAATCGGGGGAGGCGGCTCCAGCCGCATTCGCGCGATTAAAGTCACGGGCGAGCGGATGGCCGGCAAATCTCCCGTTCATCCGACGCTGGATCTCTCCCATGAACCGGTGAACCATGCCGAGAAGGTATCCGCTTCAGCGCCGCTTCGCATCACCTTCAACAAAAAGGTCGTCATTGCGGATGAAAATGCCCTCCGCGTGACGGATGCCGACGGACAGCAAGCATCGGGAGTTCGCTCCAACATTCTGGAAGATGGACGGACGCTTCAGATCGAGCATGATCCGTTTCTGTTCAGCAAGCAGTACACGGTATCCGTTCGCCCCGAGGCCATCCGGGGAGAAGATGGTCTACCGCTTGTACGGAACTTATCCTGGACCTTTACCGTCCAAGACTCGCCGACGATGCCCAAGCTGATGAACATGACCTTTAACGGAAATCCGAAAACGAGCCTTTCCTTCGCCTGGTACACGGATGCCCAAACGGCCACTAAACTCCAAGTCGTTGAGGCATCCCTTGTCAAAGGCGACATCTTCCCTGAAGCTGCTGCCCGGGAATATATCGGCTCTGCGGAAAAGGTTTCGACTTTCATGTCCGCAAATGACCGGAAGACCGGCATAAATAGCGACTTTTACAGCCATAAGGCGACCGCGGACGGACTGAGACCGGGAACGGCGTATCGATTCCGCGTGGGAAACGGCAGTGAATGGAGCCCGGTCGGTTCCTTCGCGACCGATACACAGGACGCCAAGCCGTTCCACTTCATCGTCGGTTCC
>Ga0180220_1003005_pt1 | contig 10134 bp, 13 predicted proteins | sample eDN5th37CBELigBY_FD_151335 | JGI IMG/M metagenome (GOLD analysis project Ga0180220, IMG submission 151335) | Enriched backyard soil microbial communities from Emeryville, California, USA - eDNA 5th pass 37_C BE-Lig BY (version 2) (version 2) | ecosystem: Environmental > Terrestrial > Soil >... | reverse complement strand
GGTCTGGCAGATATCGGAGTGAGTGGCCATCAGCGCACAAAAGAGCGGCAAGGCAAAAGACGACTGATGGCGGCAAATGATAATCTTGTGGCCATATTGAAAAAATCTGCTGCCTAACTGCCGCTTTTTGCAATCTCGTGCGGAGTATAGTGAAGGGGTTCAACCGCTATGCGGTTGCCCCGCACTGTTCCGTGCGCGAGGCGACGGACGCTCGGTCATGTTGCAGTTGGGTGCAACCGCTGAACCGGGCGTAACTATCGGCAAGGCAGCATAGCTGAGAAGGTTGCGGTTCGTTCGTGGCCGTTCCTTGCCATTTTCATCCAGCGCCGTTTCTCCTCCGGCTGCTGGTTCGGCGGGTTGAGCCTATTGCGGTAGGCTCCCCGCCGGCACGATTGGCTTGATTGATTGTTGGGTCCTCCTAATTGATAGTTGGAGGAGCCAGACATGACGTATTCCGCAACGAACAGTCCGTTTCGTACCGGTGTCCGAGGACTATGCCCGAGGTGCCAACAAGGACACCTGTTCAAGGGCTATCTAACACTAGCCAAGCAGTGCGAGGTTTGCGGTCTGGACTATTCGTTCGCCGATCCCGCTGACGGCCCCGCATTCTTTTCGATGTCGATCGCCGCGGTGCCTGCGCTGCTATTCGGTATCTGGTTGCAATCAGTTTTTGATCCACCGATCTGGGTTCATGCAATCACGACCCTGCCGATCATCGTGATTGCATGTGTTCTGTTGTTGAGACCAATTAAGGGTTGGTTGGTCTGCTCCCAGTATTTCCATAAAGCTGAGGAAGGAAGGATTGATACCGACTGGCGGCCAGGTCCGCGATAGTCTGTTTCAACTGGCTGGCTCAACGGAATCTACCGGTAACGACTGCCGCGGCCCTTTATGAGCATGCATGCAACCAAGGCCACCAGACCGACGGATGCCCACGCCGATGCGGTTCCGGGATTTTCTCGTGCGTATTGCACAGCACGCTGGCCATGTTCACGTGCCCCTTCGGCGAGCACATTCACCGCGTCCTTCGTGGACGCGAGGGCATCGTCGGTTGCGCCGGATAGATTCCCGAGATGATCTGACAATCGGGACGATAGGCTGCTGATTTCCTTGCGCAGTGCGTCGATTTGTTCGGAAAGCATGCCTTCGGTGGTCTGTGCCATTTCATTCTCCTTTTCGATTACGAGGAGAGAACGGGCGTCATCGATTAATTGTTCCATTCAATTTCAGCGGGCGAGAGCGCTGGTGTGCTCGCCGGTCTCATAAGCCGGATATGATCGGTTCGATCCCGATGCCCGCAACCAATCGCCCGTGTAGCTCAGATGGGAGAGCAGCCGCCTTGTAAGCGGATGGTCCGGGGTTCGATCCCTCGCTAGGGCACCAGTTCGAAGGTAAGCATGGCCAGACGTGATCAGCGCAGCACAGAAGCCAGTGCTTACCGCAAGCTCTACAAGACATCCCGGTGGCAACGCTTACGTGAGCGACAACTGACCGCGCATCCTTTGTGCGCCTATTGCTTGCAGCAGGAGGACGTCACGCCAGCAACGGTGTGTGACCATGTCAGGCCACATAAAGGCGATGAGGCGCTGTTCTTTGACCCAGACAACCTCCAAAGCCTCTGCGCACCATGCCATGACCGCATCAAACAGCGCGAAGAGCTCGGCCAAGACGTCGTTCGGTTTGGTCCCGATGGATGGCCGGTCGGTTGATCGACCCCGGGGGCATCAAAAAGTCCCAAGGCGCGGCAGCCCCGGACCAGCGGGGACCGACAGCGCACGCATCTGCAATTCAAAACATGACCCCATAAGGATTTCATTCCATGGCAAAGCCGAGAAATCCCCTCGGCAAAGCGAAGGTCGAGGGTCGCGACAAAATCAATGCCGGGCGGTACAAAAACCGCGCTGAACCGGCCGCAAACGGCCCTCTTGGGGCTCCTCCCGTCTGGTTGAAGGACAGCGCTGAGATCAAAGCGAAGTCAGCCTGGAAGCTTTTCGCGAAAGAGCTGCCGTGGCTGAATGAATCGCATCGTACACTGGTCGGTATGGCCTCGACTATCCAGGGCCGCATCATGGCCGGGCAGGAAGTTGGTGTGCAGGCGATGAATTTGCTGCGCCAGATGCTTGGCCAGATGGGCGCTACGCCTGCCGATGCCTCCAAGGTGGCGACACCTGACGAGGGCGAGGAAAAGGATGATTTGCTTGACTGATATGCCTGCGCTTGAGCGTGTGAGCGCTTATGCGCAAGCCGTCATTGATGGCAGAGAAGTTGCCGGCCCTCACGTTCGTAATGCCTGCCGCCGCCATTTCGACGATCTCGAACACGGGCACGAGCGCGGGCTGTATTGGGATGACGACGCAGCCGACCGTGTGTTTCGGTTTTTTGAAGGGCGGCTTAAGCTTTCCGAGGGCCAGTTCGAAGGCAAGCCTTTCAAGCTGCACGCCTCACAGGCTTTCAAACTGGGTTCTCTATTCGGTTGGAAACGGGCCGACGGTTCGCGGCGCTTTCGTCGCGCCTACATCGAGGAAGGCAAGGGCAACGGTAAGTCGCCGTTTGCTGGCGGTGTCGGTCTGTACGGGCTGATCGCGGACAAGGAGGCTGGAGCGCAGATCTATGCGGCGGCTGCCAAGAAGGAGCAGGCGGGCATCCTTTTCCAGGACGCCGTCAAAATGGTGCGCGCAGCCCCGGCGCTGGTCGAACGACTGAAGTTCAGCGGAGGTATCGGGCGCGAGTTCAATATCGCGCATCACAAGTCGCAATCGTTCTTTCGCCCGATCTCAAAGGATTCCGGCAAGTCTGGCTCAGGTCCGCGACCGCATTTTGCGCTCTGCGACGAGGTGCACGAACATCCCGACCGCTCGACGATGGAAATGCTTGAGCGCGGCTTCAAGTTTCGGCGTCAGCCATTGCTGTTGATGATTACGAACTCAGGCAGTGACCGAAACAGCATTTGCTGGGAAGAGCACGAACACGCCGTGAAGGTGGCAGCGGGTACACAGACACCGGACGAGGATTTTACGTATGTCGGCGAGGTGATCGACGACACAACGTTTTCCTACGTCTGCGCGCTGGACAAGGGCGACGACCCGCTCAAGGACGAAACATGCTGGAAGAAAGCTAACCCGCTTCTCGGCGTTATCTTGACCCAGGAATATCTTGCTGGTGTTGTAGCTCAGGCAAAGCAAATGCCAGGCAAACTGAACGGTATTCTTCGGCTGCACTTCTGCTGCTGGACCGATGCCGACAAGGCATGGATGCCACGCGAGACCGTCGAAAGCGTAATGGATGACTTCGATCCTGAAGTCGAACACGTTGACAAACCGGTTTTCATGGGTGTCGACCTGTCGGGCAGCAAGGATATGACTGTGCTCGCGTGCGTTGTTCCTACTGGCTTCAAGGAAATGGAGCGGGAAGACGGATTTACCGTCAATCTGCCGACGTTTGATGCGTGGGTGGAGGCTTGGACGCCAGCTGATACGCTGGAAGCGCGAGAACAGGCTGACAAGGCGCCATATGCGCTTTGGGTAAAACAGGGGTGGTTGAATGCTCCGCCCGGCAAGCGAATTAGATATGATTTCGTGGCATCGCGGGTCCAGCAACTCGATCAGGCGTTCGATATCAAGGCCATCGCCTATGACCGCTATGCCTACGACAAGTTCCGCGACGAAGTCGAAGCGCTCGGGTTGGACATTGAACATGTCGCACACCCGCAGGGCGGTAAGGTTCGGGCACGTCCCGAGCCAGCAAAGGTAGAAGCGGCGAAAGCTGCTGGCTTACCGCCGCCGCAAGGCTTGTGGATGCCGGGCTCGGTTCTGGCGCTCGAAGACATGATTATCGACGGTCGCATTCGCATGCGGCGCAATCCGGTACTTATGACCGCCCTGATGGGCGCCACCTTCGATCATGACCCGCAAGACAACCGATGGTTCGTGAAGACGAAGGCGTCAGTGCGCATCGACGCTGCTGTCGCTTTGGCAATGGCGGTTGGTGTGGCGATGGACGGCGCGGTTATGCCGAAAGAATCCGTCTACAAGAAACGCGGCATCCGAATGGCCGGCTAATCGGAACAAGGAAAGATATGGGTATTTTAGACCTGTTCCGGTCCAAACCGGAGGCAGCGCCTTCGGTCGCGCCGAAACGAGCGCCGCGAGCTGACTGGCAATATTTCGACGGCTTGAATGATCCAAGGCTGGCCGCCTTTCTTGGCGGCGGCGCAGAAACTGCGAGCGGCATGGCGGTGACGCCAAAGGCTGCGCTTTTCAACACAACGGTTTTTCGCTGTGTCGACCTCATCTCAGGCAGCATCGGAATGTTGCCATTTTACCTAATGCACAAGGACGGGAAGGGGCGACTTCACCCAGCCGATGATCATTCTCTGTTTGATGTTCTTCTTACGCAGCCGAATAACTGGCAGACGGCGTATGAATTCCGTCGGCAGCTGCAGTCACATGCACTGACCTACGGCAATGCTTTCGCTCGTATTGTCCGAAGCGGCAAGCGCGTGGTCGCTTTGCAGCCACTGCACCCGACTAATGTCACCGTCGAGCAGAAAGACGATCTGACCGTCATCTACAAAGTCGTCTTGAAGGGCGGTCGATATGTCGAGCTGCCCCAGTCGGAGGTATTTCATCTCCGTGACATGACGGACGATGGCGTCATCGGCCTTTCCCGTGTCCAGCAGGCAAAAGAAGCCATTGGCCTTGCCATGCAGACCGAAAAAGCCGCGGCTCGCCTATTTAAGAACGGTACGATGGTCGGCGGCGCGCTCACGCACCCAGGTAAACTCGGTGACCCGGAGTTCGAAAACCTCGACACCAGTCTCAAGGAAAAGTTCTCTGGCGCGGAGAACGCGCACAAATGGCTGATCTTGGAAGAAGGCATGAAGGCCGAGCCGTTCTCTCAGACGGCAAGAGATAGCCAGCAGATCGAGACAAGAAATCATCAAATTGAGGAAGTTGCACGTGCTTTTGGTGTGCCGCGACCTCTGTTGATGATGGACGACACGTCCTGGGGCAGCGGTATAGAAACCCTTGGCCAGCTTTTCGTCCGTTATGGACTGGCGCCGTGGTTCACCGCTTGGGAACAGGCGGTTTCTCGGTGCCTGCTGACCCGCGAAGAGCGTCGATCGTATCAGGCTGATTTCGATGAGCGCGAATTGCTTCGTGGTTCGATTAAAGATCAGGCTGAATTCCTCGCGAAAGCCTTGGGTTCCGGTGGATCTAGACCGTGGATGTCACAGAATGAAGCCCGCGATTATGTGGGCTTGAGCCAGAGCGACGATCCAGACGCGGACAGCCTCAAAAATCCAATGACGCAGCCAGAAACTGGCCGCCCTCCTTCAGGAACGCGTAATGAGCCTTAACAGAACGCCGGTTGCAGCCGTTGCGCGACCGAAGTCGTATCAGTGGGATGTGCCTCTCTCCGCCTTGGAGCGGTGGGAGAGCGCCCCCCAAGCGGCAGAAGCTGACGATCCGAACACAATTTCGATCTTTGACGTGATCGGCGAGGATTATTGGAGCGGAGGCGGGTTTACGGCCAAGCGAGCCGCCGCAGCGCTTCGATCTATCGGGAAAAACCCGGTCACCGTGAACGTGAATTCGCCGGGCGGCGACATGTTCGAGGGATTGGCGATTTACAATCTCCTCGCAAGCCATCCCGGCGAGGTCACTGTCAATGTGATGGGTTATGCGGCGTCTGCGGCATCAATCATCGCGATGGCTGGCGACAGGGTGATCATGTCGACCGGTTCGATGATGATGATCCACCGAGCTTGGGGCCTTGCTGTCGGCAATACGCACGATTTTACCGACGCTGCGACACTGTTTCAGTCCTTCGATAGTTCAATGGCGGATATTTACGCAGCCCGAACCGGACTGGCGCAAGACGTCGTACTTTCCCTATTGGATGGCCCGTCAAAGGCGTCGGACGGCACTTGGCTATCTGCCGACGAGGCCATTGAAAAGGGATTTGCGGACGAGAAGGGCGCTGGAATCGGCAAGCCAGACGCAAAAGCTGAACTTCCCGCACATATCGCAGCAATGCGCCGAATTGACCGGGCGCTAGCTGCAGCAGGTGAGACGCGGCGCTCGCGTACTCAACTTCTCCATCAAATTCGAGGCGAGCGTGATGCCGCCGAGAACGCCAAGCGCGATGCTGGCGAGGACACGACAAGCGAAGCCGCCATTCGTGCGGCACTTTCCAGCAATTTATCAATTCTCAGGAGGTAGTCCGAATGGACGCTACCGAAATTAAAGCTCTTATCGAAAAGCAGGGCCGCGCATTTGAAGCGTTCAAGGCAGAACACAGCGCTGCGCTCAATGACGTAAAGAAGGGCACGGAAGATGTCGTTCGAACCGAAAAGGTCGATCGCATCAATGCCACTGTCAGCGATCTTCAGGCGGCTCTCGACGAGCAGGCCCAGAAGCTCGCTGCTTTGCAGACGGCAGGTGCCTCGCACCCGGCTCGCGACATCAAGAACGCCGAATACACCAAGGCGTTTGACCGCTTCTTCCGCAAAGGCGATGAGGCAAGCATCGATGCATTCATTCAGGCCAACCCACAGGCCGCGATGAGCGTCGCCGTTCCAGAAGATGGCGGCTATACGGCGCCGACCGAATGGGACCGCACCATCACCGACAAGCTGAAGGTCGTTTCTCCGATGCGCGGTATCGCTTCGGTCATACAGATTTCTGGTAATGGCTTCTCCAAGCTCTACAACGACCGCGCTACGGCTTCGGGCTGGGTAGGTGAAACCGCTGCGCGTCCTGAGACCCCGGCTGCAAAGTTCGCCGAGGTGAAGTTCAACACCGGCGAAATCTACGCGAATCCTGCGGCAACGCAGCGCCTGCTGGACGATTCCGAAATCAATCTCGAAAACTGGCTTGCCGGTGAAGTCGAGACCGAGTTCGCCTATCAGGAAGGCATTGCGTTCGTTTCCGGAAATGGCACCGACAAGCCCAAGGGTCTGCTGACCTATACGGCGGCGAATTCGCACCCGTGGGGCGCAATCCCGACGGTGAATAGCGGTGACGCAGCTGGTCTCACGACCGATGGCCTTATTGATCTGGTCTATGACCTGCCTAGCGAGCGCACCCCGAATGCGCGTTTTGCAATGAACCGCAAGACGCAGGGCGCTATCCGTAAGCTGAAGGACGGTCAGGGCAATTACATCTGGCAGCCGGGTCTGGTTCTGGGCCAGCCAGCAACGGTCCTTGGCTTCCCGGTCAGCGAGCTTGCTGCAATGCCGGACATCGCCGCTGACGCCATCCCGGTTGTCTTCGGTGATTTCCAGCGCGGCTATCTGGTGGTTGACCGCATGGGTATTCGCATCCTTCGCGATCCGTACACCAACAAGCCTTTCGTGCAGTTTTACACCACGAAGCGCGTTGGCGGCGGCGTTACTGATCCGACGGCCCTGCGTTACCACAAGATCGCAACGGCACCGACGCCTTAATCTGAATAGTAACGGGGCGCCTTCGGGCGCCCTTCATACAGGAGGCGCTGATGGAAGTGCGAGTTTCGAAGGCATTCAAGGCGGTGCCTGAAGGCGAGGTTTATCCGCGCCAGTTTGAGGTTGGCGATACTGTGTCGGGTCGCATGGCCGAGGTGGCGCGAGCGCTGGGCTGTGTCGCGGACGAGCCTGCCAAGAAGAAGGGCTTCGATCGTGGCAGTGGATCTTGACCGACTGAAGCGGCATCTTCGAATTGAATTCGATGATGAGGATGCAGAGCTTGAAGAATATTTGGCGGCCGCTCAGGGGGCGGCTTTGCGTTATATGAACCGGGCTACGGCGCCGACAGGCGCTGAAGCCGAAGTGGACGCCGCTGTCCTGCTTATTGCGGGAGACCTTTACGAGAACCGCGAGCGACAATCGACTGCCGAGCTGTTCGAAAACAGATCCGCACGCTGGTTGCTTGATCCGTATAGGCTGCTGCGGGTGTAAGCGCTAACCCACCTTGCGGTACGTTCGTAGATTGCCGGAAACGCGCTGCATCTTGTCCGCAATTTCCCTGATAACGAACGAATAGGGCTTATCAGGGATTTGGGTTTTCTCGTTTTTATATTTCCGAGGCGGTCGAACGATGAACCAAAACTCACTTTCGTAAAGCTCATCAAAGAAGGTCATGTAACGCAAAACGCCAGCTACTTCCAAGGTAACGTCTTCCCTACCGTAAGCGTTTTGCATAATCGAAATGAACTGATGGCCCACATTGAACGAAAGTTCTGCTCCGGGGCCGAGTGCATTCCATCGGGTGAAGTCTGCTTTTCCCAAATCGATTTCACTGAAAGGCATTGTTCGTACAACTCTTCCTTCAGAATCGAGTTCTCGTGAAAAGATGCTGGCCTTGTACTCGAACCATTGGGCAGGTGTTTGACCGGTGTTGTGAACAAAAATCTGGCAGGAAGGGTACCGCCCTCTTTCATCACCCCATCTTAGTTCGGCGCGCTCAACATGGACATAGGCGCGGCACTGGTCTCTCCCCGACTGAAGGGTTGCCAAGACTGCGTCATCAGCTGCTTTAACTGCTTTTCTCGTTTCGTGTAGCGTGTCGCGGACGAGAAAAACAGCCCAAGCACTGAACGATGCAGCCGCTACAGACACCAATATGCCTGCCCATTGTGCGTACGTATCGTTCCAGGGGTCAAAATGATTAATGGCGTTTACGATCCTAGAGACATCATCCTGCTGACGTTGGTTATCGTTTGGAGCGTTTGCGCCGGCTTCCATTTGATTGGTTGGCTGACTGAGCCAAGCTGTGGCGACGATCGCGAGAAGCGCTAATCCAAGCGCGATCAAGGCATATTTGTTTTTATGTCTGTCCACGTTTTCCCCCAAGAAAGCAACGCCCGAAATGCCATCAAATCCGAGTCTGGCAACCATGTCGAGCAAAGGAACGCATATGCCCTGGCTCCACTTCACAGCCACCTACGACTTCATTCCAAAGCCTGCGGTAACGATCCGCTACCCGGCGGGCTACGTCGGGCTAGTGACCACACCTTGCGCTAACCGCGCCATAGCTGCTGGCAAAGCCGAGCGGCTTCCAACTCCTACAAAAGACGAGGCTGAAGCATGGCGAAGCGCGCAGGTGCCGGCAGCCTGAATTGCCGTTTGACGTTTCAGCGTCGCGAACAAATAAGCGATGAATGGGGCGGTACTCGCGGTGAGTGGGTCGACCAGTTCACCGTGCCGGGAAGGCTGGAACCGCGATACGGCAGCAATGCCGAAAGCATCATGGCTGCGCGAATGCAGTCCATGCAGCCGTACAATCTGACCATCCGCGGCAGCAGCGCGGCAAGGCAGATAACGGCATCGTGGCGGGCATACGACGCACGGGCGGGGAAGACAGGGGACAAGCCGAACCGGGTTTTCGGTATCAAGACTGTCGTCAATCCGGACGAGCGCGGGCAGTACGTTGAGATGCTAGCGATTGAAGGCGAGGAAACGTGATGGCGATCCTTGGCCTGAAAAGCCTCAATCGCAAGCTCAAATCTCTGCCCGCCTTAGCTGAGGCCGCGATTAAAGTCGCGATGGAGCAGGGTGCCGACGAAATCGTTGCGATGATGAAGCGCCTCGTCCCGGTCGATAATGGCGATCTACGAGATAGCATTGGCTGGACTTGGGGCGACGCCCCAAGTTACAGCCAACGGATTGGCGCCGTTAAGTCGAAAACTGGCAATCTCAAAATAACGATCTACGCTGGAAACTCGAAGGTTCGCTACGCGCACCTGGTCGAATTTGGCAGTGCGCCGCATATCAATGGCGGCATGTTCGCGGGTACACAGAACCCCGGCGCAAAGGCGCAGCCATTCTTTTTTGTGTCGTTCAGGGCGCTCCGGCGTCGGACCAAATCGCGGATCACTCGAGCGATAAATAAATCAGCAAAGCAAATTGCATCGGGGTAGCCCATGGACCCTGTCCTTGAGCTGCAAGGCACGATTATTCAAAGGCTTCGCAGCAATTCTGCTCTCATCGCATTAATCGGTCAGCGCAGTTACGATAACCCGCCCACTAACGATCAGGGTCAGGTTTCGCCTTCTATTTTCCCATATGTCAGCATCGGCCCGTCGAGTTCTGCTGAAGATGACGCCGACTGCGTCTACAGCCACGATATCGTGTTTCAACTCGACGTATGGTTG
>Ga0180220_1003004_pt1 | contig 10136 bp, 6 predicted proteins | sample eDN5th37CBELigBY_FD_151335 | JGI IMG/M metagenome (GOLD analysis project Ga0180220, IMG submission 151335) | Enriched backyard soil microbial communities from Emeryville, California, USA - eDNA 5th pass 37_C BE-Lig BY (version 2) (version 2) | ecosystem: Environmental > Terrestrial > Soil >... | reverse complement strand
GAAGCCGACAGCCTACATCGGCGTGCCGGATTACCTGAAAATCTTGCTCGATAAAGCCAAGGAGGCTGGCCGCAGCATCACGTCCTTCCAGCGGGCGATCGTTTCAGGTGGCGCCCTCTTCCCCTCGCTGCGGCAGGAGTACAGGGAGCGTGGCATCGCCGTGTTCCAGATCTACGCAACGGCGGACGTGGGCGTGATTGCCTACGAGAGTTCAGCGCTCGAAGGGATGATTGTGGACGAGGGGGTGATCGTCGAAATTGTGCAGCCCGGCACGGGAGATCCGCTGCCTCCTGGTGAGGTCGGCGAAGTAGTGGTGACGTCGTTCAATCGCGATTACCCGATGATCCGTCTTGCCACCGGCGACCTGTCGGCGGTGATGGAGGGCACGAGCCCCTGTGGCCGCACCAACATGCGCATCAAGGGATGGCTGGGGCGCGCCGACCAGACGACGAAGGTCAAGGGCATGTTCGTGCATCCCCAGCAGGTCGTGGCGGTTGGAAAGCGCCATCCCGAGCTCGGGCGCGTGCGGCTGGTGGTGAGCCGCAGTGGCGAGCAAGACGTGATGACCTTGCTCGCTGAATCCGCAACTCAGGATCCTGCGTTGGCAGCGCGTGTCGCAGAGTCGCTTCAGGACGTGACCAAATTGCGGGGCGAGGTCGAGTTGAGGTCTCCGGGCAGCCTGCCAAACGACGGCAAAATCATTGCCGACGAGCGGACGTATGGTTGAGTTGGCGGCTTCCGAAATGTAAAACGCAACTGAGTGAGGTCGCGAACGGCATCTATTCTGCACGTGCTGTTCGCGACCTCAAATTGTTTTAGCCGGAAAACGTCTTCGCATACTGATTGCGGAGGTCCGCCTTTTGCACTTTGCCCATGGCATTGCGCGGAAGCTCGTTGGTGACGAAGACGCGCTTCGGCAGTTTGAACTTGGCCAGACGGTTCGACAGCGCGGAAATCACCTCGGGCTCGGACGGGACTGCCGCTCCCGGTTCCGGCGTGAGGATGGCAATCACGCACTCCCCAAAGTCGGGATGAGGCACGCCGATAACCGCCGATTCGTTCACACCGGGAAGCGCGTTCAGCTCCTCCTCGATCTCCTTGGGATAGACGTTAAACCCGCCGGTGATGATGAGGTCCTTCGCGCGGCCGACAATTGTCACGCGGCCATCTTCCGCCATGGTCGCGAGGTCGCCGGTGATGAAGTAGCCGTCAGGGCGGAACTCCTCTTTCGTCTTTTCGGGGTTGCGCCAGTAACCCTTGAAGACGTTCGGTCCTTTGACCTCCAGAACGCCAACTTCGCCCGCTGGCAGGATTGCTCCGTCCTGCGTCGCCACGCGCACCGAGATGTCGGGCAGCGCATAACCGACCGTCCCTGCGACCCGCTCACCGCCCTTGTAAGGGTTGGACGTGATCATGCCGGCTTCGGTCATGCCGTAGCGCTCGAGGATCTTGTGTCCGGTGCGGGCTTCGAACTCCTGATGCGTCTCGGCCAGCAGCGGCGCCGACCCAGAGATGATCAGCCGCATGCGGGCGCAATGTTCGCGACCGAAGGCTGGGTTGCCGAGGAGCCGGGTGTAGAACGTCGGCACGCCCATCATCACGGTCGCCTCGGGCATCAAGCGCATGACGGCCTCGAGGTCGAACTTGGGCAACCAGATCACTTTCGACTTATTGAGGAAAGCCGTGTTGAGCGCCACGAACAGGCCGTGCGTATGGAAAATCGGCAGCGCGTGCAGCAGCACGTCGCCCGGTTCGATGCCCCAGTAGGCGTGCAGAACCTCCGCGTTGGACGAGAGATTGCGGTGGGTGATCATGGCGCCTTTGGAGCGCCCGGTGGTGCCGGAGGTGTAGAGCAGCGCGGCAAGGTCATCCGAATCCCGTGCAACGGTCTGGTGCTGTGCACTTTGTTGCTGCGCGAGCTCGAAGAGCGAGCCGGACCCGTCGGCGTCCATGGTGGCAACGCGCGCCGTCTTCAGCTCGGCGGCGATCGGCTCGACGCGCGCGAGCTTGTCGTTCGGCACGACGATCAGCGATGGCTCGGCATCCCGGATGAAATAGTCGAGTTCCGCGGCCGTGTAGGCTGTGTTGAGAGGGTTGTAAACCGCTCCGACCTTGAGTGTCGCCAGGTAGAGATGCACGTTGGCCAGCGACTTCTCGACTTGCGCCAAAACGCGATCACCGGGCTTCACGCCGAGTTCGACCAACGCGTTCGCCATGCGGGCGACATTGTCGGCCAAAGTGGCGTAGGAGACGTCGGTCCCGCCGGGGATGGAGAAGGCCGTCGCCTGCCCAGCTGCGCGGAAGCGCTCTTCGAAAGCCGCGTAAAGATTTCCTTCGATTGCCATCGGATCTGCCATGGGTTGGAGGCTGTGCCGGAGTAAGTCCGGCTGGAGGTCAGGGCGATAAAACGGCTTTTGTCGGCACGAAGCAAGACCTGCGGTTCGGCTCGACATCATACCGAGAACACCAAGCTGCGTGTGTCAGGTGGAGCCTGCAGGCGCAGGCTCGGGCTCGCAGTCCGCAGCCGGCTCGTTTACGGAATTGCCTTCCGCACGGGGGTCTAGCTCGAACACGGTCGGTGTCGTCTTCGGGACTACGACAAAGCCTTCACTGCGCTCTGCCGGCAGTTTCGGCCGCAGCTTGACGCGGATCAGCATCACGACGGCGATGAGCGAATGGGCGACAGCGGAGTGCAGGAACAAGGCCCCGTGCCCCGCGACACTCATCATGTAGCCAGCCATGAGTGGCCCCAGCACCGCACCGATGGAGAAGGTGAGCAATAGACCGCTCGAAACCTCGACGGCGCGCTTCTTGTGCACGAGGTCGTTCGCGTGGGCCACACAGAGGGTGTAGATCGGGAAAGCACAGCAGCCGTAAAGCACGGCGAATGGGAAAATCGCCATGGGGCTACTGGTGCTGAGGATATAAAGACCAATGCCCGCGGATGCGCCGACAACCCCGACCGTGACCAGCAGCGGCCGACGGCCGACGCGATCTGACAGATATCCGATCGGCCATTGAGTGGCAGCGCCGCCCAGAACAGCAACGGTCATGAACGTTGCGACTTCGGGGAGCGAAAAACCGGCGCTACGGCCATAAAGGGGCGCGAGGCTCCAGAATGCGCTGTTTGCCACGCCAGTGAAGAAGCAGCCCGCCACCGCCGCCGGTGAAACGGTGATCAGCCAGCCCAGACGCAGCTTCGCCGTGGCAGGTGCGACGGGGGCAGAGGTTTTCGTGAGCGCTACCGGAACGGCGGCCAGCGAGTAGAGGATGGCGACTAGCGAAAACAGCTCGAAGCTGCCCGGCGAGCCCAGCCCCATCATCTGCATGCCGAGCGTGACCACGGTGAGGTTCACGACGGTGTAGGATGCGAGGACACGGCCCCGCGTTTCCATCGTCGACGCACCACAAAGCCAGCTCTCGATTCCCATGAAGAGGCCAGCGAAGCAGAAGCCATTCAGCGCCCGAAGGGCAGACCAGGACAGCGGTTCCGTCCAAATCGCATGCAGCAACGGCGTGATCGTGGCGATAGCTGTGAAGGCGACGAAGGCTCGGATGTGGCCAACGCGTGCGATCACATTCGGCGCGAAAAAGCACCCCGCGACCAGGCCGGCATAATAGGCGGAGCCCAGAAGGCCGATTTCGAGACGAGTGAAATGGTCCACGTCGGCGCGCACGGGGATCAGCACGTTGAGGAGGCCGTTCCCCATCAGAAGAATCGCGGCGGCGATGAGGAGGGCGGTTACGGGTCTGAGAAGGCCGGCCATGAGGCGTGCACGCTCTTGTGCGCAATCTGATTAGTTCTTTGCCATACGCATAGCATCGGCCAGGATTTTGGCGTGATCGAATGCCAGCGGCAATCTGCGCCAGTCAGAAACCCAGCGTGCGGCGGCAGCATCGTCGCCGGCCTCGATTTTGTTCGACCGCACGCGCGTCAGAAACACGACGGATGCCGTATGGCCTCTCGGATCGCGCTTCGGATCCGAGTAGACGCCCACAAGCGTGAGCTTTCCGGCTTTGACACTTGTTTCTTCCATCAGCTCGCGGCGACAGGCATCTTCCACCGTCTCCCCGACATCCACGAAGCCCCCCGGCAATGCGAGATGTCCCTGATAGGGCTCGTTCTTCCGTTCAATGAGGAGCACCTCACCGCGCGGATTGAGCACCACGCAGTCGACGGCCAACAAAGGCGTTTTGGGCGGTGCCACGATCGTCCACCGATTTTTATCAGGGAGCAGCGAACGTGAAACACCCCTCCGAGAGAGGGGTGATACTTCACGCGACAACGTCGCCCAAATCGCCGGTTGCGTCCAGTGCGGATGAGTTATTCCGCTGCCACCTTTACCGGCGCAGGATTGGTGAAGGCCTGAAGCAGGTCGGCTTCGCGGCGCTTTGAGGCCTTGTAATTGGCGAGCTTCACGTGGCCGAAGCCCTTGACCTCCAGTGGCAGCTCGGCAAGTGCAACGGCGGAGCTGTGATTGCCCTGTTCGAGCCGCGCAGCGATTTCGTCGAGAAGACGCTCGTAATCGCTGATCATCTGCCGCTCCAGCTTGCGCTCCGACGAATAGCCGAACACGTCCCACTTCGTGCCGCGCAGCTTCTTGCCTTTCGCCAGCAGCCGGAAAACCGGAAGCATCCACTGGCCGACGCGGATCTTGCGCGGATGCCCGGTGGTCTTGTCCTTATAGAAGCGGGAGAGGATCGGTGGGGCGAGGTGGAATTCCATTGCCCGAACGCCCTCGAACTGCTCCTCCACCTGCTGCTGGAACGTGCCATCGGTGAAGAGGCGCGCCACCTCGTATTCGTCCTTATAGGCCAGCAGCTTGTGGTAGGCGCGGGCGACCGCCAGGGCCAAGCCAGAACGGCCCGGAGCCTTCTCCTTCTCGACGCCAGCGATCCAAGCCACCTTGGCGCGATAGCGGGCTGCAAGCTCTTCGTCCTGGTAGGCCGCGAGGTGGGACGCGCGGAAGGCGACGACGTCGTCGAGGGTCTCAGGCTCACGGACGTGCTGATCAACAGGCTTTGCGATGCGGTCAACCGCCGCCTGATCGTGCGCGGTCAGCCGGCCGAGGCGGAATGCCGACTGGTTCATTTCCACAGCCGCGCCATTCAGCGCGATCGCCTGCTCGATGGCCGCGGCGCTGATCGGGACATAGCCGAGCTGGTACGCGTAGCCGAGCAGGAACATGTTGGACGCAATCGAGTCGCCGAAGAGCTTCACCGCGTACGCGTGCGCATCGAGCGCATGCAGCGGTCCCTTGCGCACGCGATCGGCAATGGACTGCAACAGCCTGTCACCCGGAACCACGAGCGTGGGGTTACGGGTGAAGTCACCAGTGATCATCTCGTGCGTTGAGACAACCACCGCCGTCTCGTCGGGCCGGATCGTTTCCAGGATCTTGTTTGACGCCGTAACCACCAGGTCGCCGCCGAGCACGAGGTCAGCGGTAGCGACACCGACGCGGATCGCGTGGATCTCATCGGAGGTGGGAGCTACGCGCATATGGCACGCGACGGCGCCACCCTTCTGGGCGAGACCAGTCATGTCGATGCTGCCGAAGCCCTTGCCCTCGATGTGCGCCGCCTGGCCGAGAATGGCGCTGATCGTAACGACGCCCGTGCCGCCGACACCGGTGACGAGCATCGAGTAGGCTCCGTTGAGTGCCGGAATTTTCGGCTCCGGCACTTCGGAAACGAGCCGGTCGAGCTCACTGCTCCCCGATGCGCCTTTGGATTTCTTCACCTTCGCGCCGCGCAGGGTAACGAAGCTGGGGCAAAAGCCTTCTGTGCAGGAGAAATCCTTATTGCAGGCCGACTGGTCGATGGCGCGCTTCCGCCCCAGCTCGGTTTCCAATGGAACGACGGCAACGCAGTTCGACTTTCGGCCGCAATCGCCGCAGCCTTCGCACACTTCAGGATTGATGAAGATGCGCTTGTCGGGGTCGGGGAACTCGCCGCGCTTCCGGCGACGGCGTTTCTCGGCAGCGCAGGTTTGGTCGTAGATGAGCGCGGTGACACCGTCGATTTCGGCCAGAGATTTCTGCACCGCTATGAGATCGCGGCGATGATGAGCCGATACACCGGCCGGAAGACTGTTCGCGCCCGTGTATTTGTGCGGTTCATCCGTCACGACCTCGACGCGGCGCACACCTTCGGCGAGAAGCTGGCTCGCGATTTGCGGCACGGTGATCTGGCCGTCGAGTTTCTGGCCGCCGGTCATGGCGACGGCGTCGTTGTAAAGCACCTTGAAGGTGATGTTCACGCCAGCTGCCAGCGCCGCGCGGATCGCAAGGCTGCCGGAGTGGATGTAGGTGCCGTCACCGAGGTTCTGGAAAACGTGCTTGCGCTTGGAGAACGGCGCTTCACCGATCCAGTTGGCGCCCTCGCCGCCCATTTGCGTGAAGCCTTCGGTGGCGCGGTCCATCCACTGGACCATGTAATGGCAGCCGATGCCCGCATACGCGCGCATGCCTTCAGGCACGACCGTGGATGAATTGTGCGGGCAGCCGGGGCAGAAGTACGGGGTCCGGAGGAAGATCTCGGGTTGAACCGGCCGGTTGCCCTTGAGCTGCTTCAGCTCGGCCACCTTGGCCTTCAGGACCTCACCGCCGACATTCTGGCGGATCAGCCGCTCGCCGATAGCAATCGCGATGTCGGTGGGCTCGAGAGCGCCTTTGGCCGGGAAGAGCCATTGCTCGTTCTCGTCCTTCTTGCCGATCACACGCGGGCGGTTCGGCGTGTCGAAAAGCTGCTCCTTGACCTGCGTCTCGATCAGCGAGCGCTTCTCCTCGACGACCATGATCGTCTCGAGGCCCTGCGCGAACGCCGCAACGCCGCGCGGCTCGAGAGGCCAGACCATGCCGACCTTGTAGAGCCGAATGCCGAGCTGGTTCGCCTTGACCTCGTCGATGCCGAGCTCGTCGAGGGCTTGGCGGACGTCGAGATAGCTCTTGCCGGTGGTGATGATGCCGAGCTTCGGTGACGGGCCGCCGCTCATGATGATGCGGTCGAGCTTGTTGGCCCTTGCGAAGGCCAGCATGGCGGGGCGCTTGAAGTCGTGTAGCCGCGCCTCTTTCACCAGCGGCTGATCGTTGAGCCGGATGTTAAGGCCACCCGGCGGCATCCGGAACTCGTCCTCGCTCGGGATCTGGATGGTGACGCGATCGATGCGACCGTCGACCGTTGCCGTGCTTTCGATGTTGTCTTTCACGCACTTGAGCGCGACCCACACGCCGGCATAGCGCGACAGCGCGAACCCGAGCAGTCCGTAGTCCAGTATTTCCTGCACGCCTGCGGGGTTCAGAACGGGGATCATGAAATCCACCATCGCGAACTCGGATTGATGCGCGGAGGTGGAGCTTTCGCAGGTGTGATCGTCGCCGAGCAGGGCGAGCACGCCGCCGTGCTTCGAGGTCCCGGCGTGGTTAGCATGTCGGAAGACGTCGCCAGTGCGGTCGACGCCCGGCCCCTTGCCGTACCAAATGCCGAAGACGCCGTCGTATTTGCCCTCGCCCCTCAGCTCAGTTTGCTGGGAGCCCCAGATTGCCGTGGCTGCGAGATCTTCGTTAAGGCCCGGGTGGAAAACGATGTTGTGCTTCTCCAGAATCGCCTGCGCGCGCTGAAAGGCACCTTCGAGCCCGGCAATGGGGGAACCTCGGTAGCCCGTGACATACCCCGCCGTATTCAGGCCGGCTTGTCGATCTCGAACCTGCTGCATCAAGGCGAGCCGGACGACTGCCTGGGTCCCCGTGAGGATCTGCCGTGTTTCGTCGAGATCGAACTTGTCGCTCAGGCTGACTGCGCGCTTCGGCATGGGGCACCTCGGCTTGGGGCATCGCGCGAATAAAGCTGAACCAAACTAGGTCAGCATTGCTGACATAATCCATACGCGACTGCCGCCGGAAGAGCAAACGCTGGCTCGGTTGCCAGTGATTCAACACCCAGAATGTTGGTCTGGATGGAGCGGGATGCAAGCAAGTAGGTGTGCGGCGCAATCAAACGGTGTTGCCCCCTGATCAGGCGGACAGCGCGGCTTCAGGTTCACTCTCGACCATCCGATGGAAAGCCAGATAGCTGTCCAGGATACGTCGGGCTTCGATCGAGCTCGTGCAGATGTCGTCGAGGAGCAGTCGGGTCACCTCATCAGTCGCATCAGAGACTTGCGCTGGAAGATCGGAAATGGACAGAGACGCCGAACGCGCAATAGTCCGTTCCGCTATTCGCTCGTGAGCCAGCGATTCGGATAGCCCCAGGCCGAATTCGTAAGCGGCCACGCCTTCGAAGGCGACGCGAGTCGCCGCGCTGAAACTCTCCCAGACAGGCAGCCGGACATTGAGAGCGAAAGCAAGGCCTCGCTGGTGAATTCCTCCGCGATAGAAGTGCGTGGCCGCTTGTGGAAGTCCGAGCATCAGTCCGGCCAGCGGATTTCCCCATGCCACCGCGTCGAGTTGGCCTTCAGCCAATTGGGTGGCGATTTCTGCTGGCGTGATTTCGATGACGTCCACGCTCAGTGAGCGCGCAAGTTTTCGGCCAAGGCCGCCGCTGATGACGATGGCTCGGCTGGCGAAGTCCGATGCCTCCCGCAGATCAAATGTGGTCCAAAGCCCGGGTCGCGGACCCGAATGACCGGCCAGCAGCGGCTTCCAACCATGCTGCGCTGCAAGATCGTCCCACAGCATCTGTCCGCCGCCGACCGTCAGCCATGCGTGATGATGCATCGGCGCGAGCCCGTAAGATCCTGGCAGCCCGGCAAAAAAGGCATCTGCCGCATCAATCTCGACGGGTTGCCGGCCAAACGTCAGGTCGGGATCGGAAACCGCTTCGTCTGCTCTGACGATTCGGAACTCGTCCCCAAGTGCCTGCTGCAGACGCGCGGCAAGGCGACGAGCGGCGTCGGCGAACACGGGGATATCGTCTGACCAGGCTGAGCTGAAAGTCAGCGTCTTAGCGGCGCGTGCCAGCGCCGGCGCGGCAGGATCGTCGCCGGTGGACGACAACGCAGCAGTGCTCTGCAGTGCGAGGCCTGAGCCTGCCGTTACAGTCGTGGCCTTCAAGAAGGTCCTGCGGTCCATCCCATCCCCCCGGCAACAAGGCTCCGACGCCTGAGGATCGCATCAAACCTGAAGGTGGGATTTCTGGCAATGGTCCTCGCGAGCGCGAGATCAGCGGGATTCGCTGATAGCTCTGACCATCTGGAGAAAAGGAGCTTTGCCCGTATAGCCGGTAATGCGCCCGACCTCTCGACCATCCACCATCACAACGGCAGTCGGAACAATGATCAGCGGGCTTGCCAAGTCGGACTCGAGCGACCCGATCTCATTTACATCAAGAAATCTGATCGGCAGTCCGCCTGAGCCATCGAGCTGCTTGTATTCCGGTAACACTTCGCGGCGGAACACGCGGCAGTACACGCAACCTTCGGCTTCGAAGACGATCAGCTCGCGGTGACTTGGAAGAGAAGCTTCGGAGGGGGAGAGCGTCGAAAGCCAGCCAGCCATTCCTCCAGCTGCTGTTGCCGCTAGAACCAAGAGGCCCCATCTCTTGGGCGACATATCTCCCCCCAGCAATGCCCGGTGCGATCCGGGTGGTTTGTTTGACCACCTACCAAGCATAGCCGCGCTGCTGTGACTCGGCAGCGTTAAAGTTAATCATTGGTTAAGCACCGCGGTGGAGGCGCGCCTGACAGGCGCGCCTTCGCTCGTCACTTTCTGAGTTTCAGCTTCTTGTCCCCACGCGCCCGCGCGGCCTCGATGGCGGCGAGCACCTTGGGCGGAGACATCGGCAGCTCGTTAAAGCGCAAACCTGTCGCGTTTTCGACCGCGTTGGCGATGGCAGCCATCGGCGGCACGATCGGAGTCTCACCGACGCCGCGCACGCCGTACGGATGCCGCGGGTTCGGCACTTCGACGATAACCGTGTCGATCATCGGCAGGTCCGACGCGACTGGAATGCGGTAGTCGAGGAAGCTCGGATTCTGCAGGCGCCCGTCGTCACCGTAGACATACTCTTCGTTGAGCGCCCACCCGATGCCCTGCGCCGCGCCGCCCTGATACTGCCCCTCCACATAGCTCGGATGGATGGCTCGGCCCGCGTCCTGAATAACGGTATAGCGGATGATGGTGATACGGCCCGTTTCC
>Ga0180220_1003003_pt1 | contig 10137 bp, 8 predicted proteins | sample eDN5th37CBELigBY_FD_151335 | JGI IMG/M metagenome (GOLD analysis project Ga0180220, IMG submission 151335) | Enriched backyard soil microbial communities from Emeryville, California, USA - eDNA 5th pass 37_C BE-Lig BY (version 2) (version 2) | ecosystem: Environmental > Terrestrial > Soil >... | reverse complement strand
GTTGTAAAATACACTGAAGATTGGCTAAAATCGGTGACATATGGCGATAAGTGGGAAAAACACTTAAAAATGTAGTAAAAGAAATGGATCAGATAGAATTTGATAAAAATTAACAGAAACTGATGAAATTTAATCAAATTCGTTGCTTTCTGCACGGCACATGCCTTGTTTCAGGCTGCAAAAATTTTACTGGATCTGTTATCTTACAGCTTCTCTTATTCTTAAGAGCTTCTCCAATAACCCTTCCAATAAATCCAGATGCAGCATATTCGCTCCATCTGATTTTGCGCATTCCGGCTCGGGGTGAGTTTCGATAAATAAACCATCCGCACCGACAGCAATAGCCGCTTTAGCGATAGTTTCAATTAAAGCAGGTTTCCCACCGGTTACGCCGCTGGCCTGGTTAGGCTGCTGCAGTGAATGAGTACAATCCATAACTACCGGAACATCAAAAGATCGCATTTCGGGAATTCCCCTGAAATCTACAATCAGGTCCTGATAGCCAAAAGTATTTCCCCGGTCCGTCAGAATTACATTCGGATTGCCCGAGTCTTTCACCTTATCCACAGCAAACTTCATCGATGAAGCCGATAAGAACTGTCCTTTTTTGATATTAATGAACTTACCGGTCTTGGCGGCTGCAATTAACAAATCAGTCTGGCGGCATAAAAATGCCGGGATCTGCAAAACATCAACATATGCTGCAGCCATAGCGGCTTCGGCACTTTCGTGAATATCAGTTACTGTAGGAATTCCAAATTCAGCGTGTACTTTAGCAAGAACCTTCAACGCTTTCTCATCGCCTATACCAGTAAACGAATCGATACGGGAACGATTGGCTTTACGGTATGATCCCTTGAAAATATAAGGTATACGCAGCCTGTCGGTTATTTTTACTATTCTTTCGGCAATGCGCAGCGCCATTTCTTCGCTTTCGATGGCACAAGGCCCTGCCATCAGAAAAAAACTGCCAGAATTGGTATATTTAATGCCTTCCAGTTGTTGTATTGCCATTTAGTTTCCTAATTCAGATAAGAATTTAATACGCATCAGCTGCAACTCCTCACGAGTGTAGTCATCGCTTCCTAAATCTTTTAAAGCTTCTTCAATGGAATCAACCTCCGCTCCCCTGAAATAATCGTACACCTCTTCCTGCCGGTCTTCATCAATCAGATCGTCAATATAATAGCTCAGGTTTAATTTAGTGCCTGAATTTACGATAGATTCTACCTCGCGTAAGATATCTTCGTAAGATAAACCCTTCGCTGAAGCAATGTCTTCCAAAGCGATATGACGGTCAATATTCTGAATAATAGAGACTTTAAGAGCGGATTTATTGGCGGCGCTTTTAATTACCAGATCAACGGGGCGGTCTATATCATTGTCCTCAACATATTTTTTGATAAGCTCTATAAACGGAGCACCGAATTTTAATGCTTTACCTGCACCTACACCATGAATCTGCTTCAATTCATCAGTTGTAACTGGATAATGCGTACACATTTCTTCCAGAGACGGGTCTTGGAATATGACGAATGGAGGCAGGTTTTTCTGTTTAGCGATTTTCTTGCGCAGGTCTTTCAGCAGTTGCAGCAACTGGGTGTCGAGCGAACCTCCTCCCTGCTGCGGGCCGTCTTCCTGCTCCTCGTCTGCCGCCTCAATTTCTGTATTAAGAACGAATTTAAGCGAATATGGATTTTCGATAAAGCTTTTGCCTGACTTGGTAAGTTTCAGCAGACCATAATTGTCGATATCTTTCCAGAGGTAGTTATTGAGTACTGCCTGGCGGAGAAGAGATTTCCATAAAATCAGCCCTTCCTCCTTTCCACTTCCAAATTCAGGAAGTTTATGATGGTTGTAAGATGTTATCTGCTGATTCTCCGCTCCCATCATAATATTGATGATATGCTGGTCATCAAACTTCTCACCCAGCGATTCGATAAGTTTCAAGGTTTTCTGCAGCAGTTCTGAAGCATCAAAATGGGTTTTAGACTGACTGCAGTTATCACACATTTCATTACATCCTGCTTCATTAAAGTTCTCTCCAAAATAATGCAGGATCTGCTTCCGCCGGCAGACTGAAGACTCGGCATAATCAATTACTTCCTTCAGTATCTGAGTGCCGATTTCACGTTCGGACACCGGCTTGTCTTTCATAAACTTGGCAAGCTTCTCGATATCCTTTTCAGAATAAAAAGCGATGCAGATGCCTTCTCCCCCGTCCCTTCCCGCACGTCCGGTTTCCTGATAATAACCTTCCATGCTTTTCGGAATATCGTGATGGATCACGTAACGTACATCCGGTTTATCGATTCCCATTCCAAACGCGATAGTGGCAACAATTACATCCACTTCTTCCATCAGGAATTTATCCTGTGTCTCAGCACGTGTTTTCGCGTCAAGCCCGGCATGATAAGGCAGGGCTTTTATTCCATTCAGGTTGAGCGCTTCGGCAACTTCCTCTACTTTTTTACGGCTCAGGCAGTAAATAATGCCTGATTTTCCAGCATGCTGTTTTATGAAACGCACAATTTCTTTCATCACATTGCGCTTGGCCCGTACTTCATAGAACAGGTTGGCCCGGTTAAACGATGACTTGAAAAGCGTCGCGTCTGTCATCTGCAGGTTTTTAATAATATCCTGCTGCACTTTTGGTGTCGCGGTTGCGGTAAGGGCTATAATGGGAATATTCTCGCCAAGATTATTGATCACTTGACGGATTTTTCGATATTCCGGCCGGAAATCATGCCCCCACTCCGAAATACAGTGCGCCTCATCAACGGCAACAAAGGAGAGTTTAACCGAACGAAGAAAATCTACATTTTCGGCTTTTGCCAAAGATTCAGGTGCAACATAGAGCAGTTTTGTTTCGCCGCTCAGCACATCTTCCTTAACCTTCACTGTTTCGGATTTGTTAAGCGAAGAATTTAAAAAATGTGCCACACTCTCACTGCCGCCAAATGCCCGAAGCTGGTCTACCTGGTTTTTCATTAAAGCGATAAGCGGAGAAATGACAATTGCGGTTCCTTCACTCATCAAAGCCGGCAGCTGGTAGCAGATTGATTTGCCGCCGCCCGTAGGCATAATTACAAAGGTGTCTTTCTTTTGCAGGATGTTGGTGATGATGGCCTCCTGCTCGCCCTTAAAATTATCGAATCCAAAAAAGTTTTGTAGATTATCGAATAATGACTTCTTGATATGCATATCCTCCCGGAAAATTGAGAAAGGGTAATTTTAAAGCTCAAAATAACATATTTTTGCTGAAATTTAATACGTCAATTTAAAAAATTGGTTCTTGAAAACAGCTTCTCAAATCATACAATCTGCTAAAAAAACGCTAAGCGCTGAAATGCAGGGTATTTCAGACCTCATCCCCAGGATAAATAATGACTTTGCAGTGATAATTGAGACCATCCTGAAGTGTAAGGGAAGAGTGATTATCACGGGAATCGGCAAAAGCGCAATCATTGCCCAGAAAATTGCGGCTACATTCAACTCTACCGGCACCCCTGCTGTTTTTATGCATGCCGCAGATGCCATTCATGGCGATTTGGGAATTATTCAAAAAGAAGATTTTATCATCTGTCTTTCCAAAAGCGGCAATACACCTGAAATAAAAGTTCTGGTTCCACTGCTTAAAATTGCCGGAAATAAACTTGCTGCAATGACCGGCAATATTAATTCCTATCTGGCGCTGCAGGCCGATTTCATTCTTGATACAACTGTCGAAAAGGAAGCCTGCCCGCACAATCTCGCCCCTACTACCAGTACAACTGCCCAGCTGGCTATGGGTGATGCCTTAGCGATATGTCTTTTGGAATGCCGTGATTTTACCAGCCGCGACTTTGCCCGCTACCATCCAGGGGGCGCCTTAGGCAAGCGGCTGTACCTGAAAGTCGGCGACCTGTCGTCTCATAATGAAAAGCCAAATGTGAACATCAGTGCACCCATCAAAGAAGTGCTGATCGAAATAACCAAAAACCGGCTTGGGGCAGTAGCGGTGAGCAGTGGTGAGCAGCTTGCAGGAATAATAACTGACGGAGATATCCGAAGAATGTTGGAAAAATATGATAATATTGAAGTTTTAAAAGCAGAAGATATTATGGGACGAACGCCGAGGATTATTGAAAAAGATGATCTTGCTGTTAATGCACTGCAGATCATGAGAGAAAATAATATCACACAGCTGCTCGTTGTGGATAAAGGTCATTACTGCGGCATTATTCACCTGCATGATCTGCTAAAAGAAGGAATACTATAAACAAACTACATAAACCATTCATGAAAGATTTTTATGCTGTTATTATGGCCGGAGGCATTGGCAGCCGGTTCTGGCCTGTAAGCCAGACAGACCATCCCAAACAGTTCATCGACATCCTGGGAACAGGAAAAACACTCATACAAACCACCTACGATCGTTTTCTACATATTGTACCGAAAGAAAACATTTATATAGTAACAAACGAGACGTACCGGGACCTGGTTAAGGAACAGCTTCCGGATATGGAAGACCAGCAGATCCTTGGCGAGCCGGTAATGCGTAATACAGCGCCTTGTATTGCCTATGCCTGCCACAAGATAAGCCGCCTGAACCCCAATGCGTCGATTGTTGTAGCACCATCTGATCATTTAATTCTTGATACTCCGCGTTTTGTTGCCAATGTCACGCAAGCCCTGGCGGCGGCAGGCCGAAACGACTGCCTGATCACTTTAGGCATTAAACCCTCACGGCCTGATACAGGTTACGGATACATTCAATATACGCCGGAAACACTCGAAGATATCTTTCATAAAGTAAAAACTTTTACAGAGAAACCTTCGCTGGAACTGGCTAAAACTTTTCTTCAAAGTGGTGATTTCTTATGGAACGCGGGAATATTCGTGTGGTCGGCTAAAGCTATTCTGCAGTCTCTTGAACAGCACCTGCCGGAACTGAATGATATTTTTAGGGAAGGGACACGCTTTTACGAAACCGAACAGGAAACAGCCTTTATCCAGCGTGCTTATTATCAATGCACCAATATTTCTATTGATTACGGAATAATGGAAAAAGCAGAAAATGTATACGTACTTCCTACGGATTTCGGCTGGTCTGACCTTGGAACATGGTCGTCGGTATATGAACTATGCGAAAAAGATTATGTGGGCAATGCAGTTATTCCTTCAGAAAAGGTGATGATGTACGACTCCTCAAACTGCATGGTAAATGTACCAGAAAACAAACTGGTAATAATTCAGGGGCTGCATGATTACATTGTCGTTGAATCAAACAATACCCTGCTCATCTGTCCTAAAGATCAGGAGCAGAGCGTGAAGCAGATCGCCGCGGATGTAAAAGCACGGTTCGGAGCCGAATACGTATAAACAGTATCTATAGACAGGCTGAATGATCAACAGCCTGTCCTCTTAAACCATTGTCAGACCTTCTTGTTAATTAATGATAACACAAGTAGAAATGGCAGGAAAAGCTTCGGAAAAAGGGTATCAGCCTATAGAAAACTATGGCATCATCGGAGATTTAAATACGGTTGCCTTAGTGGGTCTTAACGGCTCGATAGACTTTATGTGCCTCCCAGATTTTGATTCTCCTACCATTTTTGCTTCTCTTCTTGATACCAATAAGGGAGGTTATTTCCAGATCCATCCTACCCACAATGACATTACCTACAAACAGCTTTATCTACCTGATACCAATGTATTGATCACCCGGTTCTTGTCGGAAGAGGGAGTTGGTGAATTAACTGATTTTATGCCAGTTCAGGAACAATACAGAGGCAAAGAGCTTGTGCGGAGAGTAACCAGCCTACAAGGCGAACTTACTTATTATATGGATTGCACGCCTCGGTTTGATTACGCCCGTGCCAGTCACTCCACAGAGCAGGTTAATGAATTCGAAGTGATATTTAGAAGTGACGGTGCCGATGGCACGAACCTGCGCTTAAAAAGCAATGTCCCTTTAAAAGTAGAAAATGGGCGCTGTACAGCGGAATTCACATTAAAGACCGGGCATCGTGCCGACTTTCTCCTCGTTTATATCGAAAAAAAGACTCCGGAGCGGAGCGAATTGGAGCAGTTTATTTCTAAAAGCCTGTACGACACAATCAATTATTGGAAAAAATGGATCGCTCAAAGCAATTACAGGGGCCGCTGGAGGGAAATAGTAAACCGCTCGGCACTGGTACTTAAATTAATGACTTCATTTAAATACGGTTCTCTCGTTGCCGCCCCCACTTTCGGGCTTCCGGAAGATATGGGCGGAGAGCGAAACTGGGACTACCGCTATACCTGGATCCGGGACGCGTCTTTTACAATTTATGTGCTTTTAAAACTTGGGTATACAAAAGAAGCCACAGAGTTTATACAGTGGGTGGAGAAAAAATGCCTGGATATTGAAGAAAACGAAACACTGCAGCTCATGTATACAGTTGCAGGAGGCCGCGGCCTTACCGAAACGATCCTGCCTCACCTAGAAGGGTACAGGCATTCAAAGCCTGTGCGGATCGGGAATGGCGCTTATGAACAGACCCAGTTAGACATTTACGGTGAACTGATGGACGCGGTTTATCTCTATGATAAATATGCAGAACCTATCGCTTATAATTTATGGATCAGCCTTTCCAGGCAAATTGACTGGGTTTGTAAAAATTGGACCTTGAAAGATGAAGGGATTTGGGAAGTGCGGGGCGGAAAAAAACATTTCCTTTATTCCAGGATGATGTGCTGGGTAGCAATAGACCGGGCCATTAAAATCGGTAATATTCATTCTTATCCACTTCCAAAACATTGGATAGAGGAACGGGACAAGATATTTTACTCGATACATAATGATTTTTGGGATAAGAAAATGCAGTCTTTTGTACAGTATGAGGGCGCTAAAACCGTTGATGCCGCTACCCTTCTTATGCCGTTAAGCTCTTTTATCAGCCCCAAAGACCCCAAGTGGCTCTCAACCTTAAAATGTATTGAGGAACGGCTGGTTTCCGACTCGCTGATCTACCGTTATCGTAACAATCAAAATCTGGATGGACTAAAAGGCGGAGAAGGAACTTTCTCCATGTGCACTTTCTGGTATGTAGAATGCCTGGCACGTGCGGGAGAGCTTGATAAAGCCCGTTTGTATTTTGAAAAGATGCTGGGCTACGCCAATCATTTGGGATTGTATTCTGAACAGCTTGGTATTGACGGAAAGCATTTAGGTAATTTCCCTCAGGCTTTTACGCATTTAGGATTAATAAGTGCCGCTATCAGTCTGGATGATCAGTTGAATGACAAACGGAATAAGAGAAGAGATTAGGAATGTGCGTTTTTCGTTCAGCGCTTTTCGTTTAGCGTTTTTCGTTTAGCGTTCAGCGCTTTTCGTTCAGCGCTTTTCGTTTTGCGCTTTTCGCTTTGCGTCGCCGGTTAAACAACTTATTCTATATCGCCACAAGCGATGCACAAACACTCAATCATTCATCCATTTCAATATTCCACCATCACTCAATCAATAATTCAATAATTCATTCAATCAAAACTACTCTATCGCCCGGTCCAGATGTACATAACCGCCATCCACATGGATCAGCTGTCCGGTAGTATGGCTTGATCTTTCAGAAAGCAGGAAAGCGACCGTATTAGCAATTTCTTCGCTGGTGGTCATTCGGTTTTCGAAAGGGATTTTTTTCACGATGGATGCCAGTTTTTCTTCAGGATTAGGAAGTGTCTTGATCCATCTTTCGTAGAGCGGGGTCATGCACTCAGCAACGATTACCGCGTTAACCCGGATACTGTATGGGAGCAGCTCTACCGCCCATTCGCGGGTAAGCGCATTTCGTCCGCCATTTGAAGCCGCGTAACCGGAAGTCCCCCCCTGCCCTGTCTCCGCGGTTTTTGATCCGATATTCACGATAGCTCCTTTCGATTCTTTTAAGGCAGGGAGTGCGAAATGAGCCATAAGATAATAATGGACCAGGGTTTTATGCAGCGATGCCATAAAACTTTCATAATCACCGCTTTCAAGGCTTACCCCATCGTTCACTCCCGCGTTGTTTACCAGTCCGTCGATACGGCCAAACTTTTCAAGTGTAAGTTTAACCGCTCTTTCGCACTCATCAGGCCGTGTCAGCTCAGCTTCCACCTGGAATGCCCTCCCCCCCGCCGCTTCAATTGCGGAAATAATTTTCAGATTGTCAGCCTCTTTTCGGCCTACAATAACCGGAATGGCCCCTTCTGAGGCGAGCACCCGGCTTATACCTTCTCCTATACCTTTTGCTCCCCCCGTTACAATGATAATTTTGTCTTTCAGTTTAAGATCCATTTCAGGATATTTTAGGTTAGTTCTTACTAAATCAGCTTAATTTATAGAATTTTACAGCATTCCCGCCCCAAAAAAGATCTTGCTCCGTCTTAGAAAGCGGAGCAGTATATTCTTTAACAATTTCAATCATCCGGCTGTAGCCTCCTGCAGCCTGGCAGACTGGCCAGTCGGAACCGTATAAAACCCTGTCTGTTCCGAAAGCGTCGAAAACAACATCCAGATAGGGTGTAAAATCTTCTTTTTTCCAGTTATGAAAATCAGCTTCGGTTACCATTCCCGAAACTTTACAGCAGACATTCGGGTACTGGGCAACAGCACGGATATCTTTCTCCCAGCCCTCTATTTCTCTGGATTTGATATAAGGTTTTGCAATGTGGTCAATAACAAAGGGCTGATCAGGATTTTCAGCAATTAACTCCGCCGCGGCTTTAAGATGATTGGGAAAGACAAGGATATCATAAGTAAAACCATAATTCTTTAAAAGGGCAATCCCCTTTTTAAACGCTGGCCTGAGCATAAATTCGGGCGCTTCAGCCTGAAGCACATGCCGGAAACCTTTCATTTTCTCATGCTGGCGGTAGTATTCCAGGCGCTCTTCCAGATTTTCTGACTGGAGGTCTACCCAGCCTGCAATTCCTTTGATGAAATCATTTTCGGAAGCAAGCGACAGCAGGAATTCATTATCTTTTTCCGATTGATCTGACTGAACAGCCACACAGCCGTCCAGGCCCTGCTCCTGAAGCAGCGGCAAAAGATCCTCAGGCATAAAATCACGGCGGATAACCGACATGTCGTCGGTTATCCAGCCATAATTTACAGGATCGTATTTCCAGAAATGCTGATGCGCATCAATTTTAAGCATAATCTACTACATTCTGTTTGGCCTCACCAAGGCCTTCAATTCCTAATTCTACGACATCTCCCGCTTTCAGATAGACAGGCTCCGGCTTTTGCCCCATGCCTACGCCGGCCGGTGTTCCGGTAGAGATCACATCTCCCGGAAGCAGTGTCATGAACTGGCTTACGTAAGAGATCAGAAATGGAATATTAAAAATAAAGTTGGATGTATTGCCGTCCTGCATCATTTCTCCGTTCACTTTCAGCCACAAACGCAGTTTATGCGGATCGGCGATTTCATCAGGAGTGGCAAGGAATGGCCCGAGTGGTGCGAACGTGTCACAGCCTTTTCCTTTATCCCATGTTCCGTTACGTTCTAATTGAAACTCCCTTTCGGAAACATCGTTGTGTAAAACGTATCCGGCAATGCAATCAGCGGCTTCTTCTTCGGAAACATAACTCGCTTTTTTCCCGATCACAACAGCCAGTTCCACTTCCCAATCAGTTTTCTTAGAATTTTTAGGAATAATGATACTATCGTACGGACCGGTAAGCGAAGTGGTCGACTTCATGAAAATCACGGGCTCTGAAGGGATCGGAGCATTAGTTTCCGCGGCATGGTCAGCGTAATTCAATCCGATGCAGAGGATTTTTGAAGGTCGTGCAACGGGACTGCCCAGGCGTGAGCCTTCAGGAATTTCAGGCAGACTGTTTTCGTTTTCTTTTATAAAAGATGCCAGACGGTTTAGGCCGTCATTTTCAAAGAAACTTTCATTATAATCTTCGCCAAAAGCGGATGTATCGTATTTTTTATCATTAATGATTACACCTGTTTTTTCTTTTCCGGCTTCACCGAATCTGATTAATTTCATTTTTTAATTATAGATATAGTTAACAATAGACCGTGGGGTAAAATAACTTAATTATTCAATTTAATAAAGCCTCCATCCATGGAGTAGTCGTTTCCAGTAACGAACGAAGCTTCATCAGAGCATAGATAAAGG
>Ga0180220_1003002_pt1 | contig 10140 bp, 6 predicted proteins | sample eDN5th37CBELigBY_FD_151335 | JGI IMG/M metagenome (GOLD analysis project Ga0180220, IMG submission 151335) | Enriched backyard soil microbial communities from Emeryville, California, USA - eDNA 5th pass 37_C BE-Lig BY (version 2) (version 2) | ecosystem: Environmental > Terrestrial > Soil >... | reverse complement strand
TGTTGGTGCGATCGTAGAAAACCTCCCAATGATTATTGATTCTGCTATGCAAATTGTGACGACTCTACTTCAGGGGCTTATTGAGGCTCTACCTCAAATCACAGAAGGAGCACTCTACCTGGTTCTTAGTTTGGTAGACGGAATCATTGCCAATCTTCCCGCCTTAGTCGAAGCTGCCTTAACAATGATTGTGACGCTTGCAACCGGAATAGGCGAGGCTTTACCTAACCTTATTCCCTCTATTGTCTCTGCAATTCTATTAATCGTTGAGACTATCATAAATAATCTCGACATGGTTTTAGAGGCAGCTTTTAAAATTATTGAAGGTTTGGCTGTAGGAATTATCAATGCTTTACCTCGATTAATCGAAGCACTGCCCGCAATTATTACATCCATCATTAATTTTATAACTGGAAATCTACCAAAAATAATCGAGATGGGAATTACCTTAATCATTCAATTGGCAGCGGGGCTAATCAGAGCGATTCCTCAACTTGTAGGCCAGTTACCACAGATTGTTTCTGCAATCATAGTTGGAATAGGAAAAGCGGCACTCTCCATTGGAGAAATTGGGGTAAATATCGTTCGTGGGCTTTGGAACGGGATTTCTTCCATGATTGGATGGATCAAAAGCAAGGTTAGTAATTTTGTAGGTGGCATTGTTAGCAGTGTAAAAGGGGTTCTCGGAATCCGCTCGCCTTCGAAAGTGTTTGCTGGGATCGGGGAGAATATGGGTGAAGGGATTGGTGTAGGATTCTCTGATGCCATGGGCAATGTAGAAAAGGAAATGGAAGGCGCTATTCCTACTGATTTTGATTTAAATATGGATAGCGTAGTAACTGGAGTTGAAGGTGGAAAGAGCGGTGCAGCATTTGATGTCACGATTCCGCTAACGATTGACGGGAATGTATTAACTAGGGTCATAGCCCAACTTCAATGGAATCAAAATACAGTAACCGTTAGAAACCTAGGAGTCGCTGGTTCATAAAAGGAGGGCAGATTGGTGATTGAAGTCTATGCAGGAAGCACATTAATACAGACGATCCGAAAAGTGATGTCAGCAAATATAAGAGAAACACTTGAAGGAGAATTCACGCTGTCGTTTACCGTTCTAGCCAAGTCTGCCCTTGCTTTAAAAACGAAACAGCTGGCGAAGTTAAATGATCAGTATTTTGAGATTGTGCAGATTACGAAGTCATTACAAGGTAGTTTGCCAGTCTGTTCTGTGACTTGTGAGCATGTATCCTACATTTTAAATGATGAGATTTTTAATATAGATGATTTTGATTTTACGGGAGATCCTGCAGCTGGATTGAATCAGCTTTTATCAGGAACTCCTTTTTCAGCAGGAACAATTGATTTTACCGAAAGCTGTACCATGAAAATCAATCAGGAAGTAACCAAAAGGGCAGCTCTCATGCAGTACATTGCCATCTTGGGTGGCGAAATTGAATACAATGGCTATTTAATTAATATTCGACAGCATCGAGGAAGTAGCGAGTATCAGCCAGTGATGGGTTCGAAAAACGTTACCGATGTATCTGTTTCTCATGATTCAAGGGAAAATGCCTCTTCGTACAATATCTCTTTCTTTAAACTATTAAATTTAGCAGTCGGAGATAATGTACATATTGTGTTCAAACCACTCGGTATTGATGTGAAAACAAGGATTATATCTTTGGAGTACAATCCTTTTTATCGCTATGACATTCGAGTAGAAGTAGGAAGGTATAAACCAAGTATTTCTGATACCTTTTACCGCATTGAAAACTCAATGAATAAGGTGGAAAGCTCGCTAAATGATGTGGGCAGTTCCGTAAATGGACTGCAGTACCAAATGGATCAGCTTGGCGTTTCTTATACGATAGTAAAGAATTTGACGATTGATGAAACTATGATTCATGTAACCTATGAAGTTGAAAAAGGAGATACGCATCAATACTTTGCTGATTATAGTTATACATCTGATAGTAACGGACGAATCACAAGCATTACTTTACAAGATATTTTTTCAGAGTTGTTGTTAAAAGAAGTTTCGACTTTGACAGTGGATGCTGCGAGGTTTGATATCGTCTATGCTGATGGAGAGACGGCAAGTTACAACTATTCAACAGATAGCAGTGGAAGAATTACCGGAATTGAAAAGGTGGTGGAAGGATGAGTTATCACAGGAATTTCAATAATACATTAGCTATTTGGGCCGCTTTTGGTGGTAGAGGTGAACTCATTCTTCCCATCCCCACCTTAAGTTGGCAAAGAAAATATTATAATGACTTTGGTTACACACAGTATGGCAGTGAAAGGCAAATTAACGTGTACGATAATGGGAATGCACAGATTGCTGTGTATTATGCTAAAACGCCGTATATGTCTTATTTCAATAAAAGTACTGGGGAATGGACAATAGTGGATGTTCCTTGGTGGAGCTATGGCCAACCAGAAATTTTGTATGCTGGCGGTGGAGTGTTTTTAGCAAAGATAGTAGGGCTTGCTAATATCATTGCTTCTTTTGATGGCATCACTTGGCATAACGCTGGGTACTGCCAAGGGGCACAAAACTCCATGACCACAGGGGCCTATGATTCTAGTATTGGTTCTGGAGTCGTTAGCTGGTGGTACTACAAGTCGCCGGTGTATTACAGTTTTGATTCGTTAACAGAAAGAACAGCTTGGACATTGGTAGGAGCGGATGGTTCATCGGTTCCTATCTTTAGTTACATGACCACACATAAAGGAAAGTTTGTTGGTGTTGTTGGTGGAGATCGTTCCATTGCGGCAGCAAGCACCTCAAGCCCAGGTTCTTGGACCACAACGATTCCAGAGGATTTAAATACATATTATATGTATGTCCGTTCCGTTCACGATAAGCTCTTTTTGATGAAATACCGCTATGTTAGTGGAATCTTTCATGTGAATCTTTGTGTAATGAACGACAGTGCGACCGAACTTACAGAAACCAATTTATCTCATGTCGGGGATCTCGCCAATAATAACATTCCGAATCCAGAAAACATTGTCTGGATGGAAGATTGGGGAAAATATGCTTTATTTAATGAGAGTATGCTATATGTCTCAGCTGATGGACTGACTTGGGAAGGAGTCGAACAACCGGGATTTACTACCACTAATTCCGATACATTTGGCGGGGCTATCTATGTACCGGGTGACGGGTTTTATGTGAAAGCTAGTGGTTATGTGTATTATGCACCCTATTAAATAACGAAAATACAGGCGCTTTGTGGCTCTCTTGTCACAGGCGTCTTTTTATATAGATTAGTACAGGTTGGAGAGCGAGGGGAGAAACATGGCAATAAAAGAGTTTTGGATAGTTGTACAAACAGTAATTGCTGCAATGGGCGGTTGGTTGGGTTGGTTCCTTGGGGGACTTGATGGATTTTTATATGCTCTCATTATTTTTGTCATTGTGGATTACATTACCGGCATTATGGTGGCGATCATCAATAAAGAGCTTTCAAGTGAAATTGGTGCACGAGGGATTTTCAAGAAGATCCTTATTTTTATACTTGTCGGGATTGCTCATATCATTGACAGCCGACTGATTGGTGAGGGAAGTGTCATCCGCACAGCCGTCATCTTTTTTTACCTTTCCAATGAAGGAATTAGCATTATAGAAAATTCCACAAGAATTGGACTTCCGGTACCACAAAAACTGAAAGATGTTTTAGCTCAGTTGCATGGAAAATCGAAGGGAGAAGATGAGAATGGAACTAAACGTTAAGTATATGACCAGAAATGATTGTTTTACTGCTGGAAGGAAGATTACTCCTAAAGGGATCATGGTCCATTCCACTGCGACACCGGGTGTCATGGCTGCCGATTGGTTTAGTCGTTGGAATAAATCCTACGAAGCGGGTGAAACCAATCGACAGGTTGCTGTTCATGCCTTTGTTGATGATAAAGGGGTGTGGCAGTACTTGCCTTGGAATCATCGCGGTTGGCATGCAGGAGGTGCGGCGAATAATACGCATATTGGTTTTGAGATTTGTGAGCCTGGTGGGTTTTCTTATGGGAAAGGATCGGCGATGGTAGGCTATAACGTTTCAAAGAATGAAGCTTATTTTAGGAAGGCTTGGAAGAATGCAGTGGAACTTTGTGTGATACTTTGCCGACAATATGATTTAACAGAAGAGGATATCATTTGCCACTCTGAAGGAGCTAATAGAAGAATCGCAAGCAATCATGCAGATGTAATGCATTGGTTTCCGAAGCATGGTGAAAGTATGAATTCCTTTAGAGCTGCAGTTAGAGCAGCATTAAATAAAGAAAATAGTCATGCAGCAGGAGCGCCGGGTATTCAGGTGGGCGATGTGGTTGCTATAAAAGATTCTGCTCTTAGGTATTATCCTGGTGGGGCTGCGATTCCAGAATGGGTAAAGACAGGCTCTCATCATAAAGTTACACAGATTGTATCTATTGGAAAGGCAGTCGTAAAAGGCGGTAGACAATGTGTGTTACTTGGCAAAAAAGTAGATAAGAAGACAGGAAAGGAATCGGCAGGGATTATGAGCTGGATCGAGACAGGTTCCTTGATTGTATTGAAATCTTCTAGTCCAATCAAAAAGCCGCCTGATGAAAAGACTTTATATCGAGTGCAAGTTGGCGCATTTTCAAATAAGAAAAATGCAGAAGTATTGCTAGAAAAAATAAAGAAAGCAGGGTTTGATGGCTTTATTAAGAAGGGTTAAAGCGGGATTACAAGGGCTGATAATTCTTAGGATATCAGCTCTTTTTTCTGCTTTTTATCTATTTAATTACTTGCTATTAGGATGGAATTAAGTGATATATACAATAACCAAAAAAGCTGATGAACCCTTGATACAGAGGGGATTCAGCAGTTTCTTTTGGGGAGCCATGATTGAATAGAAGGAGCCAGGTGTTAAGAAATAGGGCTAAAAATTGAAAGGAGGCAAAAACATGGCAGAAGCATTATTTGGTTCATTTAGACAAAGTGCAGGTGGTCTATCATTAATGGATCCACTAGCAGAACAACCTAAGAAATTAAGAGTGGCTGCATATGTACGAGTCAGCAGCCTCTTAGATGAACAAGAAGGATCTTTTGATAACCAAAAGACACATTACACTCAATTAATTCGCTCCACACCGGGTTGGAAGATGGTTGACATTTATACAGACCAAGGAAGGTCTGGGACTTCGATGGCGAAGCGACCAGGCTTTAATCGAATGATTCGACACGCTTATGAAAAGAAAATTGATATCATCCTTTGCAAGTCGGTGTCCAGATTTGCGAGGAATGTACTTGACGCCATTAACACGATTCGAGAACTGACTGAGTTGGGAGTTCGAATTATTTTTGACAAAGAAAATATAGACACAGGCGATATGGCGAGTGAATTTATCCTCACCATGTTATCTGCGACAGCACAGGAAGAGAGCCGAAGTATTTCAGAGAATATTAATTGGGCACTAGAAAAGCGGTATGAAAGAGGCGAACCAGTCTTTGTTAGAAAGCTGGGCTACCAAAAGAACGAACAGAAAGAATGGATCATCATAGAAGAAGAAGCAGACATTGTTCGAGAAGCATTTGAAGAAGCATTGAATGGAAAGACACCTGCTCAAATTGCTAAGCAATTCATAAAAAAGAGATATAAGAAAATTAACGGACGAACAGATTGGACTTCCACCACAGTTCGATTGATGCTACTCAATCGGGACTACACAGGAGATGTCATTTGCCAAAAATACTATACAGAAAGTTACCTTTCCCATAAGAGAGTGGCCAATAATGGAGAACGAAATCAGTATTTTATCGAGAACCACCACGAACCGATTGTGAGCCGAGAAACATTTGAAGCAGTCCAACGGGAACTAGAGAGGCGTAAAAAGCCAAATAAAAATAAAAAGGTAAATCGCTACCCGCTTTCCAGCCGGATTCAATGTGGGAAATGCGGGGGGAATTTACATCGATTCATTTGTAAAGGAGTGGTTAGATGGCGGTGTGAGAATAACGTAAGAAGCAAAGAACTGTGTACCATGGGAAGCATTAAAGAAGATGTGATTAGGGAAGCCATGCAAGATGCTTTTCTCGAGCGTTACCGGCTGGCACGGTTTATGTACGACATGGAGAGAATGAAAAAGGATCTTACAAGAGCTGTTGCTGCAAGGGACTTTTCTTACAACAGACTTCGCTTGGATTTAGAACAAATTTTATTAGAAGAGAATATTGCACTTATTAATGCCAATGGATCTGAAGCGGAAAGTACAGATGAGAAACTTGAGGAACTGGCATCAAAAAGAGCATCTGTTGAAAAGGAACTAAAGGTAAAGGAAGACTGGTGGGAACTATTGGATCAAGATTTCGCATTTAGAGAAGAAGCAAAGACAAAACTCATGGAACTAGATGCAGTGAGGGATCCATCTAAACAATTACAAAAAGAACTTCAAAATATTTCATTCTTAAGGGCATGGGTAGTACGTGTAAAAGCGATAACACCAATGTCCTTTTGTATGCACTGGATTGACGATAAGGAAACAATAGTTGATTTAAGAAAGGAGTAGGAAAAAATGAGTAGCCATCAAAGTTCATCAAGGGTACGGATAATTCCGGCAAAAGCTAGAACGGGCCGAACGGAAGCGAATCCTGGTGGACAAAAGAAACGGATTGCAGTGTATGCCCGAGTATCCACTGACTCAGAAATGCAGGCAAGCAGTTATGACCTCCAAGTGGCTCATTACAAGGATTATGTAAGTAAAAACCCTGCTTGGACACTTGCAGATGTGTATGCAGATGAAGGGATATCAGGGACCTCAACAAAGAACCGTACAGAATTTAATCGAATGATTCAAGACTGTGAAGAAGGGCGGATTGACTATATTTTGACTAAGTCAATCAGTCGCTTCGCACGTAACACATTGGACTGCATATCAATTATCAGGAAGTTAAAAGGGCTCAAAAGTCCAGTTGGCGTTTTTTTCGAGAAAGAGAATATTGACACACTGGATTCAAAGTCAGAGCTTTTCTTAACCATTTTATCCTCGATGGCACAGGAAGAAAGCCGTAGCGTAAGTGAAAACACGAAGTGGGGAGTGCAGAAGAGATTCCAACAAGGAATAGTTCATATGCCAACCACGTTTTTCCTAGGTTATGACACAACTGAAGATGGAGAAATAGTCATCATCGAAGAACAGGCAAAGGTGGTTAGGAGAATTTTCCGAGAGTTTTTAGAAGGAAAAGGATGTCCAAGCATTGCTAGAGATTTAATGAGAGACGGGTTAAAGACGGGAAAGGGAAATAAAACGTGGACAGGAGATTCGGTCTATAAAATCTTGAGACAAGAGAAGTACCAAGGACATTGTTTAGCTCAGAAGACCGTCACGCTCGATTTTTTATCGCATAAAAGGGTACGCAACACAGATATCCAACCGCAATATTTTGTGAAGAACACCCATCCAGCTATTATCAGCGAGGAAACATTTGAAGCAGCCCAACAGGAAATGAAAAGACGAAGTTTGATGATGCGGGACCCTGATAAAAAGTATCGGCAGCACTACAGTGGAGTTAGCCCATTTTCCAACGAGTTCTTTTGCGGCGAATGCGGAAGGCCGGTTATACGAAGAAGGATGACCTCTAGTAGAAAAGGAGAGAAGTATTACATTTCTGGTTGGCAATGCAGAGTCACCGCAGGAAGAGATCCAGACTATAAGGACTGTAAAACGAGCTATGTCCAAGAAACGGATTTAGAAAATGCCTTTATGAAAATCATGAGGGAAATGAAAGAAAACCTTGATGAAGTAAAACAAGAAGCGCAGCGAGCCATTGAAAAGGCATCCCTCTCACCACCGGAACAACAGCGGCTGGAGGAGCTAAATGCACAAATTGAAGCTATAACCGATCGCATCAGTGACTTGGCTGCGAAAGAATCTACGACAAACGATGCCATCTATGACGCGACATTGAGGCACTTGATTTACGAACAAGAAATACTCCAACAGGAGCGGGATAGCCTGGAGGACAACATGCAAGAACAACTTTATTTAGAAAAGCAATTCCAATCCCTCCTAGACTCAATAGAAGAAACTGAGAACCTAGAGGATTTTGATGTGAAGCTTTTCAAAAATACAGTTGAGCGAGGCATTATTTACAAAGAGCGAGTGGTTGAATTTCAATTTAAATGCGGTGTAAAACGGACCATTTGCGCAAGGGAACGAAAGACACCCAAGAAGAAATAAGCACAATTTAATCGAATAAACATAAACCTCTTTCCACCCGGAAAAAGAACTTGAAAGTTCTCGGGATGTGAGTGATAGATGGACACGAACCATTATCACTTACGGGAAAGAGGTTTTTATTATGAATGAATTTCAAAAAGGTATGTGGGTCCGTACCTTATGGGATCCAGTCAAGGAAAGAGAGGAAAGCCCACTCCATGGAGACAAGCAAGTTAAAGTCGCAGCTTATTGTCGAGTGAGTACCGACTTTGAGAATCAGATTCGCTCACTGGAGAATCAGGTACATCACTATACTCACTTAATTAGAAGCAAACCAAATTGGAAGTTTGTAGGTGTGTATTTTGATAGTGGCACAAGCGGTAGTAATGCTAAAAAGCAACGAGGACTACAGCGATTGCTTCGCCATTGCGACGAAGGTAGAGTCGACTACATTCTTACCAAAGATGTATCCCGCTTAACGAGAAATGCGGAACATTTGATGGAAATAGTAGAGGATCTTAAAGCTAAAAATGTGGGGATTTACTTTGAAAAGGAACAAATTGATACATCTATTACGTTTAATCAATTTTTACTCACCACTTATGCAGCCCTTGCCCAAGAAGAAATCGAGAACCTATCTACCTCTACAAAATGGGGATACGAGAAAAAGTTTCAAAAAGGTGAAGCTAAATTCTCTAGACTATATGGCTATAACTTAGTTCGAGGGGAGTCAGGAAATACACTTGAGATTAATGAGCAAGAAGCGGCGGTTGTGCGTAACATTTTTGATTGGTTTTTACAAGGGTGGTCGAGGGCTGAAATTACAAGAGAATTATATCGGCAAGGGATTAGAACAGCTAACGGAAAAGATAGATGGTTGGCTTCCAATATCAAAAAAATGCTAATGACTTACACATACACGGGAAATATGATGGCAAGAACTGCGACCAGAGATCTTTTCACTCACAAAATGACTTATCACGATCGAGAGGAGATTGAGATAGAAAACACCCACCCTCCAATCATCAGTCGGGAAGTTTTTGATGAAGTGCAGAGGCGTATAGAAAGCAACAAAAGAAATACAGGAACACCAACGAAGAGAAATCGACCGGCATTCTCTCAAAAGCTCATTTGCCATGCCTGTGGATATCGATATAAATTTTTTCCTAGTCCTAGAATTGACTACTGGAAGTGCGCTTCAAGTAATGCCAAAACATGCGATGCTGAAAACATTAATGAAGAGCAGTTAAAACAAATGGCATTACAAGCGATGAGCTTAAAATATGAATTGAATCAATCGGATAATCTTGCCCAGTTGCTGAAAGAACTTAAGGCGACCAATCAGCAGGACCATTTTGAATTTCATCGGTTGAAATGGTTAACGGAATTAGAGATAGCAAAGGAAAGTAACGAAGATCCAGAAAAGATACATGCATTAGAAAAAGAATATCAAGCGTTTGAAAAACAGGTTGCTCAAATAGAAGATGATCGTCCTTTTCGTGTAAAGACATTGGAATGGCTAGAAGCACTACAGTCTATGGAAGACTTTCACCGTAACGTAACGACGGAATATCTACGTGCATGGATTCATCAAATCACTATAGAAGATGAAAGAAACTATCAAGTTGAATGGTTTGATGGGACAAGCCTGACGGTTGGTCGATTATCTGAAAGCAAATCCATTCATTCATCTCAAGAAGAAAAACCAAAGAAAAAAGAGAGCCCCAAGAAGGAGGTGAATCAGGAACTGACCCTTCTCGATGAACATGGGGCTTTAAAAGAGAAGAGGGAAAAAGAAATGAATACTACGGTTGAGCGAGAAGTACAAAAGATAGAACCAGGTGAAGGAAAGGCCATTCTTGAAACGATTGGGAACGCACGGATAGGAAACGAAAAGCCTGACCATTTGCAAAAAAGTAAAAAAACACTCAAGACAGCTGCTTACTGTAGGGT
>Ga0180220_1002999_pt1 | contig 10146 bp, 7 predicted proteins | sample eDN5th37CBELigBY_FD_151335 | JGI IMG/M metagenome (GOLD analysis project Ga0180220, IMG submission 151335) | Enriched backyard soil microbial communities from Emeryville, California, USA - eDNA 5th pass 37_C BE-Lig BY (version 2) (version 2) | ecosystem: Environmental > Terrestrial > Soil >... | reverse complement strand
AACAAATTGAGAACTTCAAGCTCCAGCTCTCTGTTGCCGAAGGTGTAGCGGGAGAGGTGATCGTGATCGACAGGGACCCTCGCGGCGCCAGGTACCGTTGCTACAGTCGACCCCATCGCTCCGCGTATGACCATATCGATGTCCCTTCCCGGGCCGCGCTCGCGGCGGCGCGACTGCCGTATACAAATACATTTCAGATAGTTGATAAGCGTCCGTTAAATTCGGGTCTGCAAATGCCATGCGTTGGTTCAGCAAGCATTACCTCTGTATGACACCGGCAAGCATCTTCCTTTCGCCACAAACTCCATCGTAAAAGCAGTTCAGAGGGCCAGCCGAAGTTGGGGACACGCAGGCAGGCCGGGGGAACAGGCGGTCGAAATCCGATCGCCGCAGCAACGGTCTTGGCTGGTCCTGCCGGCAAAGGGGCGGCGCGCAAGCGTCGGCGGGGGTTAGCGGCATGCCGCAAGAGACGTCGAAACGCAGCGATCCTGTCGAGGGCACGCCCACCCCTGCGACGGCGCCTCCGTCCGCACCGCCGAAGACCCGGGCCACCGAGGCAGCACCCCCCCCGCTGCCAGGCGCTTCGGCCGGAGCCGCACCGGCCTCCGGCGCGCCGCAAGGCAATCCATCCCCGGTGGGAAAGCCGCCGCCTCTCGCCAAGCCCCCAACCCCGGCGCCATCGCTCGACGCACCGCGTCGCAATCCTCCAGGTGCCGACCACGCCGCGCCGTTATCGCCGCAAGCTCCGGAATCGCCACGGGCGCCGGACGATCAGACTGACGCACCGGGGCGCCGCACGGCGAGGCGCCGGGCCGCGGGCCAGACGCGAATCGCGGCCAACGACGACCTCCCCTCCATCGGCGGGTTGATTTTCGCGCTGCACGCGAAGCCGTCGCAGCGCCCGATGCAGGTCGCGGCAATCGCGAGCATCGCCTGGGGGCTGGTCAGCATCATACTCGGCTGGGCCATGCTCGCGCCGGAGCTGCAACGCGCACCAACGTTCCTCGAAATGCTGACGCGGCCGACCGCGATCACGCTGGCTGCGACCATCATCCTGCCGATCGCCCTGTTCTGGTTCATCGCGCTTCTCGTCTGGCGCGCCCAGGAGCTGCGGCTGATGTCATCCGCCATGACCGAGGTCGCCATCCGCCTCGCCGAGCCGGACCGGATGGCCGAGCAGCAGATCGCCTCGGTCGGCCAGGCCGTGCGCCGCCAAGTCAACCATATGAACGAGGCTGTCTCGCGCGCGCTTGGGCGGGCCGGCGAGCTCGAAGCACTTGTGCACAACGAGGTCGCCAGCCTCGAGCGCTCCTACACGCAGAACGAGAACCGCATCCGCAGCCTGCTCGAGGAACTCGCCGGCGAGCGCAACGCGCTGCTGAATACGAGCGAGCGCGTCAGCTACTCGCTGAAGGAGCTGGGCGGCGACATCCCCGCGCTCGTCGACAAGCTGTCCGACCAGCAGGTGAAGCTCGCGCGCTTCATTGAGCAGGCCGGCCAGAACCTGGTGGCCCTCGAATCATCGCTTTCCAGCAATGCGGCGCTGCTCGCCTCGTCGGTCGGAGCGCGGACCCAGGAGCTGCATGGCGTCCTCAGCGACAGCGCAAGCGAGATCCGCGGCCTCCTCGATTCACGCGCCAGCGAGATCTCGAGCGCGATGCAGTCAGGCAAGACGGAAATCGAGAATACCCTCGCGACGCGCGCCGAGGAGATCCAGGCGGCCTTCGGCGGCTTCGCCGGCGGGCTCGACTCGGCGCTCGGCCAGCGTGCCCAGCAGCTCAAGGGCATGCTCGACACCACTGCTTCCTCGATCGAATCGGCGCTGACGACGCGCACCGAAGGCCTTCAAGCCGTGCTCGAGGAGTACACGCGTGCGCTCGACGCCACCATGGAGGCGCGCCAGCAGGGCCTCGACCAGCAACTTCTGCAGCGCACGAAGGCTCTCGACGACGCCTTCTCGGACCGTCTCAAGCTGCTCGACGAATCGCTGCTCAGATCGACGATGGCCATCGACAGCACCGTGGCCGACAAGGCGCGCGCCCTCTCCACGGCGCTGGAAACGCACGCCCACGACATCGCGCAGGTCCTCGGCCAGCAGGCCGGACAGCTCGACGAGCAGATCATGCACGGCGTGCACGCCATCCGGCGCGCGAGCGAGAATGTGACGCGGCAGTCCGTGCAGGCGATCGAAGGCCTTGCCGGGCAGACCGAGCTGTTGCGCAACCTCTCGGACAACTTCGTTAGCCAGATCGCCAACGTCACCAACCGCTTCGACCATCAGGGCCAGACCATGATGCGCGCTGCCGGCGCCCTTGAGGCGGCCAACCAGCGCATCGATCAGAGCCTTCAGCTCCGGCAGGCGGAGCTCACCCAAACGCTCGAGCAGATCGCCAGCAAGGCGCAGGATATCGACCGGGTCATGCAGACCTATCCCGCGAGCCTCGAGGGGACCGTCAACAAGCTGGAGACCCGGGCGCTCTCGGCCGGCGAGCATCTCCGGCGCGGCTTCGAGGAGCAGTCGCGCCGCGCGCTCGACGAGATGGAGCGCCTGCGCAACTCGGCCGGCGGCGAGACCGAGCGCGCGGTCGAGAACCTTCGCGAGCGCTTCAAGTCGATCTCGCGCGAGGTCAGCGAGGAGATCGGCTCGATGCAGTCGCGCTTCTCGTCGACCTATGACGACATGCACCAACGCGCCCAGCGCACCCTCGCCGATCTCGAGCGCGAGCAGGCCCGCGTCCGGGAAGAGCTCGAGCGGCTGCCGCAAGCGACCCGGTCCTCCGCCGACACGATGCGCCAGTCGCTGCAGGAGCAATTGCGCGCCCTCGAGCAGCTCTCCTCGCTCTCGCGCCGCGAGGTGCACCGCGCCGATGTCATTCCCCCCACGCCGACAGGGGGAGCCGGCGCGGCCTCGCCCCCCGGCCGGGCTATCTCTTCGATTACCCAGACGCTCGCCAACGAGCTATCCCAGCAACAGCCGCCGCAACAGCGCACGCAGTCGACGCTGCCCGCGACGCCCGCCGCAGCCCAGGGCGATGCCGCGCGCGAGAGCTGGAAGCTCGGCGACCTGCTCGCGCGCGCCTCGCAGGACGACGGCCGCTCCGGCGATCTCAATCTCGCCGGCTACGCCCGGGCGCTCGATCAGACCACGGCTTCAGCCATCTGGTCACGGTTCCGGGCCGGCCAGCGCGGCGTCATGGTGCGCAGCATCTACTCCGTCGAAGGCCGCGGCCTGTTCGACGACGTGCAGCGCCGCTACGGCTCCGACGCGGGCTTCCGCCAGTCGGTCGACCACTACCAGCACAATTTCCAGCGGGTCCTGCGCGAGTGCGAGCAACGCGACCCGAGCGGGCGTCTGGCGCAAAGCCAGGTCGTGTCCGACGCCGGACGCGCCTTCCTCTTCCTCGCCCACGCGAGCGGCCAGCTCATCTGAGCCTGGACGCTGCAGCGGAGGCGTCCTGCCTCGACCAGCGTGCCAGCCAGATCGTGCCCGCCACACCGACGACGCAGAGAGCACCCATCGGCAGATAGGCAAACCCTCCAAGAGCGCCATAGAGCGGACCAGCCGCGACGGTCGCGAGCCCCAGTCCGATGCCCGACGTCACGCTCGCATAGAGCGCCTGGGCACTGGCAGCCTCGGACGGCGGGACGTTCGCGCTCATGAAGTGCAAGGCGCCGAGGTGTGCCGCCCCGAACGTAAAGCCATGCAGCGCCTGAAGCGCGAGAAGCACCGCCAGCGGCGGATCGAAAGCCATGGCCGTCCATCGAACGAAGCCGGCGATGGCACCCGCCATGAGGAGACCGATCGCGCCGAGCCGCGCGACGAACGCGCCCGAGAACGCGAAAAGGCCGATCTCGACCGCAACGCCAACCGCCCACAGCATGGCGCACCACGTGGCGGATAGGCCCTGACGCTGCCATTCGATGACACCGAACGTGTAGAAGACGGCATGCGACGACTGCACCGCCGCTGCGCCGGCGAGAAAGAGCAGGAAGCGCGGCGCCAGTTGCGTGGCGGCCAGGGTTGCCAGCGTCGGGCGCTGGGCGAGCGCCCCGCCGGCATCGGGATCGGGCGGCAGGACAAGCGCGCCGGCGAGGGTCGCGAGACTTCCGGCGATGATGAGCCACAGCACCGAGGATGGTCCGAACGCCGTGATTGCCGGTCCCGCGGCAAAGCCGATCGCGATGAAGCTGACGGAGCCCCAGAGCCGCATGCGGCCGTAGTCGAGCCCGCCGCGGCGCACGCCGCTCATGGCCAGGGTCTCGGCGATAGGCATCAGTCCCATCGCCGCGAGCGCGCCGACGAGCACCACCAGCAGGATCGGCCAGAACCCATGCGCGACGCTGAGCAGCATCGCGCCAACGAGCGCGAGCGCGGAAAGCGCCCCGGCTGCCTGCCGCCGGTCGCCCCATCTGTCGGCGGCGACGGCGATGAGCGGGCCGGCAACGATCCGCAGGAACAGAGGTGCCGCTGTAATGACCGCGATCTCGGCGTTCGTCAGGCCGCGCCACTGCAGCCAGACGGGTAGATAGGGCAACTTCGTGCCTGCAACAGCAAAGAGGGCCGAGAAGAACACGGCGAGCCGCAGCGTGTAGCGCGGCGCCAGCCCGCGCCCGGCTTCGTTGCCGCGCGGCCCGTCGCTCGATCGCATCGCCCGGGTCACCTCAGGCCGCACCGAGGATGGCGCACAGCATGGCCGGATCGATATTGCCGCCGGAGATCACCGCGACGGTCGTGCGGTCCTTCGTCGGCAGTCGGCCCGCGAGCACGGCGGCGAGCGCTACCGCACCGCCCGGCTCGATCACGAGCTTCAGGTCGGCAAACGCGAAGCGAATGGCGTCGCGCACCTCCTCGTCGGTGACGACGAGGCCTCCTCCCAGAACCTTCCGGGCGACCGCGAACGTGGTCTCGCCGGGCGTCTCGGCCAGCAGCGCGTCGCAAATCGAACCCGAAAGTTTAGCGTTGCGCTCGCGCTTCCCGGAACGCAGCGAGCGCGCCATGTCGTCGAATCCCTCCGGCTCGACCGTCATAATCTCAGCGGCGGGCAGGCTGGCCTTCACGGCGGTCCCGATGCCTCCGGCGAGCCCGCCACCCGAGCAGGCGACAAGGACGGTGTCCGGCTTCGCATGAAGGGCCTCGGCCTGCACCACGATCTCGAGCCCGACGGTCCCCTGCCCCGCCATCACCTGCCAATCGTCGAACGGATGCACCATCGCGGCCCCCCGCTCGGCGCAGAGCCGCGCCGCGATCGCCTCGCGGTCCTCCTTCACACGGTCGTATGGGATGACCTCGCCACCGAACGCCTTCGTCCGCGCGACCTTCATGGCCGGCGCGTCGGCAGGCATGACGATCGCCGACGCAATCCCGAGCAGCGTCGCCGCCGCGGCGACGCCCTGCGCATGGTTGCCGGACGAGCAGGCGACGACACCGCCCGGAAACGCCGCCCGATCCACCCGGGAGATCTTGTTGTAGGCGCCGCGGAACTTGAAGGCACCGACCCGCTGCAGGTTCTCGCATTTCAGCAGCACACGGCCACCCGCCCGCTTGTTCAGCTCCGGATGCTCCAGCAGCGGCGTCGCAACGAGATGCGGCTTCAGACGCTCGTGGGCGTCGCGAAGGTCGTCGATGGTCGGGAGGCGGAGGGACATGGCGGAGCCCTTTCTGCGCGGGGTCCGCGTAGTGCGCCGCAACCGGCATCTCCGTCAAGCCCCGGCGATCGGGTGACGGCGCCTGGCATGCGCCCGGGATGCCGAATGATGGATCGCCGTGGTGTCGCGTTCGGAGTGGCGGCATTGACGCTTGCGACAACGAAGCCGACAACGCCAATGAATGCGCCGTTGTCGCATCTTCCTCGCAGCAATACCGAGCGGGTTGCCGAAAATTCCGTCACCGCGGATGACGTTTAACCTTTCAGCGACCTACAAGATCCCTTGCAGTCCGGACAAATATCGGAAAAAAGTAGCTCACGATCCCGCCGGGGATCGAGTCCAAAGACGGATTACATTGGGAGGGTTGTCAATGCGTCGCGCTCTTGCGGCAACGATAGTTGCTGCAGCAATGGGTTTTGCTGGCACCGCCAGCGCGCAAAACCTCGATTCGAAGACGTTCAATGTCGTCGGCACCTGGAGCTTTCTTTCGAACTATCAGGTCCTTGAAAAGCCGTTCTTCACGGAAGAGCTGCCCAAACTCTCCGGCGGCAAGCTGAAGGGCAACATCAAGGCGCTGAACGAGCTCAATCTGAAAGGCACGGAACTCTTGCGCCTGCTGAAGCAGGGCGTGTTCGACATGGCGTTCGCCTTGCCGATCTACGTCGAGGACGGCGGAGCGATCATCGAGGCGCTCGATATTGCAGGCGTCGCCCGCGACTACAAGATGGCCAAGGACATCTCCGAGCTCTGGCTGCCGGAGATGCAGAAAGTCATGAAGGAGAAGCACAACGCGCTGATCCTCGGCACCCACACCTGGCCCGAGCAGGATTTCTATTGCAAGCCAGAGGTCAAGAGCATCGAGGACCTGAAGGGCAAGAAGATCCGCGTGCAAGGTACCTCGCAGTCGGATCTCGCCACGGCCCTCGGAGCGACCGGCGTCACCATTCCCTTCGCCGAGGTCGTACCGGCCCTCGAGAAGGGCGTCGTCGATTGCGGCATCACCGGCACCATGCCGGCCTACAAGGCGAAATGGCCTGAGGTTACGACGTCGCTCTACCGTCTTCCGGTCGGCTTCACGGCGGGTTTCCTCGTCGTGAACCTGACCGCATGGAACAAGCTCTCTCCGGATACCCGCGCCTTCATCCAGAAGGCCGCGAAGGACCTCGAGGAGAAATCCTGGAAGGTCGTTCAGGCGGAGACCGAGGACGGCGTCTTCTGCACCACCGGAACCGGCAAGTGCCCGGCTGGCCCTCCCGGCAAGCTCAAGCTCAACATTCCGTCCGAAGCCGATTTCAAGGCACGCGACAAGGCCCTCAACGAGTACGTGCTGAAGAAGTGGGCCGCCCGCTGCGGCGCCGAGTGCGCGACAAAATGGAACGAGATGATCGGGAAGAAGTACGGGCTCACGGCGAAGGCCGACTGACATCCCGCATGAACGGGCCCGGCTCCGGAAGGAGACCGGGCCTTCTCATATCCGCGGAGCGCCGGCCTGCACGCGCAAGGCGGCGCGCAGTCCCCAGCACCGGGCATGCTGGGCGCCAAGACGGGAAACGGACATGGATCGACTCTGGGACGCGGTCTGCTCGATCGCGAGGTTTGCCGTCTGGTGCGGCGGCGTCATGTTGTTTCTGGCCGCCGGCATCGTCACCGCCGAGGTCGCAGTTCGCAAGCTCATACCGTCGATGATCGGCTTCGTCGAATTACTGGCACAAGCGATAGGGGCGATCTCGCTCGCGAGCCTCCTAGCCGGATGGCAAGACGGCTTGCGCGTCTTCATGTTTTCAGGCTCCGATGAAATCTCGGGCTATCTGTTCGCCGTCGGCACGAGTTGGTCTCTCGCCTACGTGCTCTGTGCCCGCGGCCACATCCGGATCGACGCCGTTTACGGCAATCTGCCCCTCAAGGTGCGCGGATGGCTCGATCTGTTCGCGCTGACGCTGTTCGGCGTCTTCATCTTCGCGATGGTCTATCGCGCATTCGATGTCACCTACACCAATTTCATCGAGTACAACCGCTCGAACACGAACCTTCGCATCCCCCTGTCGTGGGCACAGATTCCCTGGTTCGGAGGCCTCCTTCTTTTTGCTGTCGCGCTCGTCCTGAGCTTCCTGCGGACATTCCTTGCCCTTCTCCGAGGCGACTACGCAACGGCGGCCGCGACTTCGGGCGTCGCCACGCAAGACGAGGAGATCGAGAACGAGCTCAAAGGCTACGGCATCGAGCGGCCGCATCACTGACGGGGACACCAAACGATATGCTTGCCACCGCTCTATTGCTGCTCCTGATCCTCCTCGCCCTGAGCGTCCCCGTCGCCGCTGTGATGGGCGTGCTCGGCATGGCGCTCGACAACGTCTATTCGTTCATGCCGCTGCAGCGGGCCATGGGCGAGATCCTCTGGAATTCGTCGAGTGAATACATCCTCATCGCCGTGCCGCTCTTCGTGATGCTCGGCGAGATCCTGCTGCGCGCCGGGATTGCGGAGCGCGTCTACAATGCCATCGCGCAATGGCTGTCGTGGCTTCCCGGCGGGCTCATGCACGCAAACGTCGGCGCCTGCGCAATGTTCGCGGCAACGTCCGGGTCGAGCGTCGCGACCGCAGCCACCATCGGCACCGTGGCCATCCCCGAAATCCACAAGCGCGACTACAACGAGCGCCTTTTTCTCGGCACACTGGCGGCCGGCGGCACGCTCGGAATCCTCATCCCGCCATCCATCAACTTCATCATCTATGGCCTGCTGACGAACTCGAGCGTGCCACGGCTCTACCTCGCCGGCTTCATTCCCGGGGCGCTGCTCGCCGGTCTCTTCATGCTGATCGTTCTGGTGAACTGCGTGCTCAATCCTCGCGCCGGCGGACGCCCGATCGAGACGAGTTGGACGTCGCGCCTGCAGGTGCTGCCGAGCCTGCTGCCCCCGTTCTTCATCTTCCTGGTGGTCGTGGGCGCCATCTACCTCGGCATCGCGACGCCGACGGAGGCGGCCTCGCTCGGCGTTGCCGCGGCCATTCTCCTCGCGTGGTGGGAAGGTCAGCTCTCGCTTCGCATGCTGCGTGCGGTTGCCGAGGGCACGATGCGCACAACGGCCATGATCATGATGATCATCATCGCCGCGCAGTTCCTGAACTTCGTGCTCGCGGCCATCGGCATCACCGACACGATCGCGCAGGCCATGGAGGCCATGGGCCTCGGCAAGATCAGCACGATGCTGGTGATCATCGCGTTCTACCTGGTCCTGGGCTGCTTCATGGAGACCATATCCATGATGATCCTGACGACGCCGTTCATCTTTCCCATCGTCGTGAAGATGGGTTGGGATCCGATCTGGTGGGGGATCGTCCTCACGATCCTGATCGAGGCGGCTTTGATCACGCCTCCCGTAGGGCTCAATCTCTACGTCGTCCAAGGCATGCGGGAAAAGGGTCCGGTTGCAGACGTCATCTGGGGAGCCTTTCCCTTCGTCGTCGCCATGATGGGCCTGATCCTCATTCTCATGGCCTTCCCCGACCTCGCGCTATGGCTGCCCAATCTCGTCATGGGCAAGGGATAGGCGGTCGCCCGTCCACCCGGAAACAGCGAAGCCCCGATCGAGCATGCAACCGGGGCTCCAGGTCCTCGAAGTCGGCGGCGGCTTACAGGTCGCCGATCTTCCCGGTCTTTTCGGCGAGCAGGTAGTAGAATGTCACGCGGTGTTTCGAGGTGTCCGCCTTCATCTGCTCGCACACCGCCGCGATGTGCTTGTCGAGCGTGGCGTCGTCCTCGGTCATCTTGAGCTTGCGCTTCAGGAAGCTCTCGCGCACGCGCGCGAGTTCGTCCTTCGACGAGCAGGAGACATGCGAGGAATCCCTGCTCCTCAAGGCGATGCCGAGAAAGCGGACGATCCCATCGACGGCCTTTTGCTCGACGCTCGACGTATATTTCTTGATGTCGGTCGTATAATCGACTTCAGCCATGGTGCACTCCCCTTGCTGGTTTCGCCGCGCGAAAGGAACGCCTGACAGAGATCCGATGATCTGACGTCGACTATGACGCTCTCACTCGCGCGGATCGCGCACGCGGCACCGATTGCGCCGCTAGCTCAGTGTACCCCAAAATGCGAAGATTGCGAGACAATTGCCGCTCTCGGAAAGCCCTTTGCGCTATGCTGAATCGATCGTTGAAGTGTCTTCTGCTGGATTGGAGTTGAAAGCAGCTTCGGACTTGAAACTCCCTCAGACCTTCCGGAGCTTCAGGTCGCGTGCCATCTCGCGCGCGGCGTTGTGGCCTGGAACGCCGGTGACACCGCCTCCCGGATGCGCGCCCGACCCGCACAGATAGAGCCCCGGGAGAGGCAGCCTGTAGTTCGCGAAGCCGAGCACGGGCCGCGTCGAGAAGAGCTGATCGAGCCCAAGCTGGCCGTGAAAGATGTCGCCGTCGATCAGCCCGAACCGCTGCTCGAGGTCGAGCGGCGACAGCACCTGCCGGCCGACCACCGCATCGCGGAAATTGGGAGCGTGGAGGCTG
>Ga0180220_1002995_pt1 | contig 10148 bp, 10 predicted proteins | sample eDN5th37CBELigBY_FD_151335 | JGI IMG/M metagenome (GOLD analysis project Ga0180220, IMG submission 151335) | Enriched backyard soil microbial communities from Emeryville, California, USA - eDNA 5th pass 37_C BE-Lig BY (version 2) (version 2) | ecosystem: Environmental > Terrestrial > Soil >... | reverse complement strand
TGACTTCGTACACCGAAACGACCGGATCGCCATCCACCATCCGCCGCGTCCGCTGCGCCTCAGCGGGAAAAATCAGCCCCAGGATGACGAGGCCTGCCGTGGCGATGCGTATCGCTGCACCGCTCAAGTCACATCTTTGGCCCAACAATGACGATACCCTCATAGATCCCCCAAACCTTCTGTTGAGCCGAGTGGCCGCTTCGGATTGTGATAGCACGCGTTTATAGCTGAACGTTCACCTCCGCGAATTCCGTCGGCGGCTCATGACGTTTCGATCGGAGATCGGACTTAGCTGCGAGCTCCCCAAATGGGGAACCCCTCGGAAAGCCGCACGACATACCGACAGGTTCAAATGAGGCTCGCCGGTTTGTCTTCCTCCCGCAGCCCGCTCCTTGCGGTGCTTGGCCTTGATCGCGCGCGCAGGACATCACGCTTCGGCGGTGCGTTGAACAGTCGGGCGTATTCGCGCGTGAACTGAGAGACGCTCTCGTAGCCTACTTCAAACGCGGCGCTGCTGGCCGAAAAGCCTTCGTCCATCATCAAACGCCGCGCCTCAATGAGGCGAAGGCGTTTCTGATACCGCCCCGGAGACAGTGACGTCATGTGCTTGAAATGCTTGTGGAAGGCGGTGGGGCTCATTGCTGCTGCCGCCAGGCGCTCGATTGGAATTCGCGATCGATATTCCTCCCTGAGGATCGCGACGGCAGCAGCGAGCCGGCTCACGGCGCTGCCCGGAGATGCAAGCGATCGCAAAGCGACGCCATGCTGGCCTGAAAGCAGCCAATAATGGAGCTCCCGCACGATGCCAGATCGCAGGATCGGAATGGCTTCTAATCGATCCACTAGACGCATCAGCCGCGCTGCACAATCCAGAACTTGAGCACCAGTATCTTCGGCGAACAAAGTGCGCGTTTCAGAGGAGGGTTGCGCGCGCACCTCTCCCAACTGTACGGCGACCTCGCGCAGGATCGTCATCTCCAGCTCGACGGCGATCGCGAGATAGGGCTCGTTTGGGCTCGCCTGCGCGATGCGGCCGACAACCGGCATATCAGCGCTCACGATCACGGACTGCCCTGCGAAAAAGACACGCTCCTCCGCTCCGACGGTCATGCGTTTGGCTCCTTGCAGGATCAGGCAAACCAGCGGCCGGTAAACGGAATGCAAGTCGCCGCGGGGCGTCTCAACACACATCATTCTCAGGCCTGGCACCGGCGTCAGCGCCAACCCGTCGCCATTGGCATGATGGGCGGCATAGGTGCGGACAGCCTGTTTGAGCGACTCCACGATCTTTCTCCTACATTGTCGCTACGAACCTAGCATGTGGGCTCACATTGATCACGCGGCCAGCAGGATCAGGCAATTTTCGCATAGGTTTTGGCAAGCGCCCTCCCGACCCAAGTCGATATAAAACGTGCCCACCGAACATAGTTTCTCGACAACAAAAGGATGGCACGATGACTGGGCAGAGCGACATTCCGAGGCGGACTGTTCTGACAGGCCTGGCGTTGTCCTCCGCAGCATTCGCGGCTGGCAGCGCTGCCGCTCAAACGGAGGGCCAAGCATCAGCAGCACTAGGCAGGGTTGCGCTGGTGACCGGCTCGTCCCGCGGCATCGGTGCTGCCACGGCCAAGCGCCTCGCCCGTGAGGGCTATGCCGTGACCGTCAACTGCGAGAAGAACCGTGATCTCGCAGCCGGCGTCGTAAGAGAGATCGAAGCAGCGGGCGGGCGCGCCATCTGGGTGCAGGCCGACGTGAGTGATCTGAGCGCCGTGCAACGCCTGTTCGAAGAAACCGAGCGCGCATTCGGCGGCGTTGACGTGGTGGTGAGCAACGCGGGGATCATGCGGCTCGCGCCTCTCCGCGACATAACCGATGCCGACTTCGGCCGGATGGTCGATGTCAACCAGAAGGGTAGCTTCTACGTCCTGCGCGAGGCAGCCCGGCGGGTGCGCGACGGCGGCCGCATCATCGCGCTCTCGTCGAGCATCACGCAGCTGCGCACCCCATCCTACGGTCCCTATGCGGCAACCAAGGCGGCGCAGGAGATTTTCGCGAATGTGCTCGCCAAAGAGCTCGAGGGGCGCATGATTTCTGTGAACGCAATTGCCCCAGGCGTCGTCAACACGACTCTGTTCACGGACGGCAAGACGCCCGAGCAGATAGCCGGCTTCGCCGCGCGCACACCACACAAGCGCTTAGGCGAACCTTCCGACATTGCCGATGCCATCGCGGCGCTGTGCAGCGCCGACGGCGCCTGGATCAACGGGCAAACGGTCTTCGCCAACGGCGGCATCGTCTGACGACACCCGCAGTACGGAGCAAACCAATGAAATTGACTGGGAACACCATGCTCATCACCGGCGGCGGCTATGGCATTGGCCGGGAGCTGGCGTTGCGGTTCAATGATCTCGGGAACACGGTGATCGTTGCAGGGCGCCGAAAGGAGGCGCTCGAGGAGACAATCGCTGGTCGAGATCACATGCACGCCATTGCCCTGGATATCACTGACGCGGAAGACGTCAGGCGGTTTGTGGATCGCGTTGTCAGCGAGAATCCGGAACTCAATGTCCTGATTAACAACGCCGGGGTTATGCGTCATGAAGACCTGACCCGAGCGCGGGATCTACGCGATGCGGAGCTGACAGTCGCCACCAACCTGCTCGGGCCAATCCGCCTCACGAACGCCTTTATCGACCATCTCGCGGTTCAGCCAAATGCCGCGATCATCAATGTCACTTCCGGCCTAGCCTTCGTGCCTCTGAGCAGCGCGCCGACCTACAGCGCCACCAAGTCAGCGCTTCATTCCTACACGGTATCGCTCCGTGAGCAGCTGAGAAACAAGCTGGAGGTCATCGAGCTCGCGCCGCCCGCTGTCCAGACCGAGCTGACGCCCGGTCAGGCGACGCGAGAAGGCTATATGCCGCTCCGCGAATACATCAACGAGGTGATGAGCCTCTTTCAGCAGCAACCGACCGCTGACGAGATTCTAGTTGAACGCGTGGGTTTCCTGCTTTGGGCTGAAAGGGACGGCCGCTTTGATGACGCAGTGAAAATGCTTGGCACTCAGTGATTAGTAATCGCACAGTTTGACGGCACCATTACGCCGACGCCTCGGTGGGAATTTTTGATCGTGGCCCTTCATGGGCTGAACCCACATTGTGAAGATAATATCCCTCGTCCAGCGCTCGTCGCAAGCACCGGCCGCGTGTGGACGAGTAGCGCCTTCGCGAGCGGTAACCACAGATTCAGCGGACGACGGGCCGGTATTCGCACCTGAGAGCCTTCAGCACCGTATCACTAAGGTCGAGAGTGCCACGATCCATATCCGGAGGGGTCAAGGCCATCCACTGGTTCAAAGAGATATCGGAGTAGCGCGGCGACTTGAAAACATTGATGACGTGGACTGTCTCCCTGCCGACGTTCTCAATGTAGTGCCCAAGCGTTTTCGGAACGTAGCCTACGTCGCCGGCGCAGTAGTTGAATGTCCGCGCGTTCGCGGTTGCGTCGAACACCGTCATCCGGGCTTCGCCGCTGAGATAGTATTGGAGCTCATCCGCGTCGGGGTGCCAGTCAATCTCACGCAAGGCGCCTGGCTCCAGCTCGATGATCAGCGCGGAAAGGTTCGTCTCAGGAAACACCTTCGAATCGACAACCTTGGTGCTGCCGCCGTCAAACCTATTCGGCGGCTGTCGTGAGGCGTGATAAACGTAGGATTGTGCTGGGGGCTGGTGGGGCAGTTGAGCTCTCACCATCTCGAGTGCCGCCGGAACAGGCTGACGAAAGATGTATTTCTCGGACTTTGGCAGTGTCGAAAATGATTCCTCCGGTAGCCCGAAGTTCTTGGCCACCACACTCCGCGGCAAGTGGGCCAATAGCTCCGTGATGAGAAGCGTCTGGTTTTCTGAGAAGTTGCCGTCGTCGAAAACCAGCACGAATTCCGTCCCCTCCTCGAGGCCCTGGATCGAATGCGGCAAGCCCGGCGGCACAAGCCACATATCGCCCGGCTCGAGGTCGTCCACCTCGAGATTGCGTGCGGCGTCGACCACTGTGAGCCGTGCCTTGCCCGCCGTGATGTAGGACCACTCGGACTCTTTATGCCAGTGGAGCTCACGGACGACACCGGGCCCAAGCCGCATGTTGACGATGGCCAGCTCCTTCATCGCAGGCATCTCGCGGCTCGTCACCTCGCGCGCCCAGCCCCCATCCTCGAGCCTGTTGTGAGCGAAAGCGAACGGAAAATGCAAATTGGGTATCGATCCCTTGTCTGTCAGCGGCGCTGCGAAAATGTCTGGAACTTGCTCCTCCAGCAAAACGTTGCGTGGACCGGCAACACTCGCGCCATGGTTTCCGTTAATTGGTTGTAGAGCAGTTGCTTCAATCATTTGACTTTCCCTTCCACTTAACATCGATCGTGGAATGGCGGACATAACGGCGCTTCCTCCGGATCAAAAATTTGGAGGGTGTGGGCTTCTCTGGCTCTCATCGAGAACCATTTTGGCCGAGTGTCTACCTACTCCGGAATGCTCCGAGCAGCTTCTGCGATGACGGCAGCAACTTCTTTCGGGTGACTTTCATAAACGGCATGGCTGGCGTTTTTTATTTCGATTGTTTTGCTGCCTGCTCGGGCATAGTACCAACGCTCGAGCTCCGGATTGATGATCTTGTCGGCTTCCGCAACGATGCCCCAGCTCGGTTTCGTTTTCCACGCGGCCGAAGTCAGGGGCGTTGCGAAGACTGAAGCAGCTGCCAGTACCTGCGAATCAACCATCTCCTGAGCCCGCTCCTGTGGCAGATCAGGAGCAAACAGCCTTAGGAAGTCTGCTGGGGTCAGATAGGTGAAGTTATCGGGTGTTGTCCTGACAGCACCAGGTGTTTGCGCCAGAACGCTTGGCATTCGCTTGCCGAGTGAAGCTTCGTCCTCCCCCACGTCTGGAGCATGCGCGGCGACATACACCAAACCGACCACTTTCTGATGGACACCTGCTTCCGAAATAATTGAACCGCCGTAGCTATGCCCGACGAGAATCGTCGGGCCGTCTTGAAGGTCGATAATCCGTTTCGCTGCGGCTACGTCATCCTGAAACGAAGTCTCAGGCTCCTGCACCATCGTAACCTTGAAACCATCCCTTGCGAGGATCTCATATACTGGTCTCCACCCGGAGGCATCGACCCAGGCGCCATGGACCAGTACGATATTTCTGACCCCGCCAGCGCCTGCCGGCGTTGACAAAGGAATGAGAGCAGCCACGAGGGCAATGCACGCCTTGATACGATACATGGCCAATTCTCCACTCAGGCGCTTGCGTTCGGACTGGCGAGGATGTGGCCATTGACCGGAAGCATGACTCATCGATCGTCTGCGTCAGCGCCTCCCCTGAGAAGAAGGCAACCGCCAGTAACGGCACTGTGCCTGTATTCCGCAGGTCGTGCCGTACATTCTTCGGTAACACGAAGATGCTGCCCGGCACCGCCGGCCACGAGCCGTCGTCCCGCTGCAGTTCGCCGCTTCCCGCGATAATATACTGCGTCTCCTCGAGGCTATCGATGTGCCACCCTAAATGTCCGCCTGGGGCAATCGAGAAGGGGACGACGGCCGTGTAATCCGCGCCCTGTCCACCATAACAGGCGAATGCAGCGATACAGTTTATCGCCGGATCATCAGAGCTCGTTATGTTGAGCGTCTGCAGTTTGCTGACTTCGACGAGGTTCATGGCAATGCCGATCTTTGTGATTGAACCGGCGAATAAAGAGAAGGCGGGTCGAATTGGTTCCGAGCGAAAATGCCCAACTTTTGGTCGGCGTGTCCCCCGCTTCCACGAGTAGGAACGCAATAACGTTCTGTTGGCTTAGCGGGAGGCGAGTGTGGTGCTTGGAAAGCTGGCGCTTGATAGCCGCCGCCTCGCACGACGGATCCTAGCAAATGAGCTCGACAGCTCGTTGCTGTAAAGTCGCCGCTGGTTGCCTTGCCACGAAGTCGAACTTTCGCGTTCCAAAGTACGGAAGGCTAACTCGGAATGCCCGGTCAGCTAAGGATTCGGTCGTCCGAGAATGTCCGCAAGTCGTTCCGGCTTCTTTTCCGTCCGTGTAAGGTCGAGGCCCGAAAGGAGGTCCGTTATATGCCGCTTCATGAGCGCTGAAGCTCCCGCGGCGTCGCCTGCAGCAATGGCCTCCACAAGATCCCGATGCGCATCGCACTTGCAGGTCGTATCTCGGCTGCGCCAGTAGAGTGCTATGATCAAGGAGGAGCGAGAAACCAGGTCCCGCACGATCTCGGTGAAAATAGAATGATCCGCGATTTCGGCGAGCTTCAGATGAAAGTAAGCCGAGAGCCTTATCGCTTCGCCGCTGCGGTCCGATTTCATCACATCGCGCTCGCTTTCCAAATGCTGGCGTAAGCAGCGGATGTCCTCCGGCGTGGCCGATTTGGCCGCGAGCGCCGCAAGCCGCGGCTCGATCAGCTTGCGGGCGTCGAAAACTTCGCGCGCCTCCTTGATCGAAGGTTGCGCAACAAAAGCCCCCCGGTTCGGCTCCAATCGAACCACGCGATCATGGGCGAGCGCCTGCAATGCTGACCGAACGACAGTTCGACTCACCGAATAAATTGAGCCCAGCTCGTCTTCCGGCAGCTTCGTGCCAGGCGCGAGCCGACGACTCACTATGGCTTCGCGCAAGGAATCGTAAACCGGCTGCCAGCGGGCCGCTATCTTTGGTGCGTTATTTTTTTCCTTTTTTGTCTTATCCAGCATGTGAGTGGTCCGCTGCAAGAGCGGCCGTCCATTGATCCCAATTATGTGGGCAGTTGCCGTTCAGAGAGGCGAAAATCGGCTGAACTGGCCATCAAACCGCTTCGCTCGCGGGGGCGCATAGCCGCCGATCTTGGATGTCCTGAGACCCAGGTCCACCAGACTTTCGGCGAGCTTGACTGCACAAACAACACCATCAATCACCGGCAGGCCGTGCTTCGCCGAGAGCTGGTCCGCCAAATTCGCCATACCCGCGCAGCCGAGCACGATGGCCTCTGCCCGATCCTCGGCAATGGCGCGGCTGATCTCGGAAGAGATTTTGGACAGCGACTCGGATCCAGAATGTTCGAGGTCCAGAACGGGGATCTCACTCGCGCGCACCCGCGCACATCTACTGGCAAGGCCGTATTTCATCAGATTGTTCTCGATCGCAGGCACAGAGCGGGCCAGCGTCGTGATCACGCTAAACTTTCCGGCGAGCAAACTAGCGACATGGAAAGCCGCTTCTCCGATCCCGATGACCGGCACCTGCGTGAAGCAACGCGCAGCGTCGAGTCCGGTATCATCGAAGCAGGCGATGACGTAGGCATCCATGTTAGGAGCTTTCTGCATCTCGTCAATGATGCCCGGGATACTGAATACCTCGTCGAAATAGCCTTCGATACTGGCTGGGCCGTCTGCGGGATTGACAGCCACGACCTCCGTTTTGGCGGCCGCTACGGCGCTCGCCGCGGCCGCGATCTTGTGGGTCATGGAAGCCGTCGTATTCGGGTTAATGATCAGAATGCGCATGATCTACACTTCGGCTCCCAAATAGAGCTTTCTGACACGCTCGTCATTCAAAAGATCGGCCGACACACCTGAGAGGGCCACCTTCCCAGTGGCAAGCGCGTAGGCCCGTTGTGAAATGCGTAAGGCCATTCGGGAGTTCTGCTCAACCAGTAGCACGCTGACCTTGTCGTCCCGGTTTATGGCGACGATCGATCGGGCAATGTCCTGCACGACCTTCGGCGCTATACCAAGTGAGGGCTCATCCAGTAGCAGCAGCTTCGGCTTGGCCATTAATGCCCGGCCGATGACCAGCATCTGCTGCTCGCCTCCACTCATCGTTCCGGCCGCTTGTGAAAAGCGTTCCTTCAGGCGCGGAAAGCGCGTCAGGACCAGCTCGAGGGATCGATTGATTTCCGCCTTGTCCGTGCGCGTGAAGGCTCCCATCAACAGGTTGTCCCGAACCGACATGTAGGGAAAGACTCGCCGCCCCTCGGGGACCATCGATATGCCGAGCCTAACAATTTCGTCAGAAGGTCGATTGTCAATCCTCTCACCCTTGTAGCGAATCTCGCCGCGCCGGATATATCTCAATCCGGTGATGGCGCGAAGAATTGACGACTTACCAGCGCCGTTGGCGCCGATGAGAGCCACGGTCTCGCCCTCGTTGACGCTGAGCGAAACGCCCTTCAACGCATAGACGTGATCGTAGTAGAGCTCGACGTCTGTGAGGGTCAGGAGGTCGGCCATGGCTAGATCCCAATCGCCGCGTCCTCGACGCCCAGGTAGGCTTCGATCACCTTCGGGTGCTCCTGGATTTCCTTGGGTGTCCCCTCGGCAATCTTCTCACCGAAATTGAGTACGACAATCCGGTCCGAGATGTTCATCACCGCAGGCATGTCGTGCTCCACCAGCAAGACCGTGACACCACGGTCGCGAACACCTCGGACGATCTCCATGGCGCGATTGGTCTCCTCATGGTTCATGCCGGCGAAGGGTTCGTCGAGCAGCAGGACTTGCGGGTTCGTGGCAAGGCCGATCGCAATACCCAGCGCCCGGAGATGACCATGAGGTAAGTTGCTCGCCAGCTCATGGCGATATCCGCCAAGTCCTAGGAAGTCGATGATTTCATCTGCGGAGCGCTCGAAATCCAACTCGTCGCTCTGCGCCAACCTGGATCCGAGAAAGAAGCCGGCGAGACTTGCACGTGACCGCAGGTGGTGAGCGATGATGACATTGTCCCGCACGGTCATCGACTTAAAAATCGTCGTTTCCTGGAACGTGCGGACCACCCCCATACGCGCAACCTTGTGAGGCGCCAGCCCCGATATCCTTTGGCCACGGAACCGCACCTCGCCGCTCGTCGGGTGAAGGAAAGATGCAATCAGCTTAAAAAGCGTTGATTTGCCGGCTCCATTCGGCCCGATGACCGACAAGATTTCACGCTCTTTCACGTTGAAAGAGATGTCGTTGTTAGCAAGCAAACCGCCGAAGCGCTTTGTCAAGCTCGATATTTCGAGGATATCGGTCATGAGCTAGCTCTGCTTCGGAACGAGCAGGCGGATGCTCAAAAGGCCGTTTGGCAGGATGAGCATCAAAATGATGAGGATCGAAGAATAGATCAGCAGCTGAAAGTCACCGGTTTCGAATAGAAGGTCCCACCCGAAATAAAGCACGAACGTACCCAGCATCGGTCCCAGGACGTACCCCAGACCGCCGAGGAAACAATTGAGCATGAAATTCACCGAGTCGAGGACACCAAAGCTCGAGGGGTACATCGACTGGGCAATAGCCGCGAACATCGCGCCGCCAATGCCACCCAAGAAAGACGATATCGCAAAGGCGAGCACGCGCATGTAGGAGATGTTGACGCCGATGGAGGACGCCAGCTCCTCGTTCTGCTGGAGCGACTGGCAGATCTTGCCGATGCGGGAGTGAACCAACCGGTAAAGAAATGAATAGCACAGCACCATCAGCAAGATGGACGTGATATAAAAGGCTAGTCGTGGGTTGGTCAGTGTCGCGAAGTCTGGAATGATCGTGACTCCGTAGAGCGAAACCGCCCCCGGCAAGGGTATGCTCACGATCCCCTTGGCCCCGTTGGTGATCGGCAGGGCAAATGCGGAGAGACGAGCAACTTCCGTCATGGTCAACGTGACCATGGCGAAGTAAACGCCGCGCAGCCGGAGAATCGGGAGGCCGATGAGAACACTCACGGCGGCGCAAAACAGACCGGCGAGCGGCAGTGTGAGCCAGAACGACAGGCCGTACTGCGTAACGAGAATTGCCGAGACATAGCCCCCAATCAGGGCAAAGGCCCCCTGGCCAATATTGATACGGCCGATGAAGAACGTCAGCCACACACCGGCACTGATGATGCTGAGCAGTGCTACGGAAGTCAGCGTGTAATAAAGATCACTGCGGCCGGTCACCGAAATCAAGAGCGGCACGCCAATCAGAAGAAAGGCGATGAAGGCTGACGCAGAACCGAGCTTCTGTCGTGTGGTCATCCGTCAACCCCACGGCTTACCCATCAACCCGTGCGGGCGGATGCTGAGGAAAACCATCAGAAGAGCGAAGATGACGAGATAGGTCACGTCTCCGAAATTTCGCAACAGAGTCAGCCCGACCGATTCC
>Ga0180220_1002994_pt1 | contig 10153 bp, 12 predicted proteins | sample eDN5th37CBELigBY_FD_151335 | JGI IMG/M metagenome (GOLD analysis project Ga0180220, IMG submission 151335) | Enriched backyard soil microbial communities from Emeryville, California, USA - eDNA 5th pass 37_C BE-Lig BY (version 2) (version 2) | ecosystem: Environmental > Terrestrial > Soil >... | reverse complement strand
CGAAAGATTCCGGACGACGGTCAAAATTAAGCAAAACAAAGACAAAGGTAAAATCGAGTTGAACTATTACAGCAAGCAGGATCTGGAACGGCTGCTGGAGCTTTTGCAATAAAAGTAAATTTGTGATTGCGCCAAGATGACATGTCCGGCTTTATTCCTGTATAGGGAAATGGATATGTCTTTCTCTTTTTATAGGGATGGGGCAAAACGAATGTTTAAGAAGAATGCTCTAGTTTCACCGCTAACCGTGGTTTGATTATTACTGTGGTAATGGTGGGGATAGGAGATTCCCGCAACCTATAGTCCGCATAAATGAAGGGGAGGTGGATGTAGTATCATGGAACCGTTTGTTTATTTGGATCATGCAGCCACTTCCTGGCCGAAGCCTCCCGAGGTGTTGCAGGCGATGCAGAAGGCGATGGAGGAGGCGGCGGCCAATCCGGGGCGGGGCAGTCATCAGATGGCGGTAAAAGCGAGCAGGGTGCTGTTCGAAGGCCGCAAGATATTGTCCCAACTGTTTCAGGTTCGTAACCAAAATGACATCATATTTACGTATAATACAACGGAAGCGTTAAATTTGGCGATTAAAGGCTTGCTGAAATCCGGGGACCGGGTCGTGGCGACGATGGTTGAACATAATTCCGTAAGGCGCCCGCTCGAATATTTGAAACGGGTGATGGGCATTCATGTGGAATATATTCCGGTGAACGGTCAAGGACAACTGGATATGGCCAAACTGAAAGCTGCGCTGGAAAGCCGCCCAAAATTGGTAATTAGCACGCATAGTTCCAATTTGCTTGGCAGCATTTTGCCGGTTGCCGAGATCGGGGAGCTTGCCCGTCGTTTTGGAGCGGTCTATTTAGTGGATGCGGCTCAAAGCGCAGGCTGCCTGGATATTGACGTATCCGCCATGAATATCGATCTGCTGGCCTTTCCCGGGCATAAGGGATTGCTGGGACCGCAAGGAACGGGAGGGTTATACATATCCCCGTCGATTGATTTGGAGCCGCTTTTACACGGAGGGACCGGAAGCCAATCGGAGGAAAAAGAGCAGCCTGCGGTCCGCCCGGATCGTTATGAGGCGGGGACGCCGAATACGGCCGGCATTGCAGGGCTAAGGGCCGGCGTCGCAGAGGTGATGAGGCAGACGCCGCAGCAGATATATCGGCATGAATGGGAGCTTGCTCAGCGGATTATCGAAGGGATTCGGGGCATTCGCCATCTTCGTATATTGGGACCCGAAGCGGGGCAACCGAGAACCGGAATCGTATCATTCGTTTCCTCGGAGAAGGATTCCAGCGAGATCGCCTTCCGGTTGGACCGGGAATACGGAATCGCCGTAAGAGCTGGGATGCACTGTACGCCGCTGGCGCATGAAGCCGTCGAGACGCTGCAGACGGGGGCTGTCCGGATCAGCGTTGGCGTCACCACGACGCGGCGGGAGGCCCATGCGGTGATTGATGCCGTTAAGGATATATGCGGCCAGCGGCCATAGGTTTGGATCAAAAATAGGCGCAAGGAACGGTATGGAAAAACGATTGTGATCAAGAATGAGGAAAAGGAATGAAATCAGCAATGTCGGACTTGAATAGTTTAATTTTAGAACAGTTGCAGTGGTTTATCGGCGGAGGCATACTCCTCATTTTGATCCTGCTCGTAATGGTATTGACGCAAGGCGCGAAGCTTAGAAAAATGCGCCGGAAATACGACCTGATGATGGCAGGCAGCGGTGTGGAGAATTTGGAGACGCTGCTCATCGACCTGAAAGTGCAAATGGATTCGATCGAGGACGAACATGAGCAGCAGCGCAAAACGCTGGAAACCGTCCTGGCCAAACTCCAGCAGGTCAAAGGGAAGATTGGCATCAAACGGTACAACGCATTTAGCGGTCAAGGCAGCGATTTGAGCTTTTCGATTGCGATTGTGGACGAAAAGAAAAATGGAGTTGTCATCTCGGCCCTTTACAGCCGTGACAGCTCCTATGTATATGCCAAACCGCTTGCGGCAGGCGAATCGTCGTATGCCCTGTCTCCCGAAGAGGTAGAGGCCATCAGTCTAGCCTTGCAACAAGCGTAGAACGGGATTTCCATTCCTGGATCGCCGAATGCAGACTGGACGCAATAATCTCCGATAGACGAACGACCAAACTTAATCGCGTGTTTTGCAGCACGAAATATTCCATGAAGCCGCCGACATTAACGATACCCGTCAAATGGATATCGCCAACCGGCGGTAATTCTTTATGTACGCCTGCGCCGGGCTTGAGGGGGCCGCTGGCGACTTGGATGCAGCCGACGCTCGAGGATTGCCCGAGGCAAGCATCGATGCCGATCACGAATGGACGGTCGTGAAGGGCATAAATGGTCGAAAGCGTTTCTTGCAAATTGACGGCATGGACGGGCTCGTCCAGCGTGCCGTAAAGATGGAACCAGGGGCTTTTGTAGCGGGCGAGGGCCGTGCCGACCAAAGGGCCCAAGCAATCCCCGGTAGAGCGGTCCGTGCCGATGCAGACGACCACGACAGGTTGTTGTTCTTCGGCCTGGGACAAATAAAACAAAAGACGATGAATGATAGCGGAATGGATTTCAGGATCGGTATGTGGTATTTTTAAGCATGAGAGCTGCTGGTTCTGGGATGGTTTGGGCAGCTGAGTCATAGAATCTTCCTTTCAAATGCGATTGGTAGTATCTAGTATATGGACGGCTGCATGTTTTTATACTTCCTCGGGACAAGCAATTTATTAGAACGAAAAGGCGGGCAATAATGCAATGGAGTCATGGATGTTGATGGCCTTCGATTCGACGCAGCAGGCTCTTCGGGCGGAAATGCTGCTGGAATATGCCGATATTGAAATCGATTTATGCCCAACGCCGAAGACGATTACGGCGGGCTGTGCGTTATCAATCCAATTTCCGAAGGAGGAGCTGGCTTCCGTACAGCAGATCGTTGTACAGGAGCAAGTGGAGATCAGAGGAATCTACTATAAAGACAATCATGATAGATATATAAGCATCGAGGGATAGGAGATCGATTAAGATGATGAATCCACAATGGCTCGAAACGGCAAACAGCGAAATGGAAGGGGCTGTGGATAAAGCGTTGAAGATTAGCGATAAGTTTCTTGACTGGATTACGAATGTGGATATGTGGACAAATGTGATGTTTTCAGGCATCCGCATTGTCGTGTTATTTATCGTGACCCGGATCGCCATCCGAGTCGTTTCTAAAATTATCGACCGGTCGCTGGAACGCCACCAGCAGAGCCGGATCAATGTCAATCCGCGCCGGTTTGCCACCGTCGGGGAGCTTCTGAAAAATATAACGGCCGTCACCTGCAATTTCGTCATGGTGCTGCTCATCTTGTCCGAGTTCAACTTTAAGCTGGGGCCGTTGTTAGCGGGAGCAGGAGTACTGGGCCTTGCCATCGGTTTCGGCGCACAGAGCTTGGTGAAGGATGTCATTACGGGCTTTTTCATTATATTGGAGGATCAGTTTGCGGTGGGGGACGTCATTCAGACGGGAACCTACAAAGGCACGGTTGAAGTCATCGGCCTGCGTTCCACCCGCCTTGTGAGCATGAACGGCGAAACGCATATTTTGCCTAACGGGATGATTACGAGCGTGACGAATTTTTCCTTGTCCAATGCGCTCGCAATGGTCGATTTGCCGGTCAAAAACGAACGTTCGCTGGAGGATACCGTGGGGCTGATCAAACAGTCGCTTGCCGGCGTCCGGGAGGAGAACCAAAATATCATCGCGGTGCCCGACGTGCTCGGTATTCAATCGATGAGTACCAGCGAATACGTGATTCGCATCGTGGCCCAATGCGCGCCCAATACGAGGGGGGAAGTGGAGCGGGCCATTTTGGAGCATATCAAGCAAGCGTTGGAAGCTGAAGAGCAGCAGAAGCAAGCGTTAAGCGAGATGGCGGCTTCGGAAGAATAAAAAGGGGAGGCATGGTCAAATGGAACGGAAAGTGTTTCAACTCGGCGATATCGTGCAAATGAAAAAAAATCACCCTTGCGGCAGCAACGAAATGGAAATCATTCGCATGGGGATGGACATTCGGATCAAGTGCGTCGGATGCCAGCACAGCGTTCTGATTCCCCGCGCCAAGTTCGAAAAAAACATGAAAAAAGTGCTCCGCTCCAAAAATGCAGGCGAGGAATCGCAGGAGTCGAACGAAAAGTAATCTTTTGTAAAACAGCTATTGCATATTTTGTCCTCTTGTGATAGAATAAGTTTTGCTGCGGAAAGGTACCCAAGAGGTCTAAGGGGGCTGACTCGAAATCAGTTAGGCGTCGCAAGGCGTGCGAGGGTTCGAATCCCTCTCTTTCCGCCACATTCCCTTTTTCATCAAATATACTTCATAGATTAACGTAATTGGACAAAACCTTTGGCCCGTCATCGCCAGAGGTTTTTTACGTTGTATGGGGTTGTGCAGGCGAAATGCTGACACTTCAATAAAACACCAAAGGAGAACCCGAAGGTCCTCCTGTTTGGCAGACGGCTACTCAATGGATTTTGGAATTCGTTCTACAACAAAACGTCATTGAAACTTCGGATAAAGCCGCGGAGCAATCTCCATTGCTCCAGACAAAATGTCTTTGGCACGTCCCCTCGCTTCTTTTAGTTATGCTGTTTCAGACTTCCAGTGATTTGTTACGCAGCTCAGGCCCAACGGAACCACACCTCTCTCGTAACCGTCTGATTGTATCATCTGCATTCCGGCCACGAATTATGCATGCAATTTTCAAAAAGATTAGTGGACCCGGGCTTTGGTTTTCTTTTTCCACTTCCGGTCCTTGTTGGTCGTTTCCGGGAACGTCTCGCCACGCTCCATCGTGATCATCTTCGGATTTTGGATTTCGGTATGGAAGCTGGCTTCGCCGACCTCCATATATACCCCAGGGTTCGGCGCTTTGTCGCCGGGTTCGAATTCGGTTTTTTCACCCATCGTTTTTAGCCTCCTTTAAAAATGAATGGACTGCCTATGTAGTGTTTACCGATCCCGTCGCATCGTATAAACATTTTTCGTGCCAATAAAAGGCGGGGAGGAGCTGGAGCATTCATTGCAGGAGTTTCGTTTCTTACTGCATTCCATCCGATGTAAAAGAATCCCAAAACCATAAATGAGTTATAGAACCAGCCTTGCATCTCATATGACAATTTGTTATATTAATATGGTGCGAGTTTAGACTCGTTCCTTGCTCCTGACGCGATCAGGGGCCGAAGTCCATAAGGAGGTGAAAAATATGCGCAAATATGAAGTGATGTACATTATTCGTCCGGACATTGAACAAGAAGCCGTTCAAGCTGCAGTCGAAAAATTCCAAGGCATCATCTCCAACGGTGGGGAAATCACGAAGCACGAAGTGATGGGCAAACGCCGTCTTGCGTATGAGATCAAGAAATTCCGTGATGGCACTTTCGTTCTGGTAAACTTCACTGCAACTCCTGAAGTTGTTGCCGAACTCGAGCGTATCATGAAAATTTCCGACGAAGTAATTCGTTATCTCATTACTCTTGACGTTGCTTAATCCAAGCTTTGGCTTGAAGTGATCCATTCGATCGAAGGAGGGGATAGGATTGTTGAACCGTGTAATTTTAATTGGCCGATTGACCAAGGATCCTGAGCTTCGCTACACGCCCGCAGGGGTTGCGGTAACGCAGTTCACGCTGGCGGTAGACAGACCGTTTACGTCGCAAGGCGGAGAGCGGGAAGCGGATTTTATTCCAGTGGTGACTTGGAGACAGCTCGCTGAGACCTGCGCGAACTACTTGCGCAAAGGCCGTTTGACGGCCGTGGAAGGTCGCATCCAGGTACGGAATTACGAAAATAACGAAGGTAGACGCGTATACGTCACCGAAGTCATTGCCGATAACGTACGTTTCCTGGAATCGAACCGCGAAGGCGGCAGCGGCGGCGGCCAAGGACCGCGTGAAGAGTCCTCTTTCGGAGGCGGAAGCCGCGAGAATAACAATTACTCCCGGAGCAATTCCAATCAAGATCCTTTTTTCGATGACGGAAAACCGATAGACATATCGGATGATGATTTGCCATTTTAAATACGGAAAGGACTGAAACAGCATGGCTTTTAAACAAAGAGAAGGCGGAGACAACGATAAAAGACCGGCTCGCCGCGGCGGCCGTAACAAACGTCGTAAAGTGTGCTACTTCACTGTGAACAAAATTACTCACATTGATTATAAAGACACGGATCTGCTGAAAAAATTCATTAGCGAACGCGGAAAAATTTTGCCTCGCCGTGTAACCGGCACAAGCGCAAAATACCAACGCATGCTGACGATTGCGATCAAACGCTCCCGTCAAATCGCATTGCTGCCATACACAACGGAATAATTCCGTTTTGGCTATAGAAGGGCCAGTATTCTGGGTTTACCAGGATGCTGGCCTTTTTTGATTTTATTTTGCTCTGAATACCGCGTAATGATCTACATAAAGTCAATCTCATGGTGCGCAGCATTGGAAACTTGTGTAAATTTTTAAATTTCCCGGGCAATGACGTTTGAACGTCAAGGATTTGCAAGCGGGGTTCTTCCAAAGGCAAAACGCATGCTAATTGGTTCCAAAGATGCCCAATCGCCAGATGGAGGTAGAGAAGAAGGAGATCTGCCCGCCCTATGTTATAATAATGATGATCAGCGCATGTTCAAATGGACTCGTCGGCAGGAGGGAAGCTTCATGGGAATCGGCAGAATATACAGAAACTATTTTAAGAACAATATGTTCATGAAGATCCTTCTGATCTTCACTTTTATCGCCATTGTGACGATTGTAATATTGTCATACCTGATGATTTCCTCCTTGTCGCAGTCGATCGTAAATAAAGAATTGGATAACCAAAAAGCCGCCATGGAAAGCGTAAGCAGGTACATCGACAATCGGCACCGTGCCATAGAGAATATTGCAAGGGACATGTACCGAAACGAAACCTTGTTTTCCAATATCTCGTTTTTAATGGAAAACCCTTATGCCGGATACGTGCAGCACCGTATGGATCAGTTTAATGTTCAATCGAACGGGGATTCGACGGACGCGCTTCAATATTTTCAAAATATCATGGACGAAAACGGCGATATCCGAAACCTGATGCTGTACGGGTCGGAACATCAGTATCTCTCTATTTTCAAATCGAACAAGCAGTTCAAGCAGCTCTCCACCAATTTCGCCAATTCCTATATTCCCGAGGTTATGGCCATGGAAACGAAAGGCATCGCGGCTCCGAACGTTTGGGTTCGCAAAGCGGCCGATCAATGGGATAAGGAATTATATGCGATTAGAGTGCCCATCAACAACAAGCAGCTGAAAAATGCCGGCCAATTTTTGGTTTACCTTGATTCCAACAGCATTTTGAATGCGCTTGAAACCTATAAAAACGGCTACAAAGGAAGCATCGTCGTCCTTTCTTCGTCGGGAGACGTCCTTTTTGATTCGGAAGGAAAATATTACGGCAAAACCTATCCTTACGTCGACGTCACGGATTCGCTTTTTGATGATCCGCAGGCGGGACTGACCCGAAGCGGGGAAAGCATGTATATTAACAAGCTGATATCCGCCGAAGGGGGATACGTGGTCATTGGCGCCGTTCCGAAAAATGAAATCGCATCAAGTTATTCGGGCGTGCGGCAGACGATCATTACGATCAGCGCGATTTGCATCTTGTTTGCGGTTCTTTTCCCAGCGTTGTTCATCATCAATTTTGCCAATCGGACCAACCGGATCATCAAATTTACGCGGAAGGTAAAAAACGGCGATTTTGCCGCCAGAATCGACGATCCGCGCGAGGACGAGCTGGGGCAAATCTCGCGGAGCTTCAACGATATGCTGGATGAGCTGAATGCGTATATCGAACGGGTATACAAGGCGGAAATCAAACAGAAACAGACGGAGCTTGTCGCGCTTCAGGCCCGAATCAACCCTCACTTTTTGTATAACACGTTGGAAGTTATCCGGATGAGGGCGATTTCCCAGGGAGCGAAAGACGTCGGGGAAATGATCTATAGCTTGTCCGTCCTGTTCAAAAGCCTGGTGCAGCAAAAAAGGAATTACACGCTGAAAGACGAGCTGGAAACCTGCCGTCTATACCTCGAGCTGTTCAGAATACGGTACAAGGACAGGTTTGATTATACGATCACTTATGATCCGGAGCTCGCCGATAAATCGGTCATGAAGCTATCGCTCCAACCGATCATAGAGAACTATATCATTCACGGCATTCGAACGGAGAGGTACGATAATCGCTTGTCGGTCGAGATCAGGGAAGAAGGCGATATGCTCATCGCCGAAGTGTGCGACAACGGAAAAGGAATCGAGCCGGATCGCTTGAACGAAATTCGGGAGGAGCTGGAGAAACCGGAGGAAAGCGGCAAAATGTTCGGACTCCGAAGCGTTCATAGCCGTCTCCGTTTTCTGTACGGGCCTGCATACGGAATCGAGATTCAAAGTCGGCCGGATGAGGGCACGGTCATTACCGTGCGTTATCCAAGCCGGGAAGGAACGGATGCTGAACATGTATAAAGTATTTATTGTGGATGACGAACCGTTTATCATTGAAGGATTGTACGATATTTTGGATTGGGCGTCGTTCGGCCTGGAAATCGTCGGGCATGCGGAAAACGGACGGCAGGCGCTGGAGGCGCTGGCTTCGATTCCCGCAGACCTGCTGATTACCGACATATCCATGCCGGTGATGGATGGCCTCAGCCTCATCGCGGAAGCCCGGAAGCTTCATCAGGAGTTAAAGGTGATCATCCTCAGCGGGTTTAATGAGTTCGACTACCTGAAAGAGGGTATGAAACTGGGCATCGAAAACTACCTGCTGAAGCCGATCAACGTAGAGGAACTGGAGTCCACGCTGCGCAATACGGTCGAAAAGATGAACAGCATGAAATCCGACGAGCTGTACGATGCCTTCGATATGCAAATTTTGAAGGACAATACGCTTTACCGGTGGTTGACGGGACAAATCGGCGAGGCGGAATTCCGGGAACGGGCCGATTTGCTGGGGCTTGATCTGATGAAGCCGTATTTGATCGTTGCCGTCATTCGGACGAACGGGGAGACGACGGAGGGCTTGAACCGGATCGGCGAGCGTTGGAGCAAATCGGAAGGGATTACGTCTTTCCGCGACGTAGACGGCGACCTGGTTTGGATCGGGTGCATGCAGCATTGGACCGAAGGGAAAAAGAACTTTATGGAACGGCTTGAGCGTCTTTCCGACGAATATGCGCCATTAAGCGTCCCTGTCCGAATCGGGGTAGGCAGCGTGGTGCAGCTTCCGGAGGAAGCTTCGCTCAGCTATAGGCAGGCTAAAAAATCGCTGGAGTATTTTATGGTGTATCCCGACCGCTCCGTTTTGGATTACGGGAATCTTGAAGGAAGAAGCGATGGCGGCGATGGCCGGTTGTCCATCCACTGGGAGGAATACGGCAAGCTTATTTTGGCCAGGGATCTTGAGGGGTTGGAGCGGAGAATCAGAGCGGATTTACTGCAAATGCAGGGGATGGAGGGCATTCGGCCGGAAGACCTCCGCAACGCCGGTTTGGAGCTCGTCATCCGGTTCAAGATGGAGCTGGAGCAGATCAAGCATACGGACGAGTCGGATATCTTTAAACAAGCGCTGACGGACGTCCGGAACAGCGGCACATTCGACGAACTGGCCGCTTCGCTTCAATCGGTGGCCAAAGCAACGGTGTCTTCGCTGCTGCAGGACGTCAAGAACCCGGTGGTCAGCCAGGTGCTCAGTTATATTCACGGGCATTATGCCGATGAACTTTCGCTGAAAACGCTTGGTGCGCAATACCATATCCATCCGGTCTATCTGGGACAGCTTTTCCATAAGGAAACCGGGGAGTCGTTTGCGGAATACATCAACAAATACCGGATCGAAAAAGCGAAGGAGCAGCTGAAAAACACCAACCTGAAGGTGCACGAAATCGCTAGGAACGTAGGCTATTGGGAAACGGGGTACTTCTATAAACAATTCAGGAAATACGTCGGGATTTCCCCGACGGATTATAAAAGCTTGGGGTGATCCAAGCCGCATACTCTGGATGAAAATGGACTTTGCATCAAAATTCGGGTCCGTTTTCATTCAGAGTATTTTTGTTTGTTTTCAGGAAAATTAAG